>Ga0307373_10014180_pt1 | contig 11022 bp, 9 predicted proteins | sample OX2MG_FD_202534 | JGI IMG/M metagenome (GOLD analysis project Ga0307373, IMG submission 202534) | Soil microbial communities from Risofladan, Vaasa, Finland - OX-2 | ecosystem: Environmental > Terrestrial > Soil > Coastal area > Acid sulfate soil | place: Finland: Risofladan, Vaasa | collected... | reverse complement strand
TCGGCGTGCTTCTCGTCCTGGTGGCGCGGCCTGCGCCGCTCGCGGCGCAGGGCTGGTTCCGGACGGGAACAGGGCTCGGCGTGAGCAAGGTTCGGCTGGCGCTTCCCGATTTCGCCTCGGGGAATGCCGCCACGCAGCCGCTGGCGCAGGTTTTCAATCAGGTGCTCTGGAACGATCTGAATTATTCCGGCGTGGTCGATATGGCCAGCAAGAGCTTTTATCCCTTACCCTCCACATGGCCTTCGCAGCCCAATCAGTTTCAGGGGCAGCAACAGCAGTGGAGTCAGCCCCCGGTGAACGCGGCGATGATTTCCTTCGGAAACCTCGCGGCGTCGGGAACGAATCTGTCGCTATCGGCATGGCTCATGGATTTGACCAATCCCTCGGCGCCGCCCATGCTGGCGAAAATCTACTCGGGCGCGGCCACGCCGGAGGGCGCGCGGCAGCTCGCGCACGAGCTGGCCGACGACATCGTTTCGGCGCTGACCGGCGGCGTGCCGGGCATCGCCCAGACCCAAATCGCCTATAGCCACCAGGTCGGAAACGTGTCCGAGCTTTGGGTCATGGATTACGACGGGGCGAACGCGCACCGCATCACGCATCTCGGAACCGAGGCCATTACGCCCCGCTGGTCGCCCGACGCCTCCGAAATCGCCTTTACCTGCTTCGTGCCGTATCGCGGGGTCGTTTCGGCGCAGGTATGCCTCTATTCGATGGCCGCCAAACGCGTCTTGTATTTCCGGCGCTTCCCCGGGACGAACGCAACCCCGGCCTGGTCTCCGAGCGGCCAGAAAATCGCGTTCATGTCGAGCATGCGCGGGAGCCCGGAAATCTGGGTCGCCAGCGCCAACGGCAACGACCCGAAAGAGCTCACTTTCACGCCCAATTCGGTGAACACGTCGCCCGTCTGGAACCCCAAGACCGGCCAGCAGATTGTTTTCGTCAGCGATCGCGGCGGCTTGCCCGAACTCTACATGATGAATTCCGACGGCTCGAACGTCGTCCCCATCCACCTGCCCGACATGGGCTATGTCGTGGATCCCACCTGGTCGCCCAACTCGCAACTGATCGCCTTTAGCTGGCGCAGGCCCAACGGCAATTACGACATCTACGTAATGGACATTGGCAGCCAGCAATTGTTGCAATTGACCCACGACGCCGGGCGCAACGAGCGGCCCTGGTGGGCTCCCGACGGCCGGCATCTGGTTTTCCAATCGGATCGCACGGGAAGCTGGCAAATATGGACCATGCTCGCCGACGGCAGCGACGCGCGCCAATTGACCCGCGGAGGCAAGAACTTCTCGCCCAGTTGGTCTCCCCGATAAAACGACTGGGCAAAGAGGATGGACGGAGCAGTGACTCGTGACTTGGGATTCCGCAATGGTACGATAGATTACGGAATTTATTCCGTCACTGCGCCGACAGAGAGTTGTATTCAGGAGGAAAACGCATGGAAAGCAGTCCGGATAGCAGTTCGTTTCGCAAGTACTTTCTGATTCTGTTGGTTTCGGCCCTGACAGTGTTCGCCGGCGCCTGCGCGAAAAAGCACGTGGCCGCCCTTCCCCCAGCTCCCACGCCGCCAGCGGCCGCTCCGGCGCCGCCGACCGTGAAGCTTTCCGCATCCCCAGATTTCATCACGCGCGGCCAGTCGTCGAAGCTGACCTGGACGTCGCAGAACGCAACGCACCTGGATCTGGAACCGAGCGTCGGCCCGGTTCAGTCGAACGGATCCTCCACCGTCACCCCCGACCAGTCCACCACCTACACGATTACGGCCACCGGGCCGGGCGGAAACGCCGTGGATACGGTCCGCGTAACGGTGGGCGCGCCGTCGGTCGCACAACCCTCGGCGCCCAGCGCCACGATGGCCGAGCTATTCGCGCAGGACGTCAAGGACGCTTTCTTCGATTACAACAAGGCGGACATCCGCCCCGATGCGCAACAGGCGCTCACGCAAACTGCCGAGTTCCTGCGTTCGCATCCCGGCGTCGATGTCACCGTCGAGGGACACTGCGACGAGCGCGGCTCTCTCGAATACAACCTGGGACTCGGACAGAGGCGCGCCAACGCCGCCAAGCAATTCCTGGTGTCGCTCGGCATTAGCGCAGACCGGATGACCACGATGAGTTGGGGGAAGGAACATCCTTTCTGCACCGAGCATAACGAGACTTGCTGGCAGCAGAACCGGCGAGCCCATTTCGTCATGGCCCATTGATTTCGCCACAGCCGACCAGTCCCCTGCTCCGGCCGGCGCCGTTCGAAAAGACGGCCGGAGCAGACGGGCGGGGCGGTAAAGGAGGAACGACCTTGCGTGGACGAGGAATTGCAATCACTTCGGTGGCCGTGGCCGCCGCGCTGGTGCTGGGGGCGCTATTGTCTCCGCCGCCGGCGGATGCCGTTGCCAAAGAGATCATTCAATTGCAGCAGCAAGTAGCGATCCTGATGCAGAACCAGCAGTCGATGCAGAACCAGATGACGCAGAACTTCGCGGTCCTGAAGACCATGGTCGGCCAGGCCGTGGACTCGCAGAACCAGCTGGCCACCACGGTGGGATCGCTCCAGAAAACCGTCCAGGAGATGCAAGCCAGCAGCGGATCACAAGACAACTCCATGTCCAGCCAGGTGCAGGCGATCTCCGGCACTCTCGAGGACGTGGAAGCCAGGCTCGGCAAGCTTTCGAGCCAGCTCGCAACGACGCAGAACAGCCTGCAAAGCCTGGATGCGAAGGTCACCGCCCTGGGACCTCCCCCGCAGCAGCCGATGCCCGGCGGAGCGGAGGGTAATCCCCCCGGAGCCCCTGGTCAGCCGGGAACCGACGCCTCAGCCCCTTCCGCCGCGCCGACAGCGAGTGGCCCTCCACCGCCCGCCGACCTGCTGTACACAAACGCCTTGCGGGATTTCACGTCCGGGAGCTATAGCCTCGCCGGCCAGGAATTCCGCCAGTATCTGCAGTATTACCCGCAAACCGATCTCGCTTCGAACGCCTATTTCTACCTGGGTGAAATTGCCTACGCCCAAGGGCGCTTCCCCGACGCCATCAGCGAATACAACCAGGTGCTGAACAACTATCCGCATAGCTTCAAACGCGCCGACGCCAGGCTCAAGAAGGCGTACTCGCTCTTGAAACTCAAGGAAAACGGGCCGGCCATCGCCGAACTCCGGCGTGTGATTCGGGAAAATCCCGGCACCGAACAGGCCCGCAAGGCTGAAGCGCGGCTGCGTGAATTGGGCGTTCGAAGCCGCTAGGGCCGCGACGCGCGACGATTCCCTTCCCGGCATTCGCCGCGGAGAGAAAACTCGCGCGTCCGGACCGTTTTCCTGCTCGCCGCCGATGCTCCTTTCAGGTATACTCGGCCCGCAAAGATCACATTCATGTCGGTAAACAAAGTTATCCTCGTGGGTAGGTTGGGGCGAGACCCCGAGAGCCGCTTTACGTCCGGTGGACAGCAGGTCTGCAATTTCACGCTGGCGACCGATGAATCGTTCAAGGATCGCGCCGGCGAGCGGCAGAAGCGCACCGAATGGCACCGCATCGTTCTATGGGGCCGGTTGGCTGAAATTTCCCAGCAATACCTGAAGCGGGGCACCCTCGTCTATATCGAAGGAAGGCTTCAAACCCGGCAGTGGGACGACCGCTCCGGCAATAAGCGCACGACCACGGAAATTGTCGCGAACGTGATGAGAATCCTGAGTCCCCGGGGCGAGACAGCGGGCGGCGGAGCGCCTGCGGAAGCCGCCATGGGCGCCATGGGCGCCGAGGGCGCCGATATGGAAGAGCCGCACTCCGCCGGCGAACCCGCAATCTCCGACGAAGACATTCCCTTCTAAAAGCAGTTTGAATTCACCATCCGGAAAAGCGCCGCCGCGGGGATCCGCTCAGCGATCGTCCCGCCGTGTTCCCGGAATGGGCGGCGGGTGAATTTTATGTTCCGAGTCCAGCCGCTTCAGGAAAGCGTCGAATTTCACCTGCTGGGCCGGGGTCAGGATCGCGCGGATGCGCGCATGAACGTCTTTGCGAATCGCGTCGTACCGGGGCTGAACCTCGTCCTGGCTCTGCTGGAAGACGGCCGCGAATCGCTTATGCGCGCCGGCGAAAATCGCGTGGACTTCACCTTGCTGCCGAGCAGTCAACTGCAATTCCCGCGAGAGGCGATCAAATGTGCGTTCGTGGCGAGGCACATGGTCCATATGCCGGAGAACCACTGCGCCGAAACCGCCGACGAGGCCGCCGAGCACAAATAAGGCCGCCATCAGGCCGATCGCTTTCGCGCTGGGCGGTTTACCGGGCATGAGCGTTACTGGAAGCCACGAGGAGCGCATCGTCCTGCACGGCAGGTTGTGATATGGGCACGCGGATCAACTCCTGGATCTGGACCTGCTGAGCGGTGGCATTGCCGGCGACAGGCGGTGCGGCCACCTGGAATCGGAGCATGAAGACCGCCAGAACAAGCGCGGCCACAGCGGCCAGCCAGCAGAGCTGCCGCCCGGCGGTCTCGACCGGTTTCCACAATTCCTGATCACGCCGCCGCTGGCGAATCTGCACCATCACGCGTCCGGCGAAAAACGCGTCGGCCGCCGGCAGCGGGCGGTCGCGCAACACGGCGAGCAGGCCGGCGCCGTCCTTCGCGCGGTCCAAAGCGGCGGCGCAACGGGCACACGCCTGGATGTGCTCTTCGACTTCCCTGGCCTGGCCGGAATCCAAGCAACCTTCTATATAGTCTTCCAGCCGGGCTTCCCTAGCCGAACACGCGGCTTCGCGAGAGTGCTTCGCAAACATGGCATCAGCCTCGCTTCATCGCCGTCGGACGCGACTGGCTCAACCGGCGGCGATAGATTTCTACCAGTTTCCCTCGAGCCCGGAAGAGCCTGACTTTCACGGTATTGGCATTCAGGCCCAGCATTTCCGCAATCTCATCGATGGAAAATCCCTGTATTTCCTTGAGTTCGAACATGTTCCGGTCCACCTCATCGACCTGAGAAAGCAACCACTCGGCAAGATCGTGCTGCCGAGCCGCTTCCTCGGGATCGACGCCTGATGAGCGTTGCGCTTCTCCCTCGAAACGTTCGCTCTGTTCTTCGGTGAGGTCGGCTTCGTATACCAGGGGGCGCGCCTTTTTCTTTCGCAAATGATTCCAGCATTCATTGACGGCAATCTTGTAGATCCAGGTCGAAAATTTCGAACGGAGATCGAATCGGGGCAACGAGAAATAGGCTTTGACAAAAACCTGCTGGGCGACGTCCTCGGCATCTCCCGATCCGCGCAGCAGCCGGCTGGCAACGGCGATGACCCGATGCTGATGGATCCGCACCAGCGCTTCGTAGGCCGCCTCGTCGCCTGCCTGCGCCCGGTGCACCAGTTGACGTTCGTCCGCCGCATCATTCATTCCGCCGACCTTGGTCGAAAGAGCTGTGCATCCCTCGGTGGTCAGCCGTCTAGACAGACGCATCGACGGCTGATCTGGTTACATCTTGTTACCTAACAGGCCGTTGCGCAATGCCGCAACATGGCTTGTTTTCCCCTGACCGGCATCGAGTCGTGCGGCCCGATACGGCCGGCGGAAACGACAGGGGTTAACTGAAGCGGTACTAGAACCAGCAACGTATTGAACTGGTGTGTGTTGCTTTCCCCTAACATCTGCCTCGCTTTTACCACTTGATACCTATATGCCAATTATGGAAGAATCATAATCACTATGGTTATCGGAGAACGTCTCAGAACCCTGCGGGAGATCAAAACTCTCTCTCAAGGCGAAATTGAGAAGCGCACCGGCCTTTTGCGGTGCTATATCTCGAGGGTAGAAAACGGCCACACGGTTCCGTCGATCGAGACTTTGGAAAAGCTGGCGCGGGCATTGGAGGTTCCCCTCTACCAGCTCTTCTACGACGGCGAGGAACCGCCAGCGCTGCCCAATCTACCGGAGAGAAAAACTGCGGACGAGATTGCCTGGGGTAGCTCGCCTGAGGAAAATCGTTTCCTGGGCCGCATGGCGCGGCTGTTGGAACGGCTGAACGACAACGATCGCCGTCTGTTGCTCCACATGGCGCAACGGATGGCCGAGCGCTAGTTCGGCTCGTCACCCTCCGGCTCACTGCGAGTCAAGCGGGGAATGCTGTCTCATTCCCACTCGATTGTCGCCGGTGGCTTGGAGCTGACGTCGTAGACCACACGGCTGACCCCATTCGTTTCGTTGACAATACGAGCGGAGATTCGCTCAAGGATCTCTGGCGATAGCCGGGCCCAATCGGCGGTCATGGCGTCTTCGGAAGTCACCGCGCGGACCGCGATGGTCAGGCCATAACTTCTTGTATCTCCCATCACCCCTACGCTGCGCACGGGCAGCAGAACGGCGAACGCCTGCCACAATTTCTCATAGACCCCCGCGCGCCGGATCTCGTCGATCACGACGGCATCGGCCTGGCGCACGGCCTGCAGTTTTTCCTCGGTCACCTCGCCCAGCACCCGCACAGCCAGCCCCGGCCCGGGAAACGGGTGCTTGGTCAGCATTTCCTCCGGCAAGCCCAGTTCCCTGCCTACCTCGCGAACCTCGTCCTTGAAAAGATCGCGAAGCGGTTCGACAAGCTCGAAAGGCATCACCGAAGGCAGCCCGCCAACGTTGTGATGGGTTTTGATGACCGCTGACGGCCCACGCACCGAAACCGATTCGATCACATCGGGATACAGGGTACCCTGGACAAGGAAGCGAATCGGCCGGCCGCTCGAGCGTTCGAGCTCGCGCGCATGATCGGCGAAGACGGAGATAAATTCATTCCCGATGCGCCGCCGCTTTTCCTCCGGATCGGATATGCCGGCCAGACGGCCCAGGAACCGGTCGGCGGCGCGGACGCCGACGACGCTCAGGCCCATCCGTTTGCCAAGTAAATCCATCGTTTCTTCGAACTCATCTTTCCGAAGCAGCCCCGTATCGACGAAAACGTTCGTCAGCCGATCGCCGATCGCGCGGTGAACCAGCGTCGCGGCCACGGCCGAATCCACGCCGCCGCTCAAGGCGCAAATCGCCATCTCTCCGCCGACCTGCTTGTCGATCGCCGCCACCGTTTCCGCGACCAGACCGGCCCGCGTCCAGTTGGGCCGGGCGCCGCAGATGCCAAACACGAACCGATGCAGGATGTCGCGGCCGTACTCGGTGTGACGCACCTCGGGATGGAACTGCACGGCGAAAATGCGCCGCGCCGGATCTTCGATGGCGGCCAGGGAAGTGGGCGTCTGGCCGGTCGCGCGGAATCCATCGGGCAGGCGCAGGACCTGGTCGCCGTGGCTCATCCAGATTTTTTGGCGCGGGGGCAATCCCGTGAAAAGAGCCGATGAACCGGCCGTGATGTCGATCTCGGCCGGCCCGAATTCCCGGGACTGGGCAGGACGAACCTCGCCGCCAAGCGTGTGCGAGATCCATTGCAGGCCGTAGCAGATGCCCAGAACCGGCAGACCCAGGCTCAATACGTCGGGATCGCAGACCGGCGCGCCGGGATCGTAGACCGAGCTCGGTCCGCCCGAAAGAATCAGGCCCGCCGGATCGAGCTCTCGAATCTGCTCGATCGGGGTCGAGCAGGGCAGGATCAGGCTGAATACTTCCTGTTCGCGGATACGCCGGGCGATGAGCTGCGTGGTTTGCGAGCCGAAATCGAGGATGACAATCCCGCCGGCGGGGCGCATTCGACTGTGCGTCGTCATCGCCCTTACCGGACCACCACGTTCACCAAACGATTGGCGACAAACACGGTTTTCACCACCTGTTTTCCATCGAGAAACGCAGCCACTTTTTCATCGCTGAGCGCGCGGCGCACCACTTCCTCCTCGCCGAGCCCGGCCTCGACCACCAGGTGTCCGCGAACGCGCCCGTTGATTTGAACGACGATTTCATATTCGTCCTCGCGAGCCAGTTCCCTGTCGAAAGCCGGCCAGGCCTTTTTCGCCAAACCGCCCTTGTGGCCCAGCATTTCCCATAGTTCCTCGGCCATATGCGGGACGAGCGGGGCCAGCATCGCGACGAGTGTTTCCAGGCAGGTCTTCAGGACGGGCGGCCGCACGCTCTCTTCGAGCGGCTCGTTCCCGTAGAGCACATTGACCAGTTCCATCACGGCGGCCACGGACGTATTGAAGTGCCAGCGCAGTTCGAAATCGTCGGTGACGCGCTTGAGCGTCTGGTGCGTCTTGCGAAGCAAGGAACGTTCGGCGTCGGTCAACTCGCCGGCGGCGAAGGCAGCCGGCTTCGCCGTCTGGTCCTGTCGCAAGCGCTCGGCGTGCCGATCCACCAGGCGGAAGGCGCGGTTCAGGAACCGCGAACAGCCTTCAATTCCCTGCTCGCTCCATTCCAGGTCTTTTTCGGGCGGCGCGGCGAACAACATGTAGACGCGGCCGGTGTCGCAGCCGTACCGCTCGGCGATATCCATCGCGGCGACGACGTTGCCGCGGGATTTCGACATGGCCACGCCGCCCTTCTGCACCATGCCCTGCGAGAAGAGCCGCAGCACCGGCTCGCTGTGGGTCACCAGGCCCAGGTCGCGCATCATCTTGCAGAAAAACCGGCTATAGATCAGGTGCAGGATCGCGTGCTCGATGCCGCCGATGTACTGATCGATGGGAAACCAATAGGCGGCCGCCGCCGGCTCGAATGGGGCCCGGCCGTTGCGAGGATCGGTGTAGCGGTAAAAATACCAGGAGGAATCGACGAACGTATCCATGGTATCGGTTTCGCGCCGCGCCGGCCCTCCGCATTTCGGGCAGGTCGCATTGACAAATTCGGGAATGCCTGCCAGCGGCGATTCTCCCTGGCCGGTGATCGCAACGTGGTCGGGCAGCCGGACGGGCAATTGCTCGTCGGGGACGGGCACGATGCCGCAGGACCCGCAATAGAGAATCGGGATCGGGGTGCCCCAGTATCGCTGCCGCGAAATGCCCCAGTCGCGCAGCCGGTAGGTGATCTCCGCCTGGCCGAAGCCGCGCTCGCGGGCGTCGGCAGCCATCTTTTCGATGGCCTGTTCGGAAGCGAGGCCCGTATAAGGGCCGGAATCGACCAGGCGTCCGTATTCGACCGACGCCTCCCCGATCGATTCATCCGACTCATCGAGCGCGGCGCCCTCGAGCGGCTGGACGACAACTTTGACCGGCAGCTCATATTTCCGGCAGAACTCGAAATCGCGCTGATCGTGGGCGGGCACGCACATCACCGCTCCGGTTCCGTACTCCATCAAAACGAAATTCGCCACCCAGACCGGCACCCGTTCCCCGGAAAAAGGATTGATCACGTGCCTCCCGGTAAAGAAGCCGAGCTTTTCCGTCGCCAGATCGGCGGGCCGGAGGATATGACGGCGCAGTTCATTCCATTCCGATTCCAGGGCGGGGAGATTCGGCTGATCCTTGTACAGGCCGGGGAGCAACGGATGGTCAGGCGCCAGCAGCAGGGCGGTCGCGCCGTAAATGGTGTCGACGCGCGTGGTGAACACCTCGATCGATGTCTCCCCCTCCCCATCGAGCCGGAAACGAATCCGCGCACCGGAGGATTTGCCGATCCAGTTGCGCTGCATCGCGAGCACCCGCTCGGGCCAGCCCTCATCGAGCTGCTTCATGTCGTCGAGCAGCTCGTCGGCATAGTCGGTCGTTCGGAGGAACCATTGCTCGAGGTCTTTCGCTTCCACGGCGGTATCGTCGTGGCGCCAGCAGCAGCCGTCGACCACCTGTTCGTTGGCGAGAACGGTCTGGCATTTCGGGCACCAGTTCACGCGGGAGCGCTTGCGGAAGGCCAGGCCGCGCTCGAACATGCGCAGGAAGAGCCACTGATTCCAGTGATAGTATTCCGGCTCGCAAGTGGAAATCTCGCGCCGCCAGTCGTAGCTGAAACCGAAGCGGCGGCAGACGGCCTTCATTTGGGCGATATTCGCGTTGGTCCACTCGCGTGGATGAATGTTGTGCTGGAGCGCGGCGTTTTCGGCCGGCAGCCCGAAGGAATCCCAGCCGAGGGGATGAAGCACGTTCAGGCCGCGCATGCGCTTGTAACGGGCGACGGCGTCCCCGATCGTGTAGTTGCGCATGTGGCCCATGTGCAGCGTGCCGGAGGGATACGGCAACATCTCGAGAACGTAATACTTCGGGCGCCCGGGCTCGGCGTCGGCCAGGAATGCGCCCGACTCTTCCCAAATCTTCTGCCACTTCGGCTCGATGGTCTGCGGGTTGTAATCCGCCACGTCGGCTCTACCCCTTCCGTTTTTCCGTCTTCGTTTTCGCCCCGCGGCGGTCCGCCATGGCGTCGCCGCCCTCGGCCGGGCCTTCCCATTCCACTCCGGCCAGCCACCAGAGGGCTTGCACATTCCGCCAGTCGTCTCCCGGGCGGTCGATCGGCGTTTCCAGAATGAAGGCGCACGCGGCCAGTCCCGGGTGATTGACGATTCTCCGCAGCGCATCGAGCCCGATTTGGCCCTGGCCCAAATGCTCGTGCCGGTCGACATGAGAGGCGAATGCCGGCTTGGAATCGTTCATGTGGACCACGCGCACCCGCTCCAGCCCGATTTCCCGGTCGATCTGCGCGATCGTTTTCTCGAGTCCGGCTTCCTGCTGAATTTCGTAACCGGCGGCAAACAGGTGCGCCGCATCGAGGCAAACGCCCAGATCCATTTCCGCGCAGGCTTCCAGAATCGCGCGAAGCTCTTCGATGCGCGAGCCGACCGCGCTTCCCTGCCCGGCGGTGATTTCGATCAGAATGCGCAGGCGGCCCAGAGCCAGCCCGGCGGCGGACTCTCGCAGCGACCTCGAGATCTGCCCGATAGCGGTATCGATCGTCTGATCGAGGCGGCTGCCCGGATGCACAACCAGATATTCAGCGCCGAGTGCCAGGGCTCGCTCAATTTCCCCGCGAAAACCGAGAATCGTCCGGGCCTGTGTTTTCCCTGCCGGGGCGGCCAGATTGATCAGGTAATTCGCGTGGATCACCAGCGGCCCGATTCCCAACTGGCTTCGCCTCTGGCCAAACCGGCCGGCCGCTTCCGCGTCGATCGCCTGTCGCCCATCGG
>Ga0307373_10014179_pt1 | contig 11022 bp, 12 predicted proteins | sample OX2MG_FD_202534 | JGI IMG/M metagenome (GOLD analysis project Ga0307373, IMG submission 202534) | Soil microbial communities from Risofladan, Vaasa, Finland - OX-2 | ecosystem: Environmental > Terrestrial > Soil > Coastal area > Acid sulfate soil | place: Finland: Risofladan, Vaasa | collected... | reverse complement strand
ATCACCGCACGCCTGCTGGCGCGCCATGGGATCCGCAAGCCGTTGATCAGCTACCGCGCGCCGGTCGAGCGCCGGGGCCTGCCAAGGGTGCTGGCCGCCCTCGACGAGCACGACGTGGCCTTGGTGAGCGATGCCGGGACACCAACTGTCTCGGACCCGGGGCAGGCGCTGGTCGAGGCCGCGTGGTCCGCGGGCCACAGGGTGGTAGCGATCCCCGGCCCCAGCGCGGTCACCGCCGCCCTTTCCGTCGCGGGCTACGGCGGCCCTGGTTTCACATTTCTCGGCTACCTGCCACGCAAGCCGGGCGAGATGCGCCGGCTGCTGGCGACGCTGGTCGATGACCCGCGCCCGGCCGTCGCCTTCGACTCGCCGTACCGTGTCGCCAAATCGCTCGCTCTGATCGCCGAAGTTCTGCCCGCGCGCCACCTGACAGTTGGGCGCGAGCTGACGAAGCTTCACGAGGAGGTTCTTCGCGGGACCGCGGCCGAGGTGGGCGAGGCCCTGGGTGATCGCGCGCGTGGCGAGTTTACCCTTGTGATCAATGGAGCCAAGTAAGAGGACAGTTCTGGTCGCGCCGGCCTGGCCTTATGCCAACGGGCCGCGCCATATCGGCCATGTCGCTGGCTTCGCCGTGCCCGCGGATGTGCTCGCTCGATTCGAGCGGCTGCGTGGCTCGCGCGTGCTCATGGCCAGCGGCACCGACGAGCACGGCACGCCGATCACGTATGAGGCCGACAAAAAGGGCATCCCGCCACGCGAGTTTGTGGACTTGAACAACGCCGTCATCGTCGAGGACCTGCGCCGCCTTGGCATGACTTACGACATCTTCACGCGGACCACGACCGCCAACCACTACCGGGTGACGCAAGACCTGTTTCTCAAGCTGCACGAGAACGGCTACCTTTTGAAGAAGACGCAGATGGGCGCCTTCGACCCGGTGAGCGGCCGCACGCTTCCGGACCGCTACATCGAGGGCAAGTGTCCGATCTGTGGTTTTCCGGATGCGCGCGGCGACCAATGCGACAACTGCGGCAACCAGCTCGATCCCATCGATCTCATCAGTCCGCACCAGCGCGGCAGCGATGCGCCGGTGGAGTTTCGCGAGACCGAGCATTTCTTCTTCGATCTCCCGGCCTTCGGCGAGCAGTTGAAGCAGTGGATAGAGCGGCACGACTGGCGGCCCAACGTTCGCAAGTACTCGCTCGAGTTCGTGCGCAACTTGAAGCCGCGAGCGATCACGCGCGACCTGGACTGGGGCGTCCCGGTGCCGCTGCCCGGCTGGGCCGACAACCCGCATAAGAAGATCTACGTCTGGTTCGACGCCGTCATCGGCTATCTCTCGGCGTCGATCGAGTGGTCGATGGCGAGGGGCGAGCCCGACGCGTGGAAGGACTGGTGGCAGAACCCCGACTCCTGGCACTACTACGTGATGGGTAAGGACAACATCACATTCCACACGGTGTTGTGGCCGGCGATCCTAATGGGCGCCGGCGACCTGCACCTGCCTGACGAGATCGTGGCGAGCGAGTACCTCAACATGGGCGGCAAGAAGCTCTCGACGAGCCGGGGGCAGGTCATCTACGTCAACGACCTGCTCGAGCGCTACGACGCTGACGCGCTGCGCTACTACCTCATGATCGCCGGGCCGGAGAACCAGGACACCGACTTCACCTGGGCGGAGTTCGTGCGCCGGAACAACGATGAGCTGGTGGCGACGTGGGGCAACCTCGTCCACCGCACCCTCGTCAGCGCCCATCGCAACTTTGGCTCCGTGCCGGAGCCGGGCGTGCTGACCGATTCCGACCAGGCGCTGATCAAGGAGGTCGAGGACGCACTGGACCACGTCGCGGCGCAGCTCGGCCAGGCGCGCTTCCAGGTCGCCCTGAAATACGTCATGACGATGGCGGCGAAGGTCAACGTGTACCTGGGCACCGAGCAGCCCTGGCACACGATCAAGACGGATCGGGCGCGCGCCGGGACCGTGCTCTACGTCGCTTTGCGCTGCGTCGACAACCTGAAGCTGATGCTGACGCCCTTCCTGCCCTTCTCCTCGCAGAGGCTTCACGAGATGCTTGGTTACAAGGACGTCATCGCGCCACAGCCTGAGGTCCGCGAGGTCGATGAGGACGGCGTCCTTCACCGTGTGATCACCGGCGAATATCCGGTGACCGACCGCTGGCACGCCTCACAGCTCGCGCCCGGCCACCCGCTACCTCAGCCGCTGGCGCTCTTCAAGCGCCTCGACGATGACGATGACCCTGGCGCCGCGGCTGCACAGGAGATGCTGGCATCTTCGTAGACACCCACCTCCACCTGGAGGAGCTGGGTGACGCATCGGCGGTGGTGAGCGCGGCCGCGGATGCGGGCGTCACGGGCATGGTGACGATGGGCGTGGATGCGGCCCGGAGCCGGACGGCGATAACGCTCGCACGAGCTCACCCTCAGGTGTGGGCCGGCGTTGGTCATCACCCGACAGAGGCATCCCCGCCGGACATCGACATCCTGCACGAGCTGTCCCACGATCCCCGCGTGGTGGCCATCGGCGAGGTCGGCCTCGACTTCGAAGAAGCGGGCGCTCCGCCACGCCACTTGCAGGTGTCGCGCTTGCACGCGCTATTCGAGCTCGCGGTCGCGCGCGACCTCCCCGTCTCGATCCACAACCGAGGCGCGGCCACCGAGATCCTGGAGGTCATCGATGCCCATCCCGGGCTCCGTGGCGTGATGCACTACTTCGCGCTGGAGTGGGAGTGGGCGGAGCGATTTCTCGACGCCGGCTTCAGCCTGGGTTTCGCGGGCTTGGTAACGCGTCCAAGCCGCCATTCGCTGCGGGACGTGGTCAAGCAATGCCCCGACGATCGCCTGCTGCTCGAGACCGATTCGCCCTACGGCAACGCGCAGAAGAGGATGGGGGTGCCGAACCAGCCCGCATACCTGGTCGACACCGCCGAGCTCGTGGCAGAGCTTCGTGGGATTGGTATGCCGGAGCTCGCGAAGCTGGAGCGCGACAACGCGCTGCGCGTCTTCAGTCGCATGACGTGATCGATCCCGCTGATCCCGACCAGCTGTCGAAGCTCCTGCGCCGGCACCGCATCAACCTGAAGCACTCACTCGGGCAGAACTTCCTGATCGACCCCGACCTGCGCGACCAGGTGGCCGCGGCCGCGGGCAGCCAATCCGACGAGGTGGTCGAGGTAGGGGCAGGCGTGGGTACGTTGACGGTTGCGCTGGCTGAACGCCACCGTCGGGTGACCGCCGTCGAGCTCGATCGCACTCTGATCCCGGCGCTGCGAGAGGTTGTTGGCGGCCGCGAAGGCGTGGAGGTGGTGGAGGCAGACATCCTCAAGCTCGACCTGGCGGAGCGCTATCCGAATGGCGGAGAGGTGGTGGCCGGGAACATCCCCTACAACCTCACAGGAGCGTTGATCCGCAAGCTCCTCGACCAGCCGCCGCGCCCGCGGCGCCTGTCGCTGGTGGTGCAGAAGGAGGTCGGCGAGCGCTGGACTGCGACCACCGGCGCCAGCCTGGCCACGGTTGCCGTGCAGGTCTTCGCCGAAGGCCGATTGGGGATGACGATACCCGCGGCGGCCTTCACCCCGGAGCCGCGAGTCGATTCGGTCCTGGTGCTGCTCGAGGTGCGCGACCAGCCGGCAGTGCAAGTCGCCGACATGGATGCGTTCTTCAGGCTGGTTGAGTCGGTCTTTCAGTTCCGGCGCAAGCAGCTCGGCGGGGCGTTGGGCCGGATCGCGGGGATCGGCAGCGAGGCGGCAGCCTCATGGCTGCGAGAGGTGGGGATCGACCCCGAACGACGACCACAAACTTTGACTCTCCACGAATGGGAGAGCGTGTACTTCAGATTCACGGGCTAAGATCGCAGCCGCGATGGCCGATCCATTCAAGGCCGATCCGTTCAAGTTCGACGTCGAGAGCCCCGGCGGCTTTCGTGCCGTTCTGCGCAACACCACATTCAGGAACATCTGGTTTGCGCAGCTCGCGGCCCAGCTGGCCGACAAGTTCCTCCTGTTCTCGCTGATCATCCTCGCCTACGAGATCTCGGGCGGCAGCACGCCGGTCGCCGTCACGCTGCTCACCTACACCGTGCCTGCGGTGCTGTTCGCGCCGCCTGCCGGCGTGATCGCGGACCGCTTTGATCGCAAGCAGATCATGTTTTGGTGCAACCTCGGCCGCGCCGGGGCGGTTGCGCTCATCCCGCTGGCCGCGCTGGTGCCGCAGCTTCGCGGCGACTTCGTGCACCTCCTGGTCATCACCTTCATCTTCTCGGCGGTCGGCCAGCTCTTCGGGCCTGCCGAGGCAGCGGTCATCCCGACGATTCTGCCGCGTTCCGCCCTCATAACCGCCAACTCGATGGCGCTGCTGACGATGGTCCTGACGCTGGTGGTCGGTGGGGCCCTCGCTCCGATTGTTTCCCGCATCGACCTGTATGCGCCGTACTGGCTCGCCGCGGTACTCCTGGTGGTCGGGGCCACTTTCATCTTCGCCTCAGACATTCCGGGCCTCGAGCCGACGACCGAGCCGCCGGTGGCAGCGAGCCGGAGCCGGTTCTACCGCCTCTGGCTGGACATGAAAGAGGGCATCGATGCTCTCCGCGCATCGCGGGGCCTGATGCTGGCATTCGGCCAGGTGAGCATCGCCGTGCTCGTGCTTTTCATGCTCTTCGCTCTCGCACCCGCTTACGTGAGCAACGTCATCGGCATCGCGCCGCAGGACAGCTACGTGATCCTCGGACCCGCCACCGGGGGAGCGATCCTGAGCGCCGTCCTGCTAGGACAGTTCGTCCGCAACGTCGACCGGTCTCGCCTACTGATCGGCTCTCTGATCGCGAACGGCATCACGATGCTTGCCCTGGCGGCGGTGCCCCAGGCGATGAACCAGCTGCCCGGCCTTCGCGCCAACGCTCGGATCACCGGGGCGGTGTTCGCCCTCATCCTCGGCATCGAGTTCGGCGCGATCATGATCCCGGCGATCACCTACCTCATGGAGTCCACGAGCGACGAGATCCGGGGCCGGATCTTCGCCCTCCTCTATATGGTCATCAACGGGGTTACCGCTCTGCCCGTTCTAGCCGCCGCCGCGCTGTCCGACACCATCGGCACCGCGCACGTGATTGGCGGGCTGGGCGGCCTGCTGATCATCGGTGGGGTCGCGGTCCTCATCGCCTCGCGGCGCGCTGCCTCACCACCACCAGCGTTATCACAATGAGGACGACCAGAACCAGGCCGCCAAACCCGAGCGCTCTCACGATCGCGCCGATCAGCGGCAGGTTGTCGCCGAGCAGGTAGCCGGCCAGCCCGATTCCGACCGCCCAGCCCAGGGCGCCCAGGGCACTGAAGGCTTCGAATCGCCAGACCGGCATCCTCGACATGCCGGCAAGCATCGATCCCCAGGTGCGGAGACCGAGGATGAAACGGCTGGCGAGGATGGCCTTATCGCCGTGGCGCGCGAAGAAGAGCTCGGACCGCGCGATGTGGTCGGCCCGGATGCGGAACAGGCTGCCGAAGCGCTCGACGAACGGCCGGCCACCGCGATAGCCGAGGTAGTAGCCGATATTCGAGCCGGCGGTGGCGCCCAGGAAGCCGAACAGGATTACGAGCACGATGCTGTGGTGACGCGCCGCCGCCCAGGCGGCCGCCGCCAGCAGCAATGTCTCGCCTGGAAATGGAACGCCCGCGCTCTCGATGAGGATCCCAAGCCCGGCGGCGGGATAACCGAGAGCGTCGACGATAGAAGCCGGGTCCATGAGCGTCCATATACTGGACGACCGCATGGGCGAATACAGCGACCACGAATCGACCGAAGATCCCCTGCACGTCCTGCGGCACTCGACCGCGCACCTGCTGGCCGCCGCCGTCACCGAGCTGTACCCCGATGCCAGGTACGGGATCGGCCCGCCGGTCGAAGACGGCTTTTATTACGACTTTGCGTTCAGCAAGCCGATCACGGAGGCGGACCTGGCGCCCATCGAATCCCGCATGCGGCGGATCGCGCAGGAGGGCAGGCCTTTCGTCCATGACACGATGAGCCGCGAGGCGGCGCTCGCCGAGTTTCGCAAGCGCGGCCAGGACTACAAGATCGAGCTCATCAACGACAAGGTCGAGGGCGACGAGGTCAGCGTGTACCGCACAGGCGAGTTCCTCGACCTGTGTCGAGGCCCCCACGTCAAATCCACCAAGGACTTAAAGGCCTTCAAGTTGATGCGTGTCGCGGGCGCCTACTGGCGGGGCGACGAGAAGCAGCCACAGCTGACAAGGATTTATGGCACCGCGTGGCCCTCGCAAAAAGAACTCGACGAGCACATGAAGTTCCTCGAGGAGGCGGAAAAGCGCGACCACAAGAAGCTGGGCAGGGAGCTGAAGCTCTTCACAGTCGACGAGCGCGTCGGCGCCGGCCTTCCGCTGTGGCTGCCGGCGGGCGCGACCATCCGCCGCGAGCTGGAGCGATTCATAGTCGACGAGGAGCTCGCGCGCGGCTACCTGCACGTCCGAACACCGGACGTGGCGCGTCTCGACCTGTACCGTCAGAGCGGCCACCTTCAGCTTTATGGCGAGAACATGTACCCGCCGATGCGGTTCGAGGACGGCGAGGAGCTCGAGCTGCGTCCCGTCAACTGCCCGCACCACATCGTGGTGTACCAGTCCGACCTACGCAGCTATCGCGATCTGCCGATGCGCATCGCGGAGATCGGCAACAACTGGCGGTACGAACGCTCGGGCACTCTCATCGGTCTCAACCGTGTGCGGGCTTTCGCGCTCAACGACGCGCACATCTTCTGCACCCCGGACCAGCTGATGGGCGAGGTCAAAGGCGCGATCGACCTGGCGCTCTATTTCTCGGAGGTGCTCGGCATCGACGAATTCTCGTACCGCATCTCGGCGCGCGACGACGTCAAGGACAAGTGGCTCGGGACCGAGGAGCAGTGGGCTCGAGCCCAGGCGGCGCTCATCGAGGCGCTCGAGTCGATGGGTCAGAAATACGAGGTCGCAGTGGGGGAGGCGGCGTTTTACGGGCCGAAGATCGACTTCCAGGTCAAGGATGCTCATCGTCGAGAGTTCACGAACTCGACGGTGCAGGTCGACTTCCAGCTGCCGGAGCGGTTCGAGCTGGAGTACGTGGCCGAGGATGGGTCACGGCAGCGCCCGGTCATGGTGCATCGAGGCGCTGCCGGCTCCATGGAGCGTCTGTTCAGCTACCTCATCGAGCGCTACATCGGTGCCTTTCCCACCTGGCTTCACCCGGTGCAGGTGGTCGTCGTCCCCATCACTGACGCGCAGCACGAGTACGCGCGCGTCATCGAGGCTCGGCTCCGCAAGGCGAGGCTTCGGGTCGAGGTCGACGATCGCCCGGAGCGCATGCAGCGCAAGATCCGCGACGCCCAGGCGCGCAAGGTGCCTTACATGGCCATCGCGGGCGCGCGCGAAGCCGAATCGCAGCACGTCAACGTCCGCGACCGCGCGGGCAATCAGACCGACGAGCCGCTTGAAGAGTTCGTCCAGCGCGTGGTCGAGGAGGTCACGGAGCGGCGCCGCTAGTGGTGAGTCGCGGATTTGGTGATCCGGTCGAGCGGCGCCGGTGTACCGCATCGGCCGTACTCTTGCGAAATGCGACCCCTTCGGTACTCCATCAACGTCACATTGGACGGGTGCTGCGATCATCGTGCTATCCCCGCGGACGAAGACTTGCATCGTCATGCGGCCGAGAACCTCATCCAGGCCGATGCCCTTCTCTTTGGCCGGGTGACTTACGAAATGATGGAATCAGCGTGGCGGCCGCCGGCGCCGACGGGAGCGAGACCTGATTGGATGGAACCCTTCGCCCAGACGATCAACGCGGCAAAGAAGTACGTCGTGTCGAGCACCCTGGAGCAGGTCGATTGGAACGCCGAACTCGTGCGCGGAGATCTGGGCAAGGCCGTTCAGCAACTCAAGCGTGAGCCGGGCAAGGGCCTGTTAGTGGGAGGTGTGAAGCTCCCACTGGCGTTGGCGGAGTTGGGATTGATCGATGAGTACGAGTTTGTGGTGCAGCCCAGGCTCGCTGGCCACGGGCCGACGTTGTTCGCGGGGCTGTCGAAGTATGTCGACTTGAAGCTCGTGAGCCGGCTGGAGTTCGGCTCGGGGGCAGTGGCGATGGGTTACGAGCCGAGAAGGTAGCCATCGAGCTTGCTAGCCCGAGCCGGGCGGTGTGCGACCGAGCAAGCCCCTACAGCTCAACCCGCTGCCCACCCGTCATCTCCAAAGCCCAGCCGCAGTCACCATCCCACCCCCACTACGACAGATCACTATTTGAGCGACACATCACTAGCACTAGCTCGCGCTCAAGAGTCGAGCTGGATGTCGATCGAAGAATGTTGGCCTCGCCCCAACAGAGTCAGGGTGCCAACGGTCTGTGGTCTTGACCGGCGCTGGAAACTGATCACTCCATTCGCAGAGTCCGTGGTCACGATCGTCCAGTCACCGTCGTTGAGTTGTGCTTCGTAGTAGGCCGTGACCGAGGCGACGTCGTCGTTGGAATCCAAGCCCATGTTGCACCGGGTGCTATCGCCCGGAGAGAACTCGTTGCCGATCTGGGTGCTTTCGTTTACGACCGAAGCATTTGGATATGTGGGGAAATCAGAAGGCAGGCAGCTGAAGCCTCCGTGCTGGAATCGGTTGACCAGCGAGTAGATGCCGAACCCCGCCCCGACCGCCCCCAGGATCAAAAGGACCCCGCAGCCGCCAACCAGCCACCATATCCACGATCTGGAGCTGCGAGGCGGCGGCATCGGTGCGCCTGCGGTAACCGGCACCCACGTGATGCCGTCCCAACGCCACAGGCCATCGGGAGACAGCTGCCCGGGTTGGACCGCAGGGCCTGTGGACACCGCCGCATCGTAAGCCGGATTCGATCGGGGGTTTGCGCACCACAGCCCCGTTTCCGGTACCATCCTTCAACTGAAGCAGGGACCTACCCTCACCCACCGGGCTCCGCTCGAATGGGTACGGAAAGGCGGATGGCCTCGGCTGTCCGTTTTATTTTTGTTTGGAGGCACGAAGACAACACTGAATTTGGCCGAGGTAATGTCTCATCGCGTTTAAGGAGCTAAGGATCAACGATCAGATCCGCAGCTCCGAAGTGCGGCTGATCGATGACCAGAACAACCAGCTCGGGGTGCTCTCCCTCGATGCGGCTCTGCGCATCGCAAGCGAGAAGGGACTCGACCTCGTGGAGGTGGCGCCACAAGCGCAACCGCCGGTCTGCCGGCTGATGGATTACGGACGATTCAAGTTCGAGACCATCAAGAAGGAGAAGGACCAGCGGCGCAAGCAGAACGTCATCAAGCTCAAGGAGATGAAGCTCCGCCCGAAGGTGGCGGAACACGATTTCCAGACCAAATTCAAAGGGTTGAAGCAGTTCCTCGAAGCAGGCGAGAAGGTGAAAGTGACGATCATGTTCAGAGGTCGGGAGATGGTCCACCAGGATATCGGGAGAAGGATCCTGGACCGGGTGGCTGACGATGCGAAGCAGTTCGCGGTCGTCGAGCGCGCCCCATTGCTCGAGGGCAAGAACCTTTTCATGATCCTTGCCCCGAGCCGCCAGCCGGCTCCGCAGGCTGCCGCCGCCGCGGTGGTGCCGGCCGCCACCGAGACGGCCCCGAAGGAGGCCACCGCCCGGGCCGGAGCTCACAAGGCGACTGCCACCAAGGAGACCGCCACCAGTGCCTAAGATCAAGACCCGCAAGGGTTTCGCCAAGAGAATCCGCGTCACTAAGACCGGCAAGCTGATGCGCGTGGCCTCATGGCAGAGCCACCTGCTCGAGCACAAGTCGAAGAAGCGCAAGCGCAACTACGAGAACGAGCAGCCCGTATCCAAGTCCGACCGCAAAGAAGTGCGCCGAGCGCTCGGAATCTGACGTGGCACGAGTCAAGCGAGGAGTCCCCGCACACCGGCGTCATAAGGCGATCTTGGATCGCGCCAAGGGCTTCCGACTTTCTAAGAAGCTGCTCTTTCGACCCGCGAACGAGGCAGTTCTTCACGCGCTCGCTTACGCCTTCCGCGACCGGCGCCGGCGCAAGCGCGAGATGCGCGCCTTGTGGATCGCCCGCATCAACGCCGCCTCGCGCCAATCGGGGCTTCCCTACAGCAAGCTCATGCACGGCCTTCGCCAGGCCGGAGTGGAGATCGACCGCAAAGTGCTGGCAGACCTGGCCGTGCGCGACAGCGGTTCCTTTGCTCGGCTGGTGGAGGTTGCAAAGAAAAGCCTCTGACCAGCTGATCGTCAGCCCGGAGAACGAGGTCGTTCGCAGGTTGCAGCGCCTCGCCCGCCGGCGCGAGCCAGGTCTCGCCCTCCTGGAAGGACCACGCGTGGTCGCCGAAGCTGTCGCCGCCGGCGTCGAGCTCGAGCTGATAGCGGTGCGGGAGGGCGACGAATCCCCGGTGGAGGCCCCTTGGCGAATTACTCTTGCGCGCGGCGTGTTCCGCTCGATCAGCCAGACCGTCACGCCCCAGGGAGTTATTGCAATCGCAAAAGTGCGCGAGTGGACCGCGGGTGAGGCAATCGAGGCTGCACGCACGCAGCGCTGGCCGCTCGTGGTGCTTGACCGGGTGCAGGATCCGGGCAACGTCGGCGCCATCTGCCGGACCGCGGCCGCGGCCGGCGCACCAGCTCTTGCTCTCCTCGAAGGGTGCGCGGATCCTTACGGCGCTAAGTCGGTTCGCGCGTCGGCGGGCAACGTGTTCCGGCTGCTGGTGGCGCGCGCCGGTTGGGACGACCTCGCCGGGCTGGAGGGCTATGGAGCGGCAGCGGCGGGGGGTGCACCGCTGGCGGAGGCACCGATCGAGAGAGCCGGCATGATCGTCCTCGGCAGCGAGGCCCACGGGATCTCGAACCAGAATCTCAAGCTCGTCACGGTGCCGCTCGGCGGCGGGGTCGAGTCGCTCAACGTGGCTGCGGCCGCGGCGCTGCTCCTGTTCGAAGTCCGCCGGAGGCTGGCGGCATGAGTGACCCGTCAGGCCTGACCAAGGAGGCGCTCG
>Ga0307373_10014178_pt1 | contig 11023 bp, 8 predicted proteins | sample OX2MG_FD_202534 | JGI IMG/M metagenome (GOLD analysis project Ga0307373, IMG submission 202534) | Soil microbial communities from Risofladan, Vaasa, Finland - OX-2 | ecosystem: Environmental > Terrestrial > Soil > Coastal area > Acid sulfate soil | place: Finland: Risofladan, Vaasa | collected... | reverse complement strand
GCCGTTCCACTACTGGACGCCGGATGCCTACCAGGGATCGCCAACGCCGGTCACGGGATACCTCTCGGTCGGTCCAAAGCTCGGGGCGTTCGCGCTGGTCCTGCGGCTCTTCGTGGGCGCGCTGGCCCCCATCAAGGCCGACTGGTTCATGGTCATCGTCGTCCTCGCGGCGATCACGATGACGCTGGGCAACCTGGTGGCGCTGACGCAGTCGAACGTCAAGCGGATGCTCGCGTACTCCTCGATCGCCCACACCGGCTACATGCTCGTCGGCCTTGCGGCGTACGCCGGGGGCGAACAGTCGGGCCTGCAGGCGCTGCTCTACTACGGGGCGGCCTACACCTTCATGAACCTGGGCGCCTTTGCGGTCGTGGCAGCGCTGCAGCGCCGGCCGGGCGTGACGAGCCATCTCGACACCTTCGCGGGGCTCGCGCGTCGTGAGCCGATCCTGTGTGCCCTGATGACGCTCTTTCTCCTGTCGCTCACGGGGATACCGCCCACGGCCGGGTTCTTCGCGAAGGTGGGCGTCATCCTCGCGGCCGTCAGGGTCGGCGGACCCGGCACCGTCCTCGCGGTCCTCGTCGTCCTGAACGCCGCCGCGGCCGCGTTCTTCTACCTGCGCGTCGTCGTCTACATGTTCATGCGGGATCCCGTCACCGAGGCGGAGCCACCGCGTCACGGGCGGCTGCTCTGGATCGGCCTCTCCGCGGCGACCGTGCTGACGATCGTGCTGGGCGTATTCCCGGGTCCGCTGCTCGATGCGGCGAACCGGGCGGCACAGGCGCTGACCTGACGCTCACCTGACCGGAAGGCCGCCAGATCGGCACCCGATGGACAGCCGCCAGGTCGGCGTTCGTGGTCGCCGGCCCGATCGGCGCCCATCGGCATTCGTTGAGCCCCGTCCGGGGCTCGCTCGTCAGGGCGTGATTTTCACCCCGGGCAGGATCGTCGCCAGCGCCTGCGCCAGCGCGTCCGGCCCGATTCCGCCAGGCGCGCCGTCCCGCACGATGCCCTTGGCATCAATCCAGTTGACCCACACGGGATGACCGTGCAGCGCCGCGAGGTCGATGGGGCCGCCGTCGACGAGCGGCAGGACGAGCTTCGGGGGCGGCTGTCCGATGAAGAAGCCCGTTCCCGCGGGCGATGGGCCTGCGCCGCCCGGACCCGAAGCGGACGGCGAGACGCTCGGGCCTGCGCCCGATGAGCCGCTCGAGGCGGTCGCGCTCGCCGTTCCGCCACTCGGCGACCCGACGGAGGCGCCGGGCGAGAGCACGGGCGGCACCGACACGCTGGCGGATGGTGACGGCGACCCCGAAGCACCGTCTCCGGACGGTCCAGCCGGCGCGCTCGCCGCAGGTGACGGACTGGGGAACAGCATCCTGGAAATCTGCGGCGCATCGGCAAGGATGAGAACGACCGCCACCACGGCCACGAGGATTCCGGCCAGCAATCCGACGAGGGCCGCAAGCCTTGGGGACATGCCCGGAGGGTACCAGCGACGGCCCGGGGGTGCCGTCGCTGGTACGTCCGTCCCGGGACATGCCCGAGAATGGGCTGCTAGCATGGCCGAACCGCATGGGATTCTTCACCGATCTGCTTCGCTCTCGCGTGCTTCCGGCGCTGGTTGCGGCCCTTGGCGTGTCCTTCATCACCGCCGGCCTGCTGACCTACACGAGCGGAACCGATGCGATCGATCCCTTCGCGACATCGGCGATCACCATCAGCCCCGACGGGACCTCGGGCGCCACCGACCTGGTCCCCGGCCTGTCCCTGTTCCCGTCGCTCGCTCCGACCGACAGCGCCAGCCAGAGCCCGCTCCCAACCATCGCGCTTCCGCCGAGCCCGACGTCCAGGGCCGGGAGCTCACCGTCCGCCAAGCCGACATCGGCCTCGAAGCGAGTCGCGACGCGGGTCGTGATCCCCGCACTCAACATTGACCTGCCGGTCGTCAAGCCGCCCGGCGGTTCGACCACCTATCCGCTCTGCAATGTCGCCATGTACATCCAGAACCTGTCCCAGCCGGGACTGCCCGGGGCGACGTACCTGTATGCCCATGCACGGGTCGGAATGTTCCTGCCGATCCTCGATGCCTCCCTCGTCAACAATGGCAAATCGATGATCGGCATGCTCGTGCAGGTCTACACGAGCGACAACATGTACTTCCTCTACCAGGTCGCGCAGGTGCGACGGCACCAGGTGACGCTGGCCGATGCGATCACGGCAAAGGACCAGGAACTGTGGCTCCAGACATCGGAGGGACCGAACGGGACCCCGGGCAAGGTGCAGCTCGTCGCGCTGCCGCTCAGCAGCGGACCGGCCGATCCGGCCGACGCCCACCCGATTCCCAGGCCGGTGGTCTGCAGCTGAGGACTCCGGCGCCCGGGGCCGCCGCGGGCCGGCCGAGAAGCGCCTAGATCCAGTCGATTCGGTGCAGGACGAAGGCCGCGGTGGTCGCGATGCCCACGGTGAACGCCGTCACCAGCCAGAAGCCGAGCGCCTCGCCGCCCGCGAACGCCGTGCCGGCTTCGCTCATGCCGAAGATCCCGGCGATCGCACCGATGCCGGCCAGCAGGACGGTCACGCCGGTGAGGCGCTTCATGACCATCGAGAGATTGTTGTTCACGGTCGAGAGATAGACGTCGAGTGTGCCGCTGACGAGCTCCCGGTACGTGTCGAGCTCGTCCGTCAGCCGGATCAGGTGGTCGTAGACGTCGCGGAAGTAGAGCACCTCGTCATGGTCGATCAGGGCGAGGTCGCGGTTCGTAAGCTGATTGAAGATCTCGCGCACCGGTGCGGCGGCGCGGCGGGCGGTCAGCAGGTCGCGCTTCAGATCGAACAGGCGCTGGAGCAGCTGCGGCGTCGCGTGGGCGACCACGCGGTTCTCGATGTCGTCGACCTCGTCGCCCATCCGGTCGACGAACGGAAAGTACGTATCGACGAGCGCGTCGAGCAGTGCCCACAACAGGTGATCCGCGCCCCGCTGAAGGATCGGCTGGAGGCCCTCGCGCAGGTGTGTGGTCGCGCGGGGGTCCCAGCCGGTCGCATGGACGGTCAACAGGAACCGCTCCCCAAGGACGAAGTCGATCTCGCTTGTGCTCATGTCGCCGTCGTAGGCGAGGGCGAACATGACGATCTGGACGAGCCTGTCGGTCACCTCGATCTTCGAGCGCTGGTTGCGCTCCAGGATGTCCTCGGCGATCAGCGGGTGGAGACCGAGCAGCCGGGCGACCTCGGCGACCTGCTCGGGCGATGGGTCGGTGAGATCGATCCAGATCGTCGCGTTGCCGGCGGCCAGGACCTCATGGAGCTTCCCGAGCCCACGCCACTCAACGATCCCGGTCGAGTCGAGGACCGCGACCGAGACGCACGCATCGCCGCGAGCGGCGCGCAGGGCCTCCCCGGCCCGGTGGGAAGCGCTCGGAGCCTCACGCTGACGGGCAGAACCAGCGCCGGGCGCCCCTCGCGGGCGTGCCGGGCTCGCAGGAGCGAGGCTCGTCGGCGCCGGGCTCGTCGGCGGCGTTCGCTGGCGGCGTTCGGATTCCTGATCAGAGGGCGAAGGTCGGCTCGGAGTCATCCGTGCCATCGCGTCCTCCAGCGGTCAACACCCGGCGGTCGGTGACGCCGGTCTCTACGCCGATCTCCCCCGTCGCGCGCCGGCGGCGCAGCGCCAGCGACGGCGGAATCGCCACGACCGTGAGCACCCCGGCGACCAGGAACAGGCCCACGAGCACCTGGCCGGCCTGTTGCGACGCCCACATCTCCAGCGCCTGGACCACCAGCCCGTCCTTGAGCGGCCGGTCGCGCAGGTTCGGCGGCAGGAACTGCTTGTAGGAGTCCGGGGTCGCGTAGATCTGCGCCCTCAGTCGATCGATCGTCGTGGATCCGTAGGCGACGAGAATCGCGAGCGCCACGGCCATGCCGATCATTCGGGCGACCGTGACCGTGGCCGAGGCCATCCCGAAATGCTCGCGCCCGACCGCTTCGACCGCCGCCGTCGACCGCGGCGTGACCGTCAGCCCGAAGCCGAGGCCGAAGAGCGCCATCCAGAGCCCGACCTCGCCGATCCTCACCGAGGGCGACCAGGTCGACATGCGCCACAGCGCCACACCGCTCAGCAGCAGGCCGAGCAGGGTCACCCAGCGCAACGACAGCACGCGCACCGCGAACCCCGACCCGAGCGCACCGATCGCGGTCGCTCCGGCCAGCGCCCCGAGCGCGACCCGTTGCTGATCGGCGCCCCCATAGAGCACGCGGTCCACGAACACCGCGCCGCCGACGATGGCGGTCGCGAATCCGTATCCCGTCAGGAGCGACACGAGCGCGGCCGAGCTGAACGATCCCGAGCGGAACAGGCGAACGTCCAGGAACGGATCGCGCCGGCGCAGTCCGAAGACGACCGCAAGCGCGCCGCTGACGACCGCCACGATGAACAGCTGGACCGGCGGATAGGTGGGATCGAGAAACCGTGCGGTGAGATTTCCGTCCATCAGGGTCAGGCCGATGAGCAGAGCCCCGACCGCCACGCTGAAGAGCAGCGCCCCGACAAAGTCGACGCGACCCGTATGGCGCGGTGTCTCCCAGCCGCTGCTCGCAGCCCAGCCGATGGCGAGCGCGACGATGCCGATCGGGACGTTGACGTAGAACACCCACCGCCAGGAAGCGGCCAGCGCGTCGTAGAGCGGCCCACTCGTGATGCCGTGGTTCGCGAGCGCCGTGCCCGCGTGGACGGAATCGAGAATCGCCGAACCGACGAACGGCCCGGCCGCCATTCCGAGAAACGTCAGCCCGCCGATCACGCCCAGGGCCTTCGGGCGGGCGTTGCCCTCGAAGAGGTGCGCTGCCGCGGCCGTTGCCACCGGCACGAGCGTGCCCCCGCCCAGGGCCTGGATGAGGCGCGCGGCGATCAACTCGTCCAGCGTCTGGGCGCGTCCGGCCAGGAGCGATCCGATCGTGAAGGCCAGCAGCGCCAACAGGAAGAGCCGGCGCGTTCCCCACAGGTCGGACAGCCGGCCGGCCAGCGGCATCGTGATGACGTAGACGGCGAGATAGCCGTTGATGATCCAGGACGCCTGTCGCAGCTGCGTCCAGTCCGACAGGTTCGCCAGGATCGACGGCAGGGCGACGGCCGTGACCATGAGCTCCAGCCCGGACAGAAATACGCCCGCACCGAGAACCGAGAGCAGGATCAGCGAGGTGCGGCGCTCCACCGGCGGAGTGTACCGCCCGTCGCCGCGCGCTCCGGATGGGCGATCCGAGCCGGTCGCGCGCGGCCTGGGTCCGCAGCTCCCGGCGGGAGACCGCCTGCTCAGCTGCCCCGAGCCGTGGCCAGCTCGCGCTGGAGCCCGCCGACCATGAGGCCGATCTCGGTCGCGCACGAGATGAACTGAAAGCCCAGCTTCGCGTGCTCCCGCGCCGTCTCGCCATCGCCGAGGACGATCCCGGCGGCGATTCCGTTGGCCCGGCAGGCCTCGGCGATCCGGCGAACGGCCGCCGCGTGCTTCTCGGGCCGCCGGTCGGGCAGGAGCCCGAGGCCGAGCGCGAGGTCCGACGGACCGATCAGGATCGCGTCGACGCCCGGCGTGGCTGCGATCGCACCGACGTTCGCCAGCCCGGTGGCCGTCTCGACCATGACGATGCAGGCCACCTCGCCGAGCTTCACCGGGTCGTACGTGTCCATGACCAGCCCGACCCGGTTCGGCCCGAAGGAACGGTTGCCGCGCGGTGGATACCGGCAAGCGGCCGCGGCCCTCGCGGCGTCCGCGGCGGTGTCGACGAGCGGGATGACGACCCCGTGGGCGCCCGCGTCCAGTGCCCGGCCGATCAGCGTCATGTCATTCGCCGCCACGCGGACCACGGGCGCCAGGCCGCGGCCGATACAGGCTCGGAAGACCGGCGCCAGGTCTCCGTCGGTCACGAGGCCATGCTGCTGATCCCACAGGACCCAATCGACGTCCGTCGTGGCGACGTACTCGGCGACCGTCGGGTTGGCCGTCATGCACCACAGCCCGTACGTCACGGCGCCGCTGCGCCAGCGCTCCAGAAGCGAATTCGAGAACGCCACGCGACCCCTCCTCGAAAGTTGGTGCCGGACGAGACCGGCCAGGATGCCCGTCAGCCGGCGGCTGCGGCGTGGCCCATGCGTCCGAGCGTACTCGGCGACAGTACTCGGCGGGAGTCGTTGACGGCGCCCCGGCAGCGGGCGAGGATGTCGCGTAGCCCGATCGAGGGGCGGTCAGTTGCAGGCGTGCACGGTGGCGGCCAGCATCAACACTGCCAGAATGATGCCCCGATACCAGGGCATTCGATCGAGCAGGCGCATGACGATCCTCACTCCGCGACCAGACGGGCAACGCAGTTTCGAATGGAGCATATCGGCCGTGTCCAGCCGGACGGGATGCTTCGGTTGGGCGCAGGCGGACGGGTCCGGTTCATGACGGAGGAGCGCCGCCTCGTTACCATCCTCTTCGCGGACGTCGTCGGCTCCACGGCGATGGGCGAGACGCTCGATCCCGAGGATCTGCGCCACCTCCTGTCGCGCTACTTCGCCGCGGCGCGCGACGTGGTCGGGGAGCACGGCGGCACCCTCGAAAAGTTCATCGGCGACGCCGTCATGGCGATTTTCGGGGTCCCTCGAGCGCACGACGATGACGCCCGTCGTGCCGTTGCGGCCGCGCTCGCGCTCCGCGATCGGGTACGAACCGATCCGGCGCTCGCCGACCGCCTGCCGATCCGGATCGGGATCAACACGGGCGAGGTCGTCGCCGGCATGAACGGTGAGGCGGACCAGCTCCTCGTGACCGGCGATGCCGTCAACGTCGCCGCTCGGCTCCAGCAGCAGGCGCTGCCGTGGTCGATCCTGTGCGGCGAGCGCACCGTCGCCGCCGCGCAGGGTGGCTTCACCTTCGGGCCCGAACAGGAGCTGGAAGCGCGGGGACGCTCCGCTTCCGTCCGGGGTCGCGAGCTCCTCGCCGCCGAGGTCGTCACCGCGCCCGAAACCCCGTTCGTCGGACGACGCGCCGACCTCGACCAGCTCGAGCTGGTGGCGCGTCGTGCCTTCTCCGAGCGCCGACCGTCGCTCATCACGATCGTCGCCCCGCCCGGCATCGGCAAGTCACGCCTGGTCACCGAGTTCCTGAGACGGCTCCCCGGCCTTGCGCCCGATGCGCGGGTCGCCTCCGCCCAGTGCCTGCCCTACGGCGAGCGGCTGACGTACTGGCCTCTCCGCACGGTGCTGTACCGGCTTCTCGGGGTGGCCGAGGATGGGCTGCCGGCCGACCTGCTCGCGGTCGCAACGAAGCTGCTCGAGCATGCCGGGGTGACCGAGCCACGCCGTGTGGCGGAGCTCCTCGGGGCGACCATCGGCCTCGTTCCCGCCGAACCACCGGTTGGCTCGGAGCTGTTCGCCGCCTGGCGCGCGCTCATCGAGGTCGAGGCCGGCCACCGGCCGCTCGTGCTCGTGGTGGAGGACATCCATTGGGCGAGCGACAGCCTGCTCGACCTCCTCGACGTGGCGATGCAGCCGCGGCGGGACGTCCCGGCGCTCCTCGTTGCGATCTCGCGCCCGGAGCTGCTCGACAGACGGCCGACCTGGGGCACTGGCCGGCGGAACCACACGATGCTCGATCTTGCACCCCTCGATCCGGCGTCGGTCAGCTCGATCGTGGCGTCTCTCCTGCCCGACCCGGAGCACGAACTCGTCGAGTGGATCGTCGAGCGCGCGGAGGGCAACCCGTTCTTCGCCGGCGAGATCGCGCGGTCCGTCGTCGAGCGGGCCCGTGCGGAGGGGGGCACCGGTCCGCTCGCTCCCCGCATCGGTCTCGTCGATCGGGTGCCGGACACCGTGCAGGCGACCATCCAGTCGCGCCTGGACCTGATCGAGCCCCGTGAGCGGCGCGTCCTCCAGGCGGGTGCCGTGTTCGGGCGCTCGTTCGAGATTGCGGGCGTGGTGGCTGTCACTGGCATGGACGGAGCCGAGGTCGCGTCGATCACGGACCGGCTGATCGAGCGCGACCTGCTCGCGCCGACGGAAAAAGGCGAGGTGGCCGCGCGGCACATCCTCATCCGCGACGTCGCCTATCAGACAATGCCGCGGGCCGGACGCGCGGCGGCCCACGCTGCCGCGGCCCGCTGGCTGACCGAACGATCTCATGCGCCCGACCAGGAACCAACGGAGCTGATCGCGTTCCACTACCGCGAGGCCGCGACCCTCCTGCGGGCGATCGACAACCCCGGGCCCGAGCGCGCGTTTGTCCGCGAACAGGCGGTGACGTGGCTGCGGCGGTCCGCTGACCGGGCTCTCGGCGCCGCCGCCTCGGCCGACGCCGTCAGCAACCTGCAGGCCGCGATCGAGCTTGCCGAGCTCTACGAGCTCGCCGAGCTCTACGAGCGTCTCGGCGACGCGAATCTGCAGGGCCAGCTTTCGGCCGGGGCGTATCGCAATGCGCTGGATGCGGCGCGTGACGCCGGACTCTCGTCCGACGTGCGGCTCCGGATCCTCAGCAAGCTCCTGATGCAGTACACGCGCTCACAGGGTGCGGTGGCAACGCGGCCGACGGAGGAGGAGATGACCGCGCTCCGCTCCGAGGCTCATGCGCTGATGGATGTGGCCACCGACGACCGCGCGGTGGCGCGGTTCCTCGTGGCCGAGTCGTTCGTGCCCTTTTGGGCGGCGGACGCAAGGCGCCCCGACGACCGCCGCGCGGCGCGCGAACAGGGGAGGCGCGGCCTCGAGCTTGCGACCCGCCTCGACGACCCGGACCTTCGAAGCGCCGCTCTCGACGCCCTGACCGCCCTCGCCGAAACGTGGCCGGAGGCGATGGAGCGCGCGCAGGAGCGCCTGTCGTTCCAGGAGCGACTCCAGCTCGCCGAACGGATCGACGCCCACTCGATGGTCGCGTGGACCGCATGCGTCGTGGGGCGGTATACGGAGGCTGAGGAGGTCTCCCGGAGCGGGCTCGCGTTGCTGACGGAGGGGCAGGTCCCGACGTACGCGCTCCACCTCGCGGTGTGGCGGATCCGGGCGCTTCGGCAACTCGGACGGTGGGACGAGCTGGAGACCGTCGTCAACGACGCGGTCCGATGGTGGGAGGCAACCAACCGAAGTCCTGCCGCCTTCGCGGTCCGCGGGTTCATCGATGGCCTCGAGGTCGCCCGCGCCCGCGCCCGCGACGTTCGCGTCCGGGAGCTCCGCGCCGTCGTTCGCGGGATCCTCATCCAGTTCCCGCCGGACAACTCGATCCGCTGGACCGAGGCGTTCCTGGACCCGAACGTCGTCGCGCTCAGCGCCGCCCTCGATGACACCGTCCGCGTCCTCACCGAGACCCGAGTCCTCGGGCGCATCGACTACGTGGAGCGCGCGATTGGCTGCCTCCTGGACCGGCGCATCGTGCCGGACGGTCTCGCGGCCATCCGGGATGCCGCGCACGCGCGCGGTTGCTCGATCCTGGCGGCCGAAGCGGACCGCGGCCTCGGGCTGGCACTGGGCGATCCTGCTCCGCTGCGCGCCGCACTGGCCACTGTCGAGCGAGCAGTCGCGCGACCGCTGGTCGGGCGCGTCCGGATCGAGCTCGGCACCCTCGTGGGCGACAACACCCTCGTCGACACCGGCCTCGAGGTGCTCCGCGCCCTCGGCGATGTGGAGCACCTCGCCCGACTCGATGCGAGCGGCCGCGTGCCGGCCGGGTGAGGTTCACACCGGGTGTGGTCGTCGGGTGTGGTCGCCGGTTGACAAGGCCGCCGGCCTCGACTTAGCATCAACAACGCTTTATATCAATGGTCGTTTGTGCGACGGGCACGACGGCTTCGCCAAGGCTTTGTGAGATTTCCGCCCCGTGGCCTCCCCCGCCCGCATTCGCTCGACCATCGCGACCATCGTCGATCAGCCGGACGACCTCCGTGAGCTTCGCCGCTTCCACAAGGCGCTCGCCGACGTCAATCGTCTTCGGATCGTCCAGCGCCTGGCGACCGGCCGGGCAAGCGTGGGCGAATTGATCGAGCATGTCGGGCTCTCGCAGCCGCTGGTCAGCTGGCACCTGGGACGGCTTCGGGCGGCTGGCCTCGTCGAAACGAGCCGACGCGGCCGGGAGACGTTGTGCAGCCTGCGCCCAGAGGCGTTCGCCCACATCGCGTCGCGTGAGCGCGAGCTGCTGGGCCTCGGTCGGTGAGCGGCGGATCCGTGGTCTCCTCCGGGCCGCGCGCACGCGTCCGCGAGCTGACGGTGCCGGTCGCGAGGGCCCTGGGCCGGCTTGGGCTCACGCCCAACGGGCTCACGCTCATCGGATTCCTCGGGACCTGCGGCGCGGCGCTCGCGGCCGCGACCCAGCACTGGCTGCTCACGGGCATCCTCGTCCTGGTGTTCGGGATCTTCGATCTGTTCGACGGCACGCTCGCTCGAGCGACCGGTACAGCGTCGTCGCTGGGGGCCTTCCTCGACTCGACGCTCGACCGCGCCGGTGAGGCCCTCGTCTACATCGGCATCGTCGCCGGACTGCTTGCGACGGGTTACGAGGTCGGGCCCGTCCTCGCTGCGGCCGCCATGGCGGCTGCCTTCATGGTCAGCTATACCCGGGCGAAATCAGAGGGGCTGGGATTCACGCCAGGTACCGGCATGGCGAGCGTCGGCGTCGCGCCGCGGGAGATTCGGATCGTGATCCTTACCCTCGGTCTCGTCCTCGCCGGGATCCTGGGAACCGCTCCGACCAGTGCATCGGGCGACGCCGGAGCCGGCGGAGGGAGCCTGCCGCCCGGCATCCTCGCCCTCGATCTCGCGCTCGCCCTCATCGGCATTCTCGCGATCATCACCACGATCCAGCGCATCGTCCACGTCATCAATCAGTCCCAACGGCAGCAGACGCAGTAACAGCAGGAGAGAGGCACATGGCCACCAACGGGACCAGGAGCAGCAACGGCGCGGCGCCGACCAACACCTGGGCCGGCGCCGGGCGGCGAGGCGACGGCAAGATCCGTGTCGCCATCGTCGGCGTGGGCAATTGCGCGAGCAGCCTCGTCCAGGGCCGCCACTACT
>Ga0307373_10014176_pt1 | contig 11025 bp, 10 predicted proteins | sample OX2MG_FD_202534 | JGI IMG/M metagenome (GOLD analysis project Ga0307373, IMG submission 202534) | Soil microbial communities from Risofladan, Vaasa, Finland - OX-2 | ecosystem: Environmental > Terrestrial > Soil > Coastal area > Acid sulfate soil | place: Finland: Risofladan, Vaasa | collected... | reverse complement strand
CGAGCGGACTGGTAAGTCGATCAAGGTTCGCCCAGTACGATTGCGTCGAACCTTGGCGACCCGCGCAGCGCGTGAGGGTTACGGATCGCTGATTATCGCCGAACTGCTCGACCATACCGACGATCAGAATGCGCGCGTCTATACCGAGAATGTTCCAGAACACGTTGATGCCATCAACGAGGCGGTTGCGAGACAACTAGCCCCACTCGCCCAGGCGTTCGCCGGCGTGTTGGTGGATCGAGAGTCTGATGCCGTGCGCGGTCTGGATCCTAAGAGCAAGGTGCGCACAGACAATGGAGATGGTGCTGGTACGTGCGGCCACTTCGGTTTTTGCGGTGCCCTGGCCCCTATCGCCTGCTACACCTGCAGGCACTTCCAGCCATGGCTGGATGGTGCTCATGAGGAAGTCTTGCAGGGGTTGATCGCAGAGCGCGATCGCATCCTGGAAATCACTCATGATCCGGCCATTGCGTCGGTTAACAACCGTACGATCTTTGCGGTGACTGAGGTTGTCCAGCGCTGTGAAGCGCGTCGAGCGGAGATTGAGGGAGCCAAACGCCTTGGCTGACATCATCCAGTTCGTGCCGCGCCATCAGCGAGCGACAGAGGGGAACCTGGTGGAGTTCATCCGCGTCTGCCGGGCTGAGTTGACCGTGTTCGGCGCGAACCTGGACTGGAGTGCTAATTATTGGCCAGCGGCAGGTGTGTCGTTCCGGAATCTCGATCAAAAGGCACGGAATTTGGATCCCGCCAATGTCATGAAACAGCCGTTCCTCGACTTCGCGAAGGCTTACTTTCGCTATCAACAGGGGCACAAGCCAACCGGAGCAAAAAACGAGACCCGTGCCCTGAGATGTTTGGAGCGCGCCTTGATTGAACGACGCGAGGGCACCGACCTGCAGTACATTGACTTGGCCATGCTTGATCGCGCCGCGGTCCTCGCACGCGCACAGTACTCGGCCGGTATGGCCTGCCATGTCGGGCGCGAGCTTGCCCGTCTCGCCAGCTTTCTGTCCGAGAAAAACCTGATCTCAACCCGACTGGACTGGAAGAGCCCCATCAATCGCCCGAGCGATACGGTGCGGACCGGGAAGAAGGCACAGGAGGAACGGGAAAAGAAGCTTCCCGCGAGTGAGGCGCTCGACGCCTTGGCAGGTATCTTCGCAAAGAACCCGAAGGAATCTCGAGATATTTTCACAACGTCCACTACGGCGTTGCTACTCTGCGCGCCCTCGCGTGTCTCCGAGGTCCTCGCTCTTCCTGAGGACTGCGAGGTGTGGGAAACGAAGCGCGACGGTACGCGAGCCTGCGGTTGGCGGTTCCAGCCTGGTAAGGGTGGAGCGCCGATGATCAAGTGGATTCCTGACGCCATGGTGAGCGTAGCGCAAGAAGCCATTCGTCGCATCCGTGAGCTGACAAAGGAAGGTCGGCATATTGCGTCTTGGCTGGAGAATAACCCAGAAAAGTTCTATCGCCATGGTGGCTGTCCACAGGTACCGGAGGACCAGCCATTAACTATCCTGGAAACCGCAGCAGCACTCGGAATCCATTATGAGAACGAGGGGTACTGCCGGACGGAACTTCTTCGTCTTGGTTTGTCGGGTCGTGATCGTGTGAACTCGCTCGCGAGCCTGAACCGTTGGGTGCATGCACGCCTTCCCGATGGATTTCCGTGGTTTGACAAGCAACGTGGAGTGCGGTTCTCGGAGGCGCTTTTTTGCCTTCAGGACAAGCAACTGCGTATGGATACGTCAGCAAGCGTTTTCATGGTCTGGAAACCAAAAGCCAATACGCTAAATTTTGACCTTCAAACGCGCGAGATAAATCCGGGATATCTCTCGTCGAGTATTTTCGACCGGCATGGATACAACGCCGACAGGCAGAATCCATTGAAGGTGACGACGCACCAGTTTCGGCATCTTCTCGATACGATGGCGCAACGCGGGGGTCTGAGCCAGTCCGAGATCGCGCGCTGGTCCGGCCGCGTCGACATAAAACAGAACCGGGTGTATGACCACATGTCGGAGTTTGAGCTGGTTGATATGCTTCGCCACCACGACGTGGCTCTGACGCTAGATCGTCCACTGGAGGAGATCGCCGAGCAGATCGCGTCCCAGATCCCCATGACGCGACAGGAATTCAACACGCTGACAATCCCAACCGCGCATGTCACCGAATATGGATTTTGCATACACGATTACGTAATGGCGCCGTGCCAACGCTTCCGGAATTGCCTCAACTGCAGCGAACAGGTTTGCATCAAAGGCGATCGTCGCTTGGACCGCATCCGGGCCCGCTATGCGCAGGTCAAGGAACTCAAGGAACGGGCTGAGCGGGAGATTGCCGAGGGCTCTGCGGGTGCCGACCGTTGGTATGATATCCATGCACTTACCGAGAAGCGCCTGGCCGCGCTCATTACCATTCTTGAGGATCCTTCGATCAAGGACGGTGCAATTGTGCGGCTGCGGAATGAGCATGAGTTCAGTCCTCTGCGCCGGGCGGTCGAGGCGAAGGCGGAAGCGGGACGGTTGAGTGAGGATCAACAACCACTACTGGACGGCCTGCGCGGACTACTGGAGAAGTCACATGGCTAAGCACCTCAGTGATCGCGATATTGAATGCGTGGTCGGCATTCTGGATGGTTGGCGGGATAAGCTGACGTGGGAGGCATTAAGCGCCGCTTGCCAGCCTGTAATCGGCACCGCTCCAGCGCGCCAGACGCTTCATCGGTTTATCCGGATCACGGATGCCTTTAAGGCCGCGAAGATTCGTCTGAAGAGCAATCAACCGGAGATAAAGACCCCGAGCATGCGGGTTGCCAGCGAACGTATTGCGCGTCTTATAGTAGAGAATGAACGCCTTAAGAGGGAGAACAGTCGGTTTCTGGAGCAGTTCGTTGTATGGCAGTACAATGCGCATGTGAAAGGGCTAAGCGATATTGATCTCAACAAGGCGCTTCCCGCGATTGATCGCGGCAATACGGAATGACCACGGGCTCGGCTGGCTGAACTCTTACTTGACGCTGGCCTATAAAAATCGTCGTAGCAGATTTAGTCATGGTTGCATCAGCCTAACTCTTGTCCGCAGAGCTCAAGACAAATAAGGAATTGCCCAGTGAGCCCAGAGACTCATTCCCAACTTGCCAATTTTATCTGGAGCATTTGCAATCTGCTCCGCGGTCCGTACAAGCGCAACGAATACCGCAAGGTCATCTTGCCACTGACGGTGCTGCGCCGCTTCGATTGTCTATTGGCCCCCACCAAGGCGCAGGTGCTCAAGGAATACGCAACGATCAAGAGTAAGGGTGAAAATATAGTTCGCAGTAAACTACAAAAGATAACCAGACGGCCGTTCTACAACCTCTCTAGGTTTGACTTGCCCAGGCTGCTCGACGATCCGAATCAGCTCGCGCCCAACCTCATTGCCTACATCAATGGTTTTTCACCCAATGTCCGCGCAATCATGGAGCGATTCGTGTTCGATCAGCAGATTACGCGCATGGTGGAGAAGAACCTGCTCTATGAGGTCATCAAAAAATTTACAGTGATCGATCTGTCCCCAGCCCGCGTGGACAATGTTCAAATGGGCTATGTCTTCGAGGAACTGATCCGGATCGGTGCGGAACAATCGAACGAGGAAGCGGGTGAGCATTTTACGCCGCGCGAGGTGATCAAGCTGATGGTTAACCTGCTGCTCTCGCCGGAAAAGGATCTGCGCAAGAGTCATGTGGTGAAGACTATCTACGATCCAGCCTGTGGTACTGGCGGTATGCTCTCGGTATCTGAGCAGTACATAAAGCGCCTTAATGCTGATGCTCAGCCCAAGCTCTTTGGTCAGGACTGGAACGATGAAGCCTGGGCGGTCTGTAAATCGGACATGCTCATCAAGGGTGAGGACGCCGACAACATCCGGCGTGACGACACGTTTACAAAAGATGGCTTTGACCGCGACGAGAAAGGCAACAAATACGCGTTTGACTACATGCTGGCGAATCCGCCTTTCGGCGTGGAGTGGAAGCAACAGCAAACGTACATTGAGCACGAAGCCGAGTTACTTGGCTACAACGGTCGTTTCGGTGCAGGGTTGCCGCGCATCGACGACGGCTCGCTGCTTTTCCTGCAGCATATGCTTTCCAAGATGCGTGCGCCTAAGGATGGAGGCAGCCGCATTTGCATCGTATTCAACGGCTCGCCATTATTCACCGGCGATGCCAGCAGTGGCGAAAGCAATATCCGCCAGTGGATCATCGAGAACGACTGGCTGGAGGCGGTGATCGCTCTACCCGATCAGCTCTTCTACAACACCGGTATCTCCACCTATCTATGGATACTCACTAATCGCAAGGAGCCAAGGCGCAAAGGCAAAGTCCAGCTTGTGGATGCCCGCCGGTTCTTCGTGAAGATGCCGAAGAGCCTCGGCAACAAACGCAACAAGATCGGCGATCCCATCGATCGAGCAAGCGAGCCAGACCAGATTGCCGAAATCACGAAGATCTTCGGCAACTTCACCGACGGGGAGACGCAAATCTTCACCGAGGAAGATCCAGTCACCCATCAGCCGGTCGAACGTGAGCGCATCGTCAGCAAGGTATTCGATAACGCCGATTTTGGCTTCCACAAGATCACCGTCCAGCGTCCGTTGCGGCTCAATTTTCAGGTCACGCCGGAACGCATCGCCCGACTGGAAACCGAGAAAGGTTTCATGACGCTCGCCACCAGCAAAAAGAAGAACGAGAAAGCCCGGCTCGCAGAAATCGGAGCCGGCAGGGAGCGGCAGAAGGCGCTACTGGACTTTCTTGTGGTCTTCGGCAATACGACACAAAAGAAGCTATACAAAGATCGTGAAACATTCCTTTCTGATTTGCGCCAATATGCGACATCTGTGTATTCCCTTCGTCTTTCTGCCACAGAACTTAAAGCCGTACTGAATGCCCTTGGCGAGCGCGATGAAACGGCCGAGATATGCCGCGACAGGAATGGCAAACCTGAGCCGGACTCGGAACTGCGCGATACCGAGAGCGTGCCGCTCAAGGAGAGCATCACGGAGTACTTCAAGCGTGAGGTATTACCCCATGTGCCCGATGCCTGGATAGACGAAAGCAAGACCAAGGTTGGTTACGAAATACCGCTCAACCGCTACTTCTATGTTTACGAACCGCCGCGACCGTTGGAGGTCATCGAGACTGACATAAAGACTCTCGAAGGCGAAATTATGGCGTTGCTTAAGGAGGTGACAGCGTGAGCGAGATTAAGCTCTTTCGGCTCGTTGCAGGCAAGGCTACTGAGGTGGCGGGCTCGGCTTCCGACTTGGAGAAGCCGCTGCAGACCCTTATCGAACAGAACCTCGAGCCTCTGCTCGGTATCCGGTTTCTTACCACAGAGCACTCCACTGGCAAGACACACGCGGGGCGCATCGACACGCTCGGAATTGACGAGAACGACTGCCCTGTGATCCTGGAGTACAAACGCTCTCTTGGTGAGAATGTGATCAACCAAGGACTGTTTTACCTTGATTGGCTTATGGACCACCAAGGTGACTTCAAGCTGCTTGTCATGAACCACTATGACAAGGAAGCGGCTGAGCGAATCGACTGGTCCGAGCCACGTCTCATATGTGTCGCGGCGGATTTCACAAAATATGACGCCCATGCGGTGCAACAGATGAACCGCAGCATTGAGCTGATTCGTTACCGACGTTTTGGAACTGACTTATTGCTTTTTGAGCTCGTCAATGCGACCACGGCCAAAGTTGGTACAGATCAGAAGGTCTCCAGGAATGCCGGTAAATTGACGCGAGCTGACAAGGATCGCGGTACAGACAAGACTATCGTCGAATCGTTGGCGGAAATGTCCCTATCCGTCCGTGAATTGTTTGAATCGGTTGAGGGCTTCGTAATGTCATTGGGCGACGACGTCCAGCGCAAGGACCTAAAGCTTTATGTCGCCTATAAGCGGTTGCGGAACTTCGTTTCTGTAGTAATACATAAGGACAAACTTGTTCTATATCTGCGCCTCGATCCCTCGAAGATCGAGCTTGTTAAAGATTTCACACGTGACGTAAGAAACATAGGCCACCGGGCCACTGGTGATATCGAAGTGACGATAAGCAACGACGCGAACTTCGAATGTGCGAAACTTCTCATCCGGCAGGCCTACGAAGGAGGCCCAAGTGCAGGCTAAGCCGTATCCGAGGTACAGGCCCAGTGGTGTCGGCTGGCTAGGTGACGTGCCTGTACATTGGGAGGTAAAGCGCGGACGCTTCTGCATGGATGTGAATCCACGTTCGAACAGGCTTTGGACGCTTGAACCCGAAGCTGAAGTCTCATTTATACCGATGGACGCTGTCGGTGAGTATGGTGGTCTTGACTTGGAACAGGTACGTGCCATCTCCGAAGTTGATTCGGGGTATACCGAGTTTGACGATGGCGACGTTGTGGTAGCGAAGATCACTCCTTGTTTCGAGAACGGGAAAGGAGCTCTTGCCGTCGGTCTGGTGAATGGCGCCGCGTTTGGAACAACAGAATTGCATGTTCTTAGGGCTACTACGGCTCTCGATCGTAGGATCTTGTTCTATTTCACGCTCTCGTGGCCATTCCGCAGCACAGGTGAAGGTGAAATGTATGGAGCTGGTGGACAGAAGCGCGTACCGCCAGAGTTCTGCAAGAATGTTCGGGTCCCGCTACCGCCGCCGGATGAACAATGCATGATCGCCCATTTCCTCGACCGCGAGACAGCAAAGATTGACGCGCTGGTGACGAAGAAACGGACACTGGTCGAGCGACTGAAGGAGAAACGCACCGCGCTCATCTCGCGCACGGTCACTAAGGGCCTGCCGCCCGACGCTGCCCGCGCCGCGGGCCTTAACCCGTACCCCAAGCTCAAACCTTCCGGAATCGACTGGCTCGGCGATGTGCCGGAACATTGGAACACTTGGAAGGCAACACATGGTTTCCGCAGAATCGGAAGCGGAACGACGCCCAAGAGCGACGATGCCGACTACTACGATGGAGACATTCCCTGGGTGACGACTTCAGAGTTGCGAGAAAGCGTTATCATGGATACCGCAACGAAGGTCACCGCAGCCGCGATCCGCGACTACCCGACACTCCGTCTCTACCCGAAGGCAACGCTTCTATTCGCGATGTATGGCGCGACCATCGGCCGATTGGGCATTCTCGGAATCCCTGCCACTGTCAATCAAGCGTGCGCTGCGTTTGCCGATCCACTGTACCTAGACACTCAGTTTGTCTACTACTGGTTCCAAATGCGGCGACCAACATTGATTGCCCTCTCAGCGGGAGGCGGCCAACCAAACCTAAGCCAGGACGATCTTCGGCAAGTAAGGATTCCGGCACCGCCGCTCGGAGAACAGCGCGTAATCGCTGACTTCCTCGACCACGAAACCGCAAAGATCGATCAGATGGCGGCCAAGGTCGAAGCCACCATCGATCGCCTGCAGGAGTACCGCACCGCCATCATTACCGCCGCCATGACCGGTAAGATAGATGTACGAACCAGGGCCGCTCGCCCGACTATACCGAATAGGGTATAATCTTAGATGGCCCAGGCCCGCTCACCGCGCGAGAAGCCGCTGCACTGGGTGGGCGCGGCGAAGAAAGATTTGCTGGCGTTTCCGGAGACGGTGGTGGACGATTTCGGTTATGCGCTCGGCGTGGTACAGCAGGGTGGGAAGCCTCCGTCCACCAAACCCTGGAAAGGGGGCGAGGGGCCAGGCGTTTTCGAGCTGGTGGAGGACCACCGGGGCGACACCTATCGGGTGGCCTACACGGTGCGCTATGAGAAGGCCGTGTATGTCCTGCATTGCTTTCAGAAAAAATCTCCCTCGGGTGTGCGGACGGCCCGCAGCGATGTCGAATTGATCCACGAACGCCTCAAGGCGGCGCGGGCGGATTACGAGGTGCGATATGCGAAAAAGACATGAGAAGGTCGTGGCCGGCAGCGGCGACGTGTTCGTTGATCTCGGCTTCGCGGATGCCGGCGAGAGAAAGCTGCGTGTGCAACTGGCGATGCGGCTCAACGAGCTGCTCAAGGCGCGTCGTCTGACGCAGGCGCAGGCGGCGGAGATTTTCGGGATTCCGCAGCCGCACGTTTCGGAGCTGGCGAACTACAAACTGAGCCGTTTTTCCTCTGAGCGGCTGCTGCGGTTCCTGACGTTGCTCGACCGCGATGTGGAGATCGTCATACGCCCGAAGGCGAAAGGACATCATTCCGGCCTCGTCTCGGTGTCGGGGGCGTGAGGTGCCGATAGCCGATAGCGGGATAGCAGAGCGATAATCTCATGGCCGCCAAAACCGAAACCTCGATTGAGAACCTGCAGAAATACCGCGCGGCGCTAATTACCGCCGTTGTGACCGGCAAGATCGACGTGCGAGGTACCGTGCACCCGAGCGCTGCTGCCCAGACCACGCCAGCTGTTGTTAGAATGAAAGTATGAACCGCGTCGAAGTCAGGCCCGAACTACTGCGCTGGGCGCGCGAACGCGCAGGGTTCAGCCCTAACACGCTGGCCAGGCGTTTTCCGAAGCTTGCGGCCTGGGAGCAGGGTGCGGCGCATCCGACGTTCAAGCAGCTTGAGGACTTCGCACGAGCCACCTTCACGCCGGTTGGCTTCCTCTTTCTTGACGCGCCGCTGGTCGAGCACATACCGATCCCAGATTTCCGCACCATTGGCAATACATATATCGGCCGTCCAAGCCCGGACCTGCTCGATACCCTTTACTTGTGCCAGCAGCGTCAGGAGTGGTATCGCAACTTTGCACGTACGATGGGACAGATGCCGCTCGCGCCGGTGGGCTCCGCGCGAATCACGGACAACGTCATCAGAACATCTGCAGCAATGCGACATATGCTCGGCATTGACCTCGAAGAACGGCGGCAACTGCCGACCTGGACCGAGGCGCTGCGCCGCTTCATCGAGCAGGCGGATGCCCTCGGTGTCTTGGTCATGGTGAGCGGGGTTGTGGGTAGTAATAACCGCCGCCGCCTCGACCCACAGGAGTTCCGTGGTTTCGCCCTATCGGATACCCTCGCTCCGCTGGTATTCATCAATGGTGCGGACACCAAGGCGGCACAGATGTTCACGCTGGCGCACGAGCTCGCACACGTATGGCTCGGGCAGTCTGCCGTCTCGGATGCTCAGGCCGTTCAAGTACCTGATAATGATGCTGAACGTTGGTGCAATCAAGTCGCGGCCGAAATGCTTGTACCGCTCGCGGTGCTGCGCAGCGAATACGACCAATGCGCCGAATTGTGGGCTGAGGCCGCTCGTCTTGCGCGACGCTTCAAGGTGAGCACTCTCGTGATACTGCGTCGAATGCACGACGCGGGGGGCCTCACGCACCAGCAACTATGGGATGCCTACGAGACGGAGCTTGCTCATCTACGCGCTATTCCACGGGGTAGCGGCGGCGATTTCTACCTTACGCTGGGAGCCCGTGCGAGCAAAACGTTCGCGCGAGCGCTGGTGACCAGCACACTCGAGGGTCAAACATCCTTCACGGAGGCGTTTCGGTTACTCGGCTTCAAGAAGATGGCGACCTTCCATGAGGTAGGACACAGCCTTGGAGTAGGCTTCTGATGGCCTATCTCCTTGATGCGGACGTGTTCATTCGCGCCAAGAACCTGCACTATGGCCTCGACTTTTGCCCGGCTTTTTGGGAGTGGCTAATCGAGCAGAACAGGGCTAGACAGGTTTTCAGCATCGAGAAGGTGGGCGACGAAGTTCAGGCTGTGGCCGACGAGTTGTCACTCTGGGCGAAGGCGCAGTATGAGCCTGCTGCCGTGAGTACTTTCCTCCAGGTGGCCGATTACTATCTTGTTGCCCATGCGCTTGCATACAGATACACAGTCGTCACCCATGAGGTGCCAGCGGCTTCAACACGCAAGATTAAGATCCCGGACGCGTGCATCGGTATCCGCATAAAGTGCATGACACCGTTTGAGATGCTGCGTCGCGAACGGGCCCGCTTCATTCTGGGACGACAGTGATGACACAGACAAACGAGAAGGCATTCGAATCCTACGTCGCTGCGATATTGCACCAACATGGCTGGGAAGTTGTGCCGGTGGAGGAATGGGACGTGGAGCAGGCGCTGTTTCCGGCGCGGGTGTGCGCGTTTCTCCAAGCAACCCAGCCGAAACTCTGGGCGGGAATGCGCGCGCTACACGCCGCTGGGCTGGAGAACCTGATTATCAACGCGCTGGTTAAGGAGCTTGACCTCAAGGGCACGTTGCACGTGCAGCGCCACGGTTTCAAGTTCTACGGTAAGATTTTCCGGTTGGCTTACTTCAAGCCTGCGCATGGGCTCAACGACGAAGTGCTGGCGCTTTATGCCAAGAATCAATTGACCGTTACGCATCAGGTACCGTGCCATCCTGGCAAACATGATACGGTTGATCTGCTGTTTGCGGTGAACGGCCTGCCGGTAGCCACCTGCGAGCTGAAGAATCCCGGCACCGGTCAGAGTTGGCGCAGCGCCGTCAAACAGTACCGGAACGACCGCGATCCGCGCGCGCCACTGTTCGGTTTCAAGACCCGCGCGTTGGTGCACTTCGCCGCCGATCCGGACGAGGTGCACATGACCACGCACCTGCACGGCGCGGTGACGCATTTTTTGCCGTTCAACCGTGGCAGCCATCCAGGCGAAGTACAGTGTGGCGCGGGCAACCCGCAGCACCTGTCAGGCTACCGCACCGGTTATTTCTGGGAGGAAGTGCTGCAACGTGACAGCTTCCTCGACATCCTCGGCCATTTCATGTTTGTCGAGAAGAAGGATGAAAAGACGGACGACGGCAATGGCGGCCAGCGATGCCTAGTCAAGGAAACGTTGATCTTTCCCCGCTATCATCAGCTTGATGCGGTGCGGAAGGTGGTGGCAGCGTCACGGCAGGAAGGTTCTGGGCGGAATTACCTGATCCAGCATTCGGCCGGGAGCGGCAAGACCAACAGCATCTCGTGGCTCTCGCATCGGCTAGCGAGTCTGCACGATGCCGGCGACTGTAAGGTC
>Ga0307373_10014175_pt1 | contig 11025 bp, 9 predicted proteins | sample OX2MG_FD_202534 | JGI IMG/M metagenome (GOLD analysis project Ga0307373, IMG submission 202534) | Soil microbial communities from Risofladan, Vaasa, Finland - OX-2 | ecosystem: Environmental > Terrestrial > Soil > Coastal area > Acid sulfate soil | place: Finland: Risofladan, Vaasa | collected... | reverse complement strand
CGCCGCGCGTGTGCCGCCCGCGGACGCGAGCGTGGGGAGGAGGACGGCGCCGAGCGCGCCGCCGATCGGGATTGCGGTCTGGCGGACGCCGAGGGCGAGGCCGAGCTCGGACGCGGGAAACCACCCCATGATCGCGCGCCCGCTCGCGGCGTTGACGCTCGCGCCGAGAGCTCCTGTTGCGATGAGCGCGCCGGTCACGGCGGCGAAGCTCCCGGTCGTCGACGCGATCGCGAGCGAGCCCGCCGCAGCCGTGAGGCCCGTCGCGATCACCCAGCGCTCGTCGACACGGTCGGCGACGAGTCCCCACAGCAGCAGCGTGAACAGCATCCCGATCCCGGTCGCGGCGAGCACGACGCCGGTCTCGCCGAGCGTGAGCCCGTAGTGGCTCTTGAGCGCCGGCCCGAGCGCCGGCAAGCCGACGGTCGAGGCGGAGAACGACGCCTGCGCGACCGTCCCGGCGCCGAGCACGACCCAGCGATAGCGCACCGCCGACACGTCCCGAACGTACATGTCCTGGCGTCAGACGCTTGGACGTGTCCGAAGGAGACGCAAGGCCGCTTTGAGTGCCGGGTCGCGCTTCGGTACTTGGCTGCTCAGGCCATGTCCTGGCGTCAGACGCCTGGACGTGGCCAAGAGGGTCAGGTGAGCCAGCGCGCGCGCAGGTCCTTCGTTTTCTGCACCTCGGCTGCGTCCGGGCCGTGGCCGTCCGGGCCTGACGTCTCGAGCACCGCGGGAAGTCCTTGCAGGCGCGGGTTCGAGAGGAAGACGCCCATCTTCTCGCCGAGCTCGCCTTCGAGGACGTTCGCGTGCCGGTCGCGGTTTGATCCGAACGGAGCCGCGGAGTCGTTGACGTGGAGGGCGCGCAGCTTGCCGAGACCGATCGTCGTGTCGAGCTCGTCGAGGCACGCATCGAGCGCGCCTGGATCGGTCACGTCGACGCCGGACACGTAGAGGTGGCACGAATCGAGGCAGACACCGAGCCGCTCGGGCCGGCCCATTCGCTCATGGATCGTCGCGAGCTCCTCGATCGAGCGACCGATCGTGCCGCCGGCGCCGGCCGAGTTCTCCATCAGCAACCACGTGTCGTCGCTGCACAGCTCGAGCGCCTGCTCGAGCGCCGGGACGACGCGTTCGAGCGCGGCGTCGAGTCCGGCCCCGAGATGTGAGCCGACGTGGAAGACGACGTGCGCCCCGATCGCGCACGCGACCTCGGTCGTGTTGCAGAGCGTCGCGACGGAACGCTCGTACGTCACCGGATCGGGCGCGGCCGTGTTGCAGAGGTAGACCGCGTGGCAGAGCGCGCCGCCGAGTCCGGCCGCCGCATACTTCTCCCGGAACCGCTCGAAGCTCGCGGGGTCGTGGTTCGTCGGCCGCCACGCGCGCGGGCTCTGCGTGAACACCTGCACGGAGTCGGCGCCTAGCTCGACGGCGCGGTCGACGGCTTTGTCGATCCCGCCGGAGGAGGAGACGTGCGCACCGATCTGCATCAGCGGAGCCAGCCTTCCAGCCGCGCCGCTTCCTCGTCGACCTGGCGACGCCACGCGCGCGGCAGTGGCGCGAACGGCTCGACGCGCACGCGGCTCTTCTCGACACGCCAGAGCCCGGCGACGAAGCCGTCCACGAGGAACGTCGCCTCGACCATGCCGCCGCCGTGGATGACGACCTGCCGGTGTTCGTCGGCGATCACACGTGTCCGGTCGGCGTGCGAGAGGACGACGTTGTCGTACCGCGGCAGGAACCGCACCGGGGCGACAGTGTCGGCGGGCGGGAGAGGAGCGCGAGGCAGATCGACGAGCTCCCGGCCTCGCTCGTCGGCGAAGGTTCGCAGCGGCTCGAGCGCGTCGAGCGCAGGCTCGATGTCGCGGACGCGGAGCCCGCTCCACTCCGAGATGTCCGCGCGAGTTGCAGGGCCGAACGCCGCGAGATAGCGCCGTACGAGCTCGACGCGTGCCGGCGCCGGATCGACCTGCTCGTGCTCGATGAGGACGTAACGCGTCTCGCGCGGCTGCTTCCACGTCCCCGATTCGGGCGCGTGCGTGAGCCGTCCGGCGGTGCGGAGCGCGTACCAGAACCCGAGGCCGCCGTCGTGCTCGATGCCGTGCTCGTCGCGCAGCCAGGCGAAGACCTCGGCGCGCGTCCGCGGCTCGCGGCCGAACTCGACGAGGGAGTCGTGAACGCGGTCGGCGAGCTCGAGCGACTCGGACCGGATCCAGCCCGCGAGCGCGACGGCGGAGGCGAAGATGCCGTAGTCGCGACGGGAAACGAGATGGACGGTGCCGCGCATGAGCACGGCACGTACTGCGAGCTCCCGCGCAAGCGCCCGCTCGAGCGTGTCGCGCCGGAACCCCTCGAGCCGCGTCCACAACCCGACGTACGTCGCCGGCGCCCACTGCGCCTGCAGCCCGGCCAGCCGTTCGAGCGCGCGGAGGGCCGGCAGCTTCCGCCGTTCGAGCAGCAGTTGCCGCGCGAGGGTGGCGCGATTCAGCTCCCGCAGCGACAGCGTCCGCACCCGCCTACGCTATCCGCATGGCAGTCCGCGTCCGCATGGCTCCGAGCCCGACCGGGTTCCTCCACATCGGGGGCGTCCGGACGTTCCTCTTCAACTGGCTCTTCGCGCGCCAGCAGGGCGGTGAGAACCGCCTCCGGATCGAGAACACCGACACGACGCGCGAGGTCGCAGAGTCGCTCGACCAGATCAAGCAATCGCTCAGCTGGATCGGGATCGACTGGGACGGGGAGCCGACCTTCCAGCTCGACCGGATGGACGACTGCCGCAAGGTCGCCGAGCAGCTCGTCGCCGAGGGCAAGGCGTACGAAGACGAGGGCGCGATCCGGTTCCGCATGCCCGACGACGGCGTGACGGCGTGGGACGACATCGTCCGCGGCCGGGTCGAGTTCGAGAACGCGAACCTCGCCGATCCGGTCATCGTCCGCTCCGACGGGCGGCCGATCTACAACTTCGCCTCGCCGATGGAGGACGTCTGGGACGGGATCACGCACGTCATCCGCGGCGATGACCACATCTCGAACACGCCGACGCAGATTCAGATCATCCGCGCGGTCGGCGGCGATCTGCCCGTCTACGCGCACGTCCCGAACATCTTCGGCGAGGACGGGAAGAAGCTCTCGAAGCGGCACGGCGCAACGGGAATCGACGAGTTCCGCGCCGCCGGTTACCTGCCCGAGACGATGCTCAACTTCCTCGCTCTCCTCGGCTGGGCGCCCGACGGCGAGACGACGCTCATGAACCGCGACGAGCTCGTCGCGAGGTTCTCCCTCGAGCGGGTCAGCTCGAGCCCGGCGCAGTTCGACTACGCGAAGCTCGACTGGATGAACGGCGTCTACCTCCGCGAGCTCGCGCCGGACGAGTACGCGCACCGCCTCGTCCTCTGGCTCGGCGAGAACGGGTACGAGTGGGACGCCGAGCGCGTCGCGCGCACCGCGCCGCTCGTGCAGGAGAAGATCGCGAAGTTCTCCGAGTACCCGGCCTTCGCGGGCTTCTTCTTCGGTGACGTCGAGCCGACCGCGGCGGAGCTCGCCGGCGGCGGCGAGATGCTCGCCGCGGCGGACCAGGCGCTCGCGCCGCTCGAGCCGTTCGACGCGGAGGCGATCGAGGCGACCCTGCGCGCCGCGGCGGAGCAGCTCGAGCTCAAGCCGCGCCAGGCGTTCCAGCCGATCCGCGTCGCGGTGACCGGATCGAAGGTCTCCCCGGGCCTGTTCGAGAGCATCGAGCTGCTCGGACGCGACGAGACGCTCAAGCGCCTCCGCGCCGCCGCGGCGGCGGCGTAAGCGGCAGCGGCCTCGGCGGCGCGAGCGGGTCGAGCGCGCGCTGGAACAGGAGCCACGCGTGGTGGCGAAAGCGCGGCGTCGGGAGCGGCAAGCCCGACGGCGGGAGCTCCCAGACATCGCGCCTGGGCTGCGGGGACTCTTTCACACTGACTTCCCAACGGGCGAGGCCGCGCGCGGGGTTCGACCCGGCTGCGGCTTTCCCACGCGCGCCGGTCGTTCCATCCGCGGATGCGGTCGCGGGCGCGCGCGTCGACACTGGGGCTGTGAACGGGTCGCACGGACCGCTCGACCGACTCGAAGCTCGCATCGAGCGGCTCACGGCGCGCATCGACGAGCTCACCCGGATCGTCGAGCTCGGAGACGGCGCCAGGCCGGCACCGGCCGATCAGCCAAGACCCGGTGCGCACGAGATCGCACGGCGGAAGCGGCGTCGCCATGTCGGCCACGCCTCCCGCGTCTAGCAAGGGAGGATCCATGCACAAGGTCGTCATCATGGGAGCCGGCGGACGGGACTTCCACAACTTCAACACCGTCTTTCGCGACGACCCCGAGACGCGGGTCGTCGCGTTCACCGCGACGCAGATCCCCGGCATCGCCGACCGGACCTACCCGCCGGTGCTCGCAGGCCCGCTCTACCCGGACGGGATCCCGATCCGGCCCGAGGCCGAACTCGCGGAGCTCGTGCGCGAGCACCACGTCGACGAGGTGATCCTCGCGTACTCCGATCTCGCCCATGAGACGGTCATGCACAAAGCCTCGCTCGTGCTCGCGACCGGCGCCGACTTCCGGCTGCTCGGACCGGATTCGACGATGCTGCGCTCGACGAAGCCGGTGGTCGCCGTCTGCGCCGTCCGCACCGGCTGTGGCAAGAGCCAGACGAGCCGCGCCGTCGGGCGCGCCCTGCTCGACGCCGGGCTGAGCGTGGCGCTCGTCCGTCATCCGATGCCATACGGCGACCTCGAGGCGATGCGCGTGCAGCGGTTCGCGACGGTCGAGGAGATCGACGCGTCGCATCCGACGGTCGAGGAACGCGAGGAATACGAGGAGCCGGTGCGGCTCGGGATGGTCATGTACGCCGGCGTCGACTACGAGGCGATTCTCCGGCAGGCCGAGGAGGAGGCCGACGTCATCATCTGGGACGGCGGCAACAACGATCTGCCGTTCTACCGGCCCGATCTGCTCATCGTCGTCGCCGATCCGCTACGGCCCGGTCACGAGCTCCGGTACCACCCGGGCGAGACGAACCTCCGGATGGCCGACGTCGTCGTGATCAACAAGGTCGACACCGCCGGCGCGAACGACGTCGAGACGGTCGTGAAGAACGTTCAGGACGTCAATCCCCTCGCCCAGCTCATCTTCGCGGAGTCACCGCCGGTGCTCGACGACGGCCCCGACCTTCGCGGCAAGAGCGTCCTCGTCGTCGACGACGGGCCGACCCTCACGCACGGGGAGATGCCGTTCGGCGCGGGCCTCGTCGCCGCGCGCAGAGCGGGCGCGGCGCAGATCGTCGACCCCCGCCCGTACGCTGTCGGCTCGCTGCGGGATCTGTTCGAGAAGTGGCCGCAGCTCACGAACGTCCTGCCGGCGATGGGCTACTCCGACGAGCAGCTCGGAGAGCTCGAGCAGACGATCAACGCCGCCGAGTGCGACGTCGTGATCACCGGGACGCCGATCGACCTCGGGCGCCTCATCCACTCCCGGCACCCGATCCGGCACGTCCGCTACGAGCTCGAGGAGCTCGGGCATCCGACGATCGCCGACGTCCTGGCGCCGATCGTCGCGAAAACCGCTCCGCAGGAGGTGCACGCATGAACACCGTCGCCACCGGCGTCCGCCACTTCACCCGCGTCTCCGACCTCAGCCCGGCCGAGTTCGACCGAGTCCTCAGGCTCGCGGCGCAGCTGAAGCACGATCCGGCCCACTACGACGGCGCGCTGCACGGCCGGACGATCGCGTGCATCTTCGAGAAGCCGTCGACCCGCACGCGCGTGTCCTTCGCGGGTGCAGCTGCCGAGCTCGGCGCGATGCCGGTCTCCCTCTCGCCGCAGGAGCTGCAGCTCGGGCGGGGCGAGTCGCTCGCCGACACGGCCCGCTCCCTGTCCGGCTACTGCGCCGCGATCGTCATCCGCAGCTTCCTCCAGGAGACGGTGGACGAGCTCGCCGCGTGGGCGACCGTCCCGGTCGTCAACGCCCTCTCCGACGAGCATCATCCGTGCCAGGCGCTCGCCGACTTCCTCACGATCGAGCAGGCGCACGGCGGCTTGCGCGGTGCGCGGCTCGCCTTCATCGGAGACGGCGGCGACAACGTCGCCCACTCCCTCCTCGAGGCGGGCGCGCTCGCGGGGGTCCACGTCGTGATCGCGTGCCCACCGGAATACGCCCCGGACCCGGAGATCCTCGCGCGGGCGCGGCAGCTGGCCGAGCTGACGGACGCGACGCTCGAGGTCGTCACGGATCCCGCGGAAGCGGCGACACACGCCGATGTCGTCTACGCCGACGTCTGGACGTCGATGGGGGAGGAGAGCGAGCGCGACGAGCGCGCGCGCGTCTTCCGTCCGTACGAGGTGACGGAGGAACTGATGGCGCTCGCGCGGGCCGACGCGATCTTCCTGCACTGCTTGCCCGCGAAGCGCGGCGAGGAGGTCGATGCGACGGTGATCGACGGACCGCGCTCCGCCGTGTGGGCGCAGTCGGCGAACCGGATGCCGACGGAGGCGGCGCTCCTTCTGGCCCTGACGCACGGCTTCGAGCTGTGAGCCGGCTCGTCGTCGCGCTCGGCGGCAACGCGCTGCTGCGGCGCGGCGAGCCCGCAGAGGCGTACATTCAGCGCCGGAACGTCGCCGAGGTCGCTGAAGCGCTCGCGGACCTCGCCGTGGGCAACGAGCTCGTGATCACGCACGGGAACGGCCCGCAGGTCGGCCTGCTCGCGCTCGAAGCGGACGCGTACCGCGAAGTGCGTCCGTATCCGCTCGACATCCTCGGCGCCGAGAGCCAGGGGATGATCGGCTACCTCGTCGTCCAGGCGCTGCGGAACGAGACGCGCACCGACGTCGTCGGGCTTCTCACGCAGGTCGTCGTGGATGCCGGCGATTCCGCCTTCGGGCGGCCGACAAAGCCCATCGGCCCCGTCTACACGGCGGACGAGGCGCGGAGCCTGGCGGCCGAGCACGGCTGGTCGGTCGCTCCGGACGGCGGCCACTACCGCCGCGTCGTCCCGTCTCCGCTCCCGCAGCAGATCGTCGAGATCGGTGCGATCGAGGCGCTGCTGGACGAGGGGGCCATCGTCGTGTGCGCCGGCGGGGGAGGGATCCCCGTCGTCCGCGACGGCGACCGGCTGCGCGGAGTCGAGGCGGTGATCGACAAGGACCTGACCGCGGCACTGCTCGCCGAGCGCCTCGACGCCGACCGGCTTCTGATCCTCACCGACGTCCCCTGCATCGAGCGCGACTGGCGGACGCCCGCGGCCACGCCGATTCGTCGTGCCTCTCCCGCCGAGCTGCGCCGGCTCGAGTTCGCGTCGGGCTCGATGGCGCCGAAGGTCGAGGCGGTGTGCCGCTTCGTGGAGTCGACTGGCCGGGAAGCCACGATCGGCGCGCTGACCGATCTTTCAGAGGTGGCGGCCGGCCGCGCCGGCACCCGGGTCACCGCTCAGCGAAGCGTGGAGAGGCGGGTTCCGCTTTCCCCGGCGTTGTAACGCCGGGGAAAGCGTTGAAGAGGTCGATCGTCAGCGCGTCGTACGTTCAGCAGGTCGTGTACATCGCGACCCAGTGGCCGCCGATCCACTGATATGTCCAGCCGCATCCGCTGTTCGGGAGCGTCATCGTCACGCCTACGGCCGAGAGCGTCAGCGTCCCCGTGAACGTCTTCGTCTTGATCGTGCCCTTGTAGATCCCTGCCTTTGCGGTGCGCACCACGTGGACGAACCCAGAGACAGGCGTGTTCTTCGCGGGCAGCGTCGAAAACTTGCCCACGATCGTTATGGAGCAGCTGCTCCCGGCCTTGGAGTTACCGGCGAGGATCGCCGTGATGCTTGCCGACCGAGCCCCGGCGTTCTCCGCAGCGCCTGAGCAGTTGCCGGGCCCCCAAGTCGAGCCGTGGCTCGCTGCCAGTGCCACCGAAGCCGCGACCCCCCGGCGGCCATGACGCCGGCCAGGGCGATACCGCCAAGAACCTTCTTCATCGAACCCATCTATTTGCCTCCATCCGAGAACGTTCGACAACGTGAGGACGAGGCGTCCCGCCCTCCCTCGCGGTAACCAAGCAGGCAACAGACTGGAAATCAAATAGGCCTGCGATTCAGTCAGCCGCAGGTGGAGGAGCGAGGGGCCACGGGCGGATCGGCGCGGCCCCGAGCTTCGCAAAGAGGCGCATACGGGATTCGAACCCGTGCCGCCGCCGTGAGAGGGCGGTGTCCTAGGCCACTAGACGAATGCGCCGAGCGCGGGCCAGTGTAGCGAGGCCGGTCAGCTAGCTCGACCGGCGACGGCGCAGAAAGACGAGCGAGCCGACGACTGCGAGCGCAGCGAGCACGAGGCCCAGCATGATCGACGGCCAGCGGCGGCGGGCGGCCACCCGCAGAGCGTCGCTGCTGGTGAAGCGGGAGCTCGCGAGACGCCGTGCATCGACGAACGCCGGGGACTCCTGCGCGGCCGGGAACGGGCGCCGCAGCGACGGCGTCTGCGCGACCTCGGGCTCGCCGTCCGGCATCAGGTGCCGCGCCTTCAGCAGCTCCTGCCACACGACGCCGGCCTCCTGCGACGGCGTGCCGGCCGGCGCGCGCAGCCGCGTCGCGGGCGGGATCGCGCTCGCCGGAAGGTGGACGACGCGCCAGCTCTGGAGATACGTCGTCGGGTCGACGGCGCCGTCGTAGCCGAGCTTCAGGAGTTGTCGCGGGTGGATCTCGAAGTGGAGGTGCGGCGTCGTCGTGAACGCGTCACCGGTGCGGCCGAGGAAGCCGATCACCTGTCCCGCCTTCACGCGCCGGTCGTGGAGGATGGAGCGCGCATAGCCGGCGAGGTGCGCGTAGTAGAAGGAGTTGCCCTTCTTGTCGGTGAGCCAGAGGCGCCAGCCGCCGAGCCCGTCCCAGCCGAGCGGGCTGAGCTTCCCGTTTGCGACCGCGAGCACCGGTGTGCCGAGCGGCGCGAAGAGGTCGTCGCCGTGATGCCAGCCGTCGTAGATGTCGCTCCGGTTCGCCCCGTACGTGTCGCCGTACGACGCTCCGCCGTCGACCGGGAAGACGTAGTGGCGTGGCTTGTAGCCGAGCTTCGGCGTCACGGTGAGCGGCTGCGGGACTCGCGACGTGTTCGCAGACTGCTGCGGGTGGTGGTGCTGGTGGTGGTGCCGATGGACGACCGGCGTGACGACGACGCGCGGCTGCGTCGTCGCCGCGAAGGCGACGTAGATCGTCGTCCGCGCCGGCACCGAGTCGTGCCGGTACACGAAGTGCAGCGCGAGCGGGGCGGAGAGGCGACCGTCCTTCGCGCCTCGCTCGAGCAGTCCCCAGCTCCCGACCGCGACGGTCTGGCCTGCCTTCACGGTCACCGGGGAGCCGTCGAGTTCGAGCCCGGTCACCTTCCCCTTCCCGTCGGTCGCCGTGATGGCTGCGGCTGTGATGGCGCCGCCGAGGAGGGAGACGTTCGTCAGCGTCACGCGGTCGTTGCGGCAGCGGGAACCGGTTGCGGTGGCCGAGTCGAAGGTGAGGAAGGGGTGCGACGCCGGGTACTCGGACGCACCGAGACCGGCGTGAGGCAGACCAAGCGCGACGGCGGCGCGATGGGGCGTCTTGATCGCGGCGACTCCCGCGCCGACGCAGCCGCGCGGCAAGCGTGACCGGACGAGCGGCACGTACGTCGGCGCCGTCGTGGTCGTCGTCTGCGTCGTCGTCGTGACGGTGGTCGTCGTGTCGGTCGTGGTCGTGTCGGTCGTCGTCGTCCCGGAGCCGCCGTCAGCGCGCGCCACCGCAGCGCCGAGCGCCGCGGCGAGCAGGACGATCCCGAACAGTGAGATCCCGCGCCGCATCTGAGACCCAGTGTGCCCACCCTTCCCGTCGGTCGTGTTAGCTATTTGAGAGGAACCGTGACTGCCCCGGGCAGGCGCCGGTAAATGGCGAAGAAGTCACGATCGTCCGGCACAAGGTACCGCGTGGAAGGCTGCTGGTAGTTGTACGCGACCGGCGTCGGCACGAGATGGCCGTTTTTGTGCCGGTACGTGATGAGCGTGTACCACTCGGGATTGATGTCGAGCTCCATCGCGCGCACCGCCCCTGCACGCTTGAGGATCTGGGCCAGCGTGATGACGGTCTGGTAGTTGGCGGCGACGTAGATGAGGTTGCCGTGCTTGTCGATTCCGAGGCCGGTCCGCCAGACACGGATGGCGTTCCCGAGTGTGTAGCCCCACTCGGTGCCGAGGTTGAGATTCGGATTGAGCTTGCCGTTGTCGATGATCAGCGGAAGGCTCTGCCGCGCCCATGCGATGTTCCGCGGAGCGGTCGGGCCGCCCTTCCAGCTGATGATGTTCACCTTGCCGTTCTTGTAGGCGACGACGGTCGCGTTGCCCTGCTTCAGCGGCTCGTTCGTGACTCCGTCGAGGGAGTCGCCGTTCAGCCCGTCGGCGTAGATGAAGCCGCCGTTGAACGACGCGAGCAGGCGGTAGCGCTGCCCGTGGGGGATCTCCGTCGGCCCGCGCAGCGTGGCAGTCGGCGGCTCGTAGCGGCCCGGATAGTAGGCGCTCGCGGTGCGCGTATGGTCGAACCACGCGACGTACGCGAGGATCTGCGGATAGGCGGTCTCCGTCCGGAACGTCGTGACGAGCACGGGCGGGCCGCCGTTCACCGGCGGGCCGGTCGGCTTCCAGACCCCTTCGCCCGGCAGCGCATACCTGAAGACCGGCTTGATGTTCGGCGGCAGATACGCCTTCTTCGGGTGCTTCGGATGGTTGTTGCCGATGCCGACCGACGGCAGCGTCGTCAATCCCGGGCCGCCCTTCTGCGGGGTATGCCACGAGTACCAGTAGTGCTCGACGTTGTCGACGAGCCAGTTGAAGTGGTGCTGGCGGAGCCATTCGACGGAGTTCACGCCAAGCGGCAGGCTCGAGGGGCGCAGCGCCATCTGAGTCCACGAGTAGAGGGCGGGGGAGAGGAAGAGGAGCGCGAGGAGCGGGATCCAGACGCGCAGCCGCGGCCGGCCACGCCCGCGGCGACTGGGCGGCCGGCGGCGCGTCGAGCTCCTCCGTGGCCTC
>Ga0307373_10014174_pt1 | contig 11027 bp, 11 predicted proteins | sample OX2MG_FD_202534 | JGI IMG/M metagenome (GOLD analysis project Ga0307373, IMG submission 202534) | Soil microbial communities from Risofladan, Vaasa, Finland - OX-2 | ecosystem: Environmental > Terrestrial > Soil > Coastal area > Acid sulfate soil | place: Finland: Risofladan, Vaasa | collected... | reverse complement strand
GTGGCCGAGGCTTCCGAGCGCGGCATCGAAGTAGCCCTGGTGACCGGCCGCAGATACGATTTCGCCATGCCCATCGCGCGGCAGTTCGATTGCCCGCTGACCATGATCGTGAATAACGGAGCCCTGGTTCGGTCCAGCCGCGGGGAAACGCACCGCGTGCAGTTGCTGCCCCGCAACGTGGCCGAGCGCGTGCTGCACGCCACCATCCAGTTCCGGGGGATGTCCTCGGTGTGCTTTGACCGCCAGCGCGAAAATCAGCTAATTTTCGAACGAATCGACTGGGGCGACCCGTTGCGAAGCGGATATTTCGAACGCAACCGCGATTTCATCTCCGAAATGTCTCCCCTGCCCGACTGCCTCACCGAGGATCCCATCCAGGTGATGTTCACCGGATCGGTGGAGCAAGCGCGCCAGATCGCAACGTTTCTCACCGACCTGCCATTTTCCATGGAATATTCTCTGGCTGTAACACTGTATGATCATCGAAATTTTGGCATGGTGGACGTCATTTCTCCGGGATGCTCGAAGGGCTCCGCGCTGGCGGCGTGGGTCGGCCATCGCGGATGGTCCCGGGAGGACGTCATGGCCATTGGAGACAACCTGAACGACCTGGAAATGCTGCACTATGCGGGACTTCCCATCGTAATGGGCAATAGCGTGCCCCAGTTGAAATCCCTGGGCTGGCATGAGACGCTGAGCAACGATCAGGGCGGCGTGGCGGCGGCGATTACGACGTACGCGCTGGAAAAATTGTGATATGAGCCGAATGTCAAAAGGAATCCGCGTATGGGCGGGGCTTGCAGGAGTCTTCCTGTGCGCCGTGGCGCCGGCCGCTCGCGCCGACTACGCCGTGCTGCAGTCGGGGCAGCGAATTCACATTACGGGATATCAACGGATTGGCCAACAGATGCGCCTGACGATGATGGGCGGCACATTGGAGATCCCCGCGAACGAGGTTGTGCGCATCGATCCCGAGGACACGTTTTTGCCGGTTAAAGTCAAATTGCTCGACGTTCCGTACGCCTCGCTCATTGCCATCGCGGCGCGCGCGCACGGCGTGTCTCCGGAGCTGATTGCCAGTGTAATTGCGGTGGAATCGAACTTTAACCCCAATGCGGTTTCCTGGAAATCCGCGCGCGGCCTAATGCAATTGATGCCCGAAACCGCTTCGCGGTTCGGTGTCACCAACGTGTTCGATCCCGCGCAAAATATTGACGCGGGCACTCGATATTTGAAGGAATTGCTTTCCCTATACAAAGGCAATCTGAAGCTGACCCTTGCGGCGTACAATGCCGGGCCCGAACGCGTCGCGCAGTATCATTCCGTTCCGCCCTATCGCGAGACCCGCAATTACGTGCGCCTGGTCACAGGAAAATACCGTCAGGCATCCCTCTCGTCCAACCCGATGCCCGCGCTTCCCTAGATCGGTCAGCAGACCCGTCAGGCTAATGGAGCGTGGCCTGTTTTTAGAAGTCATCGCGTAAATAAGCTTTGTAGGTCGAGGCTTCAGCCGCGACATCAAAATCGCCGAAAAAGCTGGGCTTCAGCCCCTGAGGCGCAGAATAAGCACCACTGGCAGGCATTTATGAGACAACTTCTATTGTGTCGGAGCAGGAAACCCCTGTGTTGGCGGAATCGCGCCGGGGGCCGCCACACCGGGGGCAGGCGAGCCGTACGCCGGCAGTTGCGCCGGAGGCGGAGCCGGATTGGCAGAATTTTGACCGGGGACGGCAATCTGCCGCTGCGGATTCCAGATGAATTCCCACTGCTCATATGTGTGGCCGCCATTGTAAACCCGCAGGGAGCGCTGTTTGACCTTGCTCCCAACCCCTATGATGTTTCCGCCGAATACTTGACCCTCGAGCGGGTGCGGCTGGGCTTCCAGCGGGTTTGCCGACAAGCCTGTGGTGGACTGGCCCGTCTGGGGAGCTCCAGGAGCGGCTGGCTGAGCCGCCGGGCCAAACATCGACGCGCCGGGAAGGGTTGGCGTCGACATTACGCTTTGCAGCAGGCTGGTACGGCGCAGGCTCCCGATCAATTGCCCGTTCGGACCGACATAGATCAATCTCCAGCTGCCGTCTACTTTGTTCATGGGATCGGGATAGGCCTGCCGAAGAAAACGCACTCCATTGGTTAGATTGGTCAGATCCTCGATCTTGGTGGGATATCGTCCAAATTTCCGGAAATACAGGCCGATTGCCCGCTGGTACTGCTCGCCGCGCCACACCATTTCCGTTTCGCGTTCCCGGCGGCCCTGAATGAGCAGGTTTGGAGAAACTGCAGCGGAGAGAATCAGCGCGGTCGCCACCATGAATACGACCATCAGCAGGCTGTAGCCGCCTTGCCCGCGCCTGGACGCCGCTTTGGTTGCACTCGTCATGGGAAATTAACCGTTTGGCCCGGGCTGCTCGAGATTCAGCGTCGCATGGCGTCCGGAGGAAACCTCCTCGACGTCCACAGATGTACTTGTAATTCGATCCACTCGAAAACGCCCCAAGAGCATGTCGCCTTCCCCGGCAATCACAACGCTCTGATCATCCGTTGTGATGAAGAAAGCTTTGCGATGGTTTCCTTCCCGATCGCTGACAAATCCGAAATACTTCGCGCCCACCGACAGGGGCGGCGGACCCGAAAGAGACGGGCCGGCTGCGGCCGCAGCCCGCTTGGAGATTGGAGGAGCCGGCGGGGGCGGCAAAGAATCGCTAAAAATATTCCGGTGAACGCCCTTGTACTCCAGCGACAGAAACCTCTTCAAAATATCCAGCCGCAAGGCGGGGTTATCCACGGCGAGAGGCTTAAAGGCGGCGTCTACGACAGCGGGTGTCACGACGGTCGAGTCCGAACGGAAAATATTGGTGGAAAAATAGACCGTGACCAGCAGCACTACCAGCAGCACGGAAAGCACGATGATTTGAGTTCGTCGTGACATATCAGGTGGTCCGGAAATACGTCCTCAATTGCAAGTTCAGGCGAAGCTTGCCGGCACTGCTGGAAGCCAGCGCCAGGGTGTCCAGGACGTAGAAATTATCCGAATGCTCCAACTTGTTCAGAAATTCAATCAAGCTGTCGTAGTTTCCCTCGACGGCCGTGGAAATATCGACTTCCATCAGCCCGCGCGCATCCGGATTATGCTGGTGAAACGTGATGGAGTCCGATTGCAGTCCCGCGGCCCGCGATAACTGGCCCAGATCCTGGCTGACCGCCGAATACCCCGCCCCCTCAGGCTGAAAGTGCGTTGTAAAAAAATCGCCCCATTGCTTCTCATCCGCGGGCAACTCCCTGCGAAATCGCTCCAGGCGGGCGTTATCCGCGCGGTACGACTTCTCCAGCATGACCAGCCGGTTCAGGTCGCCGGTGTGCACTTGCGGGACGCGACCCAGATTCCAGTTCACACCAACCAGAATCATATCCGTCGCCAAAAGGACAATCAGTCCCCAGCGGACAACCACATTGCGACGTTGCATGATAGGTTTCATGTCATATCACCATGTCATATCACGGAATACTGCGCCTGCAATTCCAGCATGACGCGATCGGTTTGATCCGGCCGCGTGGAACGCGTTTCGCTGAGCAATTGGATATGCGAAAATTGGGCGGACGTTTCCAGGGCCTTTAGGAATTTTAGTTTACTGGCGTCGTTTGCGGCGCCAACCAGAACCCGCAACTGCACGTCGTCCCCCACCAATTTTGGCTCGATGCTCACCACGCGGGCGCCCTCGGGAAGAATGCGCTCCAGATCCGTAAAAATCTTGATCCAGGGAAAAGCTCTCTGCTGGATCAGGGAGTTTAGATACGCTGCTCGCTCCCTGCGCTTCACGGTTGCCGGATTATCGAAGAACGCAGCCAACTCCTGCCGCTGGTGCACAAGCGCGGCCACTTGTCCCTCGAGCGCATTCCTGCGGATACTGTACGCCCTGGCGCTGCTCCAAACCGAGAAGACATGCAGGGATAGCCCGATCAGAGCCACGAAAGCGAGCGCTCCGATCACGGTAGCGCTCAGCGCGAATCGCCGATTGCTTTCCAGTGGTGAAGTCGCGAGATTTAGACGTACTTTCATTGCCCCCTGGCATCCTCAAATGTTGCGCGTAATGTTGCGAAAAATATTGCGAACGGCAAAACGACCCGGACCCGTTGCCGATTCACGCCCCGCGATTCAATGTCCAGCCGATCAGCGCTTCCAAACCGCGGTCGGCAAGCGGTTTTTCGTCGTCGCGGATAATGCCTTCCGACGCGGCAGAAGCCAGCAGCGGCCCCACGGGACAATTCAATTCCTGCTCCAGAGGATCCCGAAATTCCGCAGCGCGTTCGTCCAGTCCTGCCAGGTGCACCTTCGCAATTCCCTCGCTCCAAGAGTCCTGATAGTACGCTGCCAGCGGATATATTTCATCGAGCAACGCCTGCGGCGTCAAACGACTCGCGTCGGAAGGCATCGTGATGCAGCGGTATCCGCACAACACGCCTTCCCGGACAATCGCCGTGGTCAGCGTCGTGCCCGCGACGCGAGCCAGCAGAGACGGCCGCCCGTCCGAAAGCAAGGGCAATGCGGCCAGCGTCGAACTCATGACCACGCCGGGGGACATTCCCACCGATTCCACAAGCGATTCGTACTCGCGAACAATGCGAAGCCGCGCCAGCCCTGTAACGATGTCCACGCCATCTTCGCGCGGAGATTGCCGCATAAACGAAATCAGCGTTTCCTCCGCCTCGAACGGAACACTTTTCTTCAGCCGCCACCGGAGAATCGGAAGGGCGTCTTCTAATTTTCGGGGAAAAACATCAAAATGCAGCACAAACACACGGATGACGGCGTCCGGAACCAGTAGCGCCACATCTTCATTCTTGGCGCGCAGCCTATCAAACACGCGACCCACTGCGGTGCGCACTTCCTCCGCATTGACCAGGTTCGATTCGGCCGCCGTGGGAGAAATGGCTCCCTTTGGCAGCGGCTCGATGGCAAATCCTTCCAGTCCCGCTCCGGTGCGCGCCCAGCGCGCGGCCGCAACGTAACCCGGAGCGATTTCGCAGGCAACCAAGGGATGCGGGACGGCGTCGAGCCACTGCGCCAAACGCCGGACCAGGTGACTCTGATATATGCCCTGCCGGAAGCTGTTTCCTTCACTCAATGAAAGTCACCTTGTTGATTTCCTTCAGCGTGGTAATGCCCTCGCGCACTTTCGCCAGGGCGGAATCCCGAAGAAACGTCATTCCCTCATCGCGCGCCACGCGCTTGATCTCCGAGGTCGGCCTGCGACTGATGATCATTTCGCGAATGTGGTCAGACAAGTCCAGCAATTCCGAAATGGCGCTGCGACCGTGGAATCCTGTCCCGGAACATTCCAGGCAACCCGCCCCCTCCGCAAACGGCACTTTGCCCCAGACATCGGGATCGAGGCCGGAGGCGCGCAGGACATCCGAAGAATAGCGTACGACCTTTTTGCAATGGACACAAACGACGCGCACCAATCGCTGGGCAAGGATGCAGTTGAGTGCAGAAACGAAGTTGTAGGGCTCGACGCCCATGTTGATGAAGCGCCCGATCACGTCGGTCACGTTGTTGGCGTGAACCGTGGTGAACACCAGGTGTCCGGTAAGCGCCGATTGAATGGCGATTTGCGCGGTTTCATTGTCGCGTATTTCGCCGACCATGATCTTGTCCGGATCGTGCCGCAAAATGGACCGCAAGCCGCGGGCAAACGTCAGCCCCTTTTTCTCGTTCACCGGGATTTGCGTGATACCGCGGACCTGGTATTCGACCGGGTCTTCAATCGTGATGATCTTGTCCTCGTCCGTCTTGATTTCGTTAATCGCCGCGTAAAGCGTGGTCGTCTTCCCCGAACCGGTGGGGCCGGTAACCAGCACCATTCCATACGGTTCGCGGATGTAGCGGCGAAACTTTTGCATCTCCTCGGCTGAAAACCCCACAACATCCAGGCTGAGATTCTGGAATTTTTCCGACAGCGTTTCCTTGTCCAGGACGCGAAGCACGGCGTCCTCTCCATGAATGGAGGGCATGATCGAGACGCGAAAATCCACGAAGCGGCCCTTATAGCGGACGCGAAATCTGCCGTCCTGCGGCACGCGCCGCTCGGCGATGTCCAATTCGCTCATCACCTTGATGCGGGAAATAATCGTCGACAGCCAATCCTTCGAAATCGGAGCCATCGCATGCACCAGCACGCCGTCAATGCGGTACTTGACCGCGACTTCAATGTCCCGCGCCTCGATGTGAATGTCGGAAGCGCGGCGTTCCAGCGCCGTAAAAATGACGGTATCCACCAACCGAACCACCGGACTGACCGCCGACTCGCGCGTCAGGCTTTCCGCGGAAATATTCGAGTCGATTTCCTCGTCTTCCTCGACCACGGTCAGGGTAAACGCTTCGGTTGCCTGGTCCAGCACGCGCTGGGATTGCTCGGTGCGTTTCAGCAGGTCGCTGATTTGTGTCGGCGTAGCGACCTTTAAAATCAATTTCTTGCCCAGCAGGAGCGGCAATTCATCGCTCAACAAAACTTGGCTTGGCTCCGCAACCGCGATGACCAGCGCGCCGTTCTGCGCCTCCATGGGAACGAAATTGAACCGGAACATCAGCTCCGCCGGAATGCTGCGGAACAGTTCGGGATCAATGCGTTGTTCGTATAGATCGACGAACGGGCAGCGGTACCGCTCCGCCAGACGGCGCGACCGTTCCCGCTCGCCCTGTGGGTCCGAGGATGTTTCTAAAGTCTGATCGGTTGTGCTCATTGGATGCTACCCCTAGCCGCCGACGGAAAGCGAAAACATCGGCAAATACAAAGCCACCAGGATAAAAGCAATCAAAATCGCCATGAAAATCAGAATCGCCGGTTCGACCAGCGCCACCAGATTCGCCAATTGCGTGTTCACTTCGTCTTCATAAAATTCGGCGACGCTTGCAAGCATCGGTGCCAGCGCCCCGCTGGCCTCACCGACTTGAATCATTTCAAGCGCCAATTCAGGAACCAGGCCCGTGGAATCCAGGCTGCTGTGCAGCGATTGCCCTTCTCGAACCAGCTGCGCCCCCCGGGCAATCGCTCCCGATACCAACCGGCTGCGTATTGCCCCCCCCGACGTCTCCATCGCCTGAACCAGCGGCGTGCCCCCTGCCAGCAGCGTGGAAAGCGTTCGCGAGAATTGCGCAAATTGGAACTTTGTGAGCGTGTCCCCGATCAAGGGCAAACGCATCCGCAGGCGCTCCAGAACCAATCCGCCACGGCTGGTACGCGACCACGCGAGCGCCCCCAGCACAGCCAGCACGAGCACGGCGACCGCACCCAGCAAATAGGGCCGGTACGTCACCGTCACCGCCAGAAGAATGCGTGTAGCCTCTGGAAGCCTAACGTTCAGGTCGTTATACAGGAGCGCGAACTTCGGAATCACCGACGTTACCAGATAACTCACAATCAGCACCGCCGTACAAATCAGAATTGCAGGATAAATCAGCGTGGAAATCAGCTTCTTTCTCAGACCCGTTGTCACCCGCTGATACGAGATGTAATATTCCAGGACCCCCGGCAGATTACCGCTCTTTTCACCCGCCAAAACGGATACCGTGTAAACCTTCGGGAAAACTCCCTGCTGCTCCAGGGCATCGGACAACGTCGTGCCTTCGCGCACCAGACGGCGAACTTCTCCCAGCACGGGCCGAAGACGCACAGCTGCGGCACGTTCGGCGAGCAGATCGAGCGCCTTCAGAATCGGAATTCCCGCCTTTATCAGCGTGTTGAATTGCTGGTTGAAGACCAGGAAATCATTGCCGTCGATGTTCTTTTGACGGCGTCCCCCGAGCAGTTGAGAAAGAGCACCTTGCTGCGGCCGCACGTGGTACACAAAGAGGCCGCGATCGGAAAGCTTCTGGCGCGCTTCCGTTATGGATTCCGCGGCCTCGACTTGCGAGAAAACCCGCCCGCTGGCATCGGCGACCTTGCAAAGGAATTCGGCCATTGTCTGAGTGTACCTCAACCACATAGATGCAAGAAATCACGCAGATGAATGGGTGCGCAGGCTGACAACTCCTCTCCCTGGCTGGCCCTTACGGGGCTCGATTGGGTACTGCTGGGTCTAAATTCAACGGCGGGGCCGGCATGCGAAGTCCCCCCCCCATGCGGACCAGGTTCAACACCTTGCCTTCTATAGCCTATGTTACTGGAATTCCTCGCCTGCCCTACCGTGGTGCACCCTACGTCCGGCCAGCCGGCCTTGCCTCACTCGCTCCCGTGAGCCCGAACCCTGACCCAAACAAGCCCACGACGGCAATTCTTCCGCCCGGCGGCTAGGGGTATGATATGTCCTATGCTGAAGCGCCTTGCCAAGCCTGCCATTCGTGTGGTGGCCATTTGCAGCTTTGTCGGGATGGTGACGGGGTTTCATCGCCTGATTGGCCTTACGAATGAGACCACTATAGCGCTGAGCCTGCTTCTGATTGTTCTGGCCGTAGCCACGATTTGGGGATTGGCGGAATCGCTTATTGCATCCATGGTGGCGACTCTTTGTTTCAACTATTTTTTCCTTCCGCCCGTGGGAACCTGGTCGATCTCCGACCCGAAGAACTGGGTTGCGATGGTTTCGTTCCTGGTGGTATCGATCGTGGTGAGCCAACTTTCCGAACGCGCTCGCCGAAAGACACGTGAAGCTTTGCAACACCAGGAAGAAAAAATACGCCTGGGGGAACTGGCAAAGCAGGGCGAGATCATACGGAAAAACGAGGAGTTCAAGAACACCCTGCTGGACGCCCTCGCGCACGAACTGAAAACACCCCTCACATCGGTAAAAGCTTGCGTAACTGCCTTGCGGACAGACGGAACAGCAAACGCCAGCGAACACGAAGAACTGCTCGCCATCATGGAGGAAGAAACCGACAGATTGAATGGCCTGATTACCGAATTATTGCAAATGTCCCGGGTGGAAGTGGGAAAACAGCGCCTGAATCGCGAGCGCTGCCATATCGAAGACCTGGTGAACGCCTCGATCCAGGACTCCGCGAAGTTATTAGGCGGGCGAACCGTCGAAATGATTGCCGAGACGCAGTTACCGGAGGTCGCCGCGGACAGGGATCTGATTCAGACGGTCCTGCGATATCTGATAGACAATGCCGCCAAATATTCAACCTCGGGAAAACCAGTCGAAATCCGCGCCGCGCAGGAGGACGGTCAACTCAAAATTTCCGTTCGCGACCACGGCCCGGGGCTGGGCGAGACAGAACTTTCCATGGTTTTTGATCGCTATTACCGGGGGGCCGAGACGGCTCAGGGGATCCCTGGAATGGGGATCGGCCTGACCATTGCGCGAGATATCGTGGTGGCCCACGGGGGCCGAATGTGGGCAGAGTCGCGGCCCCTCGTGGGCAGTTCGTTCATTTTCACTTTGCCGTTAGACAGAGAGAATGTGTGATGAGCCAGCCTAAGATCTTGATTGTGGATGATGAGCCGCAGATTCGCCGGACCCTCCAGGCGACACTTGCCCCGCATGGTTACACCGTGAGCGGGGCCGCCACCGGCGAACTGGCCCTGGAAGTGATCAAAGAATACCAGCCCGACGTCGTCTTGCTCGATCTGAACATGCCCGGAATGGGGGGCTTGGCGGCGTGCCGATCCATCCGGCAGAACTCCGACGCCACGATTATCGTATTAACCGTCCGGAGTGCGGAGAAAGATAAAGTGGAAGCCCTGGATGCCGGCGCCGACGACTACGTGACCAAGCCATTCAGCACGCCGGAACTGCTGGCGCGAATACGCGCCGCGTTGCGGAGGATACCGGCTAGAACCACGACTCGCATGGAATTCGATGGCGTAACAATAGACTTCCCTTCCCGCCGGATCATTAAAGACAATCGCGAATTTCGCCTGACGCCCAAGGAGCACGACGTCTTGCAATATTTCGTAGCGAATCCTAACCAGGTGATCCCGCACCGAAAGCTTCTGCAAGCGGTTTGGGGGCCGGAGTACGGTGACGAAGTGGAGTACCTGCGCGTCTTCGTGAATCAATTACGCAAGAAGATCGAGCCGAACCCGGCGGAACCGAGATACCTCATTACGGAACCGTGGACCGGATACCGCTTCCACCTGCCCGCTTTATAATCCTCCGCCTTTATGCCTTCTTTATGCGCGCAAGTGTAAGTTTGCCGGTGTCGGAGCCCCCAAATGAAACACACTCGCCCTGTCTGCATCGAAAACCCACCTGTAACCACCGAAGCTTCCGGCGATGACTCGCGCAAACTTGAGATCAAGGTGGTTTATACAGGCACCGCAGCGACTGTGTCGGCGCTGAAGCGAGCTCACCAATGCGCACAGGCGCTCGGTGCGCACATCGATCTCTTGTATTGGCAGGTGGTGCCGCGGTTCTTTGATTTCAATGCCCCTCCTGTTTCCATCCATTTTATGCAGCGGCAGCTTTGTTCGATGGCGCAGGCATGTTGTCCCGACGTGACGGTTGAAGTTCGAATGTTTTTGTGCCGCCATCTGGAGGAGTCTCTGGCGGACATCCTGAGCCACGAATCATTGGTGATCCTGGGAGGGAAAAAGAAGTGGTGGCACAGCAGAGAGGAAAAGCTCGCAAACGCACTCGCCTCCCGCGGGTATATGGTTTTATTCGTTGATAGCGGCATCCCGAATCAAAGTCCCTGGGCCGATGTAAATGGAAACGGGGCCAGACAAGGGCGGCATGTCTACTAAAGAACTTTCAGAACCTTCCAGTATCCCGCAACGTCGTTCCCTGCCTCGCGTACTCATCGCAACCACGGCCATGCTGGGATTTATTTCTTCCTGGCGTGCGGCCGCCATCGTCCTCAACGACATGGGCTCGTCGGCCTTTTATGCGGGCGCTATATCGGAGCACTTTATCGGGAAAACAGGCCCTTGGTTCATCCTCGCGATCATGTGCCTGGCGTATGCCGTCAGCTGGATCTACATCGAAAGTTGCAGCATGTTTGTGCGCGGCGGCGTTTACCGTGTGGTGAAAGAGGCCATGGGCAGCAATCTGGCCAAGATTTCCGTCTCCGCGCTCATGTTCGACTA
>Ga0307373_10014173_pt1 | contig 11027 bp, 8 predicted proteins | sample OX2MG_FD_202534 | JGI IMG/M metagenome (GOLD analysis project Ga0307373, IMG submission 202534) | Soil microbial communities from Risofladan, Vaasa, Finland - OX-2 | ecosystem: Environmental > Terrestrial > Soil > Coastal area > Acid sulfate soil | place: Finland: Risofladan, Vaasa | collected... | reverse complement strand
CGGCCCACACCCGCGCATCCACCCGCAGCGCCTGCGCCTCGCCAGCCACCTTGCGCGCCGACTCTAGATCGATGTCGGTAATGGCAAGATCGGCTCCTTCGCGCACCATTTCAAGAGCAATGGCACGCCCTATACCGGTACCTGCCCCCGTAATAAATCCACGTAAACCTGCTAACAACATGCGTATTCTCCTTAATAGCTTTCGGTTGTCAAAGTTCACCACGACTCAAGCCGACCAAGCTCCGGCAAATATGATTGCAATCGCGTATAGAGTTCACGATAGAGGGCAAAACCTTTGCGATAACGCGGGACAACCGCGCTTTGCGGAGAATAGGTCGGCCCCTGCGAGATGAAACGCGCGATATCGCTCCAGTCGGCGAACATGCCAGCGCCCATGGCTGCGACGTAGGCGGCTCCCAGCGCAGAGGCGGCTTCGCCGGCCACAACCTGTACCGGTAGGTCTACCACGTCGGCTGCAATCTGCATCCAGAGGGCGCTGCGACTGCCACCATCAGCTGCCATGATACGGCGCACGGGGCGACCAGCCTCGCGCAATAGCGCCAGGTGATGCGCGAAACCATAACATACCGCTTCTAGAACAGCGCGATAGAGGTGCGCGCGCGTATGATGCAGCATCACCCCCGCGAAAACGCCTCTTGCCGAGGGATCAAAAATCGGTGTCTTCTCTCCCAGAAAGTAAGGAAGTACAATAATGCCGCCCGCTCCCGGTTCGATAGCCCGCGCTTCATCATCCAGCATTCGCGGAGACGTTCCGGCGGCTAACTCGTTGGAAAACCACTTGACCAGCGAGCCACTGGAGGCCATGCAGCCGTTGATAAGCGTCAGGCCGGGAACATCGTGATAGTCAAAGTAGAAATGCGGGTCGGGATCAGGACGAGCATCACAGTACAAAATGTCACCTGCTCCACCAAATTTCAGCAAGATATCGCCGCTTTGCGTTAAACCGGAGGCTAGCGCAGCCGCCACGTGATCCGCGCTGCCAGCCACTACGGGCGTACCCGCTCGCAAACCCGTTGCCTCAGCTACTTCCTGGCTCACCCCGGCCACAATTTCGACAGGTTGATGCACCGGCGGCAAAAGGGCAACATCGATACCGGCATGTTGCAGGTAAGGCAGGTGCCAGCGGTGTTGCGTCACATCATAAAGACCACTTTCCGCCGCCCAGTTCTCTTCAAGCGAGTAGTGGCCCGTCAGCCGGTAAACGATGAAGTCATAGGAACCGCAGAGATGCGCGGCGCGCTCAAGCACTTCCGGCTCATGCCTCTGCAGCCAGCGCCACTTGGTATCGATGCTTTGCTGGTTGGGTACACAGCCAGTGATGCTGAAAAACTCGTCCAGATCAACCGCCGCTCGTAACTCATCGATCTCGGTGATAGCACGCGCATCATTTTGCTGGATACTTTGACGCAAGGGCTGACCGGACGCATCCAGAATAACCATAGCAGGCACCATGCCGGAGACGCCAATGGCCTCGATTGCCTCAGCCGGAATGACGGTGAGCAACTGGCGAATGGCCTCAAGGGTGGTTGACCACCAGCGTTCAGGGTCCTCTTCCGCCCAACCAGAATGGGAAGAGTGCAACTCGTGAGGCAGTTCGGCCTGCACCACGATACCCTGTACGCGCTCTAAAGCGATAGCTTTCAGAGCTGTCGTGCCAACATCGATACCAAGCACATAGCGCGATGTCATGCGTGAGCCTCACTTAACGCGCGCGCTGCACGAACTTCATCCATAAAACGACGCACGCGCTCAGCATCAACCGGGTTCCAGGTATAGCCGTCGCGTTTCAGTCCCGTACCAACGATGACACCATCAGAAACAGCCAGCGTCGCGCGCACCGTCTCAACCTTAACACCCGTATTGGCAAGCACAGGAGTAGTGGGTACAGCAAGCTTTGCCTCACGAATGTGATCAAGATTGGTTTCCGCGCCTGCCATGGCCCCCGAAATCAGAATGGCGTCGGCTAACGAAGAAACGACAACACTGTGAGCCAGCGCGCCAATCGGACGCGGCGTGAGGGGGCGCGCGAACTCAGGCTCGATATTAAAGAACAGGCGCACATTATCCGCGCCAATTTGACGGCGATAATCCAATGTAGCAGCTGCATCCGGCTGCCATAAGCCCATATCGCTGTCATAAACGCCTGTGAAGACCTCGCGCACAAAGCTGGCGCGCACCGCCAGGGCTACAGCCAGAGCAGCCATGGGGTCCCAGAGCATATCAACGCCATAGGGCAGACGGATATACGGGCGCAGTTCGCCGATCACCGCGGCCATGGCCGCCACGGGCGCGCGATCAATATGAAACGAGTATGGGCGGTCTCCCTCATTACAGAACATCAGGGCATCCACGCCACCATCCTGCAAAATATCCAGGTCGCGGCGCAGCGCATCCACCATAGCCGCCATGCCACCTTTGCTGTCATAGAGCGGTCGTCCGGGTAGAGGCAGAAGATGCATCATTGCAATCACCGGTTTAGAGCGCCCAAAGAGTGTTTCCATTAACGAACGATCTGATCGACCCTGATGATCATTTCCAATAACGTCGGACATATTTAATCTCCCTGATGAAGAGTCGCCTTACAATCTTTACTCTGGCGGGATTTCCAGGAAAGCCGCGCTGAGCTGGATGCCCTGTCGAGCGCGCACTACGCGTACAATGACGTAATATATCACTCCCACGATTGGAACTGCAAAGGCCTCGATCAGGGGTTTTACACCGATCTGGCCGAAGGCGGTGGTAGTGAACGCTACGTAGAGCACGAAAGCCCAGCTTAACAGCATTATCACACCGACAATTGTGATCACCGGGACGCCGGCAATACGCGCGCGTACCATCTTCGGGGCCGCTTCAAAGAGCGACCGGCGCGTATAAGGCATGACGATAGCCGCCAGCGCGACCATCATAAAGGCGACGGCCATGACCGCGATAACGTTGAGCAGCAGCGCGCCCAGGTTCTGGTAGATATTGAGGTAGTTCAGGAACTCAACCCAGATCGCCACGATGATGGTAGCGATGACCGGCGTGTGCAGGCGTTCATTGATGCTGGCAACTCCATCGGGAGCCAGGCGATCAAAAGACCAGGCAAACAGGTTGCGCGTGGCGATCAGGAAGCCGGTTGGCGTCCACCATAGCACTGAAAGCACGAAGCAGGCCGCTACAAAAACCTTTAGAAAACCCGGCAAGGACAGGAATTTTACCAGCGTGGGCAGGTACGGAGCGAAACTGAGAGACGAGGTATTGAAGCCCAGATAGGCAATCGAAGCAAAATTCGAGACGCCGTAGGTATTGTATACCAGCAATGAGGCCAGGACATACAGCACAGCGCTGATGGCCAGCGCGCCAATGATCGATACAGTCGCGGTGCGGCGCACATTCTTGATCTCACCGGCGAAGTAGCCTGTCCATTGGAAGCCGGTGAAGACCTGGAAAGCGTAGATCATAGCGAAAATGGTGCCGGCCCAGTCAAGAGCGCCGCCGGCTGTGAAACCAGCCTTACTCGCCGCGCTCGTCACTTGCTGGATGGTGGTGCCGCTCTGCGCGTTGAAGTTGGCAACGAAACCGCTGTGTCCAGTGACGGCCAGCCCAACCAACCAGACGATCATACCGATCCAGACTATCGCGAAACAATAGGCCATGTAGCGAGCGACACGCTTCGTTCCCAGCGTCATCAAGCTCGCGAAGAGAATAGTGAGTACGGTAGCAATCAGAAATTGTGTAAGCTGGTTAGGTGCCCATGTAAAACCTGCCACGTAGCCCAGACCGGGCATGAGCAGTGTCATCATGGTAGTAAAGTTGAAGGAGATCCAGGTGGTGAAAACGAAGGTGAGCGAGAGATTGGTAATGAAGCCAACACCTGGTCCCAGGATACGGCTCACCCAGACGTAATCTCCGCCGGAACGCGGCATGGCTACAGTAAAGTACAGGTAGACCATACCAAAGCAGAAAACCAGCGGGATGGACAGGAGAAATGAGACAAGCACATTGGCGTTAGGCCAGAAGGTAGGCGCGAACGAAAACACCTGTGTGATGCCAACAGGAATAAGCACAGCCGAAAAAACCAGGTTGAACGCATCGAATGGGGAAAGTTCGCGCACCAGGCCCGTGGCATTGCGCACAAAGACCGTGGTAGAGCCTTCCGGGTTTGAACCACTGACAGTAGACATCAGACCCTCCTATGCATGAAACGTAACTCACTATTATTCCAGGCGATGTGTAGGGACGCGATTGATCGCGTCCACATTCGACGAGCGGACTCGATCAATCGCATCCACATTCGACGAGCGGACGCGATCAATCGCATCCACATTCGACGAGCGGACGCGATCAATCGCGTCCCTACAGTTTTACGAACGCTTTATTCTGGCGGCAATTCGCTGTAGATCAAGTCCAGGTTGACCCCCTGCCTGGCTCTCACGGCACGCGCTACAAAGAAGATTATCAGGCCAATCACAATCAACGCACCCATGAAGATGAAGCCGGGCAGTGGCCCTAACTGCGGAGTGTTAATGCCAAGCGCCTGATAGGAGAGTACCAGGTATGCCAGGCCCAGAATCACTATTATCGAAAGAACCGCGACGATTGGCAGGAGGAGCACGCCGCCAATTTTTACGTTCGCCGGCGAGTTATTGAAAAGGTCTGGTCGGCGGTAAGGGAAGGCGATTGCTGCCACGCTCACGCAGAGGATAGTGACGACTCCGGCCAGTACGCCCATCGAGAGCAACGTGGCAAACGAACTGGAGAGCACCGACCACGCCAGGATGGCAGCCACAATGATAGAGGCCAGGATGATGGCCGGGACTGGCGCGTGAGTGCGCTCGCTCACTTCAGAGAGCTTGCTGGGAAGAATGCGGTCAAAAGACCAGGCGAATATGGTACGCACGGGCATAAAGGTATTTGGGAACATGGCTGGCAGGTTCCAGAAGATGAAACTCACGGCGATGAGCAGGGCAAAGACCGAGTTGTTGGCAGCGATACTTGCCATCAGGTTGTAGTAAGGCGCTACCGGCAGCAGATAGCCGGATGTGCCAGCCAGGGCGTTGATGCTGGCGATAAATTGCTCACCCGCGCTGTGATACAGCAAAAGCACGCCAATAATCATGAAGAGTGTATCCCAGACCAGCGCGCCGATCATCACCGAAAGCTGGCGGCGCAGTTTGCCAGCCGATTTAAGCTCTCCCGCGATGTAGACAGACCACCAGTTCCACATCATGAAGGTCATAATGATGGCAACAACCGGCAGCGTCGAGGAGAATTGGTGACCACCCGTAAAGGTAAAGCCAATCCTGGCAGCGGCGGTCTGGATACCCTGAAATGCATTGGCGCTGTGTGTAAAAGGCCGCGCGAAGGTGTTGAAATTAGCAGTGAAGTTGGAATTCGAGCTAATCAGCAGCGCGATAAAGGCCAGGAATGTACCCAGGCTGGCGATAATCCAGCAGATGTTTTGTACGCGAAACGCAGCTTTCGTCCCGGATGACATGGCAACCGCCAGGATGATAATCAAGGCCAGTCCCAGGCCAAATGTCCACCACTGGCCAGTTGCGTCGCCGCCGCCGACCGCGTTGCCAGCATTGATGAGTCCACTGTTGTTCGTCACCGCGCCGAGCACGGCCAGCGCGGGGCCGAGCGCCAGTACCGCGAAAGAACGTGCCCAGAATGCCGCGCCGATCAGGGCCGAGATGGCGGCGGAGAAATTGCTGAATACCGCCACCGCGGGATGCAGGATGCGGCTGATCCATACGTAATCGCCGCCTGTGCGGGGCATGGCCGATGCCATCATCGACATCATGATGCACACCGGGATGTTCACCGCGAAAGCGATCAGCAGCGCTACCACAATGTCCGCGCCGGGGAAGGAACCCAGGGCGTAGAAGATGCCGAAGGCCAGGGTAGCGCCAACAGGGGCCGAGAATACCGCGTTGAAAATAATGGCATCCAACACAGATGCCTCGCGAACAAGGCCCGATGATTGCCGCACATAGAGGGATGAGGATGAAGTTGAAGAAGACTCAGATTGCATGTCCAACTCCTTCGCCTGTCGCCAGGCAAAATACAGTATAATGGATGAACCACGAGGAGAGATAAATCTTGACATACAACGATTTATTAGCTAGAGTATACAACAAAGAACATACTCTGTCAATAAATTTGTGTGATAGTTTGTTGCATTTTGTCGCGGCAGTTTTGTAGAGGAGAGTATCTTTATGCTGGCAAGCGAACGGAGAAGGCTCATTCTGGAGCGCGTGGCCGAGCTTCAAGCGATCGAGGCGCAAGCGCTGGCTGATGAGTTGGACGTCTCGGTCATGACGATCCGGCGCGATATCAAACGCCTGGAACAGGATGGTTTTTTACGCCAGACCTATGGCGGAGCGACGGTTCATATCACGAAAAGCGTGGAGCTGGGGTTTAACAGCCGGGCCTTGCAGTACGCGGCTCAAAAGCGTTTAATCGGCGCGTCTGCCGCGCAGATGATTAAGCCGGGACAAACGCTATTTCTGGGAGAAGGCACGACGACTTCCCAATTCGCGCAATTTTTACCTCCCCATCCACACTTACAGGTGATTACCGCCTCGCTCTCTCATGCCAGTCTGCTTGGTTCGCGCGGCATTCGCGTCATTGTACTGGGCGGCAAGCTGCATGGCGATGAGTTGACGATGACCGGCCCCATTGCTGAAACCACCCTTGCTCGTTTTTACGCGGATGTTTGCATACTTGGCGCGGCGGGTGTTGATCCGCAGGTGGGTGTGACTGAGTTGGATTATGAAATCGCGTCGCTGCATCGCTTGATGATGGAACGGTCGCGCCGCGTCATCGTGCTGGCCGATCACAGCAAGCTGGGATTTCGCTCGCCAGCAGTTGTCGCTCCCGCGTCGATGGTAACAACGCTGGTGACAGACGAGGCCGCCTCAGCAGAGATACTCGACCAACTACGGGCCTGTGGCATGCAGGTAACAATCGCCGGGAAGCATCGGGCCGAGCGCGAAGAACAATCCGGCATCCAACCAGAAACGGTGAAATGATGGCAACTACGATCTATTACGCCAGCGATGTGCATGGCTCCAATCGCTGCTTCCGCAAGTTTTTGAACGCGGCGAAGTTCTACAAAGCACAGGTACTGGTAATGGGCGGCGATATACTGGGGAAGGCCATTGTCTTTCTCGAGGAGACGCGCCCAGGCGTCTATAGCACGAAGGAACGCGGCCAGCGTCTTGAGCTAACTTCAGCTTCAGAAATCCAGGAGTTCGAGAAGGTGGCAGCCGACAAAGGGCTATACGTCTATCGTTGTCGCGAGGGGGAACAGGATGCGCTCTACGCCTCTGGTGAAGTCGAGTCACTCTTCGAAAGCTTAATGAAGGCTCGCCTTGAAGAGTGGATCGCGCTGGCGGATGAACGTTTAGCAGGTACGGGAGTGCGTTGTTACATGATGGGCGGCAACGATGATCCGCCTGAGGTTCTGGAAGCGTTAGAAAGCGGTCACATTGTGTGCAATCCCGAAGGCGCGCCCGTCCAGCTTGATGAGAGCAGCGAAATGATCAGCCTGGGCTGGTCGAATCCCACTCCCTGGAATACCCCGCGCGAATGCAGTGAGGACGAACTGGCGCGGCGTATCGACGCGCTGATGATGCAGGTGAAACGCCCCGACACGCTTGTCATGAACCTGCACGTTCCGCCATTTGGGAGCGGATTGGATGACGCGCCAGAACTGAACTCCGATTTGAAGGTACAAAGCAGCCTGGGTCAGACGCGCTTCAAGCCCGTCGGTTCCACCGCCGTGCGAGCGGCCATCGAACGTTATCAGCCTTTATTGGGCCTGCATGGACATATTCACGAAGCGCACGCCTCGTGCAAAATCGGGCGCACAGTCTGCATCAACCCCGGCAGCGATTATAGCGAGGGAGTGCTGCACGGCGTGCTGGCGACCCTGCACAAAGGCAAACTAAGGGGCTATCAGATGGTTAGCGGTTAATCAGGAGGTATTATCTATGGCTCGCTTGCATCTTGGCATCAATACTTGCTTCGCGGTCAAACGTTGGCCGGAACCAGAACAGTGGGTGCGTATTGTGAAAGATGAACTGGGGCTGGATTGCTGCCAGTTTAGCCTTGACCTGGTTGATCCCTTGCTCGACGAGAGCGCGACAATGGCCTATGCTGACGTGGTTCGCGAGCTAGCAGCGACACACAACCTTTTTATTCACAGCACGTTTACGGGGTTGGCAGCCTATTCATGGAGCCAGTTATTGCATCCCGATCAGGTCATGCGCGCGGCAGCGGCACACTGGTATGAACGCGCCATTGATTTCACTGCCCGCCTGGGAGCGAGCGGCATGGGTGGGCATACCGGCGCGTTCAGCGTGCAAGACGCCATGAACGATGAGCGCAAACAAACGCTATTACAGGAATTACGGGAACGCTTGAGCGGGCTGGCCCAGTATGCAGCGCAGCACGGATTGTCCCACTTGCTCTTCGAGAACATGGCGGTGACTCGCGAATGGGGCCACAGCATCGAGGAAGCGCAATGGCTTACCAATATTGATACGGATGGTGGAGTGCCACTCGTGCTTTGTCTGGACGTGGGGCATCCCTGCGCCCTGCATACGGGAACCGCCAGCGACGATTACCTGGCGTGGTTCGCGCAACCCTGGCCGCATCGCCCCATCGTCCATTTACAGCAGACTGACCGCACAGGAGATCATCACTGGCCCTTCACGCAAAACTACAACGCCCTGGGCATGGTACGCGCAGAAGATACTTTGCAGGCGATTGAACCATGGCTTGCTGATGGAGACGTGTACCTCTTCCTTGAGCCAATCCATCCTTTCGAGGCCGATGATAACCTGGTGCTGGACGAATTGCGTGAGAGCGTGGCCTACTGGCGCGAGGCTCTGGGGAAGCATCTTTTTTAATGCTTCCCCAGGACTACTGGTTAATGATGGTAACACTCATTACCGTCTCCGCGATATAGCGCATATCCATCTCCTCCAGCACCTTCTTCTTGCCGAGCAGCAGTTTCGCCATGTCGAATGCCTGGTTCAATTGCTCTTTCTCTAGCTCGTAGCCGAGGTCGCGCATCTGGGCGGCGAGGGCGGCGCGCCCGGAGAGCTTGCCCATGTGCATGCGGCGATCAGCGGAGGTGAGGCCGATGGATTCGGGGGTCATGATCTCGTAGGTATGCGCATCCTTCAGCACGCCGTCCTGGTGGATGCCGCCACCGTGGGAGAATGCATTGCGACCAACAATGCTTTTGGTCCACTGCGGTTGCATGCCTGATAGCCGGGCGACGAGCTGGCTGGTGGGAGCAATTTTTGTGGTATCGACGCGTACATCCATGCCTATATCGGCGGAACGCGTGCGAATCGCCATTACCACGTCTTCGGAGGCGGCGTTACCCGCGCGCTCGCCCAATCCATTGATGCAGGTATCGACGCGCTCTGCGCCGTTGCGCAGTCCTTCCAGGGCGTTGGCTACCGCCAATCCCAGGTCATCGTGACAGTGGGCAGAGATACGCGCCTGGGGAAACTCCTTTTTCACATCGGCCACCAGTTTGCCGAACTCCCAGGGCAGCGCGAAGCCTACCGTGTCACACAGCGTGATAAAGCGCACGCCCTCTTTGAGGATGGTATCGCAGACTTCCAGAATAAAGTCATGCTCGGTACGCGTCGTATCTTCCAGCGCGAAATCGACATTTTCGGTCAACGAACGTCCGAGAGCGACCGCGGACTTCGCCAGTTCCAGTACCTCTTCACGCGTCTTGTTCAGCTTAACCCTGCGATGCAGCGGCGAGACGCTGATGAAGGGCTGGATGGCGGGTGTAGCCGCGATCCGCACTGCATCCCAGGCGCGCTCGATATCGGCGGGATTAGCACGGGCGATGGCGCAAATTTCGGCATTGTCTACCTTTGAGGCGATCAGGCGTACCGCTTCAAATTCGCCCGGCGAAGAGATGGGGAAGCCGCAGTCGAGCGTATCGAAGCCCATGTCGGCTAATGCCTGCGCTATTGCCAGCTTCTCTTCAGGGAAATAGTTCACGCCCGGTGTTTGCTCGCCATCCCGCAGCGTGGTTTCATAAAACTTGATGATACGTGGTTCTGTCGTCATCGTCATTCACTCCTTTTGCATTGCATCTTTCATTATCATTACATGCTCACAAACTTTGAAACACACAGATGACAGGAGTTGCGCGAAACTCCTTTGTTTCGACTTTCGAGAGTTGGTGATGTGGTCACCAGGTAAACTATACGCAACGTGCTAAAGGGAACTACCGAGCTTCAATCGAACCAGCTATACGGGTAGGTTGCATCGTCGATGGACTGGGCGATGGTGGTGAACTTCAACGGGTAGAAGGTGTCGATCATGACTGCCAATTCCTCGGTGCGTTCAACCCCCAGGCTTTTTTCGATCACGCCCGGATGCGGGCCATGCGCGATGCCGCGCGGGTGCAGCGTCATAGATGACTGCTCGATGCCACGCCTGCTGCCAAAGTTGCCGTTGACGTAGTAGATCATCTCTTCGCTGTCGATGTTGCTGTGGTTATATGGTACAGGTATCGAGAGCGGGTGATAGTCCAACTTGCGCGGCACGAAGGAGCAGATCACGAAATTTGGCCCCTGAAAGGTCTGATGCACGGGCGGTGGCTGGTGAACGCGCCCGGTGATCGGCTCGAAATCGGCGATATTGAATATCCAGGGATACTCGCAGCCATCCCAACCAACGGTGTTGATGGGATGAAAATCGTACCAGTAGCTTGAGATGAGGTTGCCCACTTTGACGCGCACCTCAAAATCGCCGCGCTCGGTATGCGTGACCAGCTCCTGCGGGCGGCGAATATCTCGCTCGCAGTAGGGAGAGTGTTCCAGCAACTGGCCGTTTTTGTTCACATAGCGGCGCGGCGGCTCGATAGAACCGTATGCCTCGACCGCCAGGAAGCGGCTGGCGGGACTATCGGCTGCAATCTGAAAACGGAAGGTTGTGCCACGTGGAATAATGATGTAGTCGCCCTCGTGATAGGG
>Ga0307373_10014172_pt1 | contig 11027 bp, 13 predicted proteins | sample OX2MG_FD_202534 | JGI IMG/M metagenome (GOLD analysis project Ga0307373, IMG submission 202534) | Soil microbial communities from Risofladan, Vaasa, Finland - OX-2 | ecosystem: Environmental > Terrestrial > Soil > Coastal area > Acid sulfate soil | place: Finland: Risofladan, Vaasa | collected... | reverse complement strand
CTGCTCCCGGACTTCCCCCTCATCAACAAGAGCTTTGAGCTCTGCTACGCCTGCGCCGACCGCTGAAGCAAATGTTCGTGCTGCTCAGACACCTACAACAGGTACGCAAAGAGATCGCGCTGCCCGCCCGGAGTCGGCGTGGTTCGCTGGCTCTGCGTCACGTCGATGCCGGCTCGTGCAATGGCTGCGAGCACGAGCTCACCGCCGCCGCGAACCCCTACTACGACCTGCAGCGCCACGGCCTGAACGTCGTCGCCTCTCCCCGCCACGCCGACGTGCTGCTCGTCACCGGACAGATCACCACACGCATGGCCGGCCCGCTGCGCCGTGCCTACGAGGCGATGCCAGAGCCGCGGCTGGTCGCCGCGCTCGGGGACTGCGCGACCGGCTGCGCCGTGCTCGGAGATCCGGCCCAGCTCGCTGGGCCGCTGGAGGAGATCCTGCCGGTCGACCTGCGCATCCCCGGATGCCCGCCCACCCCGCAACAGATCGCCGGCGCTCTGCTCGGCCTGATGGCCAAGGCCAGACCAGATGCTTCCGCACCACGATCTTCTAATGAGAACACAAGCATCCCGCCGGCTGACGCCGGCGGGCCATCAATCGACATCAAGAGAGTGAAACATGCCTGACATCGAGTTCCCGACCGGCGCTGGCAGCACGCCGGGCTACCTGGCCCTACCCGCCGCCGGACACGGCCCCGCGACAATCGTCCTGCAGGAGTCGTGGGGCCTCGACGATCACATCCGCTCGGTCTGTGACCGCCTCGCCACCGCGGGGTTCTTTGCGCTGGCCCCCGATCTCTACCGCGGCGAGACGACTACCCAGCCCAACGAGGCGGAACAGAAGATGATGGCCCTCTCGATGGACCTGGTAGAGCAGGACATGTGCGGAGCCGCCGGGTTCCTCGCATCCCAGCCGGGCTTCGAGGGCCCAGGCGTCGCAGCGGTCGGCTTCTGCCTGGGCGGCGGGCTTGCACTGTGGGCGGCGGCCACCTGCCCGAACATCACCGCCGCGGTCACCTACTACTACGTGATGCCGCACGGAAAACCGGACTTCGCCAAGATCAAGGGACCCGTCCTCGGACACTTCGGGACCGCCGACGCGTTCATCTCGCTCAAAGACGCCAAGCTGCTCGAAATGGAGCTGCGCACCGCCGGAGTCGATGTCACATTCGAAAAATACACCGGCGCCAGACACGCCTTCTTCAACGACACCAACCGGCTCGGTACCTACGACGCGCGCTTTGCACGTCTCTCCTGGCAGCGCACCCTCACATTCCTGCGTAAGGCGCTAGCGACACCCGCCCCCTGCTAGCGACACCCGCCCCCTGACCCCATATCTGACCATCTACTAAGATTCTACGGAGCTTCGACAGGGCCCGAGCGGCCGGTGCGTACGCCATGCTTTGTCGCAGCGACAATCACGCAACATCGACAACTATGAACCGAACCTTCACCCCAGGAGTGCCGTCATGAGCGGCCGGTCGCGCGAGAGTGCGGTGCCAGAGGCTGTTCAGCGGCGCGCCGTCTACCAGATGAAGGCCGAGTTCTTCCGCATCCTCGGGCACCCCGTCAGGGTCCGCATCCTCGAGTTGCTCAAAGAGGGCGAGCGCACCGTCGGCGACCTGCAGAACGAGCTGCAGATGGACTCGAGCGGAACCTCCCAGCACCTCGGGGTGCTGCGCAAGCACGGAATCCTGGATGGTCGCCGCGAGGGCACGAGCGTCTACTACACCGTGCGCGACCCGCGGATCTTCCAGCTCCTGGAAGTCTCCAGGCAGATCCTGACCTCCAGCCTCACCGAGTCCCAGGCGGTCCTCGGCGAGCTCACCAGCCCCAACTAGAGGCGCTCCCCCGTCGGGGCGCTGCCGTGGTTTCAGCCCGTAGGGCGTTAGCCACCAGGGCCGAAGGCCTGTGACGGTGGAGCGAAGCGGTCAAGAAACGAAGTGCGCTGACGTTCTTTTCTGTCTTTTCACATACCTATGGGGGCGCCGAGCAGCACTGTCACAGCGCCTGCCGCGCCAGCTACGAGCAGGGTCATCACGACGGTTCGGCGCAGGACTAGCAGGGCGATGGCTGCTGCGGCGAGCACGAGGTACTGCCATGTCTCGCTCAGGGCGCCGACAAGCGGGATTGCCGAGCCGATGATCGCTCCGGCCGCGGCCGGAGCCGCCCCGGCGAGGAAAGCGGTCACTCGCTCATCCAGCAGCAGCCGCTCGAAGCGCGCCGCACCGAACAGGATGAAGGAGAACGATGGCGCGAACGCGACGAGCGCGGCCAGGAGTCCTGCGGGCAGCCCGCCGGCGGAGTAGCCGACAGCCGCGACGGTCTGAGTAACCGGCCCTGGAGTGACCTGTCCGAGTGCGACGGCGTTCAGGAACTGGGCGTGGGTCATCCAGTGGTAGGTGCCTACGGCGTCTGATTGCATCAGGGGAACGATTACAAACCCGCCGCCGAACGCGAGCGCCCCGACCTTCAACGCCGTCCACACGAGTGCGCCCGTCCCGCCAGGCTCTGCCACCGCTGCGAGCAGCGGCCAAGCGTGAAAGCTCACCCGGCCTATGGCGAGCCGGCGCTGCCACGTCAGCTCGATCGCTCCGCACGCCAGCAGGACGAGCACGAGCCACGGGCCGGTCGCCGCGGCCGCGATCCCCGCGGCGAGCGCGTAGACGAGCATGCGGGGCCGCTGGACGTCCGTGGTCCGTCTCCAGATCGGGACGGCAACCCCTAGCCCAGCCCTGATCGCGACGGGTGCCACGGCGGCCCCGGCTCCCATTCCGGCGCCTCGTATCCACGCGGGCGGCGAATCCGAGAGGAACAACACAGACAGCCCGAGCATCAGCGTCAGGCCGGGGAGAATGAAGCCCAGGCCACCGATCAGTGCTCCCTTTGGTCCGCGTAGCCGCCAGGCGCAATAGATCGCCAACTGTGTCGAGGCTGGTCCCGGCAGGATGTTCGTTGCCGCGATTGCCCGCTCGAACTGATCGTCGGCCAGCCATTGCCGCTGTGTCACGCACAGCTCGCGGAACAGCGCGACGTGGGCGGGTGGACCACCGAATCCGACGCACCCGATACGGCCCCACTCCCGTGCAATCTCAGCAAGCGAAGGCTGTAGGAGGGAGTCTGTCGGGCGCATCGCGGGAGGGTATTTTCTCTGTCTACTACAGGTCCGTAAGGAGCTCCTGCACTCATCGGGCGATCTCTTCGCGGATCGAGCGTGATCTTACGGATGGCAGCGTGGCAGTCATTGAGGCAGCCCGGATCCGGGCTGCCTACGGTGCGGCCACGCGAGGTGTTCATCCAGTACACCGACCACAATGCTTGCTGACGTAGCTGGTGGGATCGATGTGCTCCTCGTGCACGAAGGGATACCTATGGCGTATCGACCCACCGACAACGAGACGGGACCGTGCCCCCGGCCGGGTGGCTTGGGGGGCACGGTCCCTTGGCGGGCAAGGTTTAGGTGGCAGTGATGTAGCCGCTCATGAATCCGGTGTTCTGCATTGCCCATCCGTTGGCATCGCTGTCACACGGGAGCATGCAATACCACTCGAATCTGCCGGCTTTGCTCACCACCAGCGTGTAGGTGTGGACGCCGGGCTGAGCTGTGATATTCACCCCCAGTACCGGTGAGGTAATGCTGTGGGGTGCGTTGTCGGTGTTGTCGATCCTCAGCTTCAGCGGCTGGCCGACCTTGACGGCGAATTCCGTCTTGGTGAAAGCGTCATGCTTCTTGCCGTCCGGGCCTACCTTGTAGGAGCCGATGACCTTTAGATCGACCACCTTCGCCGTTGCGGCACCCACCGCCGGAGTGGACGCGACCGCAGCGGCGTGCTGCATCATGGGCTGGGCCATAGCGCTGGCTTCGTGTCGTTCGCTGCTTTGGTTGAGCGCGACGATCGACATGAGCAGGGCTGCCAGGATGCCCACACCCGCGAGCACCTCGAGCACAACCTTGCCGTTCCTGTTGACCGCTTCGTCGAACTCCTTTTGATCTCGTGCCGCGGCGTCCTCGTCTGATATCTGAGTGTTCATTTCTTCTCACCCGCCTTCGATTGATGTCTTGCCCAGCGCCGACGTTTACATGTCTGGCGCCATCAGACGCCCTAGGATGGGAAAGGCATGCGTTCTGCGAGCCCTGGTCATAACCTGTATGCATGACCTCTGCCGAGAGCGAGCCTTCACCGTGAGCCCAACCCAGCCTGTCCGTAGCCTGCAACTGGACGAGCTTCGCGCGTTCTGCGCCGCCGTGGATCTCGGCGGGATCGGGCGCGCTGGGCAACGTCTACATCTCAGCCAGCCCGCGGTCTCCAAGCGCCTGAAGTCCCTCGAGGAGATCGTCGGCACACCGCTCTTGGAGCGCTCACCGCGTGGCGTCACAACGACCGCCGCGGGCGAGCGCTTGTACATGCACGCGCGGCGCGTGATTGCAGAGCTGGACGAGCTCACGAGTCTGCTCGAGCAGATACGCGGCAGAAGCGAGACCGTACACCTGGCAATCAGCCACACCGCGGCCGAGTTCCTGATGGCAAAGGCGCTCGTGGTGATGCGTCGTCAGACGAGCGCGCCCGTCGCGGTGATCATCGCCAACTCGCGCGTGGTCAAGCGCATGATCGCGACCGGTGAGGCGGATGTGGGCGTAGCGGCGTTTCTGAGTGACGAGGTCGTGGCCGATGCCGCGAGCGTGCCGCTGATCGATGATGAGATAGTGATCGCGGTGCCGCTCGGGCATCCGTGGGCGCGCAGGACTTCGATCACACCCGCCGAGCTGCTCTCGACACCGATCGTCCTACGCGATCCTGATGCTCACATCCGCCAGGTGATCGACGAAGCACTCACTGCCGTTGGCCTGCAAGCGCCACGCGCCGCCTGCGAAGTCGGCTCCACTCAGGCCGCCAAGGACGAGGCGCACGAGCTGGGGCTACCCACCGTGATGTCGCGCCTAACGCTCTCGCCAGCCGATCGTCTGGAGATCGTGCCCGTTGAGGAACTGCACTTCAGGCGACGCTTCTGCGTCCTTCATCCGCGGGGCAGGCTGTCACCGGCCGGCGCACATCTCGTCGAGGCGTTCCAGCGGACCGCCGCCAACTCTCGAATGCCTGACGGCGTCACGAGCAGGGACGGTCAGTGAACGAGGAGCAGAGCGTGTCTCCCGCCAATCGCGCGGGGCTCTACTTCAGCGACCGGGCGTGCCTGGAGCACGACCCGCGGGTGCACATGCCGGGACACCCGGACACACCGGAGCGCCTGCAGGCGATCGAGCAGGCACTCGCCGCACGCGACTGGTTGGGTTGGGAGCGACGCGAGGCCCCGCCTGCGCAAGAGGCCCAGCTGGAGCTGATCCACACCTCCCGGCACGTTCAGCGGATCAAGGAGCTCTCGCTGGCGGGCGGTGGCGCGATCGACCCCGACACGTTCGTTGGGGAGCCCTCCTACCGTGCCGCATTGCACGCCGCCGGCGGCGCCTGTGAGATGGCAAGGGCGCTGATGGCCCACGAGGCGACGCTGGGGTTCTGCGGCGTACGACCCTCCGGCCATCACGCCGAGCCCGATCGCGCAATGGGCTTCTGCCTGTTCAACAACGTCGCGATCGCGGCGGAGCTCGCGATCACAGAGCTCGGTGTCCAGCGCGTATTCATCCTCGATTGGGACGTCCATCACGGCAACGGCACCGCCGAGGCTTTCCGCCACCGCTCAGATGTCCTGTTCGCGAGCATCCACCAGTCCGGGATCTACCCCGGGACGGGCGGGCTGAGCGACGTGGGCTCAGGCCCCGGCGAGGGCTACACGATCAACCTTCCCGTCCCGGCCGGCTCCGAGGAGGACCTGTGGCTGTCGCTGCTAGAGCACATCGCACTTCCAGTGGCTCAGAAGTTCGAGCCCGATCTCATACTGATCTCCGCTGGCTTTGACGCTCACCGCGCGGATCCCCTGGCGAACTGCCGCCTGGAGGCAGGCTCCTTCGCTGAGATGGCCCGCCACGTGCGCGGGCTGGCCGCACAGCTCGGCGTGCCGCTGGGAGCGGTCCTCGAGGGCGGCTACGAACCCGCTGCGCTGGCAGAGTGCGTGCGCGAAACGCTCGCCGCGCTCAGCGGGAATGAGTCGGCTATCCCTGCGGCGCCCGAGGCGTTGCTGACCTCACGCGCGGCCGCTCAGGTCGCGCACTACTGGCCGCTGTAAGTGCCGGCGCGTAGTTTTCCACGCCGAACTGGCGGTCAACCTCGGATGCCCAATGTTGCGCTGTCCAGGAGAGTTCAGCGTGTGATAGGTGGATGCCCAATACTCCCCGAGGCGGGGCAAATGGTGTCCGTTGATGCGCCGCCAGAGGCCGAGGTCGTCAGGCTGCACGACGGCTCGTCAGTGACCGTGCGTGCCGTGAGCTCACAGGATGAGCCAGCGCTGCGGGCGTTCCTGTACGGACTTTGCCGGGAGGCCCGGCGCTTGCGATTCTTCACCGGCGCGGCGAACATCGCGGGCGCTGCGCACCTGGCGGCTGGCGCGGACGCAGAGCACTATGGGCTGATCGCACATGACAAGATGGGCGTGGTCGTCGGGCATGCTACTTACGTCAAGCTCAATGAGACTCGGGCGGAAGTCGCCGTTGAGGTCGCCGACTACCTGCACGATCGCGGCCTCGGGACGATCCTGATCGAGCGTCTGGCGGCCACGGCCGAGGAACGTGGAATCACGCATTTCGTCGCTGAGGTGCTCTCTGAAAACCGCGCGATGCTGGATGTCTTTCGGGAGGGCTTCGATGCGCGTGTTGTACTCCACGAGGGGCCTGAGGAGAGAGTTGAGTTCCTCACCTCAGGCTGGCGCCTGGCGGAGGCGCGTTTTGGCAGTACGTCTCCAGCGATAGGGTGTGGTCATGGATACTGATCGCGCCCGCCAGCTGCTTGCGCGCGAGCGGGAGCGGATCGAGCGGGCGATTGCCGGTCTTGGCAGGGAGGACCCGGGAGCAGTGGTTGAGCAGGACGAACCCGGTGATCGCGGCTCGGAGAACCTCTACCAGCATGAGTTCGACGCAGGTCTCGCCGAAGATCTCGCTGACCAGATCGCGGCTCTCGAGCGCGCGGAGGCACGACTCGGGGCAGGCACCTACGGCCTCTCCACCGAGAGCGGCGAGCCGATTCCCGACGAGCGCCTTGAGGCCCTACCGACGGCCGAGCTGACTGTCGAGGAGCAACAGGTCCGCGGTCGTGTCTGACCCGCTACCCGCTGTGACTCTGAGCGATGGCGGCCACGGTGGTCGCGTACATAGGCGCTACTCGGCCTGCCCTGCCCAGTAGGCCTCCGCCTCAGCCTCCATGACCGCCAGGCGAGAGTAGTAGTCCGGGAACTCGTTGAGGTGCGCTCGCGCGATCTTCGCGGTCAGCCTTGCGTCGTCGCCGGTGACATTGGTCTCGAGATCCTGCGTGCCGTGCTCGAGCTCAACGTCCATTCCCATCCGAAACTGCGCGACGTCGAACGGCGAAGTCGCCCAGTCGATGCCGATCCGCTCACCGGCCGTACGGGCCTCCTCGGCCGTGAAGTGGGGTTCATCGCTCATGCCATGAAGCCTACGCTCAGCCGAAGAACAGCGCAGCCGTCTCGTAGAGAGCGGGGTCGAGCAGCTTCGGCTCGCGCAGAGCCTCCTCCAGTTTGACCTCGACGATCTCGGTACCTCGCAGGGCGACCATCGTGCCGAAGCGGCCGGCTGCAACAGCATCCATCGCGGCCACCCCGAAGCGGGTGGCAAGCACGCGGTCGAAGGCCACCGGGGTGCCGCCGCGCTGCACGTGGCCGAGGATGGTAACGCGCGTCTCATAGCCCGTGCGCGTCTCGATCTCGCGCTCCAGTGTCACGCCGATCCCGCCGAGTTGGGCATGCCCGAAGGCATCGAGGACATTCTTGCCGCGTGTCTGGATGGTGCCCTCGCGCGGCGTCGCACCCTCGGCGACGACGACAATCGAGAAGCTGCGTCCACGTTCGTGGCGCCGGCGCAGGCTGGCGCACACCTCATCGATGTCGAACGGGCGCTCTGGGACCAGGATTGCATCGGCGCCTGCGGCGATGCCCGCGTGGGTGGCGATCCAGCCGGCGTGACGGCCCATCACCTCGACGACGATGACACGGTTGTGCGACTCGGCGGTCGTATGCAGGCGATCCACGGCGTCGGTGACGATCTGCACAGCTGTCTGGAAACCGAACGTGTAGTCGGTGCCGTCCAGATCGTTGTCGATCGTCTTCGGCACACCGACGACTGGGATGCCCTCTTCGTGCAGACACAGCGCAACGCCGAGCGTGTCCTCCCCGCCGATCGGAACAAGCGCATCCAGGGCACGTGCCTTCATCGTCGCGCGGATCGCCGCCACTCCATCGCGTCCATTGGCAAAGGGGTTCGTGCGCGAAGTGCCGAGGATCGTGCCGCCACGCGGCAGGATGCCCGCGGTGCTCTCGAGTGTCAGCTCAAGCGCCTCGTCCTCCAGCACCCCTGCCCAGCCGTGGCGGAAGCCCACGAAGCTGTTCTCAGCGTCCGCCAGACCGCGCCGGACCACAGCCCGGATGACCGCGTTCAGACCGGGGCAGTCACCGCCACCGGTGAGCAATCCTACGCGTGCCATCTGGCTCTCCTCTCTGCGGCTTGGATATCCGATCGTCCTTGATCTGCCGTGAAGCTACATCCGTTCTCAGGACTGGTTGACGTTGTGGTTTTGCCGCAAACGATTAGCGGCGATCACCCGATGGAAGAGGTGCTCTGGGCTGAAAGCCTTATGTGAGTCAGCGACCGGAGGTGCCCCGTTCTATGTTCAGCAAGGTCATTGTCGGCTTCGACGGCAGCGAGCAGGCGCGTGACGCGCTCTCATTGGCCGCGGCCCTTACCGCTCGTGACGGCAAGCTCGTCGTGTGCTGCGTGCATCACTTCAAGACGCTGTCGGCGCACCTCGACCCGGCTGAGCCCGACCTTGACCACGCAGCGGCCGAGAGATGCGCAGAGGAAGCGCTCGGGCTTCTCGACAGCCCGCCTGCGATCAGTTCCATGCTCGTAGCCAGTGCCAGCGCGGCTGGGGCGCTGCAGAGGACGGCCGAACGGCAGCACGCCGACCTGCTGGTGCTCGGCTCTTCTCATCGTGGAGCTGTGGGCCGGGTGCTCGTCGGGAGCGTGACCGAGGAGACGCTCCAAGGAGCGCCGTGCCCAGTCGCGGTTTGCCCCGTGGGCTTTCACCGCCAGCCCGCAGGCGCTCATTTCGCTCGCATCGCCGTCGGCTATGACGTTGCAGCCCCTGCGCAGAACGCGCTCGAGGCGGGAGCGGCGCTCGCGGCGCAGACTGGCAGCGAACTGCGTGTGGTCGCGGTCGCAGATACCGCCGCCGGGCTCGCGGGTGGAGCGAGCCTCGCTATGTCCTACCCCGCGACCATCAAGGCTCGCCTGCATGCGGCCGAGGAGGGCGTTGCGCAAGCGCTCGCCGGGCTGGGAGAGAGCATCTCGGCTTCCAGCGAGGTCCGTGACGGTCAGGCTGCGGAGAAGCTGCTCGAAGTGACGCACAGCGTGGATCTGCTGGTGCTCGGCTCGCGCGGCCGTGGCCCTGTTCGCCGGATGGTGCTGGGCAGCGTCTGCGACGCGGTCGTGCGCGCCTCGGCGTGCGCCGTGCTGGTCATCCCGCCCGCCGTGGAGGCCGAGGGTGTCGCGCAGCGGGAGAGCGATGTGCTCGCAGGCGGGTGAGCGAGCGACGCTCAGCTCTCCACAATGGCGCTCGGTGCCCCGAGGCCAAGCCTCGCCTTCGTGGCAGGTGCCACGGCCATCGCAATGCCGCCCTCGTGAGCCAGCATCTCGATCCTTACGTGATCAAAGCCGGATCGCTTCAACGCTTCGTGCCACCAGGCGGCGTTCGCCGGATACTCCCAGCGTCCGCTGGCCAGCCGGGCGGCGTTCTTCAGCAACCGCCAGACGCCAGGGAGTCCCCGGCGTGCGATCTTGCGCAGCTTGACGGCTACCACGTGACGGTCGCGAGACTGCATCGGGTTGAGCGAGAACATCATGTCACCGACCACAAGCCGTCCGCCCGGCTTGAGGACGCGCCTAGCCTCGGCGAGAGCACGATCCTTGTCGGCGTGACGCAGCTCGTGCAGGCAGTAGTTGGAAACCACCAGATCGGCGACCCCGTCGGCAAGCGGGAGGCTGACGGCAGAGGCCAGCACGGCTTCGACGTTGTGGAGGTCTGCACTGGTTGCCTTGACGCGTAGATACTCACGCATCGCGGGCGAGCTGTCGATGGCCCACACGCGAGCGGTGCGCTCCGCGAAGGCCAGGGACAGCAGACCGGTGCCGGAGCCCACATCGACGACTGTGTGCTCCGCTTGCGGCTCTGCCAGTTCAATGATGCGGTCGCGCAGATCGCGAAACCCGGTGCTGCGCGCGATTAGCTCAGCATCCGCGACGCGCGCATCCCAGTTCTTGGAAGTCGCGAATATCTCACCATTCTTTACAGACGATCTAAGTTCAGGTTATGTACTCCAATAGAGTTTTCTCATCTGTGCTGGATGCTCAGCGTGAGGATCGCGTCGTGGATGTGCCCGGCCGGGTCGCGTCCGCCTGCGATCAGGATGTGTTCGCCGAGCACCACTGCCGAGAGATCCGATAAGGGCTGGGGCAAGACGCCCGCGGTGCTCACGGCTCCGCTCGGGGAGATCGCGAGGATCCGCCGCGTCTGACTGTTCGCCGATGCGTCGCGCCCGCCGAGGACGAACACGGTTCCGTTCAACGCTGCGGCAGCGGCGTGTGTCAGTGGATGTGCCAGACGGGCGAAGGTCGTGACTTGGCCGGTGCGGGGATCGAAGCGGTAGACATCCTGGCTGGCGGCCACCCCGCTCGTGCCGCCGGCGATGACCAACCGCCCGGCCTGCTCGGCCACCGCCGCATAGCGCAGGGGCTTGGGGAGCATTCCCACCACGCGGGCCGGGGCGCCCCCCGGGCGCCAGGCGAGAATCGTTCGCAGTGGAGCCTGGCCTGTGTATCCGCCGACGATGTAGACGGTGCCGGCGATCTCC
>Ga0307373_10014170_pt1 | contig 11028 bp, 12 predicted proteins | sample OX2MG_FD_202534 | JGI IMG/M metagenome (GOLD analysis project Ga0307373, IMG submission 202534) | Soil microbial communities from Risofladan, Vaasa, Finland - OX-2 | ecosystem: Environmental > Terrestrial > Soil > Coastal area > Acid sulfate soil | place: Finland: Risofladan, Vaasa | collected... | reverse complement strand
AGTTACCGCATGATTATCCCGGAGCATGTAATCGTGCTTTCCCCCTGCGTTGGGACCATGGAATCCTGCTTTTCGCAATGCCGCAATTAAATCTTTTCGTTTAATCGGTCCAAGATGTGGCATTACGCAGTAATGGTGACTTCAAGCTCGACACCTTCTATCACGGGAATTTCGAGGTTTTCATGTAAGCGTACCATAATCCAGCCTTCCAGAACTTCCTGAAGTACGTTTCGGCACTCTTCTAACGTTACTTCATTTGCGCACACGCCGGGACATTCTGGAATTTCGCCATAAAACGTATTATCAGGATAAATCCGATACTTCGCATGACGCATGGCCGCTTCGATATAATCCGTTAGCATAAAAAATTCCAACCGAACGAGCTATTCTTTCGTTCTTTTCGAACATGAAGCGTAATATCTATTCCATCGGCCATTCAACCCGCGAGATCGAAGACTTCATCGATCTGCTCGAAGAGAACGGCATCGAATTATTGGTGGACGTTCGGACATTCCCGATGTCAAGATATAATCCGCAATTCAATAAGGAGGCGTTGTTCACGTCGCTCAAGCACCATGGGATTTCCTACCTTCACCTTGCTAAGTTAGGAGGAAGGCGCGGCAAGGCGAGCAAGTCTTCACATAATACGGCCTGGGAACATTCAAGCTTTCGCAACTATGCCGATTATGCCGAGACCGAACCGTTTCGGGAAGGACTCGAAGAGTTGATTGCATTGGCTTGTAAATCGCGCACCTGCTATATGTGCTCGGAAGCGGTCTGGTGGCGATGCCACCGGCGCATTATCACCGATTATATGCTCGCGCGAGGATGGAAAGTTCGGCATATCATGGCACCTGGCAAGGTGCAGGAAGCAGAGCTGAACGAGAATGCAGTTGTAAGTGAAGCTGGTAAGATTACGTATCCAGCCGCGCAAGGAAATTTGAATTTATAAAAGGAGGTTATCCTCTTCATCGTCATCGTCCTCGTCCACATCGAACGCGTCATTTCCAACCGCTTCCGTCGGAATAAATTGCGCATTGTAATGGGGGTCGGTGAACTGTGGTTCGTCGAAATTGATAAGTGAGGTAATCGCCTCGTTATCATATACATCGCGAAGCCGGTCCGCGAGTTCGAGCTTTTCTTCGCCGGAGAGCACTTTCTCCGCCACGGAATAGACTCGCTGGTCCTCGATAGCGATATGCTCACGGTACAGCCGCACGAGCTCGCGGCCGGTCGCAATGAAATTCGTATCTTCCTTCGTATGAGTCGCGTGAGCGGAACCAAGGGATGCCGCATCGTGGGGCGTCGATCGAAAGACGGTCCAATCGTGGACGAGCGCAGTGGTTTTTCGAGCAAGCACTTCGTGTCCCTCGATGAGGAAGCGAATGGGCGAATCCGGTTGTTGGAAGCCTACGCGCGGAATCCGGGCGGCGACGGCGGGGAAGAGATATTCGTCCTCGTCCCGCTCGTGACGCGGCGCATCGACGGTAAAAAAATGAAACAGCGATTCCCATTCAGGATGCGACGCAAAACTTTGGAAGACTCCAAGTGCTTCGGCGTCATCCAACATTCGGTTTAGCTCCGCACAATTATGCAACACCACGATGTGGGTATCGCGAAAAAATTTTACGCCATCGGTGTAGTCTTTCGGATCAGGGAGATTCACAACTGTTTGAACCATTTTTCGTCGGGAATATATTCCCGGCATCAGAACTACCACCCCCAACCCCCTCCTTCTTTAGGAGGGGGCTTCATACATCCATTTAATCCATGCCAGAATTACTCATAAAACGTCTCGATGAAGCCGATCTCGATATTCCACTTCCGCACTATGCCACGGAGCATGCCGCCGGAATGGACATTCGCGTAAATTGCAACATCGCAATCGCGCCGGGCGAAGTGCTCCTTGCGCCGACGGGCATCGCGCTTGAAATTCCGGAAGGCTACGAAGGCCAGGTGCGTCCACGGAGCGGGCTCGCGGCGAAGCACGGCATTACCTGCCTGAACTCGCCGGGTACGATCGACGCGGATTACCGCGGCGAGCTAAAAGTGATCCTCATCAATCATGGCAAGGAAACAGCCCGCTTCGAGCGTGGCGCGCGTATCGCGCAGTTAGTGATCAGTAAATACGAGCGGGTCGAAGTAATCGAAGCCGAGGAGCTTGCCGAAAGCATTCGTTCGACCGGCGGCTTCGGCCACACGGGAACCAATTAATAATTACGAATGAAGAATGAACAGTTTAGAAGTTATTAGATGAAAAATGGGAAAACTTTTAGATTTTAATTTTTTTGGGAGATTTTTGGTGGTGACGTTGCTTATGGGAATTTGCAGCTCATGTGGGTTTCTAAATCATGGTGAAAGAATGTATCTTAACCAAATATACGGAATTAATGAGATTCGGATGCCCGCATCTAAGTCCGACTCCGCGTGGCTGCGCGCCAAATGGTTTATAAGGAATTATTCAAGTCTTCGGTTACTCACTTCGAATGACTCGGTAATTGCGACAGAACGACCAACTATTGGCGGGAGTGGTTTTGGTTATAAAGTTACGAGGCGTAGAGTAGCTGATAGCCTTTTACTCTTAAGTGCATTCTCCTTCCCGCCCATGGTGGATCCATTAGCTCCCGAAAAGAGTTCCCGCGATTCCTTCATTTTAACGGACTACATGAAGACTGGCCTCATCCCATTTCCTCAATTAATTTACAAGTAAATTATAATTTCTATAAAAACTTCAGGATCGACGCTTTTCTTAAATCTATTCATTCTTAATTCTTAATTATTAATTGCCGTGCCATTAGTCCACAACAAAGTCGTCACTATCGAGCGCCACATCATCGAGCAGCAGGAGCGCTCGGATGGCGCCACCGGCGATTTTTCCGCGCTCCTGCGGGATTTAACGCTTGCCTTCAAAATCATCAACCGGGAAGTGACGCAGGCGGGCTTGGTCGATGCACTCGGCGCGACCGGCGTCGAAAACGTGCAGGGCGAAATCGTGCAGAAGCTCGATGCCTTCGCCGATACTGTGATCTATCGCGCGATGGATCACGGTGGCCATCTCTGCGGAATGGCGAGCGAAGAGAATGAGAATATCCTTCCCATTCCGGAGCGATACAAATGCGGCAAATACGTGCTGCTTTTCGACCCGCTCGATGGCTCTTCGAACATCGATGTTAACGTTTCGATCGGAACCATCTTTTCGATTCTTCGACGCGTCACGCCCGATGATACTCCTGGCACCTTAGAAGATTTTTTGCAGCCCGGTTACAAACAGGTTGCCGCCGGCTATACCATTTATGGCCCTTCGACGATGCTCGTTTATACCGCGGGCCGTGGCGTCTATGGCTTCACTTACGATCCTTCCGTAGGGGAATTTTTGCTTTCGCATGACGATATTCGGATTCCGCAACATGGCACCATTTACAGCGTGAACGAAGGCAATTATCACAAGTGGGATCAGCGAATGCAGCGTTACATCGACTGGGCAAAGAGCGAAATTCCCGAAGTGAATAAGAAAGCCTATAGCCTCCGTTATATCGGTTCGATGGTGGCGGATGTGCATCGCACGCTGCTCTATGGCGGCGTTTTTCTCTATCCCGCCGATATCAAAAGCCATCGGGGAAAACTTCGCTTGCTCTATGAGGCTAATCCGATGTCGTTCGTGGTCGAGCAAGCCGGCGGTCTTGCGCGGGATGGCGAGCGCCGCGTCCTCGAAATTATTCCCGAAAAACTTCACCAGCGGACGCCGCTCATCGTCGGCAGCCCGAAGAATGTCGAAGAGGTCGAGCGGTTCTTGACGGTGTAGCGCAAACTAAAGCCTGCTCTGAGCTTGCCGAAGGGTTCGCGCTACATGTCGGCGGATTTACCGAGCAACTGTAACCCCTCCGAGCTTCTCTCGAGTTGGAGTTCCCGGATCAACTCATTGATCATGTCCCGTTCTTCCCGATCGAGCATGTGCAAACTGATCATGTGGGGGCTGCCGGCACGCGCAACGGCAAATGCGGCGCGAGAAATAGCGTTGCGAACGGCATCGGCGTCTCGCTCGGAAAGCCGTGTCAAGGCTTGCGCCAGAAGTGCGCGTGCTTCCAAAAATTTCGACTCGTTCCAGTTTCCTTTTAGCATCGGGAGCAGGCCCATATCGGTCCCAATGGCCTCGGTATCGGCTATCGTCGCAAGTCCGAACTCGCCTTCCATGCGGCGGAGATAATCTTCGACCGTCTCGAATTCGGCGGAAGTCGTCGCGCTGTCGCGGACGACGATTTGCATGATCGGCGCGAGCATCAAGCCTGCGAAGGCGAGCCGCGCCGGCGTGGTGTGCGAGGGATTCCACAGGCCGAGCGCGCTCAACTGAGCCACTTCGTCGTCGCGAAAGAACGCTTTGGTATCGAAAGAATTTAACATCTGAGTTCAGGAAGCCACAAAATTACGAGAAGCGAGCATCCAAGAACAGCTCCGCTTACAGCCCGCTCTTCTTCACCAATTGCGTGAACACATCCGGATTGTGATACGCCAGATCGGCGAGCAGCTTTCGGTTGATCTCGATGCCGGATTTCGCGAACGCGCCCATGAGGCGAGAATACGTTGTCCCGTTCTCGCGCGCGGCGGCGTTGATGCGGACGATCCAGAGTTCCCGGAACTCGCGCTTCCGGACACGGCGGTCGCGGAATGCAAATTGGCGGGCTTTATCGACATGATGCTTGGCAACGGTATAAACGTTGCCGCGCATGCCCCAATAGCCTTTGCTGGCTGCGAGGACTTTCTTTCGGCGGCGCTTGGCCTGCGGTAGATTTTTAGCTCGTGGCATAGTGTATTTTCAGATTTTTAGTTTAGAATGTGCCACTCTCGAAGCATCTGAATTCTTATCTTTCGATAAGGATCGCCCACACAAAAGGTAGGCGCTCGGAGTAGCCGGATGATCGCTCATCCGAAAAATTTATCGCGCGAGTAGAATTCGAATATTCTTCGCATTCGCGGGCGCGACGAGCGTCGCCTTGCGCAGGCCGCGTTTCCGTTTCTTCGATTTCGAAGTCATAATATGAGCCTGATACGCCTTTTCGCGCTTCAAAAGGCCGCTTCCGGTCACTTTGAATCGCTTTTTCGCGCCCGACTTAGTCTTCATCTTTGGCATAGTGGTCCTGAAAATTGAGTGCGCGGTAACAGCAGGTATGCCCGCTAAAGTTCGGCTTTAATGCTGAATAATAACCGGCGCGGTCACCATTCCACTTGCCGAATGCACGATCGCCTCATAGCGGCCCGGTTCGAGCCGGCTGACATCGAGCGTGCCGCCCGCGCTCAGCTTTTGCGATAGCACCGTGCGGCCGAGGAGATCGAGAAGCTCGACGTTCTGTTCCTCCGCTTTGGGAATGCCTGCAAAATGAACAACCGTCGAAGCGGGATTTGGAACGACTGTAAGCGCCTCGTCCGATGGAGTGCCCGGATTAGCCACGCCGCTGGCCTCGCCAGTCCCGCTGAGCCCGATCTGGAGCGTCGTGCCATCATCCATCGTCAGCGTCGCGGTGGCGGATTGCTGCCCCTCGCTCGTTGGTGAAAATCCAGCAGTAACAAAAGTAGATTTGCCGGCTTTTAGCAGGAACGGTGGGACTGGGGTGGGTACCGTGAAATCGGTACCTGCCTGCGAAATCGAAACGGCAGTGATCGTCACGTCGCTGGCGCCATTGTTTGAAAGCTTGAAGCCGAAGCTCGCGGGAGAGCCGAGCACAACATTGCCGAAATCGTGCGACGTACTGGAGAGCGAAAGCGTGGAGGCCGGCTCCGACACGAAGGCCTGAATATCGAAATTGGTATAGAGCGGCGTGGTCTCTCCGCTCGGCGTAAAGGCGCCGTCTAAGATCCCGGTCGTGGAACCATTCGTACTCAGATTAATGCCAAGGTAGCTCGCGCGAGCATTTTCGGCCGCGGGTGTTCGAACCGCCTCGCTATCGGCACGAAGCGCAAATTGCGAGGAGTAATTCCAGTTGTGCGTCGAAGAATTGTACGAGACGTGTGAAAGTATTACGACGTGAAAATCCTTCGTCACCTGCACATGAGGGAAGTTCACATTCAGGATTCCCTGACCCGCCCCGGAGACGGGAATGGTGACGCCGGCAAATCGCTGCACCGAAGAGCTGAAGATATTGACAAAATGGAATTGTGCTCCACCTTGTGTTGTGAATAACGTATCGGGATCAAGGAGAACGGTTATCGTGTCGCCTTGCCAGCCGTCCATCGCGATCTTAACCGAATCGACAAATCCAGAATCCGCCGCAAGCGTGAATCGCTCCGCTGCCGCGTAAGCGAACAACGGGCTTGCAACGATGGGAAAGGTCCAATCATGAACTGGCGCAGAGGGATCGAAATAGTTGTACGAAAGATCGGAACTCAGTGGCTGCATCCTCGCCGCTGTTGCCAGTCCAAAGCTTGGATTTTGCGCGGGAAAATATTCTGGCGTCCAGGGCACTGAGGAAGTGGCGGAAGATACGGATGCGCTCACCGTCGGTCCGGATGCAGTAGTTCGTGGGGTTACGCTAACCGTTGTTTGCGCGTATGCCGCGTTGGCAAGCGTGAGAAAACCGAAAATCGAAAGAAGAAAAGCATGAAATAAGACTTTCATAAGATCACCAGATTTTTGAAAATAAACGTTGTTTCAGAACAGACTCGGCGAAGGGATTCGTTCGAGAGCTTCGGCTGCATCCTGAGCCGCTGGAATTCCCGCTGCCCGTTTATCTTCTACCGCTGCCCGCTTATCTTCTACCGCGGAATGAGGACGAGCGCGGTCGTGTCATCCCGATTGTGAGCGGGTGTATCCCTTTTGAAATATTTCTTTTAGCAAATCTCCAGCAAATGAAGTCTTTGTAGCAAATCGATGCTCTGGTGTGTCTTTGTTTATGGTCACGGGCGATGTTAAGTCCGACCGTGGATGTCATTGTCATTTTTTTATGTCGTTCTATTAAAAAAAAATATGAGCTTGGATATAACACGCGGTAGAATCTTGGGGCACCAGCTTCTGTCAAAACTTCGGAGGGGACCGATCGTTATTGCGGCGTTCCTCGCGGGCATCGGCGGATATGCGATCCACGAAACGAATGCTCACGCGAATGGACAAAATATTGCCAACCTAACTCAGAAATACACCAATCAAGGGTGCTATTGCCATTGTTCGAGTGCCAACTCGAGTACGACGGTTACTCTCGCGACCGGCAGTGGCTCATCCCCATTCACCGCTGCACCGAGTACGGCTTATACCTTTACGATAACGGTGGCTAACAGCAACGAAAACGATGGGGGGTGTGAAATTGCCTCCTATTCCGGAAACGGGCTTGCCGCCGGCACGGATGGATTGCAGCTTATCAATGGAGAGCTTACGCATAGCTCGCCCAAAGCCTTTACCAACAATTCCTGCTCCTGGACGTTTACCTACACCACCGGCTCTGTAGCGGGATGGGATACGCTCTATGCCAATGGCAACGCCGTCAATGGCGACAACATGAACGATGGTGGTAACTGCACCGACAAATGGAATTGGGCTCCTAAGTATATCATTCACACCGTTGTGCCGCCTAAGCGAATAGCACTTGGGCGCAGTTCGATTTCATTCGGTTCCGTACGCGTAGGACATCGAATTGCCGATTCGTTACTTGTATCGTCCGATGGCGATGCCGCGATCACCATTTCATCCAGCGCGATGAAATCGGGTACGCAATTTTCGAGTTATCCGACCACTACGAATCGTTCGCTGAATCCCGGCACGACGGAAATGGACAGCGCGATTTTCGCTCCCACGGCGCGCGGCACATATAACGATTCGCTCATTTTTACTACCAATTCCGATACCGTACCGCAGCAACATCTCGGCGTCTATGTTTCTGGCCAGGGAATTCAGGGGATTTTTAATTCGACGAACGGTAACAGCCTCTCCTTTGGAAATCTGCGCGTAGGCAGTACCACGGAGAGGACATTCGCATTCTCGAACACGGGTGACGATACGTTGTTCCTCAATACCCCATCCATTTCAGGAGCGGGATTTACGATTGTTTCCGGTCCGGCGAGCCTCACGCTTCCACCCAATCAATCGGGGAGTGTGGTGGTGCAATTCGCTCCAACGGCAAAGCAATCCTATGCCGGGACGCTCTCGTTTACGGCATTGAATGGAGTCTCCGCGCCTTCGGTAACTTTAAGCGGCACGGGTACGCTGCCGCAAATCCAAATCTCATCACCGCAGGACCTCGGCCCCGTTCGCGTGGGGTTGACGCTGCAAGGTACGGTAACACTCGAGAACACAGGGACCGATACGCTCCATATTTCCAATGCCAGCCTGACCCAACCTTCGACCCGTTTCACGCTTGGCGCGTACGACCAGACGGTAGTGCCCGGCGCAACCGGCGTTATTCATATCGCCTATTTGCCGGATAGTGAAAGAACCGACACCGCGACGCTGCATTTCACAACCGACGATCCCTCGGAGAGCGCTGTCTCCGTAAGGATAACCGGCACGGGCGCGCTGCCGCACATGGTACTCACGGAAAATCGAGACACCCTCGATCTCGGCCAGGTGAAAGTAAATGCGAGCGCCACGCAGGACATCGCGATTACCAATACCGGCGGCGCCGATCTCAATCTTACGAACATCACGGCCGGGCCGGCGCCGTTCAGTCTTGCGCAAAGCCCCACGATTGTCAGCGGAGGAACGACGGCCTATGCAACCGTACGTTTCGCGCCAACGGCAATGGGAAGCTTTACCGGGATGCTCCTCATTACCGGCGACGATGCCGCAAATCCAACGGATACCGTCTATCTTACCGGCACAGGAATTAACAGCGCGCTTTCGATCACGCCCGCGAATCTGGACTTCGGCGCGGTCCCGGTCTCGAGTACGGTCATCGATACGATCGCGCTCAATAATACCGGTAGCGCGAGCGTAAAAATCATTGGCTATCGGCTGACTCCCGCGACCGGCGCATTTGTAGTGATAGATTCTTCGGCCAAACAGGTAGCTGCCGGAGCTTCGGCGCGCGTCATCCTGAGCTTCCATCCGGATACAGCGGGAAGCTATGCAGGCACGCTCACGCTCACGACGGACGATGCCAACACTCCGATGAGGACGATCAATCTTTCGGGGCGCGGCGTGAAGGGATTGCTATCGGTTGTTCCATCCTCTATCAATTTTGGAAGCGTGGCTCTTGGGCATGACTCGATCATCTCCGTGAGCCTTCAGAATACTGGGCAGGCCAGCGTGACCATCAGTGCGGTTGCGTTTGCCGGCACGGGTGCCGCAGCGTTCAATGACGGGGGCTTCTCCACTCCAATAACGATAGCGGCCGGCGGCTCTACGTCGCTGAACATAGGCTTTACACCCACCACTGCGGAAAGTTATCAGGGGACCGCGCAATTGACACTTGGAGATGGGAGTTCGCTCGCCATTGCACTTCAGGGGCTGGGAATTAGCTCGTCGGGCGTAGAATCAGATCAAAATGGGCTGAGGGAATTCTCATTATCTATTTCTCCGAATCCAGCCAGGAATGCTGTTACGGTGCATACTATGCTGGCTCAACCTTCGGAAATTCGGTTAGCGATTTTCAATGCCGTCGGACAAGAGGTACTGGTTAAGTCGCTTGGAGTGCTTTCCGAAGGGAGTCACGATGTGGTCCTTTCGACAACAGCCCTTGCGAGTGGAAGCTATTTTATTCGCATCAGCAATGCAAATGGAAACCAGGCCGAGACAAAAATGATCATCGAGTGATAGCAACAAATAGATTGAGTGGTCATCACGCAACGAAAAAAGGGCACGCCTTGATCGTGGACGATCAAGGAGCGTGCCCTTTTTTTATATACATTGCTATGAATTGTTAATGTGCTGAATTTCTCGTCACGCCGTGATGCTGCACGACCGGTTTCGGCGCTTCTGCTTTTTTCTCTACTTTCTTCGCCGCCGGGGGACCTTTCTTGATCTCGGTCTTCGCTTTCGTCGTGTCGGTAATCGCGGTGCCGGCACCCGTTACCGCCATTTGCTGCACACGCTGGGCGAGGCTGGCATGGGTGTCCTGGAAGCTCTTCCACTTGTCGCTCAAGTCGTTGAAGTTCGTTCCAAGCCGGTCGTCGGCATTTTTGAACGCATCGCCTTGATCGGGCGTGGCAGTCATATACAGCTTCGTGCTGTCCTCGAGCGCGGTAATGCCCGCCATATCCGCCTGATGTTTAGCGAGATCGGATTTGAGCGAATTAATCTTGGATGTATCCGCGCCGGGTTTGGCGGCATCTGCGGCGAGTGCGGCGGCCCATTGATCGTGGTCCGTCTTCATGCTGGTCATCGTCGAGTCGATTTGGTTGATGAGCGTCTCGGCGGAGGCTTTCTTCGTTGCGTAGTCGGTTTCGAGTTCCGTGTTTTTCTTGCTGCATGCGGCGAGGTTCAGGCTTAAAGCTGTCGCGGCCGCAAGGATCGATAGATTCCGTAAGGAGATCATGGTTTTGTTATTGTGGATGACCCGCGCATGATTGATCATGCGTGCTCATCCAGTGAGAAGTTACACAAGCGGCGAACTGCGAAGGATTGCTCATCCCTGACAGGATGCCGAATCTTGTGGCGAATTGAAATTTGGTCTGGCTCGAAACAACGGCCTTTCCCAGTAAGTGCTACGGATGAGCTAATAATTTACGGGCCGGGTTGGGCTGAGACGGGTCGTTACCGCTTTAAGGAATCGATGATTCGCCCAGTATTTTCCTTAAAGTGCGAAGACACTTCCGGCCAATGCGTCTCGAAAATGATGGCATACGCAAAATATCCACTAAAGACGAGCATGGCAACGCTGGTGCCGATATTTATTTTGCGGATGGTCGAGGGTTGGAAGCCACGGTGATGCCGCACGATCCAGCCAACGAGCACGCTAAACCATCCGAACGTGCCCACGCCTGCGCCGAGCGCGAAGAAGGCGTTCATCGTAAAGCCCGAACCAAGAACACCCCAGCTTCGCCATAATCCGGAGATGATGATCCATTCCGGTACGGCCATTACGTTCGTCGCATAAAGCACAATTCCTA
>Ga0307373_10014168_pt1 | contig 11031 bp, 9 predicted proteins | sample OX2MG_FD_202534 | JGI IMG/M metagenome (GOLD analysis project Ga0307373, IMG submission 202534) | Soil microbial communities from Risofladan, Vaasa, Finland - OX-2 | ecosystem: Environmental > Terrestrial > Soil > Coastal area > Acid sulfate soil | place: Finland: Risofladan, Vaasa | collected... | reverse complement strand
TGTGGGTCACCTACGTTCCCGCGCTCAACTTCCTATCCGATTTCGGCGACACCCGCGAGGAGGCGCTCGAGCATACGCGCGAGGCGATCCTGGGCTACCTGGAGGCGGCGGCGCAGGAGGGCGTGCCGGTGCCGAACAGCGGCACGGCCGAACTCGTCCAGCTCGAAGTTCAGGACGCGTGACACCTCTGCCACGCGTCGGCGGGCGCGCGAACGAGTGCGCGCGCTCGAACGCGGCGGGTACGTCGTCACCCATATTCGGGGATCTCATCACTACCTGCGGCGCCGCGTACCCGACGACGGTAACCGTGGAGCACTCGTGACGGTTCCGGTGCACGGGAACCGCGATCTCCCGCCGGGGACGCTCAAGTCGATCCTGCAGCAGGCCGGACTCACGGTCGACGAACTGGTCGAACTGCTGAAAGACTGACTGGGATGGACGCCGGGCCGGTCCTGTTCAGCGACTGAGAACGGGCGGTGCTGGATCGGTGTGAGCCCGCGACCTGCGGCTCGTCCTCTGGCTGCTCCCGGCGCTGCGCGGGCTTGATACGGCCGCGGCGGTCGAAGAGTCTGTCCCTGCCGGTCGCTGAGGGCCCACTTGCCCCTGTGGAATCGTCGTCTGCGTGACGGTGGCAGCCGTTGAGGCTTCACCGCACGCGCGAGTCACTCGGGCGAGCCAGCGTTGAACCCCGGAAGCGGTAGGTGCTCCGGACAGCCGAACCGCAGTCACCGAGAACACCGCGAGCCTCCGTGCCGGCTTGTCGAACGCACGCCGCGGGAGCATCATGCCGGCCGATGCTTCTGCCTGCGGAAGGGGGATCTGTGACCGTCGTCGACTGGCTGCTCGACTCGGACCCGTCGATCCGCTGGCAGGTGCTGCGCGACCTGACCGACGCGCCCGCGGACGTGGTCGCGGCCGAGCGAGCGCGGGTGGCCACTGAGGGCTTCGGCGCGCGGCTGCTCGCCCTCCAGGCGGCCGATGGGTCGTGGGCCGGCGTGGCGTGGAACCGGGGGTGGGACTCCACCCTGCACGTGCTGTGGCTGCTGCGCCAGCTGGGTCTCGATCCCGCCAGCGCGAAGGCACGCCGCGCGCTGGGCCTGGTCCGCGACCGCGTGACGTGGCGGGGTTCTGGCCCGCCGGAGTGCGACGACAACCCCTTCTTCGCCGGCGAGGTGGAGCCCTGCATCAACGGGCAGGTGGCGACGGCCGGCGCCTACTTCGGCCAGGACGTCCAGCGGATCGTCGACCGCCTGCTCGGCGAGCAGCTGTCCGACGGCGGCTGGAACTGCGAGGCGCCGAATGGCTCCACGCGGTCGTCGTTCAACACCACAATCTGCGTGCTGGAGGCACTGCTCGCGTACGAACGGGTAGGCGACGGGACACCGGAGGTCACCGAGGCTCGTCTCCGCGGGCAGGAGTACCTCCTCGAGCGCCGCCTCTTCCGCCGGCGGTCGACCGGCGAGGCGATCGCGCGAGACCGCAAGGGCGGCGCCGAATGGACGCGCTTCGCCTTCCCGACGTGGTGGCACTACGACGTGCTGCGGGGGCTCGAGTACCTGCGCGGCGTCGGCGTCAAGCCCGACGAACGGGTGGCCGAGGCGATTGATCTGGTCGCGTCCAAGCGCGACGGCGACGGGCGCTGGCCGCTCGAGACCCGGTACCCCGGCGTGATGCCGGTCGAGCTCGACGACGGCGAGGGCCGACCCAGCCGCTGGAACACGCTACGCGCCCTGCGCGTGCTGCGCTGGTCCGAGCGGGCTGATTCGTAAGGGCGGCGACGTTCCGGTGACGCCCAGCGGCGCGCCGCACGCTTCCGCTTCGGCCCAGGTGACCCGGGCACGCGGGCCACTCGTCCAGGAGACCGGCCGGGATCGACGCTCGCCCAGAAGGGCGTGGTGCCCGTGATGCCTGGCTCCCGCCCGTCGAGCGGCCGTCGCTCAGCGGTGCTGAACGAACTGGATCGGATTGCCATCCGGGTCCGCCACCCAGGCGGAGCGCAGGCGACCCTCGAGGAAGTCGTGCGGCGGGCTGAGCGAGGGCGCGCCGCCGGCGGTTAGCCGCGCGTAGGCGGCGTCGGTGTCGTCGGTCCAGAGCACGATCTCGACCGGCCGCCCACCGAGATCCGGGCTCAGGCCGTGATCGGCAACCGCTGACTCGACCGAGGCAAAACCGATGGTGAATCCATCAAGCGTCACCTCGACGTGGACCGGCGTCCCCTCGTTGGGTGTCCGAAACGTCTCACGGAAACCGAGACCTGCGTAGAACGTGCCGAGCCGCAGCACGTCGTGGGAGTAAATGTTCATCGCCGGGCTCCGAAACATGGCTGGCGCGGTTTCAACCACGAACCTTGCTCCTCTCTTCATAAGGAATCGGAGTGACGCCTCGATGGCGAACGCGCACGGCGCACGTCGACAGCGTGGCGATGCTCCGCCCGCTGACTTCCGAGGCCGGCGCGGCGTTGAAACCATCAGCCGTCGATGCCGCCGGCATGGGTCCCCGGTGGTGCGACCCGGGCGCTCCAACGCCCGGGTCGCTTGCGTCCAGGTCAGTGAGGCGGCTCTTGCCCCTCGGCCAGGTCGCGCAGCCGCTCGAGCGCGGCGGACCAGTACGGCTCGTACTTCGCCAGCCACGGGGCCAGTGCCTCCGCCAGTCTGTCCGCATCGATCTGGTAGAGCCGCTGCCGACCCTGCCGCGTCGCGCTGACCAGCCCCGCTGCCCGCAGCACCATCAGGTGCTTGGAGATGCCCGACGCGACCAGATCCGGGAACTCCCCGGCCAGCTCGCCGACCGTCAGCGGCCCGCGCTCGGCAAGCAGGTCGAGGATGTGCCGGCGCGTGGGATCGGCCAGCCTCCGGAAGAGGTCGTCGGTCGTGCTAGGCAACACCGACCAGCACCAGGTCGGCCAGCTGCTCCAGCACGTTGTGCTGGTCGGCGCCGCGCTCGTAGGCCTCTACCGTGGCGGGCCAGCCCGGCTTGCCGATGCCGGCGAAGCCGTCGTGCGTGAGCGTGACGCGGGTGCCGGCGGTCGTGGGGCTCAGCGTGACGGCCAGCCGCGCCGGATGGACCCAGTCCCCACCTTCTTCCAGCCAGGAGAGGATCAGCTCGCCTTCGGGCACTAGCTCCAGCACCGTGCCGCTGATCCAGGTCTCCGCCTCGGCGCCGGGCAGGCGATAGGCGCCGCCGACGCGCAGGTCGATCTCGAGGGTGGGGCTGAGCCAGCGGCGCAGCGACTCCGGCGTCGCCAGCCAGCGCCAGACGGCACTGGGCGGAGCCTGGATCTCGATCGAGCGGACGACTGCGGGCATGACAACCACCTCCTATACATTACCTAACGGTAAGGTGTCTCTCATGCATTACCTTACAGTAAGACGTTCCCAGTGTCAAGGCCGGAAGCCATACGCCCGGCACTAACGTGGCGCGTGGCTGCCGGTGGCCGACTGGAGTCCGTCCCGCGGCCGAGCCGTGGCGCCAGGACCGTTCACCTGCCGGGCAGCGACCACACGGTGATTGACAACCGGCTGCGGGCTTCCGATCGCTGAAGCAGCGCGTGCCGGATGACGCCCGATGCCCGCCCACCCGGTCCTCGGAGATCCGTTCGATGACAGATGATTCCATGGAATCTATCTGCTATACTGCCGGCGAGGAGCCATGAGGCGATGAGCGCGCTGCCACCGAGCCGCATCGAATGGCTGAGCGACCTGGTCCACCTGGAGATCGCGCTCTGGAACCGGGTCGACGCGCGCCTGCGCGTGGAGCACGGGCTCTCGCTGGCCTTCTTCTGGCCGCTGTACGTGGTCGGGCGCGCGCGCGACGAGCGCCTGCGCGTCGGCGAGCTGGCCGCGGCGCTGGGACTCACGGTGGGGGGAACCAGCAAGATCGTCGACCGTATCGCGGGCGCAGGACTCCTCCGCCGCGAGCCCGATGCTGGCGATCGTCGCGCCAGCCGCGTCGCCCTCACGGATACCGGCAGGAGCTGCCTGGACGCGGCCGGCCAGACGTACGAGGTCGAGATGGCAACGGCGCTGGACGCCGCGCTCAGCGCGGACGACCAGCGCTACATGCACCGCCTGGTCCGGCGCCTCCTGGACGCAACCGGCATGGAAGAGCCCGCCTGACGCGTGCCGTCCCCGCTTCTCAGGGGTCACGGGCACCCGTCGTCCGAGTCGAGGGGTGAGATCGACGGTGACGCGGCACGGCGGTCACGCCGCGCGTTTGGACGCTGACAGAGGTTGGGAGGCGCACGATGCCGGTGCCGAGCCCGCTCTTCTTGACCGGTCAGAATCAGGCCTTCACCCAGGACGCCGACACGGCCCCCGCGCGACTCACCGCCCACGCGCGGACGATGGCGCAGGGCGTCTACCAGGTCGCGGAGCGGTTCTACGTCGCGGTCGGCTATGGCCAATCCAACCTGACGATGGTGGTCGGGACCGATGGCGTGCTGCTCATCGACTGCCTGGAGACCGAGGAGCACGCGCGCCAGGCGCTGGCCGATCTGCGCCGGTTCAGCGACAAGCCGATCAGGGCGTTGATCTACACGCACAGCCATCCCGACCATATCTCAGGGGTGCGTGCGCTCCTCGACCCCGCTGAGGTCGAACAGGGACACGTCGCGATCTACGCGCACGAGCGGTTGACGACCGTGATCCGGGGCAACCCGAGTCTCGGGCTCATGCCGCCGTTGCGGTTGGCCTACACCTTCGGGCTCGGCCTCGAACGCGGGCCCGAGGGCTGGGTGGAGACCGGCCTCGGGACGCAGTTTGGCATCGGCACCACCGGCTTCCTGCCGCCCACGTCCGTCTTTCAGGGGTCGCTCGACATCCAGGTGGCCGGTATCACGGTGCGGCTGCGGGAGGCACCCAGCGAGTCGGACGATGAGATCGTGCTCTGGTTCCCGGACCAGGGCGTCCTGCACGCGGCGGATGTGATCCAGGGCGAGACCCTGCCGAACCTCTACCCCTTGCGCGGCGCGGTTCGCGATCCGCTGCCGTGGCTGCGCGCGGTCGACCTGCTGCGCGAGTATGACGCCCAGGCGCTGATCTTCGGGCACGGCCGACCCCTCGTCGGGCAGGACGAGGTCCGGGACCTGCTGCTCGCCTACCGCGATGCGATCCAGTACATCCACGATCAGGCGGTCCGGCTGATGGCGCGCGGGCTGACGCCGGACGAGCTGGTCGAGGCGGTCCACGAGCTCCCGCCGCATCTGCGTGAGCATCCCTGGCTGGGGGAGTTCTACGGCACCGTCGCGCAGACGGTGCGCCAGATCTACGCCAACTACTACGGCTGGTTCGCGGGCGATCCCACCACGATCGACCCGCTGCCGCGTCGGGAGCGATCCGGCCGCTACGTCGCGGCGATGGGCGGACGCGACGCCGTACTAGCCATGGCGACGCAGGCGCATGCCGACGGCGATGACCGCTGGGTGGCGGAACTCCTGACCCACCTGCTTCGGCTGGACCCCAACGATCAACGGGCGCGCCGGCTCAAGGCGGACGCGCTGCGCCGGCTCGGCTATCAGGCGACCAACCCCATCTGGCGCAACAACTATCTGATGGGGGCCAAGGAGCTCGACGGGACGCTGGATCGTCCGGGGCTGGTGACCACCGTGCGCGCGATGGGCAATCCGGACGTCGCCGCGACGACGCCGATTCCTCTGCTGCTGCGCGCCCTCGCGACCCGGCTGGACCCGGCGCAGAGCGAGGGGGTCAACCTCGAGGTGAGGTTGCACGGCACCGACACCGGCGTTGACTACGGTCTGTCGATCCGCTCCGAGGTGGCGGAGGTGCTCACGGGCACTCCCGCCGACGCGACGCTCGCCGTCCACGCCACCGAGCCGACGCTGCGCGGCCTGCTGACGGGCCGGATCACCTGGTCGCGTGCTGCCGAGGGTGGCGCGGCGACGCTCGCCAGAGGAACCGCCGAGGACGCGGCGCGGTTCTGGAGCCTGTTCGATCCGCCGATGGGGGAGCTCCCGGCCCTGGTGCTGCGGTAGTCACGCAACCGGCCGTTCGGTCCCGTCATCGCCGGCGACGGCTTGGTGCACGTTGAGATCCTGGGTATGCTATGCCGCCGTCGCTGAACACGAGGCAAGGCCGACCATCAGGGGGACGCGCGACGAGGGCGGTATTCCGTGAGTACACGGTGGCAGATTGATCCCCTTGCCTGCGGCACTTCGACAGTAACACGCCTCGGTTCTTCAGTGCCGATGAGCGACCCGCCTGCGAGAGCCTCCTCCGGTTCTTCGAGCGTTCTCCGGAGATGCGGCCTCGCCGGGGGCACTTTGGCGTGCTCGATGCCGCCGGCTTCGTCGTCGGCTGCGGTGGCGTGCTGCAGGACCGCGAGAACCCCAACCTCGCGATCCTGCGCTGGGGCATGGTGTCTCAGGAGCGGCACGGCGAGGGGTTCGGCAGGCAGTTGCTGATGGCCCGGCTACGTCGCATGCTGGAGGTCATGCCCGATGTCCAGGAGGTCATCCTGTTCACAAGCGGCGAGGTCGCCGGGTTCTACCGGCATCTCGGCTTCGTCGAACTCGGCACGGAACCCGACCACTACGGTCCGGGGCTGAACCAGGTCCGGTTTCGGCGTGCCGTGGACTCCAACTTCAAAGTGACGATCCTGGGTAGCGCCTGATCCGCCCTGGCGAGTCCTGCGCTGTCACGAGATCCGGGAGGAGCGACACTGCGATGGGTGCCGAGCCGATCCTCGCCCTCGTCGGGGAGCGGGTGGCGCTGGGACCGGCGCGGCCGGACGATCTCCAACCGCGCTGGTTCAACGACTTCGCCACCGCCCGCTCCAACATGGCCGCGCCGGAGCCGGTCGGTGAGGCGGGGCTGGCCCAGATCGCCGACGACCGGCGGAGCGCGCGCACCGTCGCCTTCACGATCTACTTGCTCCACACGCTCCGCGCGCTGCCGGACCTCCGGCCCATCGGCGGCGCCGGCCTCCACGACCTCGACCTCCGGAACCGTCAGGCCGAGTTCTACATCACCATCAGCGAGCCATCGGAGCGCGGCCGGGGCTACGGCACCGAGGCGACCCGGCTGGTCCTCGACCACGCCTTCACCGGCCTGGGCCTGCACGCCGTCTGGCTGCGCGTGGCCGCGTTCAACGTGGCAGGCATCCGCGCCTACCAGCGGGCCGGCTTTCGGCAGACCGCCCGGCTGCGCGACGCCTACCGCATGGGCGGCCGCTTCTGGGACGTGATCCTGATGGACTGCCTCGCCGCCGAGTTCGCGGTCCTCCGCGAACCCTCCGGCCCGGCCGCCGAAATCTCCACCGCGGACCCTCCGCGCTAACGCCTTGACTGGGAGAAAATGGGGCGCGTCGGACTGCCTGTATCGTCCAGGCGAGGCGTGGTGCGGCAGGTGCGATGGGTCCGGCCGGGACGTGCCCGGCGGTGCTGCCAGCCTGGACCCGTCCGGTGCCGGAGCCGGTGCGGCGGATCTCCCGGAGAGGGGGTGTGCGGAGCGTGACCGAGCGGGCAACACGGACGGCCAGCCTCGAGCCTCCAGTGACGGAGGAGGGCTTCCTCGAGCGCTTCTTCCACCTGCGGGACTTCGGCACCAGTGTGCCGACGGAGCTCCTCGCGGGGTTGACGACCTTCATGGTCATGGCCTACATCATCTTCGTCAACCCGGTCATCCTGGGCAACCCCGGCCTGCCCGACCACCTGCCGATCTCGGCGACCACCACCGGCACCGCGCTGGTGGCCGGCGTGATGACCATCGCCATGGGGCTGGCCACCAACCGCGCCTACGCCATCGCGCCCGGCATGGGCCTCAACGCCGTCGTCGCCTACCAGTTGATCGGTGCCATGCACCTCTCCGCGCCCGAGGCGATGGGCGTCATCGTCGCCGACGGGGCCATCATGACCATCCTGGTGCTGGCCGGCGTGCGCAAGTACGTCATGACCGCCGTGCCGGTCGAGCTCAAGAAGGGCATCTCGGTCGGCATCGGGCTCTTCATCCTCTTCATCGGCCTGGTCGACGGCGGCATCATCGTGCCCAACTCGTCGACCCTGGTGGCGATGGGCAATCTGCGCGGCGTGCCCGTCTTCGTCACCGTCGCCGGACTCCTCATCACCATCCTCTTCCTGGCGCTCGAGGTCCGCGGCGCCGTCCTCTGGGGCATCCTGTCGAGCACCGCCATCGCCATCGCCGCCCGCGCGCTGACCGGCACGACGCAGTTCGCGCCGGGCCAGGCGGTGCTCCCCTCGCGGGCCGTCGCCGCGCCGGACTTCAGCCGCCTCGGGCACTTCTCGTTCGGCTTCATCGGCCACCTGGGGATCCTGACCGCCGTGCTGGTCGTGCTCTCGATCCTGATGGTCGACTTCTTCGACGCCATCGGCACGCTGATCGGCGTCGGCAGCCAGGCCGGCTACCTGAACGAGAAGGGCGAGCTGCCGGTAGCGCAGCAGGCGTTGACCGTCGACGCCCTCGCCGCTATGGCCGGCGGCGCGGCCAGCGTCTCCTCAGCGACGACCTTCATCGAGTCGGCGGCGGGCGTCGGCGTCGGCGGCCGTACCGGGCTGGTCTCGTGCGTGACCGGCATCCTCTTCCTGATGGCGATGCCCTTCTGGCCGATCGTCGAGGTGGTGCCGACCCAGGCGACGGCTCCGGCTCTGATCATCGTCGGCTGGATGATGATGAGCGTCCTGAGCGACCGCGAGTCACGCACGCCGGACGGCCGGGTGGTGCTGGCGCGAGGCATCGACTTCTCGAACATCGAGGAGGGGCTGCCGGTCGTGGCGACGATGGTGATGATGCCGTTGACCTACAACATCGCCAACGGCATCGGCGCCGGCTTCATCCTCTGGACGCTGATCAAGCTGTTCCGCGGCAAGGCGCGCGAGATCCACCCTGCCATGTACGTCGTCAGCCTGGTCTTCCTGGTCTACTTCGTCCGCAACTTCCTGGGGGTCCAGGTGTAGCGCCGGGCGGGAGCGGTGACGGCCGGATCCCGCTGGAGTGGGGACCCGCGCGGCCGCGCGAGTCCCCACGACCGGTCGTTGGCCCGCGGTGCTACCCGACCACGGCGGGGATACCGCTGGACCCTACCGCCCGGTTGAACTCCGCCAGGTCCCGCTCGAGCGCCTGGCGGAGATCCGCCGTGACCTCGGCGAGGTGGCCCGACAGCATCCCGTAGACCTGCCGCGCGCCGGCGGTCGGACGATCGTCCGACTCGTCGATCATCCCTCCCAGCGTGGTCAGCTTCTCGTGCAGCGCCGCCGGCCCGGGCTGCGCCTTGCCCGCATCCACCTGGATCAGCTCACCCTCGAGTGCCGCGAGGTGGTCCTTGAGCGCCGCGGCCGTGGACGACAGGGCGTCGGCCTTGCCGGCATCCTTCGCGCGCGCCTCCCACGCCTCGACCTGCTTGCGCACGCTCCGGATCTGGTTGACCGCCCGGCGGACCTGCGACACCCGGTCGCGGATGTCGCGCTTCAACCGGTACTGCTCCTCGAGGTCCCGGTCGGTCGCCGCCACGCGCGGGTCGCGCTCGATGGTGAACGACTCGGTCAGGGTCTCACCGCCGACCTGAAGCTGCACCTGGTAGGTGCCCGGCAGCACGTGCGGCGCGACGCCCTCGGCCATCATCCGCGCCGACCGCTGGTCTCGCGGCGGCTCGTCGAGCTTCGCGGCGCCCTCCTCCCGCATGTCCCAGACGAAGCGGTTCGCACCCTGGGCCGCCGGCACGCGCGGGGGGTCGGCGCTCGTGCTCGAGAAGGTGCGCAGGACGCTCCCGCTGGCGTCGAGGATGCTCAGCGTGACCTCACCCTCCGGCATGTCCTTGAGCCAGTAGTGGATGATCACGCCGTCGGGCGGGTTCTTCCCGGCGTCCAGGAACTCCTCCTCCTGGGTGCCCATGGTCGTCTCCGTCAGGCGGCCGCCGACGGTCACGGGACCGGTCATCTTGTAGGTGATCCTGCCCTTGCTCGCGCCGACCGGCCGGCCGTAGAGGCGGAAGCGGGTGGTCGGGCGCGGCGTGAACAGGTGCGCTGCCTTCCCCGCGGTTTCCTCCTGCAGCTGGTAGAGCGGCGTCAGGTCGTCGAGGATCCAGAAGGCGCGCCCGTGGGTGGCCGCGATCAGGTCGTTCCCCTTGACCGCCAGGTCGTGGATCGGCGTCACCGGCAGATTGCCCTGGAACGGCTGCCAGTGCGCCCCGTCGTCGAACGAGACGTGGAGCCCCGTCTCGGTGCCCGCGTAGAGCAGCCCACGCCGGTTCGGATCCGCGCGTACGGTGCGCACGTACTCCTCGGTCGGGATGCCGGTGGTGATGCGGGTCCAGGTCTGGCCGTGGTCAGTGGTCCTGTAGAGGTACGGCGCGTAGTCGTCGTGCTTGTAGCGGGTGGCCGCCACGTAGACGGTCGCCGCGTCGTGCGGGGAGGGCTCGATGATGCTGATCAGGGCCCAGCCCGGCAGGTCCTTCGGCGTGACCTCCTGCCAGCTGCCACCGTTGTCGCGCGAGAGGTGGATCAGGCCGTCGTCGGAGCCGGCCCAGAGCACGCCCGCCTCGTGGGGCGACTCGGCGAAGGCGAAGATGGTGCAGTAGATCTCTGCCCCGCTGTTGTCGGCCGTGATCGGCCCGCCGGACGCCTGCAGCTTCTCGGGGTCATTGTGCGTCAGGTCGGGGCTGATGACCTCCCAGTTCTCCCCCTCGTCGGTCGAGCGATGGACGTGGTTCGAGGTGACGTAGAGCACGCTCGGGTCGTGGTGCGAGAAGGCGACCGGGAACGTCCACTGGAACCGGTAGGTGTGGAGGATGGAGCCGGCCCCGGAGCCATGCACCTCGGGCCAGACGGTGATGTTGCGCTTCTGGCCGGTCTCCGGGTTCCACGAGATCAGCCGGCCGTGCCCCGCACCGGTGCCGATGCCGCCACCCATCACCCGGTGCGGCGCCTTCGGGCTGATCGCGATGTAGCCGCTCTCGCCGCCGCCCGGCTCGACGTAGTCCTTCCAGCTGATCGCGCCCTCGAAGTCGATGCTCGGCACGCGCATCGCCCAGTTGTCCTGCTGCGGCCCGTAGACGTGGTACGGC
>Ga0307373_10014167_pt1 | contig 11031 bp, 9 predicted proteins | sample OX2MG_FD_202534 | JGI IMG/M metagenome (GOLD analysis project Ga0307373, IMG submission 202534) | Soil microbial communities from Risofladan, Vaasa, Finland - OX-2 | ecosystem: Environmental > Terrestrial > Soil > Coastal area > Acid sulfate soil | place: Finland: Risofladan, Vaasa | collected... | reverse complement strand
TGCTCGCCCCGATCGTCATCTTTGCTGCACTCGGCGCGCTCGCCGTCCAGTACCCGCAGCTGCTCGGCAACGGCAAGGAACTCGCCCAGGTCGTCTTCGTCGGCGAGCTCTCGGTCGGCCTGCTCGCAGTACTGCTCGTGCTCAAGCCGCTCGTGACCGCGGCGTGCCTGGGTAGTGGCGCGCCCGGCGGCCTGTTCACGCCGACACTCGTGCTCGGCGTGCTCTTCGGCGCGCTGCTTGGCCACGCCTGGACTGTGCTGTGGCCGGGCTCGCCGATCGGCAGCTACGCGCTGATCGCCGGCGGCGCGGTCCTCGCCGCCGCGATGCAAGGGCCCCTATCGGCGACCGTGCTGATGCTTGAGCTGACCCACAGCACCGGCTCGCTGACCGTGCCGCTGCTGCTCGCCGCCGGGATCGCCACCGTCGTCGCACGCCTACTCGGCGCGCCCTCGATCTACTCCGCCCGCCTCGCCACACCACACCAGGCACCGCCGCCACCCTCAGACCCGCTGCCGGGCTAGACGGCCGTCGCGGCGACACGATAGCTCCCTCGGCGGGGACGCCGCACCCCCTGGGCGCCCCAGGGTTGGCTCACTGACACGTCCACGCTCTCGTCTGCGATCGGCTGGTCTGCGTTGGCCGGCTGCACGGGCTGCAACCACACAGGTAACGCTGCCCTCCCCGACTCGCTCGCATCGGCGCGGGTTGACGATCGGACACACGCGAACCCCAGACGACGCGTTACGCGCCGTTGACTCGACTCGACCCGGCCAGCCGTGGCCGATGCGAACCGCTTCAGGGCGACAGGAGGCGTTTGCGGATCAGCGCGCGGTAGCGGGTGGCGGCGATCGCGGCGTGTGTGGCGGTGCCGTGATAGTTGGCCAGGCCGGCCCGGTGTGCGCGGCCGAGGTGCGCGGGAAGGGGTGCTTGAAGCTCGTCGTGGATCGCGCGGTCGAGGAGCTGGCGCAACCGGGACTCGAGCGGTGATCGGCCCGCGAGGTTGTCGAGCTCGAGGCGGCCCTGGAGTGTGCGGTAGTCGTAGAGCTCGCGTTGCTCCCCCTCGGCCAGCGCGGTCATGCGCCCCGGTCTCCAGTTGGCGTAGGTAGCGAGCTTGGCAGTCGCGGTGCGGATCGCAGCCACGTGCAGCGGCGCACCGGCGACGTAGGGTTCGACCGCGAACTCGGTCTCGATCTCGTCCGTCGCATGCAGCACATAGGGCCGGCCGGGCGCGCCGGGGTCGGCGAGGATCGCGGCGAGGTCGGCGCGCTCAGCGAGGTGGGCGTAGCGGGGATCGCTGCGCCAGGCGTTGGAGCCGGTCGCGATCGTCAACAGCATGGGCGCGATGTCGACGCTCGAGGCGAGCTGCGACCGTACTGTGTTGGGGTCGGCGGTCAGGACCTGGCGGGGGTCGTTGACGATCAGCGGCACCCGTATCCCTTCCTCGTAGGCGCCGGCACCCTTGCCGCGCAGCCCGTGCGAGGCCGCGTACTCACCGTGATCGGAGCTGAACACGATCACCGTGTTCGCAGCGACCTCCGGACGGCTCGCCAGCGCGTCCAAGACGACACCGACCTGCCGGTCGACCTCCCGCTGCAACTTCACGTACAGATCCATGAACGAAAGCCACCCGCGCACCCCGGCGGCGCCGTGAAACGGGACCGCGCCAAACGACGCGGCGGCGGTGTCCTGCAGCGACCGCTGCAACCCGGGCTTGCCGCGAGCGACCAACTGCTCCGGGGTCTCGAAGTTCGGCGGCAGCGCGGTCGCGACGCGCGGTGCGCGCGCCTCCGCCGCGAACCGATCGCTCCACGTGTACCACCAAGCGATGTCGTGGGGGTTCACGAACGACACCGTCACACACCACGGGTCGCTGCCCTGCTCGCCGCGAAACCAGTCTCGAAACTGGCCCGCCACCAGGGGATCGACGCGCCAGCCCTGCCCCGGGCCGCCGTCCGGTGAGGGGAACGTGCCGCCCGCGAACCCGTAGCGGTCAAGCTGACGGGGACCGGTTGCCGTGCTCCAGCGGTTGTCGTGGTGGGTGAGATGCCATTTCCCGTACCAGCGCGTGTGGTAGCCCTGCTCGCGCAACATCCGCCCCCACGTCGGAAACGCCGGATCGAGCGTGCTACCGCCGGTGACCATGCACCCCGTCTGATGCGTATACAAGCCGGTCACGAGCGCTGACCGCGCCGGCGTACAGTCATTCGATGCCGTGTAATGCCGACCGAACGACACGCCGCCCCGCCGGATCCGCGCCAAATTCGGAAGCCCGTTCTCGGCCAGCCCAAGCTCACCAGACCATGCCGGCGCGCGCATCTGATCAACCAGCACCACCAGCACGTTGGGACGCGCCGGTGCCCCAGACGTGGCGACCCGCCGTCGCGGCCGTGCGGCCGGCGCGGTGTCGGGGCTTACGAGGTCGGCCAGCGCGGCCGCTGCTCCCGCGAACATTCCGGCTGAGCCCGCGGCCGCGCCTCCGAGCGCCAGACTGCGCTTCAAGAACGCGCGTCGATCGAGCGCTCCCTCGCGCGCGCTCGCGGCCAGCCGCTGATCGATGTTCGGTTCATGCTCCATCCAGGGACACGCCCGCCAACCACTCGCGGCTACGCCGTCCGTACGCTATCCCACCTCATGTTGGGGCCGGCAAACGCCCCGTTAGCCGCCGGTTGCGATCCCGCGAGAAAGCCCTCAGACACGCCCGGCGCCGCCACGGCCCGGCCAACCAACGACCTATCGTGCACGCGGCGAGCACCACTCGCCGCCGAGCGTCAAACGCACCAGAATGAGCGCCGCCACTGCCGACACGCGCTCGCGCGATGATCCGCGATCAGTTCCGCTGCTCGGAACCTGCTCCGGGACCAAGTTCGTCGCGGCGTACGCTCACGCCGAGGCTGTCGTCCGCGGCGGTCACGGCGCCGAAGGTGGCCACGCGCTGCACCCGTAGCCCGTCCGTATCGCCCTCCCCCCGATTCGCTTTCGAGGTCGCCAGCGGTCCGGCGGGCCGCACAATCCGCATGCTGGTCGCAAGCGAGACCGAGCTCGCGACCGTCCACCGCCAGCAGCGCCGCACGCTCATCTCATTCCGCACAACCCTGCCGCCCGCCGAAAGTAGCGCCCGCCGGCGAAGCAACACCGGGTGCGACGTCGTCGCGCGTCTCGCTCCAAACCGCTCACCCCGCCACCAGGCGCGAGCCCTCGAGGAATCGCGGACGCCGCGAATATCGCGAGCGCTCACGAACAAGGCTTCGGCGCGCCCGCGCGCGTCGAATATCAAGGGCGTCGAATCCGCTCGCCTGGAGGCCTCATGTGCGGGGATTGTAAGAAGTCCGTGAGCGGCGCAACTGACGTACGACGCGCCGGGTTAGACAACTCGTAGGCATCAAGGTAGGGGCCTACTCACCGAAATGCGATCGCGTCGCGGCGGGCGTTGATGTTCCGCCCGTGACCGAGTGCCTCCACGTGTCCACACGGCGGCTGTCTGCCTGCCGCGACGCCGATCGCGCAACCACGGCATCCCGAGCGGATGCCGGACCTCACGAAGGAGAGTGTGCCATGCGCCGAATCAGACGGAGCGGCCTGCAGATCGTTACGTGTGCCGCCGTGCTCGCCGCGCTGGGTGGCGTCGCCTACGCCGCAACCAGCTCAGGGTTTGTCGATTCGGCAAATCACATCAACGCGTGCCTACCCCCAAGCGGTGGACAGGTTCACGTGTGGCATCCCGGACACGGGTGTAGCGGCGGCTGGCAAGCGCTCGCGTTCGCCGCGACCGCACAAGCCGGGCCGACCGGCCCGAAGGGCGCAACCGGCCCCACTGGGCCGCAGGGCGCGACCGGCGCGACGGGCCCGGTCAACCCGAACGCCACCACGGTCAACGGCGAGACCGTCACGAAGCTCACCCTCAAGGAGCCGACGCCTGCCTCGAGCACGACCGTCCAGACGCTCTACAGCGGCGACGGGCTGACAATCCTCGCCGACTGCGACAACGCCGGGAATGCAAGCCTGCAGGCTAACGGCCCAGCAAGCGCGGACGCCGAGCTGACCGTCAACGGCGTCGATAGCGGAGCGACGCCGTTCGGCAGCCAGACCAGCACGCTCGGCCCAACCAGCTTCGCGGCGCTCGGCGCGCCGAGCTCCGGACAGACGACGTTCTCGTACGCCAGCAGCACCGGCGCGGTCGTGACCGGCAGCATCGGATACCAGCACGCCCCCGCGTTCGGCGCCTACAACGGCTGCGGCTTCTTCGGCACCGTGACCTCCAGCTAACCCCATGCAAGACGCCCGCCACGCCGGCCCACGGTCGGCGCCGCGGGCCTTGCCGGCCGCTCGCAGCGCAATTTCGCGTCTACCTGGCGTCACGTTGGTTGCCTGCGGAGCCCTTGCGCTTCTCGTTCCCGCCCGGTGCGGCTCAATGATTCGGCGCGCAGGCGGGGTTCGCTCACCATTTGAACGCCGGAGATGCTCTGGTGGTGGTGGCAAGCGGACAGCCGCCGCGATCGGCGGTGCTCTTCACGGTGCACGTCCGCGACACGATCCCATTTGCGGCGCGACTGATCGTGTAAGTATCGCCACTGGCGACAGCCATCGCGGTGAGCGAGTAGGTGCTCGCCGTACCCGTGGCCCTGGTGATATAGGCCTCGTTCCCTTTCGCGACGGTCGCGATTGCGGGGTCAAGCGACTTCAACGCGGCCTTGGTGAGCGTCGCGTAGCTGCCGTTGGCGCTGAGCGCAAACGATTCCGCATCCGTTTGCGCGGAGCTCACGAGCGATTTCGCGAGCACGTCGCTGGCCTTCGTACGCGCATTGAGAAACGACGGCAGCGCGATCGCCGCGAGCACCCCGATCACGAGAATCACGACGAGCAACTCGATCAACGTGAACCCACGCGTCCCCAACAGCTGCTGCTGCAACGAATCCGCCATCGCGGCCGTCCGATTGCGATGCTGCGCAAGCTCGGAGAACACACGTCCCGGCGACCCCGAGAGCCAGCGGATCAGGCGAAGCATCAGCACGAACGCCCTATCGGCACCGTAGCCTGGTCAACCTTAGAGACGCAGCCCCTCGCCCAAGCGGCACCGGGTCAAACCGTACGACTGAAGCTCACTGCGGGCGATCCCGGGTTTGCAGCGCACAGCCTGAGACCCGGCATCAACGGGTGTGCTGGGTGCGTGGGCGCGTAGCACTGTGAGCGCCCGCGTCGCGGATCGTGTCGCGTGCCCGGTTCGGGTAGCGCGCTGATCGCGGCCCTGCGCCCGGCCCCGCGAAGTGCTCGCTGCGGTGCGCGCGCCGCGGGCCGAGGTCTCAGCAGCCAATCCGCGGTGGCAGGTAGTCGGGGACGTCCGCGAGATCGACAAACTCGCCGGTGAACCTCGCGAAGCGGTGGATGTCGCTGAAGTTCGTGGCCAGCCCGAGCGACGCCCGGATGGCCCCGCCCGAAGGGAGTCCGATCGCGTGAACGTAGTCGTCGAGGGTCATCCCCTCCCCGAACTCGCCGCCGACGAGCGTTTCGCGTGAGATCGTGAAGGCGACCTCCCCGGCGCCGGGGTTGCAGAAGCAGCCGGTGCGCAGCGAGACGTTGTGCTGCCGGGCGATGCGGTCGACGTAGCGTTCGTCGACGACACGGCCGTCGGGGTGCAGGAAGTTGAACGCGATCGTCGCGCCGCGGCGCTCCCAGGATCGCGGTCCGTAGATGGTCGCCGCGGATGACCCGTCGCTGTGCACCAGCGAGCCCAGCGCGTGCAGCAGCCAGGCGCCGAGCGCGCTCACGCGCGTGTGGATCGTCTCGAGACCGATACGGTCGAGGAGGCGCAGGCCGATCTCGACGGCGGGCAGGCCCAGGTAGTTGACGGTGCCGTCTTCGAAGTGCGCGGCGCCCGGGGCGGATTGGTAGTACTCGCGCTGGACGAACGCAGCGACGATCGTGCCGCCTGAGAACCACGGCCGCTCGAGCTTGGCGAGCGCGTCGCGGCGCGCGAGCAGGCACCCGACGCCAGTTGGCCAGCCGAACATCTTGTAGAACGAGAGCGCCACGAAGTCCGGATGCCAGCGGCTCAGATCGAGCCGGTTGGTCGGCACGTACGCGGCGGCGTCCAGCAGCACGTCCCAGCCGTGGGCGTGCGCCTGCTCGATGCATTCAAGCGGGTGCTGGACACCGGAGAAGTTCGATTGGGCCGGGTAGGCGAACAGATTGTGGTGATCGCCAGGGGTGTCGGTCAGGTAGCGCGCCAGCACGCTCTCGTCAACACGCAGATCCGGCGCGACGCTCAGGATGTAGGAGGTCTCCGCGCCCCGTGTGCGGGCGAACTCGCGGATGCCGTTGACGGAGTTGTGGTTGTCGAAGGTCAGCAGGAAGCGGTCGCCGGTGTGGAACGGGTAGGCCTCGCCGACGAGCTGCAGCGCTCCGGTCGCGTTCGGCGTGAAGATCGCGACGTACTCCTCCGGTAAGGCGTTGAAGAAACCAAGGACGTAGGCCCGGGCGCGCTCGACGAGCTCAGTGCTTGCCGCCGAGGTCGAGTTGACCGAGTGCGGGTTGCCGAAGACGTTCTCGCGAAGCAGCGCCAGGTGCTCGGTCAGCTGCGACTCGGCGTAGAGCCCGCCGCCGGTGTAATCGAGGTAAACGTGGCCGCCCCGGTCAAGGCGCGCGAAGTCGCTCACGCGAAGCTCGTCCAGGACCCCAGTTGCGGCGTAGCCCGGATGCTCACGGCGAAATGCGGCTTCCGCGGCCCCGAGCGATTCAGGCTCGATGTGGACGATGCTCATGCCGCCCGCTCACGGCCCGGTCGGTTCGACGGTCTCTGCGCGTGCGAGGCTGAACGCGGCGCCGAGGCTGCCAAGGCGCCGGGCGCGGCGCTCGAGCGGGACGGCGCGAGCTTGCAGCCAGGAGGGAGCGCCCGGCGGCAGGTAGGCGGCCGCCCGCGTCGCTACATCGTGCGTGCCCGCGCGCCGAAGCAGGGCGGCGAGCTCGCCGGGGGTGAAGAAGTGGGCGTCCTTCCAGGTGTCTGACCCGCGCCAGCCTTGGGCTCGCCGCCATGCGGCCCAGAGGCTGTGGCGGCCCAGCTCAGCCAGGACGACGCGCCCGCCCGGCCTGGTCACGCGGACGAGCTCATCGACCGCGCGCTGCGGATCCCCGACGACGCACAGCAGCGTCACCGCGAGGCTCAAATCGAACGTGGCGTCCGGGAACGGCAGCGCCGTGACGTCGCCCTGCACGAGCGTGGCCGACGGCGCCTTCAGCCGCGCGGCGGCGAGCATCTCGGCGTCGCGGTCGAGGCCGGTCACCGTTGCTCCCGCGGCGAGGAGACGGCGCGTGTAGATCCCCGTGCCACAGCCGGCGTCCAGCGCACGCTCGCCGGGCCGCGGCGCGGCGAGCTCGATCACGGCGCGCGCCTCGACGGCGTCCATCGCTCGGCCAAGCGGTGTGGAGAACCAGGCGTCGTAGCGCGCCGCGCGCCCCGGCACGCTTTGCGCCGCGCTCAGAAGCTCAGCGTATTGTCGGCCCACAGTGTCCAGTCGGTCAGCTCCTCGAGCGTTGAGCGGCGCGCGCCCTCGACGAGCATCTCCTCAGTGAGGGCTCGCGCGTCCATGCAGGTGCCGCAGCAAGCGACCTCGCCACGGCGGATCAGCGGCATGAGCATGCGATCGAGGTGGTAGTAGCCCTCGGGCAACTGCTGCCCGGCGAGCGCGCACGCGACCGCGTCACCGAGCAGGAACACTCGCACGTCGGCCTGCTCGCGCTTGGCGAGCGCGCCGGCGAGGCGCAGCGCGTTGTAGGGCCGCTCGCTGCCGTACGGCTGGTCGTTGACGATCACGAGAATCTTCATCGTCGGATCCTCCGCGACCGCGCGGCGCGCGTCATCCGAGGAACGCGCCCGACGTGCACCGCAGAAGCCCGTACCGTCCGGTTCGACATCTCAGCGCAGCCGGGCGAGCCAGCGTCGCTCGAAGAGCACTTTGCCCCAATGCCAGCGCCGCGCAGGCCGGCGCATCCGCAGGGCGGGGCTTGGCGAGGCGTAGAAGTCGCCGCTCGCGAAGCCGGCGCGTCCGCCGCCTGTCTCAAGGAAACAGGCGCCGTGGCCGTCGAAGCGCGCTTCTGCTCGCTTGCCGGCGGCCGTGAGGTTGTCTGCCACGACCTCGGCCTGGGCGTGCGCGAACATGCCGGCCTTGGGGAGCATCATGGCGTTGGGGAGCTTGATCGCCGTGACGTCGCCGATCGCGTGGATGTTCTCGCCGGCTCGCAGCGTCTCGGCCTCGACGGGGATCCAGCCCTGCGGCCCTGCGAGCGGCGAGTCCGCGACGAACACGGGCGCGCGATGCGGCGGAACTGCGACCAGCAGGTCGTACGGCTCGCCGCCGTCGGCGAAGCGCGCCTCCCGAGCGTCGGGGTCGACCGACTCCAGCTGGCGGCCGGGCTGGAAGCCGATCCGCCGGGCGGCGAGCATCGCGGCGACCTGCGCGCCAATCTGCGCGCCGGCTACCGGCAGCGGCTGTGGCTCCGCGGTCACGATGTCGACCCGTGCGGCGATGCCGCGGTGCCGCAGCAGGTCGGCGATCAGGAATGCGGCCTCGTAGGGCGCGGCGGGACACTTGAACGGCATCGCCGCCACCGCGACGAGCACGCGACCGCCGCCGAACGCGGCGAGCGCGTCGCGCAGCCGCTCGGCGTCCTCGCGCGTGTAGAAACCGTGCGCGGCCTGCGCCAGCCCGGGGATCGCCTCGGGGGCGAGTGCGGCGCCGGGCGCGAGTACCAGCTGGTCGTACTCGATCTCCCCCGCCGTGCTCGACACCCTGCCGGCGCCGGGGTCCACGGCGGTGACCTCAGCCTCGATTAGCTGCACACCCGCACGACCCAGGGGCGAGAGCGACCGAGAGACGCGCTCGGGCGCCCGCCGTCCGGTCATCAGCCACAAGAAGGACGGGGCGAAGTCGTGGCGCAGCGTGCGGTCGACGAGCGTGACGCTCAGCTCACCGTCGCGACGCACCAAGCGCTGCACGCAGGCAAGTCCGCCGACACCGCCGCCGACGACGACGACCCTCATGCCGCCGGCTCCCCGCGCACCCCAGCGGTCTGCAGGCCGAGCGCGCCGCCGCGCGCGAGGACCGTGTCGGCGGTCGGCGGACGTGAGGGCATGTCGTAGAGCACCCACAACCCGGACGCGGCGGTCAGCGCCGCAACCAGGGTGATCGCGCCGCCGTAGCCCAGTGCGTCGGCGACGCCGCCGGCGAGCAGGCCGCCGAAGACGTATCCGCTGTCGCGCCAGAAGCGATAGACACCGACCAGCGGCGCGCGTGCCACGGGCGTGACGGCGTCGGACACCGCGGCGATCAGCGTCGGGTAGACGAGCGCCGTACCGAGGCCCAGCAGCACAGCCGCAGCGGCCGCCCCGGCGAGGGTCCCGCTGCTGAGCGCGAGCAGTCCGAGCGCGCCGGCTTGGACAAGCATGCCAGCAGCGATCAGCGGCTTGCGCCCGACGTGGTCTGACCAGTGCCCGGTGGCGATCTGCGCGACGCTCCAGACGCCCGGGTAGAGCGCGGCGACGAGGCCGATCTCGCCGACGCTGGCGCCGTGGACAGCGAGGTACAGCGGGACCAGGCCCCAGGCGAGGCCGTCGTTGAGATTGTTGACCAGGCCGGCCTGCGAGCAGGAGCGCAACGCCGGATCTCGGTAGGTGGCCTTGGCGAACGCTTCGCGCAGCGACGGTGCCTTCCCATCGTCGTCGGCGTGGTGGCGCGCCTGCTCGAGCGCGACGTGCGCGCCGGTGTCGCGTACGAACAGGACCGAGAGGAGGAAGGCGATAACTGCGATTGCGGCGCCGGCGACGACGAGCACGTCGCGTGCGGCGAACGAGGCGGCCAGCCAGCCGCTCAGGCCGGCGGCGAGCGCGACTCCGCCGTAGCCGGCGGACTCGTTGAGGCCGAGCGCCAGGCCGCGCCGGCGCGGCCCAACGAGGTCGATCTTCATCACCACGGTCATCGACCACGCGAGCCCCTGATTGACCCCAAGCAGTGCGTTGGCCGCGACGATCCAGCCCCAGCTGGGGGCGACGGCGATCAGCAGCGGGACCGGCAGCGCGACCGCCCAGCCCGCGATCAAAAGTCGCCTGCGACCCGCGCGCTGCGCGAGCGCCCCAGCCGTGAGGTTCGTCAGCGCCTTGGCCGCACCGAAGGCGACGATGAACGACAGCACTGCGGCGCTTGAGGCCAGGTGGAAGTCATGGCGCCCGACGAGCGGCAGCGTCGAGCGCTCCAAGCCGACCATCGCGCCGACGAACGCGTTGACCGCGACCAGCAGCGAGAACTGGCCGGCGTTCTCACGCAGCCCCAGGCGAACCGGCACCGCGCTCACGCGACCTCGGCGAGCGGCCGGCCGCTGCGGTTCGCCGCCACGATCGCCGCCTGCTGCTCAGGCGCCGGAGGGATATCGCGCACCAACGCCTCCACGAACGCCTCCTCGGAGTCGAACTGCAGCGCGGGGTTGTGGCGGCGCTCGAACCCGATCGTCGAGACAGGGTTCGCCGACAGCCCGCGCCCACAGACCGAGCCCGAGTAGTGCGACGGGAACAGCGTCAGATGGTCGGGCAGCGCGAGCAGCCGCCCCGTCAACGAGCGGTATAACGTGCGGGCCATCTGCTCAACCGTGTGCTCGCCGTGGGCGTGCAGATCCGGGCGACCCGCGTCACCGACCAGCAGCGCATCGCCGCTCAGGACGAGCCACGGGTCATCGCCGCGCGTGTGATCGGTCACCAGGTAGGCGTCGTGCGCGAGCGCATGACCGGGCGTAGCGATCGCCTCGAGCTCGACGTTGCCGAGCTTGACCACCTCACCGTCGCCTAGCGCACGGTGCGCGAACTCAACGCCGACGCCCTCCGGCAGATACGCCCTCGCGCCGGTGCGCGCGACCAACTCGGGCAGGCCCGAGACATGGTCAGCCTGCACGTGCGTCTCGAAGACCGCCACGATCGCCACGCTCTGACCCTCCGCGAGCTCGATGTACCGATCGACCAGGCCGACGTGCGGATCCACAACCGCGAACTCGCCG
>Ga0307373_10014166_pt1 | contig 11031 bp, 4 predicted proteins | sample OX2MG_FD_202534 | JGI IMG/M metagenome (GOLD analysis project Ga0307373, IMG submission 202534) | Soil microbial communities from Risofladan, Vaasa, Finland - OX-2 | ecosystem: Environmental > Terrestrial > Soil > Coastal area > Acid sulfate soil | place: Finland: Risofladan, Vaasa | collected... | reverse complement strand
CTGACCGACCTCGGGGCCAAGCGGGTCGCGTTCGAGTCGGCCGGGGTTCCGGCCTACTGGGTGGTCGACCCGGAGGTGCCCACCCTCACCGTCCTCCGGCTGGAGCGCGGCCAGCTGGTGGAGGCGGCGCGGGTGATCGGGAACGAGCCGTACCAGGCGACCTTCCCCTTCCGGGTGACGGTGGTGCCCGCCGACCTGCTGCGGGGGGTCTGACCCGGACGGTGGGCGGTCGCCGGATGGTGGCGGCGCCGGCGCCCGCTGCGTACGCTGATCCGGACAACCAGACGCGCGGGCCTGGCCGGTCGCGGCCCGGACCCACCTGCGCCCCGCCGCCCGGGACGAGGATCCGTGATGCCCGTCGACCGCAGCGACCCCCTGCCCCTCTGGGCGCAGCTGATGAGCGAGCTGCGCACCCGGTTGGCGGTGGGCGCCTTCGACCAGCGCTTTCCGACCGAGCTCGAGCTGGCCGAGTCGTACCAGGTGAGCCGGCACACCGTGCGCGAGGCGATCCGCCGGCTCCGCGACGACGGGCTGATCAGCTCCCACCGCGGCCGCGGCACCGTCGTCAACCGCACCCGCTTCGACCAGCGGCTGGGAGCCCTGTACAGCCTCTTCCAGGCGGTGGAGGCGCAGGGGGCGATGCAGCGCAGCCGGGTCCGCCGGCTGGACGTGCGAACCGACCCGGTCGCCGCCCGCCAGCTGGGACTGGACCCCGCTGACCAGCTCCTCTACCTGGAGCGCCTGCGGCTCGCCGACGACATCCCGCTGGCGCTGGACCGGGCGTGGCTGCCGATCGCGCTGACGGGTCCCTTGCTGGAGGCCGACTTCCACCACACCGCGCTGTACGACCAGCTCGCGGTCCGCTGCGGGATCCGCCCCGACAGTGGGAGGGAGGCGATCCGGGCGGTGGTGCCGCAGCCGCAGGAGCGCCGGGTGCTCTGGCTCGCCAGCGGAGCGGCGGCGTTCCTGGTCGAGCGGCTCAGCCACGCCCAGGGCCGGCCGGTGGAGTGGCGGAGCACGGTGGTACGCGGCGACCGCTACAGCTTCGTTGTGGACTGGCGTCCGGGGACCGGGGCAAGGGTCGCGCTGGCCGCCCGCTGGACCGCGCCGGACAGCGGCTGACCCAGGGGCGCCGGGCGCCTCCACCGGGTCAGGAGCGGGCTACCCCCACCACGTGGGCGAGGTGCATCCCTCGGGTCGCCGGGGAGCCGCCGTTGCCGGCGTCGCCGTACGGGTGGACGTCCCCGCTGCCGGTCGCGACCCAGTATCCCTGGCCGGCCTGGGTGGAGCAGAGCGCGGCCACGTCGTCGATGGCGAGCCCCTGGCCGGGCGGCGAGCCGACCACCTTGGCGTTGCCGAAGGCGTCGACGGCGCCGGTCCGGGTCACGGTCCAGTAGCCGAGCCCGTTGGGGACCGAGGCGAGCGCGACCACGTTGTCGAGGACCTGCCGGCGGGCGAACGGGGAGCCGTCGAAGCGGGCGCTGCCGTAGGCGTAGAGGTGTCCGTCGCGGGTCGCCACCCAGTAGCCCTGACCGTTGGGGAGGGCTGCGATCGCCACCAGGTCGGCGACCCGGAGGTGGTGGCTGACCGGCGAGCCGTGGAAGCGGGCGCTGCCGTAGGGGTAGAGGTGACCGTCGGCGGTCGCCACCCAGTAGCCCTGGCCGTCGGGGAGGGCGGCGATCGCCACCACGTCGCGGAGGCGGAGCCGGTGGCTGACGGGTGAGCCGTGGAACTGGGCGTCGCCGAACGGGTAGACGTGGCCGTCGGCGGTCGCGACCCAGTAGCCGCCCCCGCGCAGGCCCGACGCGATCCCGACCACGTCGCGGAGGCGCAGGCGGTGGCTGGCGGGCGAGCCCAGGAAGGCGGCGCCGCCGAACTGGAGCACGTGGCCGTCGGCAGTCGCGACCCAGTAGCCGCCCGGGATCGGCTGCGGTGCGGTCGAGCGCTGGGTCACGGCAACGGAGCCCGAGCGGCCCTCCTGCTGCTCGGTCGCGATCACGGTGCAGCTGCCGGGGGTGCGGCCGGCGATGTAGGCGACCCGCGCCTGCCCGTCGCCGTTGGTCCGGGCGGTGCTCGCGCCGAGCCGCCCGCAGCTCGCCCCTGTGGTCGTGAACCGGACCAGGTCGGCCGGCACCGCCTCCCCCGCGGGCTTGGAGACGATGGCGGTGATGACGGCGGTGGCGGTGCCGTTGGCGGCGACGCTGGTCGGATCGGCGCTCACCAGGACCTGGCTGGCCACCCCGGGCTGGGTGAGGGTGGTGGTGCCGACGCGGCCCTGGTCCGACTCCCTCGCGGTGATGGCGCAGCTGCCGGCGGTGACGGAGGCGGTGTAGGTGGTCTGGGCCCGGCCTCGGCCGTCGGTGGTGCCGCCCGTCGCGGCGAGCCGGCCGCAGGCGGCGCCGGCGAGGGTGAACCGGACGGGGTCCTGGGCCACCACCCCGCCGGACGGCTTGGTGACGGTCGCCGTCACCGTCGACCGGGCGACGCCGTCGGCGGGGAGGGCGGGCGGTGCGGCGACGACCGTCACCAGGTTGGGGGCGAGGACCTGGGAGACGGTGGTCGCGCCCGCGTGCCCCTGGCCGGACTCGAGCCCGGTGATCCGGCAGGGGCCGGCGGTGACGGAGGCGGTGTAGGTGGTCTGCGCCCGGCCCCGGCCGTCGGTGGTGGCGCTGGCCCGGGCGAGCCGGCCGCAGGCGGTGCCGGCGAGGGTGAACCGGACGGGGTCTTTGGCCACCACCGCGCCGGTCGGCTTGGTGACGGTCGCCGTCACCGTCGACCGGGCGACGCCGTCGGCGGGGAGGGCGGACGGGGCGGCGTCGACCGTCACCAGGTTGGCGACGAGGACCTGGGAGACGGTGGTCGCGCCCGCACGCCCCTGGCCGGACTCGAGCGCGGTGATCCGGCAGGGGCCGGCGGTGACGGAGGCGGTGTAGGTGGTCTGCGCCCGGCCCCGGGCGTCGGTGGTGGCGCTGGCCCGGGCGAGACGGCCGCAGGCGGTGCCGGCCAGGGTGAACGTGACGGGGTCCTCGGCGACCGGGGCTCCGGACGGCTTGGCGACGGTGGCGGTGACGGTCGAGGTGGCGACGCCGTTGGCGCGCAGGATGCTGGGATCGGCGGTCACCACCACCAGGCTGGCAACCGCCGTCTGGGTGATCGTGGTCCGCCCCGACTGCCCTCCCTCGCTCTCGGTCGCGGTGATCGCGCAGGTGCCTGCGGTGGTGGTCGCCGTGTAGGTGGTCGCCATCCGGCCGCTGGCGCTGGTGGAGCCGCTCGCCTGGGCGAGCCGGCCGCAGGCCGCGCCGATGCTGGTCACCAGGTGCACCGTGTCCTTGGCCACGGCCGCGCCCGACGCATCGGTCACGGTGGCCGTCAGCGTGGCGGTGGCGACGCCGTTGGCGGCGACGGTGGCGGGCGCGGCGGCGAGCTGGACCCGGTTGACGCCGGCGGCGGTGACCGCGGCCGCGCCCAGGGTGGCCGCCGCGAGCCAGCCGCTCCAGCCCAGCAGGCCCGCCAGGACGAGGAGGGCCAGGGTCAGGCGGCCGGCGCGCTCCGCCCGGTGGGGTTCCGGCGGCGGCGTCATCGCGGTGCCCCCGCGCCGGCGGTCCGGAGACGGCGGCGGTGCCAGCCGGCCGTCCCGTGCACGGGACGGCCGGCTGGTGCGGGCCGCGCCCGGTCGCTGCTCACGGTCCGCACCGTAGTCGACGGTGGCACCGGCCGCCTGAGAGTCGCCTGAGAAGTCATCCGTACAGATGTTCGCTCGTGGCGATAGACTGGCTCGATGAGGGAGCGGGGCGATCCGGGGGCCGGGGCGGCGGGGTTCGTCGAGTGCTGGGCGCGGTCGTCATTCTCCTTCCTGGAGGGGGTGAGCCCGCCCGAGGCCCTGGTCCGGCGGGCGGCCGCGCTGGGCATGCCGGCCCTCGGGCTGGTGGACCGCAACGGCCTCTACGGCGCGGTCCGCCTCGCCCGGGCGGCGGCGGCGGCCGGGATCGGGGCCCTGGTGGGCGCCGAGTGCGACCTGGCGGCCGGCGGCCGCCTCGTCTTCCTCGCCGAGGACCAGCTGGGCTACCAGCAGCTCAGCCGGCTGGTGAGCCGGGCCCAGCTCGCCGGCGGGAAGGGCACCCCCCGTCTCGAGCTCGCCGGCCTGGACGCCCCCCTGGCGGCGGCCGTCGGGAGCGGGGAGGCACCCCCCCTGGCCCAGCGGGACAAGCGCGGTCGGCGCCCAGGCCGCCGTGCCGCTCCGACCAGCGCCGCGCTGGACCCCGACCGGGCCCGCCGGGTGGACCCCGAGGCGCTCGACCACTGCCGGGTCATCGCCGGGGGCCCGCACAGCCCGATCACGGCGGCGCTGGTGCGGGGGGACCGGGAGCGGGCCGACGCCGCCGCCCGCCAGCTCGCCCGGGCCTTCGGCGGGGGCCGGGCCCACCTCGCCCTCCTGCACCACCGGCACCCGGGCGACCTTTGGCTGGTCGCCGAGACGGCGGCCTGCGCCGACCGCGCCGGGATCGGGGTCGTCGCCACCCAGGCCCCCCGCTACGCCACCGCAGAAGAGGCGCCGCTCCTCGACGTCTGCCAGGCGATCCGCCACGGCGTCACCCTGGAGCAGGCCCAGGACCGGGGCTGGCTCCTGCCCAACCACGGCTACGCCCTGGAGTCCGGCCGTGAGCTCTCAGCCCGGCTCGCCCATCCCGCAGCGATCGCCGAGGCGGCCCGGCTCGGGGCGCGCGCCGGCCTGCACCTCGACTTCGCCCACACCCGCTTCCCGGGCTTTCGGGTCCCGGGCGGCGTCCACCCCGACGCCCACCTCGAGCTGCTCTGCCGGGAGCAGCTCCCCCGGCGCTACCAGCCGGTGACCGACGAGGCCGAGCGGCGGCTGATCCACGAGCTGCGGGTGATCCGGGTGACCGGCCTCGCCGAGTTCTTCCTCATCGTCCACGACCTCATGCGCTTCGCCCGCAAGGAGGGCATCCCCGCCCAGGGACGGGGCTCGGCCGCCGACAGCCTTGTCGCCTACCTCCTTCGCATCACCCGGGTGGACCCGATCGCCCACCACCTCCTCTTCGAGCGCTTCCTCCACGAGGACATGCGGACGACCCCGGACATCGACATCGACATCTCCACCACCCACAGGGAGCGGGTGATCCGCTACGTCTACGACACCTACGGGCCCGAGCACACCGGGATGGTGTGCACCGTGATCACCTTCCAGCCCCGCCTGGCGATCCGCCAGGCGGGCAAGGCCTTCGACCTGCCCGCCCCGGTCATCGAGCGGCTCAGCCGCTCGGTCGACCGCTGGTTCGACCCCGAATGGGCCGCCGCGCCGCTCACCATCCCCCCCCGGCCCTCGCCGCCGGCCCCGGCCGGCCCCGGGACGGGGGGAGAGGCGGCGGAGCGGCGGCAGGCGGAGCTGGACCAGGTCCTCCGGGTCGCCGGGCTCGCCGACCGGGCCAGCTGCGGCAGCCGGACCTGGCAGCAGTTCCTCGCCTGCGTCGCCGCCCTGGTCGGCACCCCCCGCCATCTCTCCATCCACGTCGGCGGGATGCTGGTCACCGGGGCGCCGCTGGTCGACGTCGCCCCGGTGGAGCGCGCCACCATGCCGGGACGGGTCGTCGTCCAGTACGACAAGGACGATGTCGAGGATCTCGGCCTCATCAAGATCGACCTCCTCGGGCTGCGCACGCTGTCGGTGGTGGCGGAGGCGCTGACGTTCATCGAGTCGGCGACCCAGGAGCGCGTCGACCTCGACCGCCTCCCGCTCACCGATCCGCAGGTCTATCGGCTGTGCGCCGACGCCGACACCCTGGGGGTCTTCCAGATCGAGTCCCGGGCCCAGCTCCAGACCCTGCCCCGCACCCGCCCCACCAGCTTCAACGACCTGGTCGTCGAGGTGGCGCTGATCCGGCCCGGGCCGATCCAGGGGCACGCCGTCCACCCCTACCTGCGCCGGCGCCAGGGGAAGGAGCCGGTGACGGTCCTCCATCCGCTCCTGGAGCCGATCCTGCGCGACACCCTCGGGGTGATCCTCTACCAGGAGCAGATCCTGGAGATCACGATGGCGGTGGCGGGCTTCACCGCCGGCGAGGCCGACCGCTTCCGGCGGGCGATGAGCCGCCACCGTTCGCGGGAGGAGATGGCCCAGCTGGAGCAGGTCTTCGCCGGCGGCTGCCGGCGGCGCGGGCTCGCCGCCGCGGTGACGGCCGAGCTCTTCGCGTCCATCCGCGGCTTCGCCGAGTTCGGCTTCTGCCGCAGCCACGCAGCCGCCTTCGCCCGCACCGCCTACGAGACCGCGTGGCTCAAGCGCTATCACCCCGCCCCCTTCCTGGCCGCCCTCCTCAACCACCAGCCGATGGGCTTCTACCACCCCTCGGTCCTGGTGGAGGACGCCAAGCGCCGCGGGGTCCTGGTCCTTGCGGTCGACGTCAACCGCAGCCACGCGCGCTGCCGGGTGGAGTGGGTCGAGGAGCCGGGCGGACGCCGGCTGGCGGTCCGACTCGGGTTCAACCAGGTCCGGCGGCTGGGGGAGGCCCTGCGGGAGCGGCTCACCGGGGAGCGGGACCGGGGGCCGTACCGCTCCGCCCTCGACTTCTGGCGGCGGACCCGGCTCCCCCGGCGGGTGGTCGCCGACCTCGCCCTGGTGGGGGCGTTCGACGCCTTCGGGGAGCCGAGACGGGACGTCCTCTGGCAGCTGCGGCAGGTGGAGGAGGAGTTAGGGGACGTGGACCAGGGCCACGGCTGCGGCCCGCTCCTCGAGGCACCGGTCACCCCGCCCCCTCTCGCCGACCTCACCCCGCAGGAGCGAGCCGCCCAGGACTACCGGGTCCTGGGCCTCACGACCGGGCCTCACCTCTGTGCCTTCCTGCGCCCCCAGCTGGAGCGGCTGGGGGCGGTGCCGCTGGCCGAGGCCCGAGCGGCGGCGCGGCCGGGGAGGGGGACCTGGACCCGGGTCGCCGGGCTCGTCATCACCCGCCAGGCCCCCCACACCGCTCGCGGGGTTCGCTTCTTCACCCTCGCCGACGAGACCGGCCATCTCGACCTGGTCCTCCGCCCCACGGTGTATCGGAGGGCGCGAGCGACGGTCAACCACCACCCGCTCCTCATCGCCGAGGGACGGGTCCAGTCGAGCGACGGGGCAGTGAACCTGGTGGTGGAGCGGATCGAGGCCATCGACGCGGAGGGACGACCGGCAGGAGCATCTCGAAACGACCGGCCCCCCGCCATCGGCATGCTCGAGCCGCCACCCTCGCTCTCCCACGACTACTCCTAAGGCATGGGCCCGAGCCCGCATCGCGAGACCGAAGCGGCGGAGCCGGAGGCGAAGCCGACGCCGTCTCGATCGTCCGTCGCATGACCGGAGAAGCCACCCGATCCCCCCGCGATGGGTGCCATCTCCCACCGTCAGCTGCGCCGCGGCCGCCGGGGCTCCGAGCCTGGTCGAGCCGGTCGGCGTCCCCGGCGTCCCGGCGTCGTTGGCGGATGCCGAGCGGAAGCTGGGAGCGCCCTGCTGGCGCTCTGGGCGACTCTGGCCGACGGGGTTCGGGGCCAGGCGACCCTCCATCGGCGTCTCGCGGGCCGGCCGTCCTGAGCGAGCCTGGCTCCGCACCGAGTGCCGGCGGAGACATCCCGACCGGTCAGGGCAGTCCTGCCACGCGCCAAGAACTGAGGCGGTACACTCCGGCATCGTCGAGGGTGACGTGGTCGACGGGGTTTGGGAGGGGTTGACGCGAGCCGCCAGTGCCTTCGATCCACGCCGCCGCCGGTCGGCGGAGCCGCAGCCCCCACCCCGCCCTCGGCGCCCGCGTGTCGCGCCGGGAACCGAGCGCGTCCGGGGTGGGGAGGTGGACAGCGCCTGACTCTCTCGCTCCCGACCCCGCGCGTGCGGCGATCGGACCGGCTGAGCCCGCCGTCGTGGGATCCAGCGTGGCGCCGGTGGCGGTGGGGAGTGCCCATCGCGTCCCTCCTCCTGGTGCCCCTGAGCGCCGCCGCCCCGCCCCACCAGACGGCTCGGGTCCACGTGTCGTCGATGATGGTCACGGTGACCGATGCCCGCTTCGTGCCGGCCACGGTGGTCGCGCCGTTGGGCGAGCGCGTCGTTTGGCGCCTTCCCTCGACGGACGTCAGGACACACCGGATCGCGGACGGGTCGGGCCTCGGACTCTTCACCTCGCCCCTACTTAGGCCCGGTGAAGCGTTCTCCTACAGGTTCGAGCTAGCCGGCACCTACCGGATCAAGGACCTGGCCACGGGGCTGACGGGGACCGTGCGCGTCCCGGTGGCGCTCGGGCGGACCAGCGGACCCGTCGGTACCAGCTTCGACCTCCGCTGGGCCACCGCAATCCCACCTCCCGGCGATCGCTTTGACGTCGAGGTCAAGCCCCCCGGCCGGGCCGGATACGTCTACTTCGAGCGCCGGACGGTCGCCATGGACGCCCCGCTGGTGGCGAGCTCGAGCGGCCAGTATGCCTTCGCCTCTCGACTTGACGAACAGGGTGGTGGGCGGGTCACGAGGTGGTCGCCACCGGCGTACATCACCGTGACCTTCGCCTCGGTGTCCGACCCGATCGGGATAGCCGCCACGTCAGCGCAGGTGTACGTGTCGCGTCCGTACTGCGGATCGCCCCATCAAGTCCTGGCGATCGCACCCTCCGGGAAGAAGACCCTCGTCGCCAACCTGCCCCGAGCGGACGCGCCCTGCAGTGAGGACGACATGGCGATGTCTCCCGGTACCTTCGGGTTCCCGAAGGGGTATCTGTACGTGACGCAGGGACCCCAGATCTATGCGATCCCACCCGGGGGCCGAAGGGCTTCGCTCTTCGTGACGCTCACCAAGATGGCCAGCAACGGTCACGATGGCATCACCTTCGATTCCGTGGGCACCTTCGGGCACGAGATGATCGTCACCAGCAAGCTCGGAGAGATCTGGAGGGTCTCGCCGGCGAGAGTGGTCCGACCCGTCGCTGACGCTCCCTCCTTCATCGAGGGGCCGGATGTCATCCCCCGATCCATCCCGAGGTATGGCGGTGACCTCCTGGTCGCCGGAGAAGGCAAGTCCCTCGTCTACGTGGTCCACCCCGACGGGGTGGTCGTGCCGCTGGTGCCGTGGTACCACGCCGAGTTCGTGACATCGATCCCCCGCACCAGGTGCACCCTCACCGGCACGCCCTATGGCTACTTCGTCACCGACTACGCGGCGCACGGCATCGTCGCCTATCCCCCGGTCTCGAGCCCGGGACTGGCGGGACACCCGATCGTGGCGAGCGAGAGCCACCTGGGCGTCGACGCGCTGACGGTCGGGCCGACCGGCGTGGCGCTGCTCCCATTTCTCCCCGGTGAGTTCGACCCCGAGGCAGCCGCCTTCGCCCGGTGCCCGGCTCCCGGCAGATAGGGGAGCGGCAGCCGCCGCCGTCAGCCCACGATCGGCGAGCCCGGCGACCCGCCGCCCGTGTGGCCACCACGGGTCAGCGGCCGCTCTGGCGCGGGCCCATGCCAGGGCGCCATGACCCGCGCCGTCGGCATACGTCGACCGCCGTCGACCGACCCCCGCGGGGGCATCTCTGTGCCGGACGGCCCGGGCGGCGTGGCCGGTGCGGGCGGGATCCGCACCGGTCGGCGCTGGCCCAGCCGACCTCCGAGCGCCGGTCCCACTTGCAACGATTTCGTCAGGCTCTTGACTCCCGCCGACTGCCGCGCGAAACTCATCGGTGGAGGAAGGGTCGGTTGCGCCCTGAGACGGGCCGCCGGCCGTGATTGGGAGCGGTGCGGGCTCGGGGGGGTCTAGGCCTGCCCTGGGACGGCAGCTGCGACTGCCGTCGCGCCCACACCTGGAGCGGAGGGCTCGGCCGGCTATGGATTCCTACGATCGCTCGAACGACACGGTGTTCGTCCTCGGGGCGGATGGCTACCTGGGGTGGCCAATGGCCCTTCGACTCTCGGCGCTCGGCTATCGCGTCGTGGCCATGGACAACCTCTCCAAGCGTGCCTGGCGAGCGGAGATCGGGGTCGACTGCCTCAATCCGGTCGCCAGCATCAAACGACGGATCGAGTGCTGGCTCGAGCTGACGGGCAAGCAGATCGAATGGCACCAGGTGGATCTTGCCAACCGCGCTGCACTCAACCAGCTGGTGGCGAGCTACCACCCCGGCGCCGTCATCCACTTTGCGGAGCAGCCGTCGGCGCCCTACTCGATGGTAGACAGCGATCACTGCGTCCAGACCTATGTCAACAACACCGTGGGCACCCTGAACCTCCTCTGGGCACTGAAGCGGGGCGCGCCCGACTGCCATCTCATCAAGCTGGGGTCGATGGGCGAGTACGGATGCCCGAACATCGACATCGAAGAGGGCTGGCTCACCATCCAGCACAATGGGCGGAGCGAGCGCGTCCCCTTCCCCAAGAGGCCGCACAGCTTCTACCACCTCTCCAAGGTGGCTGACAGTGAAAACATTATGTTCGCGTGTAGGGTGTGGAACATGCGGGCCACCGACCTGAACCAGGGGGTGGTCTACGGCATCGACACCGAGGAGACACGGCTCCATCCCGACCTCGCAACCTCGTTTCACTACGACTCCACCTTCGGAACGGCGCTCAACCGATTCTGCGTCCAGGCAGCTGCGGGGACGCCTCTCACCGTGTACGGAACGGGCGGACAGACGCGCGGGTACCTCAACATTCAGGACACCCTGGCATGCATCCTACTGTCACTTCGACATCGCCCAGATCCCGGCGAATTCCGCGTCTTCAATCAGTTCACCGAGCAGTTCTCGGTGAACGAACTGGCTCAGACGATCGGCGAGGCTCGCCGTGAGTGCGGGCTGGAGACTTCAGTTGTCCACATCGAGAATCCTCGCATCGAGGCGGAATCCCACTACTACAACGCCAAGCACCAGGCGCTCCTCGACCTCGGTCTCGAGCCACATCTCCTCAATCAGACGCTGATCACGTCGCTGATCGGCTGGATCGCGCAGTACCTGGACCGCGTCGATCTGTCGGCCTTGGAGAACCCCAACGTGACCTGGGCGTCGGGGGCGAATCGGTTCT
>Ga0307373_10014165_pt1 | contig 11032 bp, 11 predicted proteins | sample OX2MG_FD_202534 | JGI IMG/M metagenome (GOLD analysis project Ga0307373, IMG submission 202534) | Soil microbial communities from Risofladan, Vaasa, Finland - OX-2 | ecosystem: Environmental > Terrestrial > Soil > Coastal area > Acid sulfate soil | place: Finland: Risofladan, Vaasa | collected... | reverse complement strand
CAGCTCCGGGTATTTCGCTTCGAAGAACGCGCGAAGGAATACGCTGCGATCGGCGGCGGAAGATTCACGCTTGAGCGTCACGAGCGAATCGAGCACGGTTCCTATGGCTTGCCTCGCATCATCCGGCTTGGTCGATAAAAGGTCGAGGCCGTCGTAGTGGTACATAAAAATAAGATCGCGAAACGCACGTATGTTGGCATCCATCGCATCATTAATATAGCCAACACGCGTGTAGGTGCCGATGGCAGTTACGTCCTGCTGCCAGCCCGTGCCCTGTGCGGAGTTCGCCACGACGGCGATGGTCTGCGCTTGCTGGAAATAGAGCGTCCCCGCTTCCAACTTGTAGGAATCGTAATCAAGCCCGAGGATGATATAGACATAAAAATCGAGGAGGCTTTCGAGCGGGCGGTAATTGGTGCCGTGCGCGAGTTCCTGCGAGCGATAGTAGGGGAACTCGACGGTGGCGTCGAAGAAGCGGGCCATGGTCGTCACCTGCGTGCTCTTATAGAGCGGGCGTGTGCTGTTGACGAAAAGCTGCGCGGTGTAATCGCCACCGTTATCGCTCACGATATTGAACTGGAAGGAGCAATGGATGCGCTGGCCGGTAAAATCGGTGGTCCAGTCGAAATTATTCAGGTATCCTTCCACGTCGTGCTTGAAGGTAAAGAAGTTCAGCCGGTCCATATCGCTCAGCGCGCTCAAGTTGAGATCGACTTGCGCATCGAGTTCCTGTGCCATCACGGGAACAGGCGCGACCAGCGGCTTCGCAACAAGGGCGAACAGCCCTATGAGGATAAGAAACGTTTGCTTCATGATGGTTTCGCCGAACAAGTAAAAAATCAACGGCAAGCGAGCTAAAATTAACGGCAAGATGGGACGCTTAGTTCGACAGCAGGATTTCGAACCTCCTAACTCGAAATTAAGTTGCGAACCAAATTGATCGTCCCCCTCACCTAACCTCTCCCCCTGCTGGGGAGAGGAATAAATGCAAGCACTTAGCATTCAGCACTTAGCACTTCCACGTTGGCGCGGAATTTTCTCTCCGATTGTGGAGTATTGGCAATATGACAAATACCTTCAAGACAACCATCGCCGAAACATTATCGAAGCCGGCCGCGCGTTTGGCGGCCGCGCGCGGGCTTCATTTACTCCGAATCCAGGTGCGTGGAACCGTGAGCGCTCCCGTTATCGAAGTGCTGCTCGATGGCGACCGCCCCATCCTGATCGATGACTGCGAAAGCGTAAGCAAAGATCTGAGCACTGAGGTCGATTCCGAGAAACTCATCAAGGGAAATTACCGGCTCGATGTCATGTCGCCGGGGCTCGAAGAACCGCTCGTCGAAGATTGGCAATTTGCGCGGAGCCTGGGCCGGCTGGTCGAGGCACAATACCAGGATGATAACGAGCACCATACGCTTCATGGGCATCTGCGAGCCTACACTCCGAAAGAAATAGCGATCGAGCCCATCCATATCAAAACGGCGAAAGTGGTCAAGCCGAATATGATAGCGACGGATAGCGGCCCGATCGCGCTGGAACAGGACGAGCAGCTCTACAACCAGCCCGTCGAATTAGTGAAAATCGAACGCCGGCACCTCATTAAAGTTATCGCGCAGCCGGAGTTTGGAAAGTAATGCGAGCACCGGGATCACTCGCGGAATTGAATGCCGTGGGCTTTTGCAGCCGCGCGGATTCGCAGGATTATTGCTTCTCGCTCTTTCGATGTATACTTGTTCGCGTGGTTTTTTTGGTGGATGAATGCCCAGGCGATTCGAATGTGCTTATCCGTGTCGATCGGATATTTATGATGGGTGGTATCGGCAAAAGCGACGTTGCCATATTTTTTTAGCCCCGCGTCCCGCGCGGGTTTCTGAGCATTCGCGCCGCTTGCAAGAAAAGCGGTAAGAATAAAAACAGGGATAATCCTTCTTGCTGAGTTCATAGACATTTACCCAAAAACATCCAGCAACAAAAGCGTTCTCTAAAGGCCGAGTCATTTTCCTCGTAATTTTGCATAAAATTTAACAAGGAGCACATTCATCAAACGATTAGCTATTTTCGCATCGGGCTTCGGCTCGAATTTGGCGCATATCCATCGGGAGATTCTCGAAGGCCGGCTTTTAGGCGCCGAGCTTGCGCTGGTGCTTTCGAATAATTCCACCTCCGGCGCGCTGGAATACGCGCGCAAGCATGGTCTGGCTTTTCGGCATCTTTCGCTTGCTTCGTGCGGCGGAAATGCGGAACAATTCGAGCGGAACGTAATGGACGAAATGGGCCGGCACGGGATCGAGATCGTCGCATTGGCTGGGTATCTGAAAAAATTACCCGACTCTTTCGTCGATCGCTTCGAATATAAGATTCTGAACGTCCATCCGGCGCTGCTTCCTTCGTTTGGCGGGAGCGCGATGTATGGAATTCGCGTTCACGAGGAGGTACTTGCGCGCGGCTGCAAGGTGAGCGGGGCCAGCGTTCATTTCGTTACGCGGGAATACGACGCCGGGCCGATCATTCTGCAGAAATGCTGTCCGGTGATGGAAGAGGATATGCCGGAGACGCTCCAGCATCGCGTTCGAGACATCGAATTCGAAATCTTCCCGAAGGCCATTGGCCTCCTCGCACAGGACAAACTTTTCGTCGAGCATAATCGCGTTCATATCCTTCCATAAATGTCAGAACAAACTCAATCTGAAAAAAAAGTTACGTTGGACCGAGTACCTATTCGGCGCGCGCTGATAAGCGTCTTCGATAAGCGCGGCCTCGATACGCTGGCCCCGGCCCTCGCCGCGCGCGGCGTCGAGTTGTATTCCACCGGCGGGACGGAAAAATATTTGCGAAGTCTGGGACTTTCGGTCGTTAGCATCAGCGAGTTTACCAACTCACCCGAAATTTTCGATGGACGGCTCAAAACGCTGCATCCCATGGTGCATGGCGGGCTGCTCTTTCGACGCACGGTTCCCAAACAGCTTGAAGAAGCGAATGCAAACGGTATCCTGCCAATCGACCTTCTGGTGGTAAATCTATATCCTTTTGAACAAACCGTGTCTCGCCCCGGCGCAACCGAAGCGGAGATCATCGAACAAATCGATATTGGCGGCCCGGCGATGTTGCGCAGCGCGGCGAAGAATTTCGAGGCGGTCGCGCTGCTGACAGACCCCAGCCAATACTCTTTATTTTTGGACGAATTGGACACAGTGGACGGGACGACGCGACTCATTCTACGAAAGGAGCTTGCAAAGCAAGCATTTGAGCGGGTGGCACACTACGATCGGGCGATAGCCGATTATTTTCAGTACACGCCTTCGAATGGCGCGGCCCACCCCTCCGAACGGCTCGAAATTTCATTGCCACTTCTACAAACGCTTCGTTACGGCGAAAACCCGCACCAGAGCGCCGCGCTCTATGGCGAGGACTTCCCAAAAATTTGCACGCAGCTTTGGGGCAAGGAACTATCTTACAATAACATTCTCGATACTTCTTCCGCCCTTGGGCTGATCGCCGAATTCTTACCGCCGGACACAAAGCGGCCGCTTGCCGGGATTTTCAAGCACACGAATCCTTGCGGGGTTGCCGAAGGCGCGAATTTATTGGATGCTTTCAACCGCGCGTTCGAGACCGATCCGGAAAGTCCGTTCGGTGGCATTATCATTGTCAATACCAAGCTCGATGCGGTACTTGCGGAGCGGCTCAATCAATTTTTTAGCGAGGTAATTCTTGCGCCGGAATATGAAGAAGCAGCACTTGCAGTCTTAAAGAAGAAGAAAGACCGCCGACTGCTTACCTATTCCCCCCAACAATTAAAGAAGAGCCTGGCAACCATGCGAGAACTTCGCTCCGTTGTTGGCGGCGTACTTTTGCAAACACCGGATAGCGAATTCGTGACCAATTCCGCGCTAACTTCTGTTACTACACATCCAGTCTCGGAAACCATGCGGCGCGGGCTGCCCTTCGCTATGAAGATTGCGAAGCACCTGAAATCGAATGCAATTGCGTTCTGCGGAGAGGAGAACGGCTTCGCGCGGACGCTGGGATTAGGGGCAGGACAGACCTCGCGCGTCGAAGCGACACGCATCGCGATAGAACATGCTCACCGGCATGGACTGCCGCTCGAAGGCTCCTTCGTAGCCAGCGATGCGTTTTATCCGTTCGCCGATAGCATGGTCGAGGCCGCGAACGCTGGTGCGATTGCGGTAATCGAACCAGGCGGCTCGATTCGTGATGCCGAGGTAATTCAAGCCGCCGAGGAACGGGGCATTGCGCTCGTTATGACCGGAATTAGACATTTTCATCACTAAGGGTAGCCGTGACTTTCAAGTCACGGTGCGTACAACAAATATTCTTGAATTCGCCGTGACCTGAAGGTCACGGCTACACTACATGATTAGCCTTTTTAGCGCGGATATTGCGGTCGATCTTGGGACGGCCAATACGCTCATCTATATGAAGGGCAAAGGCATCGTCCTGAACGAGCCTTCCATCGTCGCCTTCGATTCGCCGACGAAAAAAATCGTTGCCATTGGCCGCGAAGCGCAGGCGATGGTGGGCCGCACACACCGGGATATTCAAACCATCCGCCCGATGAAAGATGGCGTCATTGCCGATTTCGAAATCGCCGAAGGAATGCTTCGCGCTCTCATCAAAAAAGTGCATCCTTCGTGGCTTCCTTCGCGGCGCATCGTCATTAGCGTGCCATCGGGAATCACGGAAGTCGAGAAGCGCGCCGTGCGCGATTCGGCCGAGCACGCCGGCGCGAAAGAAGTCCATCTCATCGCGGAGCCAATGGCCGCCGCGATCGGCATTGGCCTCGATGTCGAAGCGCCGGTCGGCAACATCATCATCGACATTGGCGGCGGCACGACGGAAATCGCCGTCATCGCCCTTTCGGGAATCGTGAATCAGGAATCGATTCGAGTCGCGGGCGATGAGCTGACGATGGCGGTCATGCAATTTTTTAAGCGGAACTATAATATCCTGATCGGCGAGCGAACGGCAGAACTAATTAAATGCCAGGTTGGCAGCGCGATGCCGCTCGAAGAAGAATTGATGGTCGAAGTGAAAGGCCGCGATTTGGTCGCGGGCATTCCCAAAACAATCGAGGTAAGTTCCACGGAAGTGCGCGAAGCACTGGCCGATCCGGTGAATCAAATCGTGGAAGCCGTGAAAGTAAGCCTGGAACGAACACCGCCGGAACTGTCGGCGGATATTCTCGATCGCGGCATGATGCTCTCCGGCGGCGGCGCGCTCTTAAAAGGACTCGACGAACGCCTGCGGCTCGAAACGAATTTGCCGGTGCATGTCGCGGACGACCCGCTTACCGCCGTCGTTCGGGGCACCGGAAAAGTGCTCGAAAATTTATCGCAGTATATGAAAGTGCTCATCAAGAGCAGGCGCTATTAATTACGAATTTCGAATTACGAATTACGAATTATTGAATAGAGTTTTGTTACTCATTCGTAATTCGTAATTCGTAATTCGTAATTACTCGTGCGAAGATTCTTAGATTTCCTCATCGCATTCAAAGAGTACGTCGCGCTGACGCTTTTCGTCGCGGCGGCGCTCACGATGATCGCCGTCTCGCGGACGACGGACGTGATGCCGCTACGCGCCTTCGCGACGGGCTTGGTCGGCGCGATTCAATCGACGTATGCCTGGATACCGAATCCCATCGCGCTCGCTCACGAGAACAAAGAACTCGAAGCAAAATCCGTTGAATTAGCGGCGGAGGTCGGGAGATTGCGCCGGTCGGAAGTCGAGAACCGGGAACTCCGCCGGTTGCTCGGAATCGCCCCGCATCCCGAGTGGAAATTAGTGGCTGCGGAAGTGGTTGGTAAAACGACGACGTTCCAGCGGAACATGCTCACGATCAATCTTGGCGCGAAGGACAGCATTCTGCCGGGGATGGCCGTCGTCACCGATGCCGGACTCGTGGGCCGCATTTATGCCACGAGTGAAAATTTCGCGCTCGTTCAAATGCTTCTCAATACCGACTTACGCATCGCGGCCAAGATTGCGCGAACCCGTGTTGAAGGCATTATCACGTGGGAAGGCGGGCCATCCCTCACAATGCGCGATATTCCAAAGGCGTTCGATGTGCAGCTTGGCGACCTTGTCGTCTCCAGCGAATATTCCTCCTTTTTTCCGGCGGACGTGGCGATTGGAACTATTGACAGCATTGCGCCCGAAGCCAATTCCCTTTTTCGCCGCGTGATGGTCATGCCGTCGGTCGATTTTTATCGCGTCGAGCACGTCTATGTAATTCAAAAAGATATTGCGAAAGAGCGCGAGCGCCTTGCGCTCGAAGCCAAAGGGCAAGCCGAAGAGAAAGGAGAGGCCAGGTAGCGCGCGATGCAATATCTTACCTATACTGGAATTGGCATTCTCATCATCATCGTTCAGGTGCTGGTGGGCCGCTTTCTTTCGATCGCGGGCGTCTCGCCGGATTTCCTGCTCATCTTTCTCGTGTGGGTGACCATGCGCGAAGGCCAGCTCGTCGGCGAGATCGGCGGCTTCGTCCTCGGACTCGCGCTCGATATTGTTTCGAGCAGCATCCTGGGCGCGCAGGCGCTTTCGAAGACGGCAGCCTGCTTTTCGATCGGCTATTTTTTCAACAGCGAGCGCATCGAGCAAAACATTCGCAACTGGCCGTTCCTCGTGCTTACCTTGATGGCAGCGGTCATCAATAATTTTCTATACTATTTTCTTATCACGCGCGGATCCGCAATAACGTTTGGAGATTTCGCATTCCGCTACGGCGCGGTCGGGGCGCTCTACACGGTATTCATAGCGATTTTTCCGCTGCTGTATTGGTCGCGAAAAAGAACGTATTGATCGACATGGGCAAAATCGTTTTACTTCGCCACGGCGAATCGCAATGGAATCTCGAAAACCGGTTTACCGGGTGGGTCGATATTCCACTCACCGATAAAGGCCGCGCAGAAGCCCGCCATGCGGGCGAATTACTTCGCGACGTGCCGTTCGACCGCGCCTTCACCTCCGTGCTCATTCGCGCGATCGAATCGCTCGAAATCGCGCTGAAGGCGGCGGGACAGCCGAAGGTCCCTATCGAGAAAGACGCCGCCCTCAACGAGCGCATGTACGGCGATCTGCAAGGGTTAAATAAAGAAGAGACGGCGCAAAAATTCGGCGCGGAGCAAGTGCATATCTGGCGCCGCAGCTACGATGTGCGTCCGCCCGGTGGCGAGAGCCTGAAAGATACGGCGGCGCGGACGCTTCCTTATTTCCATTCGAAGATCCTTCCGCTTGGGAGCGCCGGGAAAAACGTGCTCGTCTGCGCGCACGGGAATTCGCTCCGCGCCATCGTGATGGAATTAGACCAACTCACGAAAGAAGAAGTGCTCCAACTCAATATCGCGACCGGCGTGCCGATCGTGTATGAGATTGGCGCGAACGGCGAAGTGCTGAACAAAAAGATCATCACCGGATAAGGCGTAGGGACGTGCCGCGCACGTCCTATTCCCGGCGTCGCGGGAAACCATTGATCTCTATAAATCGTATTCCGATGCTCGTTCGCCAGGACGTGCGCGGCACGTCCCTACATTTTCCGGCGCCGTAGCCAAGTGGTAAGGCAGAGCTCTGCAAAAGCTCCATTCCCCAGTTCGAATCTGGGCGGCGCCTCTTTTGACAATTAAGAATTGAGAATGAAGAATTAAGAATTATTTCTCGACCACGATCCCTCCCCGGTTCCCAATCTCCACGCTGCCGAATTTCTCCGCAAATATTTCGGGCAGCGGCCGGTCGCCGGGGATGCTGAGCCAGAGGCGGAGCAAGTGGCGTTTTTGAGCTTGTTCCGGCCAGTCCTCGAAGGCGGTGCGGTCGTGCAGCAGGGTGTGATTATAGACGAATTGCATATCGCCCTTTTCAAGCTTCATGGAAAAATTAAGTTCTGGGCTGTTGGCAAGCTCATCGAATAAATTCAAAGCTTCGGTGTGTTCGGGAGTGAGCCGGGGCGCGTCGGGAAACCGCTGTGCGGAATCGATATACTGCCGCTGATAAATGGCCGATAGATAGCCTTCGTAATAATTAAACACCGGGATCGAATAATAAGGGAGCATTCCTTTGGGGATTTCGCCTCTGCGGTCCGTTGCGATTGGTCCCATGAGAAGTTGGAGCAGATCGGGCCGGCGCTTGTGCATTTCATTGAAAATGGTGCTGGAACTTACTAAAAGCGATAGTCCGCCGAATTTTGCAGTACTCAGGCAGAGCAAGCCAACAACATCCGTCGAATCGGTGTGAAAGGTCTGGCGTTCCTTTGTCTGATACACGCGGACGTTAGGGTCCCGGCTCGTCATGCCCATGTCGCGCACCTGCCCGAGGAGATGCCCCTGCGCATTTTGCGGCCTTGCGAGACCAAGATGCGAACCAAGACCGCAAAAAACAATAGCCGCTTCACGCTCGGTGTAGTTGGCGGTGGGTAACCCACGCAGAAGAGCAAACCCGCGCCCATGAATTAATTCCTCTCGAAGTCCTAATAGTTTTGGGGCAAGTGTTGGGAGCTTGAAATCCCGGACAATGATGGTTTCGATATTTCCAGATTTATGTGCTGCATCCCACTGCTCTGCCGCCGCTTCCAATTCTGTAATTTCCTGCGGCGAAAATGGGATGATCCACTCATCTTCCCGGCCAATCCAATCGGGGCCATACCAGGTCGAGGGATTATTCTGTTCGGGTGGCAACGGAATTTCCATGATCGAATATCCACTATCCTTTCTTGTCCTTACGATCTTCCGCGGGAATGAAATAGCCGCGAATACACTCCGGGTTGACCACGCAAACCTGAATGTGATTCTTCGTTCGAAAGCCCGCGTCCGGGTACAGTGGCTCGCCCTCCCAAAATACGCTCCGCACGGTGTCGAACGGTGGAAGTCCATCTTCCTTTACGGTTTGGTGAAGATACCGAATGACAGCACAATCTAAATTTCGAAGCACGTTGTCAGCGCCGCCGATATTCCGGGGAACATTCGCATTTTGGAGAGAGGGAAGGAATTTATCGTAGGCATCTTTGACTATGCTGAGATACCGGCTGTCCAGCAAGTCCAGACAATGGCCCAGCATTACGACAGCTCCTAAAACGGACGGCTCCTGAATGCGTGTAGTGCCTTTCGGATTCGCGTGACGAGCTTCCGCCCATTGCCGGGCGCGTTCGTAGCTATGTTCCCAAAAGTAAATGCCAGCGCCGAGCCAGTCATATTCGTTCCGGCTGGGTTCGAGGGAGCGTTCCCCCCGAACCACCGCGTCACGAACGGCCCGGCCACACCCGTGGTAGGCGAGAATCAGGTGCGGCCTGTTTATGACCATTGCGAGAGAATGTTTCCGGTTCCTCACGGAACGGCGGAGTGATATTGCCGTCCTCATCCAGCACACCAATACTTCTCAGCATGGCACGGGCTTTCTCTTTGCCCGAATGCTTCGCCGCAAAGGAGTCCAGTGCTTCGTGAAGCCGCTTGAAGTATTCTTTGTCAGTCATTGTACTTTTAGTACAACGGCCGGCTCCATTAAGTTGCCATCCAAAAAAAAAAATCCCCGAAGCGCCGCTTCGGGGATTTATATTTCTTTAAAAAGAATCGGATTACGCGGTCACGCCGCCGTTGGACTTCACGGTATAAAGTCCCGGCACACCCGCGGCGACCTCGATCTTATTCGAGGAAACCGTTTCCCTGGATGAGGATTCCGGCTTGGTGGCCCGGTAGGTTTGGACGGCATCGTCATACGGGAAGAAATCACTGTAATTGGTGAGCGTCGTCGCAAATTCGGCGAGGCTTCCAACACCGGGGATCAGGCCGCTTTCCCGCTTCTCGGAAAGCTCATCATAGAGCCGGTTGGCCGTGAGCGGCTCCCAGCGGTGCTCCTTGAAAACAGCAGTCACCGCCTTGACGAATGGATGCTCCGAGCGCGGAACGCCAATGTTGTTGGAAGAAAGCACGCGCGTGCCATCGCCTTTTTCAAGAGCCTCTTTTAGCTTGGCGCGCGGCGAGCGGTCCTTCAGATTCCACGTCTTGCTGGCGCGGTCGTACTCGATAAACTCCTGCTGAACATTCCGAAGCGTGATCGCAAAAGATTTATATGGCATTTCCGTTTCGATCGGCTCCATCATTCCTTCTTTGACCAAATATTCATACAACTCGGCCGATTTGACCGGCCGGCGGGAATGCTCTGTAAAATCCGCCATGGCGAGAATCGCATCTTCCGTAATTTCCGGCTTGCGGATAGGGCCGATTTGGCGCTTTTCCCGATGGACGATCGCCCGCGGCTCGGAGGGCGCAGCGGCAAAGGAAGGAGTCGGACGTTCGAGACCGGTTTCGATAACGCGCGGCAGCGACATCCAGCGCGGATCGCCCGTCGAGCCATCGCCGACGAGGGTTTGAATCGCCTCGGCAATGCGCTCCGCGCGCGATTCCAGCGCCGGCTTGCGCATATCGATAACTCGTAGTTCTTCTTTAATGGCGCCCAATTCCGAGCGTAATCCTTCGATTGCGTCGGTCAGGCCGTCTTTGGTTCTGATATTCATTGGTTGGTTTCCTTCAAAAGGTTAGTGGAAAGTGTGGTTAATAAATGGATTGGGTGGAAGATAGTCCGCCTTCGCGGTGCCGGTAGGTACTCGTATCGATCGAAAGCGATAGTAGGAAAACTTTGTAAATGGAAGGATGGAAAAGTGGCATGTTAGAAAGCGGTGGGCTGGAAGATAGAAAAGTTAGAAAACAGTGAATCGCTGATAGAAACGAGGAAGCAGTGCCGATGAATTTTCGGAAGACGGCGCGTATATCGAAAAAAGTGACAAGTCGAATCACAGGCTGTTAGCCACCAAAGGAGTGTATAGTTGCTAAATGATACTTCTGCCGTTTTCTCTCGGCAGGCTCTATGGCATTATTAGTTTCAGGAGTTTGAATTCTTCTTCGTTTGACAACCGGAAACCTGCATTTGTTCCCGCTGCCTGTATTTTTTTTATTTTTTAATTTATGAGTCAAATGAAAGCCCCCTCCTAAAGAGGAGGGGGTTGGGGGGTGGTTAATTCCGTGTG
>Ga0307373_10014164_pt1 | contig 11036 bp, 9 predicted proteins | sample OX2MG_FD_202534 | JGI IMG/M metagenome (GOLD analysis project Ga0307373, IMG submission 202534) | Soil microbial communities from Risofladan, Vaasa, Finland - OX-2 | ecosystem: Environmental > Terrestrial > Soil > Coastal area > Acid sulfate soil | place: Finland: Risofladan, Vaasa | collected... | reverse complement strand
TAGACGAGACGTTCGACCCCACAAACGCGGCGTACGAGGGACGCTCGGTCGGGGAGGTCGCACAGGCGCGCGGTGTGGACCCGTTCGACGCGCTACTTGACGTCGTGGTGGCCGACGGGTTGCGCACCGGACTGCACCCGCCCATACCCGAGTCCGAAGAGGACTGGTCACTGCGGGCCGAGGTCTGGCTGGACCAGCGCGCTGTTGTCGGAGGTTCGGACGCGGGAGCGCACCTCGACACCATGTGCGGCGCCGTCTACTCCACGTCCCTGCTGGCGGACGGGGTACGGCGGCGGGGGCTTCTCAGTTGGGAGGAGGCGATCCGCCAGCTCACCGATATCCCCGCCCGGCTCTATGGCCTCAGGGACCGGGGCCGGTTGGTCGAGGGCAGCTGGGCCGACATCGTGGTCTTGGACCCCGCTGGCGTCGATCACGGTGTCGTTCGCACGCGCAACGACCTTCCGGGTGGGGCGAGCCGCCTGTACGCCGAAGCCGAGGGCATTGAGCACGTCCTGACCAACGGCACCGAAATCGCCAGGTCCGGGGTGTTCACCGACGCCTTGCCCGGTCGGGTGCTGCGTTCGGGCACCGACACCGACACGGTGCACGCCGGTACCGATTGGGCCAACACGCCGCACCGGCCGGCGGCGCAGGGCTAGCTCAACGGGTCTTCCTGCCTCGGCATGGATTGTTGCCGCGGCACCGTAGGCATCGCCCCGCCGGTCTGGCTGTACTGGTCGAACGCAGAGCAGGAGCCGTTGGCCGGTGGGACATGGAAGGGGACCTTGGGCAGCGGGGGCATGGTGTGGTCGACGGGGCTGCGGAAGAGGGTGGACGTCAGATCGCCGACGGCGCGGCGCCGGAACGCCGAGACGTTGGGGACCTCAATGCCGAACCGCTCGGCGAGGAAGAACATCTGCGACGTGTGATCGAACACCTCCGGCGCGACGTGCCCACCCCGGCTGAACGGTGAGATGACGAGCATCGGGACGCGGACCCCGAGGCCGAGCGGGCCGCGGTCGCCGAGGGTCTGCGGCGAAATGGATGGGGCGGTCAGGTACTCGTCCTTGGTGCCGGGCCACGAGAAGGGCGGCACCACGTGATCGAACCAGCCGTCGTTCTCGTCGTACATGAGGAAGAGGACAGTCTTCGACCATACGGCGGGGTTGGCGGCCAGGGCCCCCAGCACGAGTGACGTGAAGTACATGCCACCGACCGGCGACGACGACGGGTGCTCGTCGTAGCCCTGCGGCGGCATGAGCCATGACACGCTGGGGAGCCGGCCCGACATGATGTCCCGTGCGAAGTCCCCGGGGAAGGTGGGGGCGAACGCCTTCTGGTGCAACGGTGACAGCACGCTCTCGAAGTTCTTGAAGTACCACAGGACGTTGTCGGTGATGTCCTGGGAGAGCGGATTGCTCGGGGAATACAGGGCGGGGTTCCATGTCGGCAATGCCGCCAGCGGCGCGTACTTGGGGGGCAGATCCGCATTCGACGGGTTGTAGACTTTCCAGCTGATCCCCGCGTCCTCCAGCACCTCGTGCACCGTGGGCCAGGTGCAGCTCCAGCGGTACTCGGGATTGGAATTGGTGTCGGTGATCGGGCCGCCGTGCGTGCCGGAAGGGTCGATGGTGCCACTGTGAGCCATGAGCCGGTTGGGGTGGGTCGGCCCAAGGATGGAGCAGTGGTAGGCGTCACACAGGGTGAACGCGTCGGCGACGGCGTAGTAGAAGGGCAGGTCCTGCCTCGTGAAGTACCCCATCGTCGCCACGCCCCGTGGCCCCTCGTTGGCGGGGGAGGTGTGCACGCGCACGAAGGAGTCCATGGAGGCCCGGTTCCAACACTGATGCATGGCCCCCCACTCGTGCGTCAGGTCGTCGGTGCAGTAGTCGCCGGCGTTGATGTCGAGGTGGAACGGCAGGACGACGTTCTTGGTGGTGAGGCCCGAACCGCCCGGGTAGGCCTGGGCGAACGTGCCGAGCGAATGGGCCGGATGGTCGTTGAAGCCCCGGCCGCGCTGGTACGAGCCGAAGTAGTGGTCGTACGAGCGGTTCTCCATCATGAGGAAGACGACGTGCTCAACGGCGCCGAGGTCAGATCCCGCGGGGCTTGTCGCCGCTGCGCTGGCCACCAGCTCGCGGGCAGATCGGGGAGAGGCCGCAAAGGCGCGCTCGGGCGCACCGAATGCCCCGGCCAACCCGGCGGCGGACATGGCCTGGAGCAACCGCCGACGCGAAAGGCCCGACACCGGTTCAGGCGTGGACACGCAAGGTCCCCTTCACCTGATGCTCACACCGGGGGGTGTATCGACATGTCAGGAGGGGAGGACCTCGGGATTGACGATGTGCAGCGGGCGGGCGCCCGCCATCAACCGGCACAGATCCTCGGCGATGGTGCGCGTGTGGTTCGACTCGGTGTCATAGGTCGCGCCACCGATATGGGGTGTCAGCACCACCTGCGGGAACTCGGTGAGCGGATGATCCGTGGCCAGGTGCTCCCCCTCAAAGTGGTCGAGCCCGGCCGCGCTGACCTTGCCCGAGCGCAAGGCGTCCACCAACGCGTCGGTGTCATGGATCTTGGCTCGCGCCGTGTTGAGGTACACGACGCCATCGCGCATTTTGGAGAATGCGTCGGCCCCGATCATCCCCGTCGTCTCCGCCGTGACTGGCGCGTGGACACTGATCACGTCTGACCGGCTCAACAGCTCGTCCAGCGAGCAGGTGGCGTCCGGTGCGTAAGGGTCGTAGGCCAGGACATCCATGCCGAGGCCGCGCAGTCGCCACCGCAGGGCGCGCCCGACCGCGCCGAGACCCACCAGGCCGACGGTCCGACCGGCGAGCTCCCAGGCCCGGTAGCGCTGATACGGGATCTTGCCGTCCCGGTAGATCTCGCCGTCCCGCACATCACGGTCGGCCGGCACGACCCCCCGGGTCGCCGCGAAGAGAAGGGCCACGGCGAGCTCGGCCACCGCGTCGGCATTCCGCCCCGGTGCCCGTAGGACGGGAACGCCCGCCGCCGTCGCCGCGGCCACGTCCACGTTGGTGGGGTCGCCGCGGCAGCTGGCCACCGCGATGATGGGCTGCTCGTACAGCTCGGCCCCGCAGACGTCGCTCTCGACGACGACGACGTTGGCACCCTCGTCGGCCACCCGCGCGGCAAGCTGCTGAGCGTTGTAGATGCGGAGGGTCGGCTGGTCCAACCACGAGTCGAGGACGAGGTCGGCCAACTGGTGGAGGAGGTCGAGCCCAGGACCACTGACTGCGGCCGTCACCAGCGCCTTCGTCCGTGCATCGCTCATCTGCGCCCACCCCTCTCCGTGTGCCGTCCGTCGTCCATAATGGCGGATCATGACACGGATGTCAGATTCGTGAACAACCGTCGCGGTCCCCTCACCATCGGGGTCGACATCGGGACGACCTCGGTGAAAGCCCTGGCCGTGGACGAGGACGGGAAGGTGGTTGCCCAGAGCCGCATTCCCCACAAGGTGCTGGCTCCGGAGCCGCACGAGTTGCGTCACGACGCTCGACAGGCCTGGCGGGCCGGGCCCAAGAAGGCCTACGCCGACCTCGTCGGTCAGCTCGACGTGACCGGGCAGCGTGACATCGCCGGGGTCACCGTGGCGGCCATGGTCCCTTCGCTGACCGCGGTGAACCGGCGTGGCGTGCCCCTCCTCCCGGGGCTGCTCTACGGGGACGTCGAGGGCCGGCCGGCCGAGCCGGATCCGGAGGCGGCGGGTCCAGCCCGAGGCTTGCCACTAGGTGCGATGGCGGACGCCGAAGGGTTCTTGCAGTGGGCCCTCACGGCCGCTCCGGGCGCGGCGGGATACTGGCCCTGTCAGGCGGTCGCCACCTACTCGTTGTCCGGGGTGCCCGCCATCGACTCGGCCGCGACCGCCTCCTTGGGGGAGCTGCACTCGGGGGGGAAGTGGAACCGCGAGCTCCTCGACTCGCTGGGTGTGGCCGAGGCCCAAATGCCGCAAGTTTTCCCGATGTGCGAGGCGGCCGGCACACTGCCCGGATCGGACACGGTGTTCACCGGGGGCTCCATCGACGCCCTGTGCGATCAGATCGTCGCCGGGGCAACAGAACCAGGGGATGTCCTGGCCATCTTCGGCGCGACGCTGATTGTATGGGTGGTCTCCGAGGAATGGCTGAACGTGCCCGATCTCATCAGCTACCCGCACACCACGCCGGAGCGTTTTCTCATCGGTGGCCCGAGCAACGCAGGCGCGCTGTTCGTGAACTGGGCGCGCGAACTCCTCCGCGGTGTCCCTCGGCCAGGGCCGGACCGAGAGAAGCTGCCACCGCGCCTGGGGCGGCCGGACCGCGTTCCCGTCTGGCTGCCCTACGTGCGCGGTGAGCGGACACCCTTTAACGACCACACGCTCCGCTCAAGCCTGCACGGCCTCGACATCGGCTCCGACGGCGCCGCCCTGGAGCGTGCGGCCTACGAGGCGAGCGGGTTTGTGATCCGGCGCATCATCGATCGCTCCGGTGCCCAGGCCCGCCGTGTGGTGGCCAGTGGCGGGGGATCGCGGGTCACCGCGTGGATGTCCGCTGTCGCCGACGCGACCGGGTTACCGGTGGAGGCGGTTGATGTCCCCGACGGGGCGGCGCGGGGCGCTGCCTTCTTCGCTCGCATGGCGGCCGGACTGGAGAACTCGCTGAACGACTCGGCGCGCTGGGCCGGCACAAGCCGCCGCATCCATCCCGATCCGGCGTGGGCGGCGGCGACCGAGGATCGCTACCGGCGCTTTTGCGGGTTAGGAGCTGGCACGTAGAGGTACCAAGCAATCGTTTGTATGGGATCCTCCGCCGATCTACAGTGACGACACTTTCTGGGCGAGAAGGAGGAATTCATGCGCAGGTTGGCGGGGACCGTATTGGCCGTGTGCGGGTTGAGCCTGGCCGCTCTTGCGCCCGCCCCAGCGTCGGCGACATCCACGGCCATCAACACGAATTTCGCCGCCGCAACGGCGACCGAGACCACGGGCGGTCTCTTTGGCCCGAGCTTCAACCAGTGGGACTTCTCGACGGTCACGCTCGGACCATCGCCAGCACTGAGGAGTTTGCACATCACGTACTGCATCGGCGAGGGGTGTGCGCAATACTTCACCAGTTTCACGCTGACCGATCTGGGGGGGAACTCGGTCAGCGGTTCAGCGACAAGCGCGACGAACTCGAACTTGTTGGTCGGCACGATCTCAAGCGGCACCGGTGCCTACGCCGCTCTCGTCGGTCACACCGTGACGTTCAGCTTCACCCTGTCGCCGGCGCAAACGGCTGTGTTGCCCCCGATTGCAGTGTCGCAGAACGTGATGCTCGGGCCAGCTGTGCTCGTCGGTTCGATCAGCGTCTCGCCCTAGACCGGAGAGATCAGGACCCGTTGGGGGTGAAGGCCACTTTCAGCGCGCCACTCTGATCCTGGCGGGCGATCGCCTTCAGTGCACCCCACCAGTCGTCCAGGGCGAAGCGGTGCGTCAGCATCGGGGTGATGTCGATCCGGCCATCGGTGACCAACTGGAGGTAGTGGGTTATGGCGTGCTGGCGTACCCCGTCGAGCTCCTCTATGCCGAAGGCGTTCGAACCGGCGATGGTGATTTCCTTGAAGTAGATGGGGGTCGACTCCCAGCGCTCCGGCGTCGCCACCCCGGTGTAGACGAGACGTCCACGCTCGGCCAGCACCCGGACACCGACCTCGAGGGTCTCGGCCTTGGCGATGGAGTCGTACACGACGTCAATGTGCCCAGGGTGGGTGACTGGGAGACCGTCCAGCGGCATGTGCAGGACGGCGTCCGACCATTCAGCCAGCGCCTCCACAAGGGTCAACCGCGGTTCGTGGGCGAACACGCGATGCGCGCCGAACTGCAGGGCCATCTGCTCCTGTGCCTCGAACCGCGCCACCACGCCCACCTCGACATCGGGATAGAGGCTGCGGAGGATCGCGACGCTGGTCAGCCCCAGGGCGCCGGCTCCGTACACGAGCACCCGGCCATCCTTCGGAGGCGGGTGCCGCACGATGGCGTGGAACGAGACGGAGAACGGGTCGGCCAGCACGGCCGCCTCGTTCGAGATCGCGTCGGGGACGGGAATCAGCATGGAGTCGTGGGCGGCGAGGAGCTCGGCCCACGCACCGGGCGCCCCGGTGATGACGCCGACATGGACACCGGGCCCGAGGTCGCCCTTCGTGAAGCTCCAGCAGAGGCTCAGATCGCCTGCCTGGCACGGAGGGCACATCGGCGCGATGCCTCTTGGCCCACAGGTCAACCACGGGTTCAACACCACGCGCTGCCCCACGCTGAGCCCGGAGGCCGCCGGACCGAGGGCGACCACCTCGGCCACCACCTCGTGACCCGGCACGTGGGGGAGCGAGGAGAAGGCCGCCATCGGATTGTCGATGTCGCCGGTGCTGAAGTCGCCCAGCACCAGCTTGGCGTCGGACCCGCAGATGCCAGAGAGGATCGGCCGCGTGATCACCCAGTCGGGACGCACCATCCGCGCGTCGTCCATCTCGTGAAGGCCGAACGGTAACCCGGACAGCATCGTTTCGAGCTCGTCGGTGGGCGCCGGTCGGACTTCTTCTGGCGCAGGCGGCGCGCCGAAGACGAGGGCCTTCATGTCGCGCCACCCGTCATGGAGCGCATACCCACCATGAACCCGTCGATGTTCGAGGTCTTCATCTCAATGATCGCTTTCATGTCGGGCAGGTAGTGCTCAAACTGCTCGCTGTCGATCGCGTCGGCAATGCCCGTCGCGATGTCCGCCGGCGGCACCTTCGGCCCCTGGTACAGCGGCGCGTCGTTGTCCGGCTGGTCCCAGATTTCCGTGTCGATCGCGCCGGGCAGGATCAACTTCACGGCGAGACCGGTACCGTCAAGGTCCAAAGCCAGTGACTCGCTCCAGCCGGCCAGCGCGAACTTGGACCCGGAATAGGCAGCCTCGGCCGTGATCCCTAGGCGACCACCAAGGCTGGAAACGTTGACGATCGTCCCGCTGCTGCGCTCGAGCATCCGTGGCAGCAGAGCCAGGGTGATGGCGACCGGGGAGAAGTAGTTGACGGTCATCGTCCGCTCCACGTCAGCCATGGTGAGCCGTGTCGCCGACCTCCGCATCGGGACGGCCGCGTTGTTGACCACCACGTCGAGGCCGTCGTAGTGATCCCATATGGAGAGGGCCAGATTGGCGGCGCTCAGGGGATCCGAAAGATCGGCGCTCCACCGCTCCGAGTCGGGCGACGTGGCCCGGCAATCGGCCAGGATGGCGTCCAGCCGCTCCCGGCGACGCGCCACCAGGGCGACGGTGTCGCCCCGGCGTGCCAGTTCCCGCGCCAGCGCCTCACCGATGCCCGACGAGGCGCCGGTCACGAGCACGACTCGGCTCTGCGCGGCAGCACTCACTCTGCAATCACCCCTTTTGCGTCTGTCGTGCCGGCCAACCTCCGGCCGCCTTCACAATCTTGGGGTGAGCGAGGGGTCTCGAACCCCCGACCTCCAGGACCACAACCTGGCGCTCTAACCAACTGAGCTACGCCCACCGAGGGGCACAAGTGTGGCACACCGCCTCGGGGGCGATGACATGGCCAGGTCCCCACTCGCCATTGTGCGTCGGCCATCGTCCGGGCAATGAGACAGGCTCATCACCCGGTGTGCGAGGCTTGTGAAGGCGTTCTGTGCCCCGGTGGCCGAGAGGATGAGGCAACGGACTTCTAATCCGTACTACGCAGGTTCGAATCCTGCCCGGGGCGCTCTTGAACTGGTGAAACGTACAGGCGACATCGCAATTCGGGCTGTGATTTCGGGGAACCAACGCACGACCTTGGTGCTTCTCACGCCGCGTGTGGCTCGCACGCCGACGAGCGAAGTACGTCGAAGAACGACACTTTGGGTGGCTGTTGGGTAGAGGTAGCCCCCAGGTTGTGGGTCGAGCCGTATCGTCCTTCAGTGGGGCGATGTCCTGCAGCAAGGGGACGTCGGGTAGGGGAAAGCAGGCATGGAACCGACCACGCACCACCACGACACCGCGCGGGAATCAACGCCTGAGAACGAGGCTGACAGCACTGACGGGGTCTGCTGTCCCATCGGCGCGGACAACGAGAGCGACGTTCGGCCCGAGGACTCCTACACGGCATGGGCAACGTTCAAAGCGCTCCAGCGCATTGATGCTGACATTGCGGCTGAGTTCCTCAGGCAGACGACGGCGCGCAGCGGTTTGCGTGATCTGACCTCGTCATAGGTCTCGCGTCCAGACCGTGGCAACAGCCGCTCAGCCGTCCCTGTCTCCACGGAGGCCGGCGAGCAACGCGTCAGGGTCGTTCGAGATGACGATGCCCGCGGCCAGCTGGGACCGGATGAAGCCCTGCCGCTCGGCGTGGCCGATGAAGCCGAGGAAATGGCTGAAGAAGTCGTCAACGTTGAGGATGGCGCAGGGCTTGTCGTGAATGCCCAGCTGGGCCCAGGTCACCGCCTCGAAGAACTCCTCGAAGGTGCCGAACCCGCCGGGCAGCATGATGAAGGCGTCGGACAACTCGGACATCAGCGCCTTGCGGTCATGCATTGTCTCCACGACGTGGAGTCGACTGAGGCCTGTGTGGGCGACCTCGTCGTCGACGAGCGACGACGTGATGACGCCGGTGACGTGGCCTCCCGCACGAAGGGCGGCGTCGGCCAGCACCCCCATCAATCCGACTGAGGCACCTCCGTAGACGAGCCCGATGCCGAGCTCGGCCAGGCTGGCGCCGAACCGCTCGGCGGCCGACGTGATGGAGGGGCTGTAGCCGGGGCGAGACCCGCAGAACACGCAGACGTTCCGCAGCTCGGGCACGGCGGGCTACGCCACGCCGTCGCGCACGGCAACGGCCTCTGTGTCACGCGCGCGGCGACGGATCACCATCGTCTCCGCCGCGTCGCTGTCGTGAATCGACAGGGAGAAGCAGACTGCAGCGAACGCGATCACACAGGCGGTGGCGAAAGCCAGGTGGTACGCCCTCATGTTGGCGTGCACCGCGCCGCCCGCGGCGTGGGTGGATCCGACGGCGATGAGGACGGTCGAGAGCATGGCGACGCCCACCGCACTCCCGAACTGCCGCATGGTGTTGAAGAAGGTGGACGCCCGCCCTATTGCTTCCGGGGAGATCATGGCCATGGAGGCCGCCTGCATGGCGGGGAACACCTGGCCCATCATCAGCCCCAGCGTAAAGAGGACCACTCTCATCGCCCACAGGTTGACCGAGACGGTGATCTGGGTCAGCACGAACATGGTCGCCGTGAGACCGAGCAGACCGAAGGTGATGTGCCGCCTTGGCCCGAGCCTCGGGTAGATCAAGCGGGTGGCGAACTGCGCGCCCAGCATCACTCCGAACGCTTCGGGGAAGGTGGAGAGGCCGGACTGCAGCGCGCTCAGACCGCGCGCATCCTGATAGTAGAGAGGGATGAGATAGAGCGTGCCGAGGAACGCGGCCGACGAGAGGAACATGATCCCGTTGCACGAGCGGAACAGTCGTCCCGCGAGAAGGCCCAAATCAATGAGGGGTCTTTCCGTTCGCAGCTCCGCGATGACCATCGCGACCATGAGGAGCGCGCCCACGGCGCAGGTTGCCACCACGTCGGGAGAGGACCACGTCTTGAGCGGCCCCTCGGAGACGCCGTACATCAGCAGCCCCAGCCCGGTACCGCCCAGGAGGAAGCCAGGAAGGTCAAAGGCGCCAGCGTCGAGCGGTGCCGACCGTTCCAGGCACAGGCCGCCGAAGAGCACAGCAGCTGCGCCGAGCGGCACGTTGACGAGGAAGATCCAGCGCCAGGACAGATCCGTGACGAGCAGACCACCCAGGACCGGCCCGAGTGCCGGTGCGAACGTCATGGGGACGGTGAGAATGCTGGAGGCCCGGATGCGCTCTGACGGTGGGAAGACCCGGAACAACATGGCCATGCCAACCGGAGCGAGCATGCCGCCGCCCGCCCCCTGCAGGACACGCGCGAGGACGAGCTGGAACATGTTCTGCGAGACACCGCAGAGGGCCGAGCCCGCGGTGAACACGATGATCGCGGTGATTATCACGCGCTTGCCGCCGAAGCGATCGCCCAGCCAACCTGACGCGGGGATGAAGATGGCCAGGCTGACGAGGTAGGCGATCACGATCCCGTCGACCGCGGTCGGCGCCAGGTGGAAGGTCCGGCCGATGGTGGGCAGGGCGACGTTGACAATGGTGATGTCGACGATGTTCATGAACATGGCCGAGACGAACACGACGCTGACGGCGATCTTCTGATTGAGGCGGAATTCGGGCACGATCCAAGGGGTCCTGACGACGGGCGAGACTGCGTCCCGAAACCTAGTGGGGGCCGACATCCCTCCGAACGGTCGTTGCCCAGGGGCTGGGTCTGCATGCCCGGGTGGCGCCGGCCCGACCCGCATGCTCAACACCGCCGTTGCGATGGCACAATACGGCCGGTTCCCAACGTTGGAGGAGAGCGTCGTGCGAGGAGTCGAGCGGTCATGGGCTCTCGGTCGGGCCGTCCGAACTTGTCGCCGCACCCGCGTGCTGGTGGCTGCGCCGGTGGTCATGGCAGCCGCGCTGTCGTGGGTCGTCCCGGCACCGATTGGCGCCGCCGCCAAGGCCGCAGCTCCGTCCGCAACGGTGTGGTTGTGCCGCCCGGGGAAGGCCAACGACCCCTGCACGGCAGGTCTGAGGACCACCGCGGTGGCAGCCAACGGGTCCACGACCGACATGCCCGCCACGCCGAACCCGTCGTCGAAGTTCGACTGCTTCTTTGTCTACCCAACGGTGTCGGGACAGCTCACCGACAATGCCAATCTGAAAGTGGAGCCAGCCGAAATCGGGGTTGCGATCGCGGAAGCGGCGCGCTTCTCGCAGGTGTGCCAGGTATGGGCACCGATGTACCGCCAACGGACCGAGTACTCGTTGACCAAGGGCCTGGGAACGCAGTTGCGGTCTGGCACGATCGCCTACAACAGCCTGCTGTCGGGATGGCGCGACTACCTGGCGCACCACAATCACGGACGGCCGTTCGTCCTGATCGG
>Ga0307373_10014163_pt1 | contig 11036 bp, 13 predicted proteins | sample OX2MG_FD_202534 | JGI IMG/M metagenome (GOLD analysis project Ga0307373, IMG submission 202534) | Soil microbial communities from Risofladan, Vaasa, Finland - OX-2 | ecosystem: Environmental > Terrestrial > Soil > Coastal area > Acid sulfate soil | place: Finland: Risofladan, Vaasa | collected... | reverse complement strand
GCACGCGGGTGAATGGCAGGCCGGCGCCCGGGTCGAGCTGGCCTCGCCATTGGCCGGCGCCGTCATTGGCGACCGCTGGCCGCCACTGCGCGCGTGCCGACCAGCGACCGGTGAGCTCTGCCCGGCAGAACTCGGACTGAGCGCCTGTGTCACGTTGTGGCATGGGTACCTTCCGCAGGTGTGGGCCCTGATTCATCGGAGCAGCAGGCTGTGGTTCTTGGTGAAACGTTCGACTACCTCCAGGCGCGCGCGGCTGCCCGCCGGGCGAACAGCCGCCACCTCGGCGGCCAGCGACTCGAGCAGCCACATGGGGGCAACCATGCTGTCGTAGAGTGCGGGCCCGTCGACCGACGCCACAAGCAGGTGCTGGGCCTGAACGGCGGATTCGTGCCCGCGGCCGTCGGTGATCAGCACTAGCTGAGCCGCTGAGCCGGCGACGTCCCTGAGGAGGTCAACGGTGAGACGCGAGTACCTGCGGAAGAGGAAGGCGATGACGACGTCGCCGCGGTCGGCGCTGACGATCTGGTCGGGGAATCCGGGATCGATGAGCGTGACGGTGTCGCGCACTTCGTTGAGCAGCCGCTGGAGGTGAACGGCGAGGCCGAAGGACATGCGCGCGCCGATGATGAAGACTCTGCGGGCTACGGCCACGGCTTGGGCTGCTGGTGTCAGCGTGTCACGCACCAGCCCGGCGGTGGCCAGTACGTTCTTGGTGTCCTGGATGGCCTTGCGCTCTGCCAGCGAACCAGGCTCGCTAGCGGAAAAGCGCGACAGCGGGGACTCAGCGGAAGCGAGCATCGTCTGCCTGGCGGCGGACCGCAATTCTGCGAATCCCGCATATCCGAGCTTGCGCGCGAACCGCACGACCCCGGCACGGCTCACTCCGACCTTTTCGCCGAGCGATTCCGCGGTGTGGAGGGCGATGCTTTCCGGGTTGTCCGTCAGCTGCGCGAGGATAAGCCGGTCATTGGCTGTCAAGCTGCTCCGGGCGTCGGCCACGCGCGACGCGAACTCACCGTCAAAGGGGGCCAGGCCGAATGCTTCCGTCTCGCTCATGACTGCAATTCTCGCGGCTTGTTCACGTGACCCGACCGCGAGCCGCGACGTTCCATTCGGCAACCGGGTCGCCGGCCCGGAGCACGGTGAGCCGGTCGAAGTTACTGACCACAGCGCAGGCATGGTTGGGAAGAATCCGCAGCCGGTGGCCGATGGCCAGCGGCAGCTCGCCGGTGAGGCTGAGCCAGCCATGCTCCTCGGAAAGGCTCGCTAGGCGCATGTCATCCCGGCCGATGACCTGACCGTATCCGTCGAGCAGGCTCAGCCCGTGCGCGCCGCGATCGAGGCTGAGCGCCTTGGCTCCGGCATCGACTACGCCGCGATCTGCGGCTGAGTGGCTGACCACCGTGGTCAGGACCGACAGCGCGCATCGCTCCGGCCCGACGACGCCGAGCGCGACCTGAGTCGCGTCGTAGAAGACGTAATTGCCTGGCCTGACCTCTGTCACGCCCTCGATATCGATGATGTCGCGGAACGATGGCGTGGCTCCGCAGCTCACCACGTCAATCGGCAGTCCTCGCTCGCGCAGCCGCTCGGCGGTACGTACCAGGGCCTGGACCTGATCCCGCGCCACAGACCTGCGCCGGGCGGGATCCGGCTCGCCGTACACGCTGCCCTCGTGAATGCACACGCCCCGCACCCGCAGACCGTCAAGATCGGCGACGGCCATGGCCAGGCACTCGGCTTCGTCGTCGGCAACACCGATCCGGTGCATTCCGACGTCGAGCTTGAGCAGCACGTCCATCCGGAGGCCGGCCCGCAGCATCGCAGCGGACAGCGCGCTGGCTGAGGCGGCGTTGTCGACCACGGTGGACACGGTCACCCGCCTGGCCAGAGCGGCCAGCCGTGACAGCTTCACATCGCCCACGAGCGGGTAGCACACCAGCAGGTCGTCGAAACCGGCGTCGGCGTAGACTTCGGCCTCGCCCAGCTTGGCCACGGTCAGGCCGACCGCGCCGAGCTCGCGCTGGCGGGCGGCGATTTCGATTGTCTTGTGGGTTTTGATGTGCGGCCGCAGCCGCTTGCCGTAATTCTCGGACAACTGCGCGACCTCGCGCAGGTTGCGTTCCAGCCGGGCCTCATCGACCAGCACGCAAGGCGTGTCGAGCGCATCTAGGCTCATGGTTCGACCACGACCTTCACGGCTTCCCCCGAACGCAGCAGTTCGAAAGCCGCTGCGATCTGCTCAAGCGGAACGCGGTGGCTGACCAGCCGGTGCACGGGCAGCTCACGCAGCAGTGCCACCGCCCGCTGGAAGGTGAACCTGCGCAGCCAGACGGCTTCGATCGTGACGTCACGGCGTAGCAGGTCAAAGAGCGGCACATTCGCTGCGGCCGCAACCGGGGGCAGTCCCACCAGCACGGCCGTTCCACCCGGACGGAGTGCTGCGAGCGTGTCAATGACCGTGGCCGGCGCGCCGACCGCCTCGAAGGCGACGTGCACTCCGCGGCCGTCAGTCAGGTCACGGATGCAGTCCGGCAGGCTGGTTGTCGCCGGGTCGATGACCACGTCCGCTCCGACCTCCGCGGCGATCTGGCGCTTGCGCGGGTTGGGATCGGACACGACGACCAGACTGGCCCCGGCACGCTGGGCGAGCATGGTAAGCAGCAGGCCGATGGTCCCGGCGCCGATCACCGCTACCTGGTCTCCGACCCTGATCCGGCCTCGATCGTGTGCGTACAGCGCGCAAGACAGCGGCTCAGCCAGCACCCCGGTGCCAGCTGGGAGTCCGGCGGGGACGCTGCACAGCGCGCGCTGCGGCACCACCGTCCGCTCCGCGAAGCCACCGAGCATCGGGATCCGCTGCACGCAGAGGCCGTCCTCGCCCTCACGGCAGTACAGACATGAGCGGCAGGGCAGGCTCGGTTCCCAGGTGACCTCATCGCCTGGCCGGAACTGCCTGACTGCGGAGCCGACCGCCTCGATCACGCCTAGCGGCTCGTGCCCCAGCACGCGCGGTGGCACGAACTCCGTCAAGTCGCCGTCCACGATGTGCACATCGCTGCCGCATACCCCGCAGCCGCGCACTCGTACCAGCGCGTCATCAGCGCCCATAACGGGCAGCGGCCAGTGGCCGACATCGAGTCGGCGATCGCCGCGCCACACGGCGGCCAGAACCTGACCGTCGGTGTCAGTCACGCGGGTTCCCGACTCGGCGGCAAGCATCGGCGATCGCCTCGGTACTCAGGCCGTACTTGCGGAAGAGGTATCCGGGTGACGCGCCTTCGGCGAACGTGTCGGGCACGCCGACCCGTACACCGCGGCATCGGACGCCCGCGTCGAACAAGGTCTCGGCCACCGCCGATCCCAGGCCTCCGATGATCGAGTGGTTCTCGGCGGTGACTACCGCTCCGGTTCGGCCGGCCAGCTCGCAGATGATCTGCGCGTCGAGCGGCTTGAGCGTGTGCACATTGACGACCGCGGCGGCGCAGCCCTCACCGCTGAGCTGATCGGCGGCGGCCAGGGCCAGCGTGACCATCAGCCCGCACGCGAAGATCACCACATCGCTGCCTTCGCGCAGCACCTCGGCCTGGCCAAGGCTGAACGGACGGCTCATCGTCTCCGACATCAGCGGGACCTCGCCGCGCTTGAGGCGCATGTAGACCGGGCCGTGATAGTCAGCCAGCGCCGTGACCGCGGCCCTGGTCTGGCGGGCGTCGGCGGGTTCGACGACCGTCATGTTGGGGAGGGAGCGCATCAGCGCGAGATCTTCTATCGCCTGGTGGGTCACGCCGCCCGGGGTGGTCAGGCCAGGCATGAAGCCCATCAGCTTCACGTTGGTCCGGGGATAGGCGACCTGCATGGCGATCTGATCGAACGCTCGCCGGGTCGCGAACACGCTGAACGTGTGCAGGAAAGGAATATCACCGGCCCGCGCCATGCCTGCGGCCACTCCGACGGCATTCGCCTCGGCCATGCCGAGATTAAAGAACCGATCTGGGATGGCGTCGCGGAAGAGATCGGTTTCGGTCGGCCCGGTGAGGTCGGCTCCGATGCAGACCACCTCAGGACGCGCGCGAGCGATCTCGACCAGTGCGTTGCCGTATGCCTTGAGCTCGGTGGGCGTGTCCGTGGGCCACACCGTGGCGCTCATGCCCGCTCCTCCGGCTGGCCAGGGAGTCCGCCGAGCTCAGCGAGCGCTGCGGCGGCCTGGTCGGCAGACAGCTTGGCGTAGTGCTGAAGCTGGCCGCGCAGGAAGGAAATGGGGTATCCGGGGATGGTCCGCGCCACGATCGCCGTCGGCGCGCCAGTCGTCCCGCGTGCTGCCTCAAGCGTTGCGAGCAATTCCGGCACGTCGTGGCCGTCGACCTCGTGCACCGACCAGCCGAACGCTCGCCATTTGGCGGCAATCGGTCCCATCGGGAGCACGTCGCTGGTCGCGCCCTCGACCTGCATGCCGTTGAGGTCGATGATCAGGCAGAGGTTGTCCAGACCGTATGCAGCCGCGGCCATGGCAGCCTCCCAGGTCTGGCCTTCCTGCATCTCTCCGTCGCCGAGGATCGCATACACCCGCGTTTGCCTCTGGTGCCGCCTGGAGCTGAGGGCTACGCCGAGCGCGACTGAGAGTCCCTGGCCGAGCGAGCCGAACGTGCCCTCCACGCCCGGTACGTGCTCGGAGGAAATGATCTCAAGCAGGCTGCCGTCCTGGCCGTAACTGGCGAGGTCCGCTACCGGGAAGAACCCTCGCTCGCTCAGTGTCGAGTACAGGCCGACAGAGTTGTGCGCCGTGCACAAAAGGCACCAGTCACGGTCGGGATGATCGGGGTTGGCGGGATCCAGGCGCAGCTCAGAAAAGTACAACGCGGCAAGGATGTCCGCCGCTCCCAGCCCTTGCATCAGATACCCCTCGCCAACCCGGGCGACCGTGCGGATCATGTGCCGCCTGATGCGGGCAGCATGCTCAGCGACCGCGGAAGCTCCTGGAGTCGGCCGATCGAGAACCGGCGGCCGCGATCCTCCGCCTGGCTCGCGGCGAGCGACGTCCTGGCGTTCATGCGCTGCGGTGGTCATGTGTCTGTTCTGTCCCTTGATCTTTCGAACACGTAGCAGGGCCGCCCGTGTTCTGGGTCGAGGATGCACTCGGTGAGCACGAATCCAGATTCCATCAGCTGCGCAAAGGCCGGCCGTGTCTTCTGCCGCCAGTCGTGCGCCAGCTCGCGCGCATGACCGACGAGGTACTGGAAATCTGCCGGGATCTCGCAGGTCACCCGGTCGGCCGATGGTTCAGCGTCGATCTCCTCGAGTACTCGCTCGGCTGTCGTTCCTGTGCAATGGCTGATGCGTTGGCTGTCGCCAGGCAGTCCCACGTCCACGCTGTCGAGCCGCGAGCGGACCCGTTCGGAGCTTAGGTCCCAGTCGACGGCGAACTCGTCAAGAGGGACGCCGCCTTCAGTGACCCAGTCGCTGTCAAAGGATCCGCGGGTATCGATGACGTACTTTGATCCAAGTCCGCCGAGCCTGGTGAGGTAGAGGTGGGCGTTGACCGAACGCAGGGCACTGTAAGTCCACCGGATCCGCCGGTAACCGCGCTCTAGCGCCATCTCGCGCTGGGCGGCCTTCATCGCGTAGGCGCGACCCTGTGACCGGTGGCCCGGCAGCACCCCCAGGCCGCTGGAGTATAGGTACGGCTCGCCGTCGTCTAGGCCGGCGAACGCATAGCTGAAGCCCACAGCCTGGTCGCCGTGCCACAAGCCGAGCATCAAGCCGCCGACCTTGGTCGAGTCCTCAAGCAGCCACGCTGGCGGAGTCGCGCGGTCGGTCAGCGAGAAGACCGCCTGGAAGACAGCCACAAGCCGTCCGTACTCCTCGATGTCCAGCGGCGGCCGGATTACATACTCCGCCATACGGCGCCTAGACCTGCAGCCCGGCAGTCGGCGAGTCGGATTCAGGTACGTACTCTCTCGCAGCCTCAGCGGCCTCTCGCCTGCGGCCTATCCAGGTCGCCGCCACGGCGGCCAGAGCGAGGGCGGCCACCGCCACCAGAACGACCAGGCGACCGTTCTTGAATACTGGTGTATCCCACAGTCCCTGGAAGAAGCCCTTGTAGAAGAAGTACACGGTAACGACGACCCCGAACAGAGGGATAACGGCGTTTCGGAGCCAGTTAAACTCATCGCGCGCGTATCGCCGGAAGTAGACCGGGTTGCAGATGTTGATCGCGAGATAGGTGACAAGAGCAAAGAACACGATCATGTTCGACAACCACAAGGCCACGTTGTAGTTCATGCCCTGGAAGAAGCTCACCAGGATGTCGGCGATGATCGCGAAGCCGATCACGACGCCGATCGCATGCCACGGGACGCGGAACCGGGGATGCACCAGGCCGAGCCTCCGGTCGAGCACGCCGTCGCGCCCCATCGCGAACATTATCCTTGTCGAGCCGACAGCGGCAGCGATCAGCAAGCCGAAGCTCGCCTCAAGGCCCATGATGTCGATCACGTCACGACCAGCGGTGCCGAAGGCGGCACTGGCCGCCGCCGCTAGCGGAAAGCCCCCGCTAGCGATGACCTTGACGTATGCGCTGGGCGGGAGAGCGTCGCTGAGTACTACCGAAATGACGATCCAGTAGAGTCCCACCAGGATGATCGACAGGATGGTCGCACGTGGAATCAGCTTCCTCGGCGTGCGGGTCTCCTCGGCCACTGTCGAGATGGCGTCGAAGCCAGTGAACGACAGGACGCCAAGCACCAGTGCGGGAACAAGTGCCGAGACGCTGGGAATGTGGGCAGGGTTAAGGGGTGCAGCCGACACCTGATGGTGGGTCGCGGCGAACCAGGCGACTACCGCGATCACTGTCAGGATCAGGATTTCCAGGGCTACCAGGATGTAGGACGTCTCGATGCTGACCGAGATACCGCGGAAGATAATGGGCAGCGCCAGCAGCAGTGAGCCGAACAGGATGATCCCGAAGACCAGCGGGGACGTCGAGCGCACCAGATCAGAGCCGAGCAAGGCGATAGCGGGCATGTCGTAAGGGATGATCGCGGCGTAGTACAGCGTCGCGCACAGCCCGATAAAGATCCCCACCTTCGGACTGATCAGATGCGCGGCCCACTTATATGCGCTGCCAGATGATGGCATCCGGCCGCTCAGCACCGCATAGCTATAGGCGGTAGGAAGGGCCATGACCATGCTGACGAGGAAGACTACAGCCGTGGCTCGTCCCACGTGAGGGATCATGAAGCCCCAGTTCGTGAAGATCGCCAGCGAGGGTGCCATGATCACTACGCCGAGAATCATCGCGCCCATGAGCCCGAGGGCATTGCGCCTGAGTGACTTCTCCGCCCCGGAAGAGCCTGCGGTCTGGGTTACGGATTCGCTGGACATAAGCCGTTGCCTCCCGTGCGTAGGAGTGGTGCAGGTCCGTCAGTACCTCGGAGCCGCGCCCGGCGTGCGATCCAACGACTGAGCGAAACCGTTCATGCCGAGAGTGAAACTGAAACATAACGGTCTGTCAATAGGCGGGGCATCCCCGCCGTAGGGACGTCCCTCGCACGGATCATTGCTGGCAGGCGCCCGTGCAAGATCACGGCCCGGACGTGTTGCTCGCCAAGCGCCAGACGCCGGGGCACACCTGGTCACTGAGGTCCGCAGCTCTCCCGTTCAGGCTGGCCGGCTTGGACCGCCCTCCATTCGATCCGAGCCACCGGCCATCATCCATGGCGACGAGGCTGCTGCTAGGGAAGTTTCACCCCGGATACGTTCGCGAGAGCATAATGGTGTGCACCATACTGACGATCAGCGGATCGGAACGGGCGGAGTGCATGGTTCACGGTGATGTCGGCAGCTTCGACACGCGGTTTGAGCGGCTGACCGACCACTATCGCGACGTGATCATGCGTGGTCATCTCAAGCCAGGCGACCGGTTCCCGTCTGCCCGCGAGCTGAGCGAGCAGCATGGGGTGGGCCGGACGACAGCGGGCCGAGTGCACGGGACGCTCATCTCCCTTGGCCTGATCGAGCACCGGCCGGGCATCGGCACCTTCGTTCTCGGGCCGCGGCAAGGTGGCGCAGAAGATACCTCCGCTCTGGCCGTCGCAGGGCGCAGGGTTCTGGAGGCGTTCGACGAGTGGCGGATGCGTAACAAGCCGGTCGCGCTTTCCAACGCTATCGACGAGCTGCGGGACGCCCTGCGCTGATCAGGAGTTCACCCGGCACAGCGAACCCGCCCTGCCTCGATGATCGCCTGCATGTACTGCGGCCAGTCGGCGGCGAGCTGACGCGTGATGGCCTGGCGAACGAGTTCGCGTTCAGGGTTGGCCGCCATGACTGATCCCCCTGGGCCGTCTACCTGCAGCTGCGTCGACGAGTCGCAGATGAGCAAGTAGGCGCGCTCGGAGATCGTCAGGAAGAGCGCTGCGAACGATCCGGCGTGATCACCTTCTTACCTCGGCTTTCCAGCATGCGCTTGGCCGCCGACACCGGCCCGGTTACTCGTGTTCTGCCTGCGAGATTGCTCGGTGGCTCGCTTTCATTCCCGCCTGACCTCCATGGTCTGCTCCAGTTCGGCTTCCTGCTCGCGGTAGAACGCTCCCATCGCTGTCCATGACCGGGCCAGCACGCCGTGCCGCCCAGCCAACTCTGGCCCCGCTCGCTGGCGACTCGCTCTTCGGCTGGGCCCGGATCGCGGCCAGGCTAGCGTGGGCCGAACGCACAGAGCGCCCAGCCCGGCGGGTGCTCAGACAGGTGCTCGCTGATCCGTTCCTTGCGTGCGTCCATCGCTACCGCCAGGTCGGCGAGGAACCGCTGCCGCTGAGCATCAGCCACCTCAGGCACCTGCTCGGACCATGGCCGCTGAGGCTGCGGTACCAGCGGGTCGACCAGGTGGCGGATCCTGGCGTCGACCACGGCGGCCACGTCCCTCGCCACGGCCAGCGACCGGGAATCAACCGCCTGCCTGACGACATCGCCAGCCGAGATCATCCATTACCTGTCGGGATATCAGTTCCTCATCGACCTTGGTGCCCTTGTCAGCCAACCCGGCCGCAATAGCATTTCCAATGGCACGCCGTTTACACCGTGAAGCTACGCCTTGGGCAATGGTCAATGCTCTGGCCAGCAGCCGCGCCCGAGCACCGCCATCCCGAGTTCCTGGATAGCCTCGTCCTTCACTGCGTCGGCGAGGAAGTGGATGAGAGCTTCGGCCGTGTCGGCTCCCGATTCGTGCGTGGCGTCCAGGATGGTCTCGGCGGCATGCTCGGCGCGGGTGTTGCGTATGGACCGTAGTAGAAGAACCAGCCAGCCCTGCTTCTGGGCAGGCGGCATGGTCTCGGGGAGCCTCCAAGGTTGCAGCAGTCCTTAAGTCCCCCCTCGCGGGCCCGCCGGAGTGCGGGGCAATCGTATGGCTCCGAGGTGACCGTGGCGATCACGGTGTCTGCGGAAGATGCCGACAGCCTTCGGCAGGCCAGGCCTCCCGTCACGCAGGCGGCGGGAACGCATATTCGATTACGATCACCAGATCCATGCGTGATTCGGCTGGGAACCATGTGCCGTATGCGTATTGTGCGCATACTGTCTCATGCTCACGTTACCGAGTGACCAGGCTGTCGAGGCCGCTGTCGGCCGGTTGCGGGCCAGTCTGGTTGCGCCCGGCCTGGACCGGGCGGTAGCCGGGTACTTCGCTGAACCGGAGTTCGCCGGGGTGACCTTTACCGACCTGGGCCGCAACCCGCCGTTCGAGATCGTTCCCGACGACCTGATCGCGGTGGCCTTGCTGGACATCACCTGGCGTCCGCAGGTCGTCCGCACGCTCCTCGATCTTCGCAAGCGCGAATTCGACGAACTGCTGGCCGCGGTCCCGCATGACGTCGACTTGTGGAACGCCTCCGACGAGGACCTCGGGCACGTCGACATGGCGTGGGACGCCCTGACTGCGGTCGACGGCATCGGCACGGCCAGCGCCACCAAGCTGCTGGCCCGCAAGCGCCCCCGGCTCTGCCCGATCAGTGACAACGTCGTGATCAGGGCCGTCGACGTTCCCGGCCGGACCTGGGACGTGCTGCGCCGCCTGCTCCAGGACCCCGCCGCCCGCGCCGATATCGAGGCGCTCCGCCCGCCCGCGGCCGCCGCCGTCAGCCTGCTCCGGATACTCGACGTGGCCCTGTGGGTCTCGCACAGCGACACCTCCGCCGCCCGCCGGATGCGATACAACGTCCGCTTCCATAGGGACAACGAACTGACGAGGTAGTCCCGGCGGATAAGCTGCCGCAACTCGCCGTCCGACGAGGCGCAAAGCGTGGCCGTGTCAGCCTTGAACCTGGCCACCCACGCGCCGCCCGAGCAGTCGATCTCGCAAGCCTCGTCCCAGTGCCACCGCAGATCAGTCAGTGCCGCCTCACCCGGTGGCCACTCCAGGGCACGCGCACGTACGCAACGAATCCCGGCAACGATCCGCCCCGGCGGCCTTAGTCCGCGGCCTCCCATCCGGCATCCCACGCCGCAGCTGTCTCCGCGAGCCGCATGCACCCGCCGACGTGGCCGCGTTCCGCATTGACAGGCCCGTCGAACGGGCCGTGGTCGCTGATCAGCCCGTCGCAGGAGCCGCGCTGCCACGTGAGCGACCGGCCGTAGCGCCAGGCCGTCTCGGTATCCGGGCGCCCGGCCGCATAGGAGTAGGCCGCTTCGGCGACCGTCTCCCCGGCCAGATCTGGCTCGCCGCCGGGGACGAGGTCTAAGGCAGCGCCGATCTCGCTCCAGCTGCGCCCGGCCTCCCGGGCGTCACGGATGTAATTCCGGACATGGTGGCGGGCTCCCAGCTCGATCTCGCGGGCCGGCCGCAGCCCGGCAAGCGGCTCGACGTCACCGGTGGATATCTGGGAACCGCGGAACCCAGGTCGCCTGATGACCTCGGCGCCGTCCTGCCGGGCCAGGTCGATGGCTGCCCGGCGGGCCGCGTTCCGGGCGGCTCTGGCCGACTTCTCTCGTGCCTCGCGGCTGCGCTCTGACGCGGTCACGGCCGGGCCGGCTCAGCCGCGACGTGT
>Ga0307373_10014162_pt1 | contig 11036 bp, 12 predicted proteins | sample OX2MG_FD_202534 | JGI IMG/M metagenome (GOLD analysis project Ga0307373, IMG submission 202534) | Soil microbial communities from Risofladan, Vaasa, Finland - OX-2 | ecosystem: Environmental > Terrestrial > Soil > Coastal area > Acid sulfate soil | place: Finland: Risofladan, Vaasa | collected... | reverse complement strand
ACGCGCCCATATGTTGGCGATGCCGCTCGCCACGACCAGGCTGGTGGTCGCCGCCAGGAAGATTGCGCCCTGTGCGAAGACCTCGCGGGCCACGGCTTCCCCGTACCACAGGGTGCCGAAGCCCAGGTTTTCGATCTCCTGCGCGACGTTCCTCTGGACGTTCGCGGGCTGTGCGGCGAGCGATCCGGAAAATATGCCGAGCCGCCCAGGTCTCACGTTCCCGAGGCGTGCGACGCTCATGGGCAACACATCGTCTGATTACCGTAGCGCCAGCTGACCACGGGCATCCCCAGCGCGGCGGCCGCGTCCCCGCGTGCATTACCCTCCGAGGGTCGTGCCCGCATCCGCAAACGAGGCTCGCAGCGGCCCGGTGAAGCTGCTGCTCGTGCTCGCTTTTCCCGAGCAGGTCCGCAACCAGTACCGGGACCGGCTGGCGGCGCGCTTTCCCGAGGTGCAGGTAGACATGGTCGACCACCACTCGAAGGTCGATCCGTACATCGAGGAAGCTGAGATCCTGGTCACGTTCGGCGCACATATCAGCGATCGCGTGCTCGAGAAGGGCGCGCGGTTGAGGTGGATCCAGGCGCTCGGCACCGGGGTCGACGGCATCGTCGACCGGCCGGCACTGCGTGAGGGCGTGATCGTCACCAACCTTCGCGGCCTTCATGGAAAGTCGGTCTCGGAAGCGGCTCTCGCGTTCATGCTGGCGCTGGCTCGCAACCTGCCCCGGGCGGTGCGCAACCAGTCCCTAGGCAGATGGGAGCGCTTCCAGGTCACCCTCCTGGGCGGCGCCACGGTGGGCATATTCGGTGTGGGGGTCATAGCGGAGGAGCTGGCGCCACGGTGCAAAGCCCTGGGCATGACCGTGATCGGCCTGAGCTCCGCCACGCGAGAGCTGCCTGGCTTCGACGAGATGGTGAGAAGGGACGAGCTGATGAACGTCCTCGCGCGTCTCGACTACCTTGTCCTCCTGACGCCCTATACGAAAGAGACGCACCACGTCATCGACGCGAAGGTGCTGGCCGCGATGAAGCCGTCGGCGTTCGTGGTCAATCTCGCGAGGGGCGGGATCGTCGACGAGCCGGCGCTGATCGATGCGCTCCGAAATCGCGTCATCGCCGGGGCGGGCCTGGACGTGTTCGCCGAGGAGCCGCTGCCCGACGGCCATCCTTTCTACTCGATGGACAACGTGATCATGACCCCGCACATGGCGGGTTTCCACGTCGGTTATGCCGCGGATGCGCTCCCCGTCGTCGAGGAGAACGTCCGCCGCTACCTGGCCGGGGACTTCGAGGGCATGATCAACGTGGTCAAGCGGTAGGCGGGCGCAGGTGGGGGAGATGTCCGAACGCGTGAACCACCCTCTGCCCGATCGCGAGCTCGAGCGGCGCTGGGCGCTGATCCGCAAGGCGATGGCAGAGCGCGGGGTCGACGTTCTGCTGGCGCAGGCCAACAACGATTTCATGGGTGGCTACGTCAGGTACCTGACCGACATGCCGGCCACCAACGGCTACTGGTTGACGGTCATCTTTCCCCGCGATGCGCCCATGACGGTGATCGGGCAGGGCGCTTTCGGCCTCGACCAGACGCTGCCGCCGCAAGGCGATGGCATCCGCCGCGGCGTGGGGAGGTTGATGGGCGTGCCGAGCTACTCGTCGGCGCATTACACGGCGGGATACGACGCCGGGCTTGCGGCCAAGGCGCTGGAGGGCTACGCGCGAGCCACCGTCGGCCTCCTGGGCGTCGCGTCCATGTCGTTCGCGTTGGTGGACGGGTTGAAGAAGGGCGCGCTGGCCCACGCCAACGTGCTCGACGCCTCCGAGCTGGTCGACCCCATCAAGGCCGTGAAGAGCGAGGACGAGCTGGCTTACGTCCGCCGCACCGCGCTGGCGCAGGACGCCGCGATGGCTGCGGCGTTCGAGGCGATCCGTCCCGGAATGGCCGAGCTCCAGGTCGCCGCGGTCGCCGAGCGCGCGGGCCACGACGCAGGCAGCGAGCAGGGTCTGTTCCTGTCGTTCTCATCCCCTGCGGGCTCGCCCGGCCAGATCGTCAACCGCCATCTCCAGGGCAGGGTGCTGCAGGAGGGTGACCAGTTCAGCCTGCTCGTCGAGAACAACGGACCGGGGGGCTACTACTGCGAGCTCGGCCGCACGGCCGTGTTGGGCAAGGCCACGGAGGAGATGCGCGAGCAGCAGGCATTCGTGGTGGAAGCGCAGGAGTTCTGCACCCGGCTGCTCCGGCCGGGAGCGGACCCGGCGGCGATGTGGGAAACCTACAACGCGTTCATGCGCGAGCAGGGCCGCGCCGAGGAGAAGCGCGTTCACTTTCACGGCCAGGGCTACGACATGGTCGAGCGCCCGCTAATACGCTTCGACGAGACGATGCCGGTCGCGGCCAACATGTACTTCGCGCTGCATCCCGCCTTTTCGACGGCGCGGACGTATTCGTGGGCGTGCGACAACTTCCTGCTCACCGCGGAAGGTAAGGTCGAGAGGCTGCACCGATTGCCCCGCAAGCTGTTCGAGCTGGGCTGACCTTCGCGGGCGGTTAGGTGCGCCCAGTCACTCGAGGCAGAATTCGTTGCCTTCTGGATCGGCCATCACGACCCAGCCACCCGGGTCGAGCCGGCGGCGGTCGTCGACGATGCGCGCTCCCAGCGAAAGGAGCCGTGCCATCTCGGCTGCCTGGTCGAGCTCGACCGGAACCACGTCGAGATGCACGCGGTTCTTCACCACCTTGCTTTCGGGGACCGTGACGAACACCAGTCGGGGGCGCCGGCCTTCCGCTGGCCGGGCGACCCAATATTCGTTTCCGGGCGAGGCAACATGTTCGAGTTGGTATCCGGTCGCCGCGCTCCAGAAAGACGCAACGGCGCGGGCATCGTGACAGTCGAACGTGATGTTCAGGATCGCCGAGGAGGCCTCGGCCGAAGAGTCCCGATGATCCGTCACGAGGCGCCTGTCCGAACCCCGAGCTGCGCCAGCCATCGCCGGTATGCGATTGCGGTGCGGTCGCTGCGCAGGTGCAGCTCGGCCTGCAGGTCGAGGGGCAGCAGCTCAGGGCGCTGCGATTCCAGGATCGGCCGGTCCTGCTCGAAGATGCGGTCCTGGAACTCGACCATCCCTTCAGGCGGCTCGTAGTTCATCGCCATCCACATCCACGCCGTGCTGTCCGTCACGTCATGCGGTGTCACGGACAGCAGGATTCCGAACGACAGCTCGCCGTGCTTGACCAGGGAGGCCGAGAGCGGCCGGTGCACTCGATAGGTGTACGTCACGGTCGAGCCGCGCCCGGTGCCGTAGGGGTCGGGCTGAAACACCTGGACGCCCGTCGCCAGCACACCGTCCTCGTCGATCCGCGCCGTGTAGTCCGCGATCTCAGGTCTCTGCCGGTCGCCCAGCACGCCTTCGTGCACGAACGGGAAGTGGCCGACGTCGAGAAAGTTCTCGACGATGCGCGGGCCGCTGGCCCGCACCCGGTAGGGCCCCGCCAGGAGCACCTCGTGACCCGGATCGTCCAGCAGATCGAACGTCGGGATCGCCGTGGTGCCGCTGCCCAGCGTCACCCACACCACGCCGTGTGCAACCGCCGCGCGATAGGTGGTGGTTCTCGCCTTGGCCGGCGGTGACTGCTCGGGATGGGCAGGGATGCGCACGCAGCCGCCGTCCGTGCCATACGTCCAGCCGTGATACGGGCATTCGAGGCGTGAGCCGTCGACGATTCGGCCGAGGGAAAGGCGTGTGCCGCGATGGACGCACAGGTCACGCCACGCCAGGAGCTCGCCGCCGGACCGCCAGAGCACGATGTCCTCGCCGAGCAGGCGGGCCGCGAGCGGCCCTCCGTCCGCCAGCTGCTCGACGCGTGCGACGGGGTGCCAGTCGTCGACCAGGACGGGGTCATCGATCATCGGAGCTCACGCCCGAGGAGTATGGAGCCCGCGCCGGCCCGCGGGCCCGAACCGAAGCGCCGGAGGCCTTCATCGCCCTCGAACGCTCTCGCCGCACCGCTAGCAGACAGGCGACCCACACGGCGACGACGCCGGCTAGGCCCATCTCGCCCAGCATTCGGAGCACCACGACGTTCGAGTAGCCGCTCACCAGCAATGTCTGCAGCTGCTGCTCGCCGGGGCCGATCAGCAACGAGCTGGCGGCCACCAGCGCGAGGACCGTCCAGTCCCGGTTGCGCACACCCCACGCCACCAGCACGAGCATCGGGAGGAGGAGAAGGACGAGGTGAGTCCCCCACGAGTAGGTGGCGACCATCGGGCCGACCGCCACGATAGCCGCCGCCTCCAGGCTCCTGCCGACGCGGTCGCGCGCGGGCGCGCGAAGCACCGCGAACGTGATCAGCAAAGCCGCCAGGGCGACAACGACCGTGATGACGCGGGCGAGCGGCGGGCTGCCTCGCTGCGCTCCGAAGAAAGTCGCGGGTTCGATAAGTCGGGTGATCGTCCCGCCCGGCGAGTGGTTCTCGAAGATGCCGGTGCCGGCGCCCACCACCGGTAGCACTTTGAGGAGGTATTCGAACAGGTACTGGGGCGCCGCCAGTAGCGCGAGCGCCACGCCCGTGACCGCCGTGGCGACCAGCATTGACCACCTTCTACCCCAGATCAGGAGCAATCCGACCGGTGCCTGGATCACCTTCAGGGCGACGGCCAGGGCGAGCGGCGCACCGCCCCACCATCCGCCCGAGATCCAGCTCATCAGCCACAGGCCCGAGAGTGCGAGCAGGACGAGGTTGACCTGGCCCTCGTCGATGTTGCCGATCACCGGCCCAAAGCTCAGTGCCGTGATCACAAGCAGTGCCGCAAGCTCGCGGTCACGCACCTCCAGGGCTCTCAACGCGCAGACGAGAAAAGCCGCCAGGGACAGGTTCAAGACGATCACGACGGCCGCCGCCACCTCGCGGCTGTCGACACCGACCAGCGGTTGAAGGAGCCAGGCGAGCAGTGGAGGCATCACGTACTGGGGACCGGTCGGCTCCTGGCAGCCCATGGTGGCGCACAGGTCGTAGGGGTCCAGGTTGGCCGCGAGCCTGCCGGCCGCGCGCATATAGCTCTCCTGGAAATCGCTCAGGTAAGTGCCGAGCGCGAGCGGCTCGATCACCACGCGCCACGCGTACACCATCGCCACCGGTATGCCCACCAGCGCGAGGAGGACCCTTCGGAAGATCCGGTTGTCGAAGGCGCGGAGGCCGAAAACCGCCTGGGTCTGCATCAGTTGTTGAGGGTAGCGAGCATGCCGGTCAAGTAGCTAACCCGCCCGGGGGCAGCCCCGGTCGCCCGGGTCGACCGCACGCAAGTTACGGCCAGGGGCGTCGTTTGCGCATCCGTGGGTTCCGACTCGGTGCGGTTCGTGCGTTTCTCATTCATCTTCGGGCTGCTTTAAGTGCAGTTCGGCCTGAGCAAGAGGAAGGGACGATGATCTCGCGACTCGCGATCGGACGGTCGATGAAAACGGCTCCGCGGGACCGGAAGCCCCGCAAGAACCGGGTCGTGCGCTTCCTCATCCTCACCGTCGGCTCCGGGGCCCTGGCGGCGCTGCTCGCGATCGCAATCGCAGGCATCCCGACCGTTCTCGGCCTGGTCTTCCCAACCGGCCCCACGCCCGCCATCCAGGCGAGCGCGATCTTCCCGCCCGTTCAGCCGGTGCACAGGGTAATAGACGTATACGACCCGCCAAAGCAGGCGCCCAGACCTCAACCCAAGCCCGCGGCCGCGCCGACGGCCGAGCCCAGCCAGCAGCCAGAGCCGCCAGAACCTGGGGACAACTGATGGACCGGCGACCCGAGGTGTCGACCCGCGATCGCGCCATCCTGATCGTGCGGCTGGCCACGGTGGGCGGCCTTGCGGGCGCTCTCGGCCTGACCTGGCTCTTCTCCAACCTCGCTGAAGCCTTCTTCTCAGGCAGGGCGCCCGCCGCGCAGCTGCCACCGGTCGTCCCGGTCGCCGCTGCACCCGTGCAGAAGGCCCCGCCCGTGGTCCAGACGATCGTCCATCACTCGGGTTATCCCCCATCGTCCGGGGGCGCAGCCCCGCGTCCTCCATCGCAAGGTCCGGCTGCGGCCCCGGCTCCGCCCCCGGCCCCGGTCTGCCATTCCACCCCGTCCAAACCTTGCTGAGCCGCGACAGCTTTTTGTCCATGGGGACGACCAACGCCGTGGTGGTAGACGACCCCGAGGCGCTCCCGGCGGCGCTGGCGATGGTCAAGCAGCAGTTCGAGGAGATCGACGAGGTGTGCAGCCGCTTTCGTCCTGACTCCGAGCTGTCCCGTCTCAACCGCTCCAGCGGATCGGGCGACGTTGCGCTGTCCCCGTTGTTGGAGGAGGCGGTCACCGCCGCTCTGCAGACCGCCGAGATGACGAGCGGCCTGGTCGACCTGACGGTTGGCAGGTTGGTGGAGGAGGCTGGGTACACGGTGACCTTCCGTGACGTGCCACCAGACGGCCCGCCTCTCGAGCTGCGGGTTCGCCACATCCCCGGATGGCGCTCCCTCCATTACGACCCCGCCGCCCACACGCTGAGGCTGCCGGCCGAGACGGCGATCGACCTCGGCGCCAGCGGCAAGGCGTGGGCCGCGGACCGAGCCGCCGACACGGTGGCGAAGAGCCTTGGGATCGCGGTGGCGGTCGACTGCGGCGGGGATGTCGCGGTGAGAGGGCTGCCGCGTGGAGGCTGGCCGATGCGCGTGGCTTCCGACGTCGATGCAGCCGACGGGCAGGACATCGTGGTGTTCGACGGCGGCCTGGCCACGTCGGGCACGACCGCGCGCAGGTGGCGGCGCGGTGGGGTGGAGCTGCACCACATCATCGACCCGACCACGGGGCTTCCGGCGCAGACGCCCTGGGTCATGGTCACCGTGGCCGCGGCCACGTGCGTCGAGGCCAATGCTGCCGCCACGGCTGCGCTGATCATGGGAATGCGCGGACTCGCATGGCTTGGCAACCTCGAACTGCCCGGGCGCCTGGTCGACGTCGACGGGGCCGTGCACTACGCCGGCGGCTGGAGCGCGTAAGAGGTAGTGAGCCTCTACCTGGCGGCCGCGGCCGCGAGCAACCCGAGCTGGTTCTGGTACGCGACGCGTGGGCTTGGCGCGGCAACCTTGATCGTGTTGACGTGCACCGTGGTCCTCGGCATCGTGACCGCGACGCGTTGGATCGGCCAGTCGACGCCAGGTTTCGTGACCGCCGACCTGCACCGGAACTTGAGCATGATCGCGCTGGGCCTGCTGCTCGCGCACATCATCACGACCGTTCTCGACCCGTTCGCTCACATCAGCGTGCGGGACGTGATCATTCCGTTCGGCGCCACATACCGTCCCATCTGGTTGGGCCTTGGCGTGGTGGCGGCCGAGATCATGATCGTGGTCGCAGCGACCAGCATGCTGCGTGACCGCGTCGGACCCCGCGCATGGCGGGCGATCCACTGGGTCGCATATGCGTCGTGGCCGATCGCGGTGATTCACGGCCTCGGCACCGGCAGCGATGCACGCGCGCCCTGGCTCATCGGCGTCGTCGTGTCGTGCGTGGTGGCAGTGCTGCTCGCGCTGCTCACGCGAATCCGCGAAGGCCCGTTGTCGACGGTGCCGATCCGCGCAGGCGCTGCGATCGTCGTCGCGGTCGTGCTCGTGCTGTCGACCCGGTGGGCATTCAGCGGCCCGTTGCAATCCGGCTGGTCGGCCAGGGCCGGCACGCCGCCCGTGAAGGTGGCCGCGCACGTCGGCCCGATCCACCCCGGACCGGCCGGTTTCAGCGATCCGCTGGTCGGGGTCCTGGTCCGCGACGCCAGCGGCGCTCTCCAGATCTCGATGCGCGACACGGTTGACCCCGCGCTAACGATCGCCATTCGTTCACCCAACAGCAACGAGACGCTTCCGGTGGTGACGATCGCGCGAGATTCGCGTGTGATCTGCACGGTCCCGGCAACTGCAGGCGCCACGCTCTATGCCCTGTGCGGGACGACCCGCGTCCTAATCACGTTCTACGGCTCGCAACTGGTGCTCACGTCGGGAGGCCAGATCACAGGACGCCTCGACACCTCGGGCCCGCTCAACTGATGGCAGTGAGCTTGCCGGCGGTGCGTAGCGCTGCGTATCCCGCAGTCGGATGGCGGTTGATGGCCGGTCCGGCTTTCGACACCGGGTGCGAGCGATTGGAAGATCACGAGAAGCGACTCAAGCCGCGTCCCGCCGGCGGCCCATGGCTCATCGACGTGATCGCGCGGAGCGGGCTGCGCGGTCGTGGCGGCGCGTGGTTTCCAACCGCGCGCAAGTGGTCAGCCGTGGCAGCGGCTTCGCAGGGCGATGCGGTGGTCGTGATCAACGGCTCGGAGGGTGAACCTCTCAGCTCGAAGGACCGCACGCTGTTGAGCCTGCGGCCGCACCTGGTTTTCGATGGGGCGGCCCTCGCTGCAGAGAGCGTTGGAGCTACCGAGGTCGTGCTCTACCTATCGCGCGAATCGCGCAGCACCGACCGGGCCGTGGATCGAGCACTGGCCGAGCGTCAGCGCGCCGGCGTGCACGAGCCGCCGATCAATATCGTCCGCACCGCTCATCGCTACATCGCGGGCGAGTCGTCGGCTGCGATCAATCGGGCATCGGGCGGCCCGTCGAAGCCGAAGTTCAGCCTCCAGCGCGCGGCCGAGAAGGGCGTCGACGATCGCCCGACGCTGGTCCAGAACGCGGAGACGCTGGCCCACGTCGCGACGATCGCGCGGTACGGAAGCGATTGGTTTCGCAAGCTCGGCACGCAGCAGTCTCCGGGCAGCACGCTGCTGACCCTGTGCGGAAACGTGAAGCGTCCTGGCGTCTACGAGGTCGACCTCGGAGCTCGTCTGGGCGCGGTGCTGGATGCGGTGGGGGGCGCCGTCACGCCGCCTGCCGGCGCGCTCGTGGGCGGCTACTTTGGGACGTGGGTCGCGCCCAGTGCGCTTGCCGGGCTTCCTCTCGACGCGGAACGTCTGCGCGCGGAGCACGGCGGCTCGCTGGGCTGCGGCGTCGTCGCGGTTCTTCCGCAAGGCGCCTGCGGGATCGTCGAATCCACGCGAATCCTCACGTACCTCGCGGCGGAGACTTCGGGCCAGTGCGGTCCGTGCGTCAACGGGCTGGCGGCCCTTTCGGAGGCGATGGAACGCATCGCTTACTCTGCACCGCAGCCCGGCGACCTGGAACGAGTGCAGCGCTGGATCGGGATGGTGCGAGGCCGCGGCGCTTGCCATCACCCCGACGGCGCGGTCGGCCAGCTGGCAGGCGCGCTGTCGGCTTTCGGCGAGCACCTGCAGGTCCACATGTCCGGGCGCCGATGCCGCGGCCTTGACGTTGCAGGGTTCCCGCCACCGCCGCCGCCGGGAGGCCGCTGGCGATGAGCGAGCAGGTGCAGCGCAGGCTGCGGGTCAACCCGATCCTGTGCGACGGATACGGGTACTGCGCCGAGATCGTGCCCGAGCGAATCGGGTTGGACGACTGGGGCTTTCCGATCGTGAGCGCTGAGTTGATCGGCGATGACGAGGTGCTCGGTCACGCACGACGGGCGGTCGGGACCTGCCCGCGCCTGGCCCTATTGGTCGAAGACGTCCCGAGCCGTGCGATCGAGCGCGCCTGACAGGGAGCCGTTCAGCAGCCGCGCCCGGCTGTCGATTCGCGGACGACCAGCTCCGGTCCGACATAGACCTGCCGAGGCGGATGCACTCCCGGCGCCGACATGTCGAGCAACATCCGCGTCATCTCCTGGCCCATGCGCTCGACCGGCTGTCGCACGCTGGACAGCGATGGCCGTGTCACTGCAGCCAGCGGCAGATCGTCGAAGCCCATGATCGCGATGTCGTCAGGTATGCGGCGCCCGACCACCTGCGCTGCCCACATGGCGCCGGCAGCCATCGCGTCAGAGGCGCAGAACACCGCCTCGATCTGATCCTCACGCGCCAGCAGTCGTGACATCGCAAGCTCACCGCCGTCGCGGTCGAGCTCTCCCTGCTCTACCAGGTCAGACCTCAATCCCGCACTCCACATCGCGTCATGAAATCCCTGCTGCCGTTCGGACGCTGCGACGACCTGCCTCGGCCCTGCGATGTGGGCGATGAGTCGCCGGCCCTGCTCGACCAGGTGCTCGGTGGCAGTCCGACCGCCGCCCCGGTTGTCGATGTCGACGAAGCTCACGGGCGCTCCTTGCGGCCTCCCCCCGAAGACGACCGGGATGCCCCTGGCCTGGAGGCGGTCGGAGAGAGCATCGAACCCGGGCAGGTTCAGCATCAGCACCGCGTCGACGTGCCCACCCGCCAGGTACTGCTCGAGCCGGTCGACGTCGACGTCGGACTGCGGCGCGAAGACCGCCATCTGCAGGCCGTTCGCCGACAGCTCCTCGCCGATCGCACGCAAGAGGCGAGGGAATAGAGGGTCGAGGAAATGCGGTGAGGTGGGCTGGGGGACGACCACGCCGACGGATTCGCTGCGGCCGGCGGCGAGGCTCTTGGCCGCCCGGTTGGGCACATACCGAAGCTCCTGCGCGGCGCGATCGACGGACCGGCGGGCTTCCTCGCTGACAGCGTGGCTGCCGCTGAACACGCGTGAAGCCGTCGCCCTGGACACGCCGGCGGCCCGGGCCACCTGGTCAAGAGTGACCGCGGGCCTTGAAAGCGCTTCCATGAGTTCGCATAAGTAAAGGACACGAGCCGGGCGCGGTCAACCTCGAGGCTTGGAAAGCGCTCCCACGGCGGGGGCTCGACGTCCGGCAGACTTCTCATTTGAAGTGGCCGTTGCCCTGTTCGAACCGGCTGGTGGGGGTCTATACAGCGCGACCGAGGCGGCGCTGAGTCCGTGGAGCGACCAGTCTCTCCACGGGGGCCCGCCCACGATGCTCATGGCGCGCGAGGTCGAGCGGTTCCCGGCCGATCAACCGATGTTCGTGACGCGCCTCACGGTCGAGCTGCTGAGGCCGATCGGGATGACGCCGCTCGCGGTCCGCTCGCGCCTGGTCAGACCGGGGCGAAAGGTCCAGCTGGTGGAGGCATCGCTGTGGAGCGGCGAGCAGGAGGTGGCGCGGAC
>Ga0307373_10014161_pt1 | contig 11037 bp, 12 predicted proteins | sample OX2MG_FD_202534 | JGI IMG/M metagenome (GOLD analysis project Ga0307373, IMG submission 202534) | Soil microbial communities from Risofladan, Vaasa, Finland - OX-2 | ecosystem: Environmental > Terrestrial > Soil > Coastal area > Acid sulfate soil | place: Finland: Risofladan, Vaasa | collected... | reverse complement strand
CGCCGACGAGTCGCTCGTGACCTCCAATCTATGGGGGGAGCGCTGGTCGAAGCTGGTGACCAACGTCATGGGCAACGGGATTTGCGCCTGCACCGGGATGATCACCCGCGATACCCTGACCAACGACGCCATCCGCCGTTTCGGCGCCCGGCTGGGCTCGGAGGCGATCAGGGTCGGGCAGGCGCTGGGCTACGAGCTGGAAGAAATTCACCACATGGACCCCGAGGTGATCGCGCGCGCCGGCGAGGGTGAACAGCAAGCGGCACGCGAGTACGACGAGCATCGGCTGGCCGAGGCGGCAAAACCCGGCGGCGGCGCACACCGGCCCTCGATGGGCCAGGATATGGTGAAGGGACGGCGTACCGAGATCGAGTTCCTGAACGGATTCGTGGTGCGCAAGGGCGACGAGGTGGGTCTGGCGACCCCGGCCAACGCCGCGCTGACCGACATTGTGAAGCGGGTGGAGCGCGGCGAACTGCAGCCCGACCCGAAGCACATCATCGACCTGCGGCTGAACTGAGGGAGGCGTCCCATGGACCTGCGCTTCACCCCGGACGAGCTTGCGTTCCGCGACGAGGTGCGCGCGTTCATCCGCGACAATTTGCCGGCGGATACGCGCGAGCGCATGCGGCTGGGCTACAGTCCGCGCAAGCAGGACGTGGTGGGCTGGCAGCGTATCCTGAACAAGCGGGGGTGGGCGGCGCTCTCGTGGCCGAAGGAATGGGGCGGCCCGGGCTGGACGGCCGTGCAGCGGATGATCTTCATCGAGGAGAACCAGGCCGCACCTGCGCCCGAACTGCTCTCCTTCAACATCACGATGCTCGGTCCGGTGCTGGTGCAGTTCGGAACGGAGGAGCAGAAGCGCCGCTTCCTGCCGCGAGCGGCCAACCTGGACGATTGGTGGTGCCAGGGATTTTCCGAGCCGGGCGCCGGGTCCGATCTGGCCGCATTGAAGACGGCGGCAAAACGGGTCGGCGACCACTACGTGGTGAACGGGTCGAAAATCTGGACCTCCACCGCGCACAACGCCGACTGGTGCTTCGTGCTGGTGCGTACCAACCCCGCGGCCGCCAAGCGGCAGGAAGGGATTTCCTTCCTGCTGGTTGATATGAAGACGCCGGGGATCACCGTGCGGCCGATTATCTCGATCGATGGCGCGCACCACCTGAACGAAGTGTTCTTCGACGACGTGAAAGTGCCCGTCGAGATGCGGGTGCACGAGGAGAACCGCGGCTGGGACGTGGCCAAGTTCCTGCTCGGCAACGAGCGCACCGGCATTGCCCGCCTCGGCAAGTCGCGCGAACGGGTGGCGGCGGCGAAGGAGGCCGCGCGGCAGGTGCGGTTCAACGGCAAGCCGCTGATCGAGGATGCGGCGTTCCGCCAACGGGTCGCGCAGATGGAAGTGGATATGAAAGCGTTGCAGATCACCCAGTACCGGGTGGTCTCGGCTGGCGCCAGGAAGACCGATGGGCGGCCGGATCCGCTGTCCTCGGTGCTGAAGGTGAAGGGCACCGAACTGCTGCAATCAACCACCGAGCTGGCGATGGACGCTGCCGGACCGATGGCGATGCCGATCTGGGCGCAGGAGCTGGCGGAGCTGGCCAACGAGCCCGACCTGCTCTCCGAGGCCGCGGAACAGGCGACCGGCAGCTACCTGTTCCTGCGCGCCGCCTCGATCTATGGCGGCACCAACGAAATTCAGAAGAACATCCTGTCCAAAGCGGTGCTGAGGCTCTGATGGATTTCGACCTTTCCGAGGACCAGCGCCTGCTGGCCGACAGTGTCACCCGCCTGCTGGCCGACCGCTATGGGTTCGAGGCGCGCAAGGGCTTCCTGAAGCAGCCGGTGGGCTGGAGCGCGGAGATGTGGGCGCGCTACGCCGAGCTCGGCTTGCTCGGCGTCCCCTTCGCCGAGGAACACGGAGGCTTCAGTGGCGGCCCGGTCGAGGTGATGCTGGTGATGCAGGAGTTTGGCCGGGCGCTGGCGCTGGAGCCCTACCTGGCGACCGTCGTGCTGGGGGGCACCGCGCTCCGGCTGGCGGGCAGCGCCGCCCAGCAGGCCGCGATCCTGCCGGCGGTCGCGGAAGGCCGCCTGAAGCTTGCGTTCGCGCATGGCGAGCGTGACGCGCGTTACGATCTGTCGGATGTGCAAACCACGGCAAAACGCGCCGACGGCGGCTGGGTGCTGGACGGGGCGAAGAGCGTCGTGCTGCACGGCGACAGCGCCGACAGGCTGGTCGTCAGCGCGCGCATCCGGGGCACGCGCGAGGATCCCGACGGGATTGGCCTGTTCCTGGTCGACGCGCATGCCGACGGCCTAGCCCGCCGCGGCTATGCGATGCGCGACGGCACCCGGGCGGCGGAGCTCTCGCTCACCGACGTCGCCGTTGTGGATAGTGATGTCCTGGGGGACCCGGGGAGCGCCTTTTCGGTGATCGAACGGGTGGTGGAGGCCGGCATCGCCGCCATGGGCGCCGAGGCAGTGGGTGCGATGGAAGCGATGCAGTCCCTGACGTTGGAGTACTCCCGCACCCGTGAGCAGTTCGGCAAGCCGATTGGCACGAACCAGGTCGTGCAGCACCGGCTGTCAGAAATGCTGATGGCGCTGGAACAGGGCCGCAGCATGGCGATGCTTGCGACAATCAGCGTCGAGGAGCCGGACCCCGCGGAACGCGCGCGCAGTATCTCCATGGCCAAGGTCGGCTACGGCCAGGCAGCGCGCTTCGTCTCCCAGCAGGCGATCCAGTTACATGGCGGCATCGGCATGACCGAGGAATACGCGGTCGGCCATTACTTCCGCCGTGCCATGGTGATCGAGCATACGTTCGGCGATACCGCCCACCACTTGGCCCGGCTCGCCGCGCAAGTACAATGACGTGAGGTCGGCGGGTGGTCTCCCTCGTGTGGCTCCGGGCGGGCCCTATGGCCGTGCTGGTCGCAAGCCTACGCGCGTGACACCGGCAATCACGTAGTACATTGCCTTGAATGCGGCCAATGGCAGGCCGAAACCGGGACGTTCGTACAAGAAATGCCCGGCCAGGACGGAAACCAGGCCGTCGCGCATACGGAACAGATTGCTTGGGGCGAGGAACATCCCTCGCAGCGCGGGGTCGTTGATGCGTCGGATCAGCCAGCTCAGCTCGTCCATCGCCCGGTGTAACCGCCGCTCCGCTCGCCGTGCCAGCATGCGTCCGCGGGCAGGATCGTCGAGCCATGCGTCGGCCACGTCGGCGCCGAGCTCGGCCGAGGCCATCGCGAGCAGCACGCCGGAGGAGAACACCGGATCGAGGAAGCCGAACGCATCGCCCAGCAGCATCCAGCCCTCGCCCCAGCCGGCGCGGGCCCGGTATGAATAATTGGCCGTCCCGGTGATCTCCCCCACTGGTTCCGCTGCCCGCATCCGCGCCGCCACGCTTGGGCTGGCGGCGATGCGGGCCGTCAGCAACGCCGGCATCCCGCCAGTGCGCGCCTTGAATGCGTCCGCACTGCCGACGAAGCCGACGCTCATGATCTGGTCCGGCAACGGGATCATCCAGAACCAGCCGTCCGGCACCAGATGCACGGAAATGCAGCCTTCCTGGGCGCCGGTGCGTTCTTCCACGTTCCGGAAGTGGCCGTAGACCGCCGCGGTGTTCATCCGCTTGTCCGGCTCGCGCAGGCCGAACTTGCCGGCGAGCAGGCAGTCGCGCCCCGATGCGTCCAGCACGAAGCGCGCCGCAATCTGCTGCGTTTGGCCGTTCGGGCCGCGCGCCGTCACGTGTGCCGTGCCGCCGGGGGCGAAGTCCGCGTCCAGGACACGGGTCTCTTCGGCGACCGTCACCCCGCGGTCGCGTGCGTGCCGGAGCAGGGTCGCGTCGAACGCCGCGCGCGGCACCTGATAGCAATGGGTAAAGTGGCGATCGAGGCCGGAAGCGAAGCTGAACGTCACCCCGGTGCCGGTTTCGTCGGAGATGAACTCCGCTCCGGGCTTGAACACGCCAAGGGCGTGCACCTGCTCGCGTACCCCCAACCGGTCGAAGATTGCCAGATTCCGGGGCAGCAGCGACTCGCCGATGTGGAAACGTGGATGCCGATCCTTGTCGAGCAGCACGACCCGTCGTCCCCGTCCGGCGAGCAAGGTTGCGGCAGTCGATCCGGCCGGGCCGCCGCCGATCACGAGCACGTCGCAGATATCGGGTAGCGGCGCGGTCATTTCCGGGCTTTGATAGCTGCCATGGAGGGGCAGGATAACGGACCGGTCGAGCGGCGGGAAGCTGCGTTGGCCGCAGATGGGGTGGCGATCGTCATCCCTGCCTTCAACGAGGCGATGACCATCGCTTGCCTCGTCGCAGACTGCCTCGCCTTGCCGGGGCGGCCGCGGGTGATCGTGGTCGACGACGGCTCGACCGATGCGACCGCGGTCCTCGCCGCCGAGGCTGGGGCAGAGCTGTTGCCGCAGCGGGAGAACCGCGGCAAGGGCGACAGCCTGCGGCGGGGCATGCGCGCTGCGCTCGCGGGGGGTGCGGGGTGGATCGTGACCCTCGACGCCGACGGCCAGCACCGGCCCGAAGATGTCCCCCGCCTGCTGGTGATGGCCGAGGCCTGGCCGGGCCATGTGGTGATCGGCGCGCGCTGCAACTGCGGCGCGGAGCGCGGACCGCCGGCGCGTCTGGTGGCCAACCGAGTGGCGGATTTCTGGGTCTCCTGGGCCGCGCGCCGGCCGGTGGCCGACAGCCAGTCGGGCTTCCGGGTCTATCCCGCCGCGCTCGCCGCCGCCCTGGTCGGGGGCGCCGGCCGATCGGAGCGCTTCGCCTTCGAGAGCGAGGCGCTGATCGTGGCCGGCCGCCGCGGCTTCGGCATCGTCGCGGTGTCGATCCCCGCGATCTACGGCCCGGCCTTGCGGCCGAGCCATTTCCGCCCCGTGGCTGATATCGCGCGGATCGTGCGGATGGTCGCGGCCCGGCTGCTGGCGCGCGGGATGGACCCGGTCGGGCTGTGGCGGTCGCGGCGAGGGGGGCGCAATCAGTAGGATTTCGGCAGGTCGAGCACCCGTTCGGCGAGGTAGCTCAGCACGAGCTCGCGGCTGACCGGGGCAATCCGCGGAATCAGGCTTTCGCGGAAATACCGTTCCACGTGGTATTCCTCGGCATAGCCCATGCCGCCGTGCGTCATCACCGCCTGTTCGGCGGCGCGGAAGCCTGCCTCGGCGGCGAGGTATTTGGCTGCGTTCGCCGCCGCGCCGCAGTCCAGGCCCTGGTCGTAGGCCGTGGCCGCCTTCAGCATCATAAGATCGGCGGCTTCGAGTTCCGCCCAGTTGCGCGCCAGTGGATGCTGGATCGCCTGGTTCTGGCCGATCGGGCGGCCGAACACCACGCGCTCTCGCGCGTAGGCGGTGGCGCGCGCGAGCGCCACCCGGCCGATGCCGATCGCCTCCGCGGCGATCAGGATGCGCTCCGGGTTCAGCCCGTGCAGGATGGCGCGGAAGCCGTCGCCCTCGGGGCCGATGCGGTCGTCCTCGGGGATCTCCATGTCCTCGAAGAAGACCATGTTCGAATCGACCGCGTGGCGGCCCATCTTGCGGATCAGCCGCACCTCGGCGCGGGTGCGGTCGAGGTCGGTGTAGAACAGGCTGAGCCCGTGGCTGCGCCGTTTCACCTGGTCGAGCGGCGTCGTGCGCGCGAGCAGCAGGATCTTGTTCGCCTCCTGCGCAGTCGAGGTCCAGATCTTGGTCCCGTTCACGACGTAGCGGTCGCCGCGCTTCTCCGCGCGCGTCTTGATCTCGGTTGTGTTCAGCCCGGCGTCGGGTTCGGTGACACCGAAGCACGCCTTGTCCTGGCCTGCGATCAGCGGCGGCAACATGCGCGCCTTCTGCGCCTCGGTGCCGCCAACCACCACCGGGTGCAGGCCGAAGATGTTGATATGGATCGCCGAGGCGCCGGACATCGCCGCGCCCGATTCGGCCACCGCCTGCATCATAAGTGCCGCCTCGGTGATCCCGAGCCCGGCGCCGCCGTAGGCTTCGGGCATGGCGATGCCGAGCCAGTTACCTGCCGCCATGGCGCGATAGAAACCCTCGGGAAAGGTGGCGCTGCGCTCGCGTTCCAGCCAGTAGGAATCATCGAAGCGGGCGCACAGACGCAGCACCTCGTCGCGGATCTGCTGTTGTTCGGGGCTGAGGGCGAAATCCATGGGTCGGGTCCGTTGTTAATCACAGGCACCATAGCGCCGGTTTGCCGCCCGACCAGCCCCGGCAGTATGCTGGAGCACATGCCCGATGGCGCAGGAGATGGAGAGTGTACAGCCAGGCCCTCGATCAGCGCGGCGCGGCGGCGCCGGATGGCGAACCGGCGGCGCTGACGGCGGGCTTCCAGGCCCGCATCGATGCCGAGGACAAGATCGAACCCAACGACTGGATGCCGGAGGCGTATCGTCGCACTCTGATCCGTCAGATCAGCCAGCACGCGCATTCCGAGATCGTCGGTATGGGGCCCGAGGGCAATTGGATCACGCGCGCTCCCAGCCTGCGACGTAAGGCGGCGCTGCTGGCCAAGGTGCAGGACGAATGCGGTCACGGCGTCTATCTCTACGCCGCCGCCGAAACCCTGGGGGTCGCGCGAGAGGAGCTGGTCGATCAGCTCCTGAGCGGGCGTGCGAAATACAGCTCAATTTTCAACTATCCAGCCGTGAGCTGGGCGGACATCGGCGCCATCGGCTGGCTGGTCGACGGCGCGGCGATCATGAACCAGATCCCGCTGTGCCGCTGCTCGTACGGTCCCTACGCGCGGGCGATGATCCGCATCTGCAAGGAAGAGAGCTTCCACCAGCGCCAGGGCTTCGAGATCATGCTGACCCTGTGCCGCGGTACCGCCGCGCAGCAGGCGATGGCGCAGGACGCGCTGGATCGCTGGTGGTGGCCGGTGCTGATGATGTTCGGGCCTCCCGATTCCGAAAGCCAGCACTCGGACCGATCGATGCGCTGGAAGATCAAGCGCTTCACCAATGATGGGCTGCGGCAGAAGTTCATCGATGCGACGGTACCGCAGGCGCAGTATCTGGGGCTGACGCTCCCGGACCCGGCGCTGCGCTTCGACGCAGTGACCGGCCACTGGCTGATCGGCCCGATAGACTGGGGCGAGTTCCGCCGGGTGCTTGCCGGCGGCGGCGCCTGCAACCGCGAGCGGCTGGAAACTCGCCGGCAGGCACATGCCGACGGCGCCTGGGTGCGCGCAGCGGCCCGGGCCTACGCCGAAAAGCACGCCTCTCCGGCGCGGCAGGCGGCGTGACGGAGGCCCAGGTGCCCTTGTGGGAGGTGTTCATCCGTTCCCGCACCGGGCTCGCGCACCAGCACGTGGGCTCGATCCACGCCGCCGACGCCGAGCTGGCCTTGCAGGCGGCGCGCGACACCTACACCCGTCGCGGCGAGGGGCTCTCGATCTGGGTGGTGCCGTCCGTGGCGATTACCGCGAGCGACCCCGGCGACAAGGGGCCGCTGTTCGAGCCGGGGGCCACCAAGCCCTACCGCCATCCCACATTCTACACGGTACCGGACGAGGTCGGGCACATGTAGCTGTCCGCCGCGGGGAAGGCGGGGCCGATCCGGCCCTGGTATTTTCCCTCCGATGGGCGTATATGCCGCCGATTGGCGCTTTTCGGTCGGGCTCGCGTGCCTTGTCGGCTTATGCCGGCGCATTTGTGTTCCCTGAATGGAAAAGTAAGATCGGCCCGCACGGTGCGGGTCGCCAAGTCTTCGGAGAATACGGTGCCATGGCAACCGGAACAGTGAAGTGGTTCAACGGCCAGAAGGGCTATGGGTTCATCCAGCCCGATGACGGCTCGAAGGACGTGTTCGTGCACATCTCGGCCGTCGAGCGGTCGGGCATGGGCAGCCTGAACGAGGGGCAGAAGGTTGCCTTCGACCTCGAGCGCGGGCAGCAGGGCAAGTTCTCGGCGGTGAATCTGAAGCGCGCCTGAGGATTTCGGCCGGCGTTGCCCATCCCGGGCGGCGCCGGTCCCCTTCGGGGGTATCCGCGGGGATGCGCCGCGGCGGAGACACCCAATGTCGCCGACCTATAAATTCGCCACCGGCCAGCAAGTCGCGTTCGTTCCCGCCGCCACCGGCGAGAACGTGCCCCGGGGTCCCTATGTCGTGGTCCGCTGCCTGCCGTTCGAAGGGCGGGACTGCGCTTATCGCGTCAAGCACATGAGTGACGGACACGAGCGGGTGATCGCCGAAGCCCGGCTCAGCCAACGCTGATCGCCGCGCCTCGCGCGGCCATCCTTCTCACAGTCACAGACGCCGGCTATCGCAGATGTCGGGCATGCCCGGGGCGATGGGCCCGAGCGATGTCGCGCGTGCAGACCGGCTCCGTCCGCGGCCGGGAGGCTGCGTTCCTGGCAAGTCCCGCTTGTCTGTGCGCGCGACGTCCGCGGCTTGACGGGCGCCGACCCGGCGCCTAAACGCACCGCGCTGCCGCTGCGGGTGTAGCTCAGTTGGTTAGAGCGCCGGCCTGTCACGCCGGAGGTCGCGGGTTCGAGCCCCGTCACTCGCGCCAGCGGCTGGCAGCCACGCCGTATCCTCTTTCTGGCCGTTTCGGGTGCTGCCTCGCGGTGCCGCGGGGCGCGGGGCATATGGCGGTGCACAACGGAAGGGGCTAAGGTCCGGCGCGCCGCCGCACGGGCGGATGTGCTGGCCGGGTCGTCGGGGCGGTTTGCTGCGGCAGGCCCGCGGAAAGGGAGCGTGGATGCCGTACGTTCTTCCGGGTTATCTGCCGATCCTGGTGTTCATGGTCATCGCCGGGGTCATCGCGGTCGCCATGGTCGGCGGTTCGTTGCTGGCTGCGCGGCAGAAACCGTACCCGGAAAAACTCTCGGCCTATGAATGCGGATTCGAAGCGTTCGACGACGCCCGCCGCCCGTTCGACGTGCGCTACTACCTGGTGGCGATCCTGTTCATCATCTTCGACCTGGAAGTGGCGTTCCTGTTCCCCTGGGCGGTCAGCCTGGGCGCGACCCGCCTGTTCGGATTCCTGTCGATGATGGGCTTTCTCGGCGTGCTGACCGTCGGGTTCATCTATGAATGGTGCAAGGGCGCGCTGGAATGGGAGTGATCGCATGAGCGGCACCGCCATCGCCTGGAATCGCGATGCTCTCCCGCCCGGGCCGGAGCAGGACGCGGTGATCAAGGGCATCACCGGGGAGATCGCCGACAAGGGCTTCCTGGTCGCCAATCTCGACAAGGTGGTGAACTGGGCACGCACCGGCAGCCTGTGGCCGATGACGTTCGGGCTCGCGTGCTGCGCGGTGGAGATGATCCACGCCTACATGCCGCGCTACGATCTGGATCGGTTCGGGATCATTCCCCGCGCCTCGCCGCGGCAGTCGGACGTGATGATTGTGGCGGGAACGCTGACGAACAAGATGGCGCCGGCGTTACGCAAAGTTTATGACCAGATGCCCGAGCCGCGCTGGGTGATCAGCATGGGCAGTTGCGCCAACGGCGGCGGCTACTACCATTTTTCCTATTCGGTGGTGCGCGGCTGCGATCGGGTGGTACCGGTCGATGTGTATGTGCCGGGCTGCCCGCCGACGGCGGAGGCGCTGGTGTACGGCATCATGCAGTTGCAGAAGAAGATCCGCCGCACCGGGACGATCCTTCGTGGCTGAGGCGGAGGTGCCGGCGGTCGCTCCGGCGGCCCCGCCGACTCCGGCCGTGTCTACTCCGGCCGAGACGCTCGCGGCCATGCTTGGCGCGGTGCCGGGCCTCGCGGATGTGCGGATCGAGGGCGGGGAGGTCGTGGTGGCGGCGGCGCGCGACGACATCGTCGCGCTCATGACCGTGCTGCGCGACGATCCGCGCTTCGCGTTCGCGCAGATGATGGACCTCTGCGGCGTGGACTGGCCGGAGCGGGCGCAGCGGTTCGACGTGGTGTACAACCTGCTGTCGATCGCGCTGAACCGGCGCCTGCGGGTGATCGTGACGACCGACGAACGGACTCCGGTGCCCTCGGTCCACACCGTCTGGCCCGCCGCGACCTGGTGGGAGCGGGAGGCGTGGGATCTGTTCGGGATCGTGTTCTCCGGCCAGCCCGACCTGCGCCGCATCCTGACCGACTACGGCTTCGAGGGCCATCCGCTGCGCAAGGACTTCCCGCTGACCGGCTACGTGGAAGTGCGCTACGACGAGGAGCGCAAGCAGGTGGTCTACGAGCCGGTGCGGCTGACCCAGGACTGGCGCAGCTTCGATTTCATCTCGCCCTGGGAAGCGGTCACCACCTTGCCGGGCGACGAGAAGGTGCACCAGACGCGCGCCCAGGTGACGCGCACCGCGGTCGAACCGTTGCCGCCGGGGAAGGGCTGAGGCCATGAGCGAGATCACCCCGGCCGCGCGCCAGACGAAGCAGATCGAGATCGACAGCCACGCCATCAATTTCGGCCCGCAGCATCCCGCCGCGCACGGCGTGCTGCGCCTGATCCTGGAGATGGACGGGGAGGTGGTGGAGCGCGCCGATCCGCATATCGGCCTGTTGCATCGCGGTACCGAAAAACTGATGGAGTACCGCACGTATCTGCAGAACGTGCCGTATTTCGACCGGCTCGACTACGTCTCCCCCATGTGCGAGGAGCACACCTTCGTTCTGGCGGTGGAGAAGCTGCTGGGTGTGGAGGCGCCGCCGCGGGCGCAATGGATCCGCACCCTGTTCGCCGAGATCACCCGGGTCCTGAACCATCTATTGAACGTGACGACCTACGCGCTGGACGTGGGCGCGATCACGCCGCCGCTGTGGGGGTTCGAGGAACGCGAGCTCCTGATGGAATTCCACGAGGCGGTCTCCGGCGCGCGGCTGCACGCGAACTACTTCCGCCCTGGCGGAGTGAGCCGCGACCTGCCGGCGGGCCTGGCCGAGCGGATCGGGGCATGGACCGAAACCTTCCCGAAATTCCTCGACGAGCTGGAATCCCTGCTGACCGGCAACCGCATCTGGAAGCAGCGCACGGTCGATATCGGCGTGATGTCGCCGGAGGACGCGCTGGCCTGGGGCTGGAGCGGACCGCCGCTGCG
>Ga0307373_10014158_pt1 | contig 11038 bp, 8 predicted proteins | sample OX2MG_FD_202534 | JGI IMG/M metagenome (GOLD analysis project Ga0307373, IMG submission 202534) | Soil microbial communities from Risofladan, Vaasa, Finland - OX-2 | ecosystem: Environmental > Terrestrial > Soil > Coastal area > Acid sulfate soil | place: Finland: Risofladan, Vaasa | collected... | reverse complement strand
AATGAACAGCTACAAGAGCAGTACCACTTTCATAACCTCAATCTCGACCTCGTCGCTGCCGGCTACTGCGATACTTGCTGGCAGATTTTGCAACAAGACGAAAAACCTGAATAGGGCCATCAAATCTGCGTTTACGCATGGGGAGTTGTCACTTTGTTTGTAGCAAGCCAGTGGTAAAGCAGAAATTCGGATCGGGCGGCGTGGGTTGCTGCACATTCGTCATCACCTTTGTAAAGATATCCCGGTAGATATCGCGCAGCATGGGGCCATTGGCATAAGACCCTTCACCGGCATTTTCTTTCATAGCGGTAATGGTTATAGCCGGCATGGCACCTGATTGATACACATAGGGCGCTGCCGTGATAAACCAGGACTGCGCGGGCGTTCCTGTTCTATTTACTTGACCGGTACCAGTCTTCCCAATCACCGACCAGGGGGAATACGGGTAACTTAACTGGACTCTATTCAACGAGCCGGAGCCGCAGGCCACCACGCCGTACATAGCATCGCGCACCTCAGTAGCCGTTTGCTGTGAAATGGGATTACCCAACGTTACCGCATTGAATGATTTGAGCACGGATTGCGAAGGGTCTACGATCTTTTCAATCAAGGTAGGACGCATCAATGCCCCATTATTGGCGGCGGCGTCATCAATCAGAGACATCTGCAAGGGCGTTACGAAGTCAACACCCTGCCCGAAAGAATTTTCCGCCAGTTGCACGACGCTGAGCGGCGTTTGTGATGGAGGCGTTGTTGCGCAGAGGTTTTGCTGCGGCTGCGGCGTCACGGTACTGACATTTACCGGCAAATCGAAGGGAATCTGTTTGCCTACATAGAAAGCTGAATTATATTTAAGCCAGGTGCTGGCTCCTGTAACGGCGCCAGTCTGGGCGTAAATGACGTTATCCGAGTGAGAATACCCATATTCCAGGGAGACTGGATAGTGATAGGTGTAGTTTTCAATATTATCTTCACTGGGAGTGAATGTCTCCGTACTACCATTTGAACCAAGCGTTACCGGGCCTCTGGCTTGCAAATGATTCGGGTTGTTGTCGTCATAAAACGGCGTATTGAGTGTAAACTTGCCAGAATCCAGGCCCGCCATCAATGTCATTGTTTTATAAATCGAGCCAGGCACATAACATTCATTGATGGCGCGGTTAACCAGAGGCTGTTGGGGATTTGAAAGAAGCTGTTGTAGATAAGCCGTATCGCCACTCGCGATGCGGTTATTATCGTATTCGGGATGACTTACCATAGCCAGGATTTCACCCGTATGGGGGTCTGTCACAATGACCGAGCCGCGATTAGACGTGAAGACATCGTTGAGTCCAATATTCGGAGCTTCTTCATTAAAGTATTTATCCACGATATCCTGAATTCGCACATCGATGGTGAGGTAAATGTTATCTCCTACCGGAGGCTGATGCAGCAGCTTGTTCACGGTATTGTTCAAGCCTGTTACGCCGATGCGTCCGCTCAGGTAGTCATCGTATTGCTTTTCAATGCCCGTCTCACAGTAGGGACTGATAGCGCAAAAAGTGGAACTGACATAGTAACCAAGCACCGAGGCCATCGACGGGTGCGTATACACGCGCTGGTAGACACAGAGATTGCCCCCGTTCGGGTTTTTTACATTGGTTGGAATGAGTTCGGAATAGGCAAGCAACACACCATTGCGGTCGTAGATGTTCCCGCGTTTCGGAGTTGCATCGGGCAAACAATTACGCGACAACGTCAGGACGGGATTGCTCGCAACCTGCTGGGCAACCACCACCTGCCAGTAGACCAGCCCGGCGCTGGTCGCGATAAAGAGCACGATAAACACGATACTTAATCTGCGTATGCTCGTCGTTATATTCACGCTATTTCCTCATATCCAGGTGGAAAACCATAATTTTTCAGCGCTTTTCCGGCAAAAGTCTATTACTCATCTTTACAAAATACGAAAACTGACTTTGGTAATTATAACATGTTGCTGTCTATGGACACTCGCGTATTTACTAAGAGTACTATCGTCAACTTACACAAGATAAATGCGAGTATATGTCTTTAGTGGATATGCTGGAAAGACATTGACAAAAATCATCTGTATATTTTACAATGCATACGAAGCTCATTTTGTTATTTATTGATTTCATTTTTTTACAACATGTTGCAAGCAGGAGAATATGCTATGCCATATGACCCACCACACCAGCAGATGGGGCGGTCTGTTGGAGCAAAATTAAAAGAGGCGCGGCTGGCAAAAAAGTATACCCAGAGTCAACTGGCAGGTGACGACTTCTCGGTAAGCTATATTTCAGCAATTGAGCGTGGACAAATACATCCATCTTTACGGGCTTTAGAAATTTTTGCTATGCGCCTGGGACTATCCTCAAAGGACCTCTTGGTACCGCAGACTTCGGCGGGAGGAGCCGTCACGCCGACCAGGAAAGGCTCGAGCAACGCGGAAGAGGTCGATTGGCAACTCCTGGCAGCGCGGGTAGCGATAGAGCAGGATAAATATCAACAGGCGATTCGACAGTTACAGGAACTGGCATCCCACAAATTAACGAATGCACAAGAAATAATTGTGCATTACCTGCTCGCACTGGCTTTCAGTAAGAGCAACCAGTGGCACGAAAGCGAAAACGCGCTTTTAGAAGCTTTTCGCCTGGCAAAAGACGAACAAAGCTATCTCTACGCGCAATTGCTCTATTTACAGGGTATTACGCAATCTGCCCTGCAAGATCATAGTCAGGGTCTCGTGCTCCACGAGCGCAGTCTGGAGTTGCTGGAAGCGCACAAGAACCAGGATGCCTTCTTCAAAGGCGACATATATAGCCAGTTGGGCCTCCATAACCTCCGTCTGAATAGACCTAAAGAAGCGCAGGCCATGTTTTTAGAGGCGCTCAAACTGACGGATGGGCTGACTTCCACACAACATATTGCCGTGTACTGGCAAAGCTGCCAGCAATTGGTAGAGTCAGGTGATTATTTACAGTCCACCCTGGATGCTTATAAATGCCTGCACTTGCTGACCGTGGCAGAGGAACAAACGAGCAAGAGTGAAATATTCCACGCGCTTGGGCGTGCCATGCTGGCTATGCATGATCCTGAAACCCGCGCCTACCTGGAGAATGCGCTTGAGCAGCCAGAAGTGCTGCGTGATCGCCAGATGCAGGCCAGCGCGCATCTCCACCTGGCTGCATGGTTTCTTGAACACGAGGAAGTGGCCGAGGCAAAAAAACAGGCGCAAAAGGCGCTCGCGCTGCTCTCATCCGAAGATCACAGTATGATCGCTGCCGACGCGCGCATTATACTGGGTAAAATTGAATACGCGCAAAAGCGTTATAAGGCGGGCGATTCACACTTTGATGCAGGTCTGGATATACTTGAGAAACTTAACAGGCTCGAAGACCTGGCCGACTATGCCGCTGAATACGCTCAATTGCTGGAGAATCACGGCAATGTCAACCGGGCCGTATTGTACTGGAAGAAAGCCTACGACAGCCGACAACGCATGTTTAGACCCGGCGGAGAGTAGCATCTACAGGTCGAGGGGGCGTATATCCAGCTTTTTGAACATGGCCTCCAACAAGTTGCGGTCCTCGGCGGAAGTCAGGCGCAAATCGGTCCTGCCGAGCGGTGTTGCCAGGTCGCCCTGCGCGCTCACCGGGGACTGGCTGCGAATGGCGCGTGGATTTCCTCCAAGCCAGCGCACGGGTTCTATGATTGACCCCAGGGGAACGGCTACCAGGACATAACGACCGCGCAACGACTCATCAAGGTTGCGCAGCCGCAGTTCAAGGATGTCATCGTGCTGCGTGACCAGACCCTCCAACGTGCCGGATTGCAACTCGATGGCCGGCTCCCCGGCGGGACGCTCGACTAATTCCGCCCGGCGTCTCGTCTTTCCCTTGCGAGCGCCACTTCCCGCCAGCACCAGAGACGAATAAGTTCGTATCGCTGGCCCTTGCTCGTCGCTGGTACTCTCTGTAGCCAGCATAGCTACATCAACCAGGTTCTGCAAGGCGCGTTGTCGCATTACGCTTTGCATGATATGCGTACTCATCAGCAAGCTCTGCTGCAAGAGGACGCGCGCCCAGGCATCGTTATCAACATCATTGCGGCGACCCATAAGCAGCACCTCCTGAGCCTGGTTTATAAGCAACTGGCACAGGTGGACGATCATGCGAGCAGGCGTGAGAGCCAGGGCATGCTGGTTCGTATCGGGTACGATCGGTTGATTATCGTCAGTAAGGGCGGCGCGCAAAGCATCATATATCTCCAGATAGGCCTGGTGACAGGGCGCGCAGCCTATTAAGTGATAGATCAGCGGCGCGTAGCGCGCACTCGCCTGGGAATCATTGTTCAGCAAAGCCATCGCGAAGTCGGGAAGTTGTTGATAATAGGGAAGATGATAGGAACGAGTGGATTTTTCACTACCATCCAGAAGTGGTGAGGCCATCTGCGGCGGTAATGATGGCGATGGAATGGTAAGTAGCATTTGTAACCACTGCGCCAGCGGTAAGTAAGCCTGTCGAGGATCGGGTATGCCCTCGAATTGTTCGCGTTTATCCATGTATACTCTCCTCGGACGCGATAAATCGGGTCCTTACAAAGTGTCTACTCACCTTCTTCGTAGAAGCGCGCCAGGCGCTTGCATTGTGCCGGGAGAAGATGCAGTACCTCCTCTCCGTGCCAATCAAGTAGACCTTCAGCAGCCAGATGTCTTAGACCCGTCTGCACCTCCCTCACGGAAATATTATCCTGTGCCAGGGTCTTAATATTCACCAGAATAACATCTGCGTCGGCGGAATTCGTTTCATACTCAGACAAACGTAAAGCTAGCACAACTGCCAAATTGGTACTATTTTGTTGCAGGCAATGACGCAATTTCTTGTGGGCATGGTCTTTGTGCTGGCTGGCGTGGGCCAGGGGTTGGTCGGTGGTAGGAATGCCACATTCCTGGCGAAGCTCTCGCACCAGTTCGGGCGCATCGAACTCTTCTATTTCCTGCAAGACCGCTTCTAACTGGTGAGGAGCCGTGCTTAGCGCCTTGATGCAATGTATGAGCAACTGGCGCGTCACCTGCCGGGAAGCAGCATCAAGCGCGGTTTCTTCGGGCGTGGCAAAAGGGATAGTCCCCCACAATGTTTCGACAATTCCCTCCATTAGTGGGATGTCGTCATCCTGCGCTCCTGGCCTTTCGAGTTCCGCGAGCGTGCTGGTTGGAACGCGATGCCTGCGCAGGCGGTCAATTGCTTTATTGCGCGTGCAGCGATTCAGGAAAGCATAAAATTGCGCGTTGGTCAGCCGGTCAAGCACAGTTTCAGGAGCGGCATCGCCTCCTCCCAGCATATGCAGGTGTGCCAGTTGCTCAATCACATGCCCAACCACCTGATCGACCTCAATGGCATCATAGGCCAGCGGGCCTAAAAAACGCTGCGCTCGTTGTTGCAGATAAACACAGAGATGTGCATAATTTTGCTCTAAATGATACCGTAAATCGTGTGCCGTGAATGGCATACAAAGAATCCTCCCAGGCCCAGGTAATCATGCCAGCACGCTACGCCCCCGGCGCGCCAGACCCATGAGCATGTAGCATCTATTGTAACATACAAAACGGTTTTTGCGGATAGTGCGGAGAATTTACGGGGGTTCACATTATTCTGTTTTCTTATCGTTTTACATGCAAAACTTCATGCAAAAGCTTTTTTTCGCGCCGGGCATAAAAAAAGTGCGGGGGAAATCCCCCGCACCCCCAGTTCTCTCCGTTATTCGATTTCGCCTCGATTACCCTGCAACTGGTGCTGGTACGCTTTCTTGAAGGCAGTCAAGCTGCGCTGGACTTCACCCCTTTGCTCCAACAAATTCGCGTAGCGCGAATAGGCCACCCCGGCCAGTTCGTGCGCGCTGGACTCATCCAACAAATCGAGTGCCTGTGAGAAGAGTTCATCAGCGTCCTTGTAATCTTTAGCATTGTGCCTCAATTGCGCGAGGGCAATCAGGGCTTGCCCCTGTGTCTGCGCATCTCCGCTGCGCCTGGCAGATGAGAGAGCCGCCTGCGCTTCCTGTTCTGCGGCTGCTGTTTTCCCTCGTTTGACAAGCAACTCGGCGAGACTGGTATGGCAAATGGAAGCCGTGACATCGTCCTCCAGTTCCTCTTCAATGGAGATGGCCTCGCGGTATTCTCGCTCCGCGCCGTCAAGGTCGTTCTGCTTTTCAAACGCCTTGCCCAATCGCTGGTGGGTAAGACCAACAGTTCGTTGCTCATCGCGCATTTCGTATATAGCCAGGCTGCGCATAACGTAATCACGCGCCACATTGATCTTGCCAGCATTCTTATACCGCTGACTGATCTCCATATACATTTCGGCAAAGCTCTTACTGTCGCGTTTCATTCCTTCGAGGGTCGCGAGCGCCCTGTGGTAGTAGGCAACAGCCCTCTCCAGGTCGCCATGCCTGAAGAAATCATTTGCCAGGTTGCTGAATACATCAAGAGCAAAGATCGGGTCGTTGATAAGCTGATTCTCTAATACACTCGCGCAACGCATATGATTCTCTAAAGCCAGGGTGTAGTTATACAGTGAGAAATACGCTTTGCCTAAAAGATTTCGAGCGCGCTCCGCATTTTCAATGTCGCCCATATTCTCGCCCTGTGAAACAGCCGCGCGTAGATCGACGACCGCTTCCTGGTACTCATTCACTCCCAGATGTACCTGTCCGCGCAACAGAAACAATTGGTAAGCCTGGTCGACCGTAATCCGATCTGGCTGAATGGGCGTGAGTAGTTCATTTGCACGCGCAAATTCGCGCTGCTGGATCAGCACATGTGCCTGTAATAGTTCGACATCCACGCGCTGATCGGGGCCTGAATCAGCGGGCGAGTATCCAACCGCTCTCGCCTCCGCGGCGCCACCAGGCGAACCCTCCAGCAGAAAAGTCAGAGGGACATCAAGCCGCTTTCCCAGGATCGAGAGAGCTTTGAGTGAGGGGCGAATTTTGCCGCGCTCTATCGCCGATATATAGGAGATAGAAAACTCCGGCGAGGCCAATTGTGCCTGGGTCAATTGCAATTTTGTGCGCACCTCGCGTATGTTACTGCCGACACGAGCAGCAACCGCTTTGCCCACATTAGTGGTTTCGATTGAAGCCATTGGAGTGAATTTCCTTTCTTGTAAGACTAAATGTCGTGGGGGGGACGAGCTTTACTGTATGGCTACAGTAATAATAATCAGTCTCTTCTATGTGACTTGTGCTGCTATTACCCAACACAAAGTAACACATCAATTCAAAAACGATGCGTTCCATTACCTTACCACTGTAAACAGTGTAAGCATAATGCATTCGTTGTCCTCCTGCTTTTTATAATACCAGAATTTAAGCATCAGGTCAATCATTCATGCAGTTTCTTACATGTACAAAATTAATCAATCGTTGTACTAAACGACAAAGATTAAAGTACTATGAAAAGTAATGTAGTTGTAGAGTTAATTTACTTCATTATAGAGCTTTTTTACATTGAAATATGGAGCTTCTCTTACAAAATGGCACGTATTTGAATTACTCTATTATATCTTGCCAATCGTACTACCTGTATATCAGAACAAGCTTTGCACATGGATTCAATGAAAAAAGTCATTCTATGTTTTATCATAAGTGAAGTGATGCTATATAACAATGTATTAGTCATGAAACAGGCAAAAAGTACTAATATTTGACAGCCGGGATTCAAAATATTAACCGCGTCCTGGCACTGGTAAATTTTCAGCTTCTCTTCTATAATAAACGCAGGGTTCAGGCGTCTCTCATCAAGACGGGGCCGCTCAGTTATGCATTGACGCATAACTGAAACAGGGGAGGGATTATATGAAGACCATCAACACATTGTTCGCTTCCGCCGCGAAACGATTTCATGCACGCATCGCGCTACTCGAACCGACTGATGATGCTGGCATCGTGACGTATACCTATGCCGAACTTCAAGCAAAAGTGCATCGCTTCACGGGATATCTACAGGAAAAGCGTATCGAAAAAGGGGAGCGAATCTTGATCTGGTCAGCTAGCCGGGTAGATTGGATGGTTGCTTTCCTCGGAACGCTGCTCGCCGGGGGCGTGATCGTGCCTCTCGATGTCAATTCAAAGCAAGACTTTTTAGAACGTATCGCGCAAACGACCGAAGCAACCTGCTTAATTACGACGCAAAAGCAGTATGCGACGTTGAAAAATCCCTCTCTGACCTTGATCGACCTGGACAATCTGCCGCAAGGGGCGTTCGATGCCGCAGCCCTGCCGGAAGTAGAAGGCAACGACCTTGCCGAGCTGGTCTTCACATCAGGCACGACCGGTCAACCTAAGGGGGTCATGCTGAGCCACTGGAACATCGCCAGTGATGCTATGGCTTCGCTCCAGGGAGTTGATATACACGCGGATGACCGCACGCTTTCCATTTTGCCACTCAGTCACACGTTTGAACTCACCATCGAGATGGCAGAGTTCGAGGCGGGAGCCAGTATCCTGTACGCGCGCACGCTCGTGCCCGATACGCTGTTAAAGCTGCTGGGGTCGCAAGGTGTCACCTGTATGGTACTGGTGCCACAGGCGCTGCAACTTTTCATGAACGGCATTGAACGGCAGGTGCGCATGCAGAAAAAAGAGAAACAGTGGGAAATGCTGCACCGTGTGGCGCGCAGGCTCCCATTTAACGCGCGGCGCAGGCTTTTCGGAGCCGTGCATAAGCGTTTTGGCGGCCATTTCCGCTTCTTTGTAAGCGGCGGCGCTTACTTATCACCAAAGCTGGCCGAGCGTTGGGAAAATATGGGGTTCCGCGTCATGCAGGGCTACGGCACATCCGAATGCTCCCCCGTCGTTTCTGTAACGCGTCCCAACGACCATACCTACGAGAGTATCGGGCATCCATTACCCGGCATTGAAGTACGTATCGCTGAAGATGGCGAGTTGCTGGTGCATGGACCGAACGTAGCGCAGGGATACTGGAAAAACCCTGAAGCGACGGCGGCCGTCTTTCAAAATGGCTGGTATTACACAGGTGACCTGGGCAGCAAAGATGAAAAGGGCAGAATTTATTTGAAGGGCCGCAAGAAAAATCTGATCGTGCTGGCAAATGGCTTGAATGTTTACCCCGAAGATATCGAGAATTTACTGTTGATGAATCCGCTCGTCAAGGATGCCGTCGTCGTGGGCTTGATGGAAAAAGGCGAGGGGCCCACGGTCTACGCTATTCTCTTGATGGAAGACCCTTCCCAGGCCAGAGCGGTCATTCAACAGACGAATAAGCAACTCGCCTCTCACCAGCAGGTGCGCGGCTACACGGTCTGGCCTGAGAAAGATTTCCCGCGTACGCATACGCTGAAAGTCAGGCGACCAGAGGTGATGGAGAAGTTGCAGGCAATCCGCAGCGAAGTGAAAGTAGACCGTTGAAAGAATTATCAAGAGATTCATTATTAAAGGACGAATTAGAGGACGAAACACCAGATAACGCGACGGTAGAGGACGCGACGGTAGAGGACGCGATAAATCGCGTCCCTACAAAGAAAAATCACGTGTTGTACCTGGTTGCGACGCCCATCGGCAACCTGGGCGATATTACGCTGCGCGCTTTGGATATTTTGCGCGCGGTCGATTATGTTGCCAGCGAAGATACACGCAAGACAGGTATGCTGCTCAAGCACTTCGACATCTCAAAACCCCAGATCGCTTTCCACGAATACAACGAAGAGCGAGCTGGACTGCACATCGAGCAGTTGCTAAAGCAGGGCAAGTCGGTAGCTCTTGTCACCGATGCCGGGACGCCAGGTATCTCCGATCCAGGCTATACGCTGGTGCGCCGGGCCATCGCCGCCAGCCTCGACGTGACCATGATCCCCGGCCCCACTGCCTTCGTAATGGCGCTGGTTCTCTCCGGCCTACCGGTGCATAGCTTCACCTTTCGCGGCTTTCCCCCGCGCAAATCTGGCCCGCGCCGCCGATTCGTAGAGGTAGATAAGGACGCGCCCCACACTTTGATCTATTACGAAAGCCCTTATCGCCTGGCCTCTTTCCTCAAGGATGCGCAGGAGGTCCTGGGCGATAGAGAAGCCGCGCTCGCCAACGACCTTACCAAGATGTTTGAGCATGTTGAACGCGGCACGATTTCCTCTCTGCTGGCATGGGTTGAGCAACAGGTGAAGCTCAGAGGAGAGTTTATTGTGGTGATTGCTGGTGTAGCGAAACAATAGAAGCAGTGGAGAAGCGGGCGCGCCCGCTTCTCCACTGCAAAACTAAATCCCCATGACTTCTACTAGTTCCTTCACGGCGTCGGCTGACTTTTTGAGAAGCGCGCGCTCGCTCTCGCTGAGTTCTACTTCGATGATCTGCTCGATGCCTTGCGCGCCGAGTTTGACAGGCACGCCCACGAAAAGGCCGTTGATGCCATACTCGCCTTGCAGGTAGGCGGCGCAGGGCATAATCATCTTCTTGTCGAGCAAAATGGAATCGACCATTTGCAGCACGGAGGCCGAGGGCGCAAAGTAGGCGCTGCCCATGCCGAGCAGTTTAACGATCTCCGCCCCGCCGTCGCGCGTGCGCTGCACGATTTGCTCAATGCGTTCTGCCGGCATCAACTGCGAGATGGGCACGCCGGCCACCGTACACATGCGCGCCAGTGGCACCATTGTGTCGCCATGTCCACCGAGCACATACGCCTGCACGTCACGCACCGACGCGCCCAGTTCCTGCGCGATGAACGTGCGGAAGCGCGCCGTATCCAGCACGCCTGCCATACCCACAACGCGGTTGCGCGGGAAACCGCTCACCTGGAATGCCAGTTGCGCCATAGCATCGAGCGGATTCGTCACCACGATAATGATACTATCGGGAGAGTTCTTGACAATCTCCTGCGTTACCTGTGAAACGATCTCCTGATTTTTCTTGACAAGATCATCGCGGCTCATACCGGGCTTGCGCGGAAAACCCGATGTGATCACTACAATATCCGAGTTCGCCGTATCGGCATAATCGTTCGTACCGATCACCAGCGAGTCATACCCGA
>Ga0307373_10014156_pt1 | contig 11039 bp, 8 predicted proteins | sample OX2MG_FD_202534 | JGI IMG/M metagenome (GOLD analysis project Ga0307373, IMG submission 202534) | Soil microbial communities from Risofladan, Vaasa, Finland - OX-2 | ecosystem: Environmental > Terrestrial > Soil > Coastal area > Acid sulfate soil | place: Finland: Risofladan, Vaasa | collected... | reverse complement strand
CTAGCGCGCCGTCAGGCCACCGCCATCGCAAGCCATCGGCGATCGAGTCTGGTCACCGGACGCGCGCGCACGTACCCGGTAATCGCCTCGTTCGCCTCGCGCTTGCGCCCCGCCTTGACCAGGCTCACGAAGTGCGATTCGTGGAAGACGCCGCGCTGCTCGTCGCTGCCGCCGCCGATCGCGATCTCCGGCAACGCCGCGCCGAGTTCAGCCGCGGCTCGATCGAAATCGCCGCGCGCGTAGGCCACGCATCCGCGCGCCTCGGCAAGCCCGACTCGCCTCCATACCCGCGCGGCGGCGCCGCTCTGGCGCTCGGCGTGGCGGTGCATTTCGTCGAGCGCGCGATCGACCTCATCCGACTGGCCGGCGCGCTCGAGTGCGAAAAGATAAATCGCGCTCAGAAATGGAAACACCTGCTCGTGCGCCTTGTCACGCACGCGCGGCGCGATCTCGCGCCAGCGTCCGCCCGCGTCTCCGCCGGCCAGCTCGACGTACCACAGGAGCAAAATCGCGTCGGTATGTTCGACGACGGCGTCGGGCTGAAAGCCCCAGATCCGCCGGCGATATGCGTCGAGCACGCGCGCAAAATCCAGCTCGGCGCGGTACAGCATCGCCAGATGAAACGTGTTGTGCGACTGGATGTACTGACCGAAGCCATTCCAGGTGGGCGCGTAGCGCTGCATCGCGGCGATCCCTTCGGCAATCCGTGATTCGCCGGCCCATACGTGCGCAAGACAATGCTGCGCCCACATCGTGAGCGGATCCTGCGCAAGCGCCGCGCGGGCTATTTCCTCCGCTCGCGGGCGCAGCGCATTGAGCTCGCACGCAAATGCAAGCATCGCTTGCGCGTGGCTCGAATCCGGGTTTGCCGATGCGATCGTTTCCATCAAGCCAAGCTGGCGCGCAGCAAGCCCGGTTTCAAAGAAATGAAACTCCGCGATCTTCGCCGCCAGCAGATCGCGCGGCCATCGCAGTGCCATCTCCTCGTACAATCCTAGCGCGCGTGCGAAGTCACCGTCGCATCCCGCGCCGACGGCGTCGATAAAAATCCGCTCGCGCTCGGTCAAATCATCAATCCGCTCGCGCGCCCGCGCCAGATAGGGCAGCGCGCGGCGCGCCTGCACGGTTGATTGCGAGAGCGCGAACAACGAGGCCGTGCACGCCTGCAGCATCGCGCAGTCGCGATGCGCGTCGGCGGCGGCGGTGATCGCGTCCATCCCGGGTTTGAGCGCGATCGCGGCGTCGGTATAGCGATCGATCGCGGCGATCGCCTCGTCGGAGTTGGCGGTGACGGAAAGTCCGCGAAGGTCGGTTCTCATGATGGCGGTCGCAAGCGGCTCTGGCGGGCCGCGACGCGATTTTCATGAGGATAGCCAGCGCTCGGCGCGTATGCTAGACTTTTTGGGTCTGGTTTATTTTCTGGAGGCGCTCGCGCAAACACCCATGTTGGCCATCGAACGTAATAAAGCGGTATCGGCCCGTGGGTGCGCGTTCCTCCTGCTTCCTGCCCATTAGGTAGCATCAGAAACAGGAATTAAAAGGCGGCCCCGGGTGCCTCGCGCATCCGCAGCCGCCTTTTTTTGTTTTGCGCCCGCAATTTTTCTCGCGGCCCCAACGCCCGACTGGAGAAGATGCAAATGCTGGTTGAAGTAAACCACCTGACCAAGCGCTTCGGAAAATTCACCGCGGTGAACGACGTGAGCTTTGGAATCGAGCCGGGCGAGATTATCGGGATGCTCGGGCCCAACGGTGCGGGCAAGACCACGACTATCCACATGATCCTTGGACTCATCACGCCCAGCGAGGGCGAGGTGCGGATTTTCGGCCACGATATCCGGACGCATCGCGAGGAAATTCTTCAGGCGATCAACTTCACCTCGCCGTACGTGGCGTTTCCGTACCGGCTGACGGTGCTCGAAAACCTGCTCGTGTTCGCGCGGCTGTATAACGTGCCGCGCCGGCGCGAGAAGATCGACGCGATGCTCGAGATGTTCGGCATCACCGATCTGCGCGACAAACCCGTGGCGCGCCTCTCGTCGGGCGAGAACACGCGCGTCGGGCTGGCCAAGGCGATGCTCAACGACCCGCGGCTGCTCCTGCTCGATGAGCCGACGGCGTACCTCGATCCGGAAATCGCGTGGCAGGTGAAGGAACTGATGATGCGGGTGCAGCGCGAGAACGGCACCACCATCCTGTACACCTCACACAACATGGCCGAGGTCGAGCAGATGTGCAGCAGGATTGTGTTTCTCAATCACGGCCGCGTGATCGCGCAAGGCAGCCCGATCGAAATCACGCAGGCGATTCTCAAGGAAGAACGCGACGAACCCGCACTCGAGGAAGTCTTCCTGCGCGTAGTGCGGGAAAGGATCAGCGCATGAAACTACATCGCGTAATGGCGGTAATCGTTCGCCACTGCTACGAGGCGCGGCGCAACGTGGACCGCTTCATGGACATGGTCTATTGGCCGGTCCTCGACATCATCCTGTGGGGCTTCTTCACGATTTACCTGCGCCAGGGCAATCAACTGCGCCCCGACGTGGTGAGCTTTCTGCTCGGCGCGGTAATCCTGTGGGGAATCTTCTTCGCGTTCCAGCGCGACATGACGGTCGGTTTTCTCGACGAGCTATGGGCGCGCAACATGATCAACCTGTTCTCCTCGCCGCTGGGCGTATGGGAGTACATCACGGGTCTCATCTGCGTGAACCTGGTGAAGACGTTAGTCGGCTTCGCCTGCGCCAGCGCGATCGCGATCACGGCGTACAGGTTCAATATCGTGCCGTACCTGGGCGCGTTCCTGCCCTTCATATTGACTCTGGTTCTGTTCGCCTTCGCGATCGGAATCATGATGGCGGGGCTGATCGTGCGCTTCACGACGCGAATCCAGACGCTGGCGTGGAGCTTCGCCGGACTGCTGCAGCCGGTGTCATGCATATTGTATCCAATCAAGTCGCTGCCGCGGGTTCTGCGCCCGGTCGCATGGATTCTGCCGACCACGCACGCGTTCGAAGGGATGCGCCAGGTGCTGGCCGGCGGCGGATTCTCGCGCCTCCACTTCGTTTGGGGGATGGGCCTCAACGCGGGCTACTTCGCCGCCGCGATCCTGTTCTTCAACTGGATCTTCGCCTCGGCGCGCAACAAGGGCCTGCTAGTGAAGATCGAGTGAGGTTCTCCGCATGGCGGCGACTAATCCAATTCCACCGCGCGAGAACCGCGCGGTTCGATCGCTGATCCGGCGCTACTGGACCGTGTGGGCGCTGTACGGCTTCGGTTGCCGCCTGGTACAACGAATCCATCGAGGGCGAGAATCGCGCGACGCTGCTCTCATTCGGCAGCACAATGGCGACCCTTGGCGCCACCGCGGGGCAACCGTTGCAGGGCAAAATGGTCGACGTGGTTGGCACGGGCGTCACTTGGCAGCTCGCCGGGATGCTGTCGATGACGCAGGTGCTTTGCTACGTCGCGCTCGGGCGATCGGGCCCGCGGCGCGAAACATTGTCGCCGCCGTAAGGCGCCACCTCATCGCCGAGGCATATCGACGGCGCCGACTGCGTAGGCCACGGTTGCCGACGAGGTCAGCAGCTCCGCCGTGGATTGCACCATCGTCAGACGCGCGTTTGCGAGCGCCGTGTCGGCCGTCAGCAACTCGACGATCGTGCTCAAGCCCTGCCGGTAGGTCTCGAGGTTGTCGTTGTATGACTCCTGCGCGGCGGCAAGCAGCGCCTGCGCGAACTGATATTTCTTGACCGCGGTCTGAAAGTCGTAATACGAGCGCCAGACTTCGGCGATCGTCTCGAGCTCGAGCGATTTCACGCTCTCGCGCTCGGCCGCCCGCTGCGCTTCGGTGCGCCGGTCGTCGTTGCGGCGGCTGAATCCCGTGAAGATATCCCAGCGCAGCGTGAGCAACGCCGCGTACTCCGGCGACGCGCTTTTGATTGTCGAGGAGTTCGCGAAGGTGTACCACCACGCCTGCTCGCCGTAGTCAGCGCCCGCCGCCAACACCGGATACCATTGCGCGCGCGAGCGCTTCACTGCCGCCTCGCTGGCGCGATACTTCGCCGCTTCGGCCGACAGATCGGGGCGCTCGCGCACGGCGGCGGCGATCAACTGCTCGACTTCCTTGCCGAGCGTTTTCGGCACCGGCTGATTGTCGAGGCTCTGGATCTCGAGCGGCTGGTCGGCTGAGACGCCGATCGCGACCGCCAGCCCGGCGCACGAATCGTTGACCAGCGTGTGCGCACTTTCGAGTTCGAACTCGGCCTGCGCCTTGCGCTCGCGCGCCAGCAGCATCGCGGGCTCGGTGGCAAGACCCAGGTTGACGCGGCGCGAAACCGCCTCCAGGTCGGTGCGCGCCAGCTCGACGTTCTGAGTCGCAGCTTGCACGGCGGCCTGCGCGGCGGCCAGCGCGTAGTAGGCGCTCTGGACCTCGAACACTACGGTCTGCATCGTTCGATCAAAGCCGAAGTTGGCCGCCGCAAGTTCATTGCGCGCGAGCTCGGAATCCGCGCTGCGCCGCCCGAAATCAAGCAGCGTGTACGTCAGCTCGGCCATCGGCGAGGCGGACCATTGCTTGATTACCGCCGGTCCGGGGCTGACCTGAAACAGCAGGCGGTTGTAGCCGCCGTCGGCCTCGAAACTCGCGTGCGGATAATAGGGTGCCTGCGCCATACCGTAAGCGGCCGCCGCCGCCCGCGCCGATTGCCAAGATTGGCGGGTGCGCGGATTCAACCGTAGCGCCAGATCGATTAGCCGCGGCAGATCATAGTGCGAGCCGCCGGCCGCCGACTGGTTTCCAGCCGATGCCTGCGCGATCTCCCGCGTCACCGTGGGAACCTGGTACTGCGCCGTCTCGTGCGCGGCCGGAGACCATTGCTGGTCGGCCGCGATCGGCGAGTACTGGTCCGGCGCGATCTCGGGCCGCTCGGCGTAGCGGGCGCATCCGGCGACTGACGCGGCAAATATCAGCGCCGCCGCGCGGATCGAAACTCGCGCGCGCGGCGATTCGCGGCGCTCGCGCGCGCCATCGCGATTTGAGGAATCCGGGATTGTCTTCACCTGCATAAGGCCCCCGAAGTTGATGCTGCCAAACCGCCGCTCCGGCTTATCCGGGCCGCGGTCGGCATCAGCCTAACCCGCGCACGCGCCGAAATCGCGCCGATCGAGGACGAATTTTCCGCCCCGGGCAATTTTCCGCCCCTTCGATGATGCGTGCGCGAAGTCCGGCGCGTAGAATCTTTCCCGCATGAATCGTAGAGGACAGTGGACCTCGCTCCGGATTGCCGCAGGGGCCGCCGTCGCATGCGCGGCGCCGGGATGCGATCCGATCGTCAATATCGCGGGCGCGAATTTCCCGAGCTGGCTCGTCGCCGCGATCGTCGGCGCGATACTGGCCGCGATCGTCCGCCCGCTCTTCGTCGCGGCCGGTCTCGAGCGCTACCTGTGGCCGCTGCCGGCGGTTTACGCAAGCCTTGCGGTGCTGCTCGGATGCATCTTCTGGATAATCTTCTTCAACCGGGTGTAGGAACGGCATGGTGGCTCCCGGAGACGACGTAGCGGCTGACAATCCAGCGCTCAAAGCGATCGGGCGAATCCTGAGCGCCGCGATAATCGCCGCCGCGATCGCCGCGATCCTGTTTGTCACGCGCCTGTACTACGTCTATCCGCGCACCGACGACGCCTACGTGCGCGCCAATCTTATCGGGGTCGCCCCGCACGTCAGTGGACCGATCGTCAAGCTGCCGATCGTTGACAATCAGCACGTTCGCAAGGGCGACATGCTGTTCGTCGTCGATCCGCGCCCCTACCAGGCCACCCTCGACGCGCTGGTTGCCAAGCTTGAATTGACGAACCTGCAAATCAAGGGTCTCGACAACGCGATATCCGCGGCCGGGGCCGAGCAGACCCGCCGCGAGGCCGACCTCGCGTATGCGCGCCAGTACCTCCGTCGCATCGAGCCGCTGCTCGCAAAGCATTACGTCACCGCCAACGACGTCTTCGATGCGCGCAGCAAGATGCGTGCGGCCCAGGCCGCGGTCGAAAACGCGCGCTCGACCGTCAGGCAAGCGGAAAACGAACTCGGCCAGTACGGCGATATCAACGCGCGGCGCAAGCAGGCCGAGGCCGAGGTCACCGACGCGCGCCTCAATGTTGACTATTGCTCCGTGCGCGCCCCGTTCGACGGCTACGTCACCAATCTCAACATCGCGGTCGGGCAGTACGCCAACGAGGGCAAGGACGTGCTCAACCTGATCGATAACCGGGTCTGGTACGTGGTCGCGAATTTCCGCGAAAATTTCCTCGGCAACATCAAGCCCGGAATGACCGCGCAGGTCTATCTGCTCAGCTACCCGAATCATCCGTTGCGTGGAATCGTGCAGGGCGTCGGATGGGCGCTTTATCAGCAAAACGGCGCCAGCGTCGAAGGACTTCCGCAGGTCGAGCCGACGCTCAACTGGGTGCGCCTGTCGCAACGCTTCCCGGTGCGGATCACGCTCGACCATAGCGATCCGAATTTCCCGCTGCGCACCGGCCAGACCGCCGTCGTAACGATCCAGGGTTTCCGCTAGATGGCGGCGGCGCCGGGCATGGGACTCCGCTCGCGCCGAAGGCTCAGCGGACTTGCCGCCGCCGGTGCGCGCCGGTTCACGCATGGCGTGGATTGGCTGATCGGCTCGCTCGCGCTCGATCTCGAGGCGCATCCGCGGCGTCTGCGCACCGCCCTTCGCACCGGAATAATTTGCGCGCTCGGATTCGGCCTGATGGCGGCGGCGCACGTCGATGCGCTCCTGGGGCCGTACGTCCTGTGGATCGTGGCGTCATCGGGCGGCGCGATGATCACGCCGTTCAAGGCGCTGCGGTTCGTGATGGTAACCGGCGCAGGCCTCGCGTTATCGGTGCCGCTCGCGGGGCAGCTTTCAGAGGCGCCGTGGCTGATGCTGCCATTTTTGTTCGTGGCCGCATTTGGATTTCGCTACATCATGTCGGCGTTTCGGCTCCCGTATGCGTGGGTTATCGTTGAGATCACTTTTCTGACGTCGTTCTATCTGGTGGTCTTCGACCCGCATAATTTCGGCGTCGAAGTAGCTTCGACCTTCGGCGGCGTGGTCATCAGCGTTATCCTGATTGCGCTGTTCGACCTGGTGCTGTGGCCCAATCCCGCGGACGCCGAGTTGATCGCGATGCTGGGGCATAATCTTGCGCGCACGCGCGCGCGGCTCGACGTGGCGGCGGCCGCCTATTTCGCGCCGTCGGGCAAGTCGGGCGTGCGGATTCCCGGATTTCTCTCTGACCTGCCCGCCCATCTGGCGCTGCTCGAACGCGCCGTGCAGGAAGGGGCCACACCCCAGCGCCGCGCTGTGCTGCTGGGCGCGATCACATTGGCCGAGCGGCTGCATATCGCGGTCGATAGCCTGATCGTCGCCGCGATCGATCCGTTGCCACAGGTTGCGCGCACGATGGTGCAGCCGGAAATCGAAGCGCTGGTCCGCACTCTCGACACCGCGTTTGCCGAGCGCGCGGCCGAACGCGCACGCGGCGAAATTTCCTATGGCGACATCAGCGGCGGCCCGAGCCTCGCCGCCGTGCGTCCCGCGGTCGATGCACTCCAGGCGCGGATTGCGCAGGTCCGCCCCACCTTGCTCGCAAATTCCACCCCGGCGGAAGCCGCCAATATGGGTTCCTTTGCGGACGGGCTGTGCCAGACCGGGGAACTGCTGGTGCACGGCCTTGAGGAACCCTGGCTTTCCGATGCGGTCGCCGAAACGCCATCGGCCCACGGGCTCGATCCGGCGCTGACCCGCTACTCGCTCAAGGTCGCGCTCGCGATCGTGATCGCGTTCGGCGTCGGTATCACGTCGCAGCGCGCCGACCTCTCGGTGATTATCACGACGGTTATCATTGCCGGATTGCCAACTTACGGCGCGACGCTGAACAAGATGCTCCTGCGGCTGGTCGGCAACGCATGCGGCGGCGCGCTCGCGCTGCTGGCGATTATAATCGTGACGCCCAACTTCGAGACCCTTCCGGTTTACATGCTGGTTACTTTCATCGGGCTGTTCGCGGCCGATTATCTCGGACTCGGCAATGGACAATTCGCTTACGCGGGCCGCCAGATGGGCAGCGCGTTCGTGTTCACCTGGGCGGGAATAAGTCCCAGCGAGGCAATCACGACCCCGCTTTATCGCGTATGGGGAATCATGCTCGCGATGGCGGTGCTGACCGCCGTGTTCATCCTGCTATGGCCCGAGTATTCAGGCGACTCGCTGCTGCCCAGGCTCCGGAAGATCCTGCACGCGACGATAGACCTGATGCCGGGGGGCGCGGCCGCCGCGTCGGTCCGGAAAATCCACGAGACCAGCCAGGGAATTACGCGCCAGCTCGCGGAGCTGCTCGGTATCGCGGACGACGCGCGTATCGAGGGTCGGGCGAGCAGCATCGATCCTGACGCTACGGTCAACGCTTCGGGCACGCTGCGGCGTATCGCGCATCGCCTGAGCGCGATCAGCAGAGAGCGAATCGAAGCGCCACTGCCCGCGCTATCTCCCCCAACCGAAGCCGCGCGCGAGCGGATTTTGGCCGCGATGCGTGCGCGGCTCGAATCATGGCGCGATCATTTTGACGGACCGAACTGCCGCAGCCGCCGCGCGGCGCTCACGCTGGCAAACAGCCGTGCGCCCGGCGATATCGACGCTCCGCTTAACGACTTCACCCAGAGCGTCGGCGCGAACAGCTTCGCACAGCTCGCTCTGTGGCAAACGCCGATGCGGCTCGAACTGATGTCGGAGATTGCGTCGCTCAGGCGCCTTGCACAGTTGTTCGCCGATCTGGACGACGAACTCTCGCGCGTCGCAGTCGCGCGCGGCACCGTGCGCTGGGTCGCGGCGCCCGCCGCGTAGCTTGCTAGTCCCTTCAAGGCGCTGGGTGATATACGAGGGCGGACCGCTTATTCTTCATGGTAAAATCGATGCGCTGCTCGAATTGCAAGACTGAAAACCCACCTGGCAAGAAGTTCTGCGGCGATTGCGGCGCGGCGCTCGCGAATCTTTGCCCGAAATGCGGCGCCGATAATCCTGCCGGTAAACGCTTTTGTGGAGAGTGCGGCACTGCGCTCGGAGCGTCCGCGACGGCTGCCTCGGCACAGAAATCCGCCGATCGTCAGATTCGGGTGGTCGATAAACCCGCCGCTGAAAGCCTCGAAGGCGAGCGCAAGACCGTCACCGCGTTGTTCGCCGACATCAAGGGCTCGACGGAGCTCGAGCAGGACCTCGACCCCGAGGAGGCGCGAGCGATTGTCGATCCAGCGCTGAAACTGATGATCGACGCGGTGCGCCGCTACGACGGCTATATCGTGCAATCGACGGGCGATGGCATCTTCGCGCTGTTCGGCGCACCGGTCGCACATGAGGACCATCCGCAGCGCGCGCTGTATGCGGCGCTGCGGATGCAAGAAGAGCTAAAACAGTACTCGGCCAGATTGCGCGAGGCCGGCAACCTGCCGATTGAAGCGCGCGTCGGCGTGAACACGGGCGAAGTCGTCGTGCGTTCGATTGCGACCGGCGATGGACAGACCGAGTACACCCCGATTGGCCACACCACCAATCTCGCCTCGCGGATGCAGGCGCTCGCGCCTACAGGCTCGATCGCGATCAGCGAGCAGACCCGCAAATTGGTGGAAGGATATTTCGCGCTCAAAGCGCTGGGACCGACGAAAGTCAAAGGCGTCAGCGAGCCGGTCAACGTTTACGAGGTGACGGGGCTCGGTCCGCTGCGCACTCGGCTGCAGCGCTCGGCGGGGCGCGGATTGTCGAAGTTCGTGGGGCGGCAGGCCGAGATGGACGCGCTCAAGCGCGCGGCCGAACAGGCCAAGGCGGGACGCGGGCAGATTGTCGCCGCGATGGCTGAGGCCGGAGTCGGCAAATCGCGTCTGATATTCGAGTTCAAGGCGATCTCACAATCGGGATGGATGGTGCTCGAGGCGTTCTCGGTCTCGCACGGCAAAGCGTCGGCGTTTCTGCCGGTGATCGATCTGCTGTGGAGCTATTTCAAGATCAGCTCAGATGACGATGAGCGCACCCGGCGCGAAAAGATCAACGGCAAGGTGCTGACGCTCGATCGCTCTCTGGAGGATGCGCTGCCGTACCTGCATTCGCTGCTCGGCTTGGCCGATGAGAACAATCAGGTCGCGGAGGTCGAGGCGCAGACCCGCAAGCGGCGCGCGCTCGACGCGATCAAGCGCATCCTGCTGCGCGAGAGCCTCAATCAGCCGCTGATCGTGATCTTCGAAGACTTGCACTGGGTCGATGACGAGTCGCAGGGCTTTTTGAACCTGCTCGCCGACTCAATCGGCACCGCGCGCATCCTGATGCTGGTGAACTACCGGCCCGAATACTCACATCAATGGAACAGCAAGACTTACTACACGCAGTTGCGACTCGACCCGCTCGGCAAGGACAGCGCCGACGAGATGCTGAGCGCGCTGCTCGGCGACGGAGCCGAACTCGGCGCGCTGAAGCGGCTCATCATCGAAAAGACCGAGGGCAACCCGTTCTTCATGGAAGAGACGGTGCAGGTGTTGCTCGACGAGGGCGCGCTCGTGCGCGACGGCGCGGCAGTCAGACTCACCAAGGCGCTGGGTGAGCTCAAGATCCCGCCTACCGTGCAGGCGATTTTGGCGGCGCGCATCGACCGGCTGCCGGCCGAGCACAAAGACCTGCTGCAGACGCTTGCTGTGATCGGCACCGAGTTCAAACTTGGCCTCGTGCGCAAGGTGGTAGGAACCGACCTAACCCCTGACCCCTTCCCGCACGGGAAGGGGAACGTGGCATCCAAGGGTGGTTATGGGGCGGACGAACTGAACCGGATACTCAGTGATTTGCAGCTTGGCGAGTTCATTTACGAGCAGCCTGCGGTCGGCGATGTCGAATACATTTTCAAGCACGCGCTGACTCATGATGTCGCCTACAACTCGGTGCTGAACGAACGCCGGCGAATGCTGCACGGACGAATCGGCGCCGCGTTGGAGTCGATCTATGCCGACAGCC
>Ga0307373_10014153_pt1 | contig 11041 bp, 9 predicted proteins | sample OX2MG_FD_202534 | JGI IMG/M metagenome (GOLD analysis project Ga0307373, IMG submission 202534) | Soil microbial communities from Risofladan, Vaasa, Finland - OX-2 | ecosystem: Environmental > Terrestrial > Soil > Coastal area > Acid sulfate soil | place: Finland: Risofladan, Vaasa | collected... | reverse complement strand
GCCATAGCGGGTGGTCAGGCCCGGCACCTGCTCAGCGAACGTCGCCTTCGCACACGCGTCGTTACCGCAAAAGAACCGGCGGGCCTGCAGATGGATGAGCACCTCTTGGCCGCCGCTCGCAGTATCGACCAGCTTCCGCTGGTAGCGGCTATGCACCCGCCGCGACATCACGCCACAGCCCGGGCAGGCCGCCTCGCTGGCACAGGCCCGGGCCAGCACATGCACCGACCTGCCCGCAGTGACGGCACATTCGATGGCCAGGTCCGCCAGGTGAGGGACCAGGACAGTGAGAACTTCAAGATCGCACGCCCGGCATGATCACAAACATGATGATCACGACGCCACCGGACATGCCGGGCAGATCACCTCACGGAAAGTGAGCCAGAGCCACCGCAACTTGGCCGTTGACACGGGATTCGCTGCATTGATCTACGGATCAGATGGACGCTGGGCTCCGCTAGCCTCTGTGCTTGTGACCCTTCCAGGAGCCGAGAGTGCCATGCTGAGCGTTCGGATGCGTGGCATCCCGGAGATCGTTGACGGTGACTGGGTGCTGCTGACCCAGGGAATCACGGTCTTGACCGGGCGGAACAACGTCGGCAAGACCCGTGTCTTGCAGGCGATCGCAGGGCTGCACCCCGACGCGCCGTGGTCCGCCCTCCTGCCTGAGGCACGCATAGAGTCCGGCGATACGGTGATCGAGCTTGAGACGGGGAGGCAAGGCGCGCTTGAGCGCTACGAGGTTACCGGGCCGACGGGAACCACAACCGGGGCATGGGTACCCGACCCCAACAATCCTGGGTACTCCATCTTGCGCTTCAGCGACGGTAGCCCTGGTGTGAGTACACCCGACCGTCAGCGTTGGAACAGCTGGTCGCTACCATCCAAGGAGCTGGCCGAGGCAACCCTGCGTCGGCTCACGTTCGTCCCGGCCCAGCGCACCATCCCCGGTACCGTCACCGCGCGGCGGGTCGAAGTTCCTGGCCCGTCCGGCCCCGATCTCGGCATGGCGATCTTCACCCGGCGCAATGACGACGCTCCCGAGTTCCACGAGCTGCAGCGGGTAATGGCGGAGCTGTTCCCGGAAATCGACGCCATCCTCACCCAAGCTGTCGGCGACCAGTCGCTGGTGCAGATCACCTACCGGGACCGTTTCGCTGGGCGCAGCACACCTCTCGAACAGAGCGGGACAGGCGTCGCGCAGGCACTCCACCTGATCGCTCTCACCCTGTTCTCCGAGCCCGGCCGAATCCTCCTGATCGATGAGCCGCACGCCTACCTGCATCCCGGGGCTGAGCGGCGGCTGGTCCAGTTTCTGCGCGACCATCCCGAGCATGCCTATGTATGCGCCACGCACTCACCCGTGTTCATCAACGCCGCCGACCCCGAGGCTTGCTGGCTGGTCACCAGAGACCAGCACGGGACAGCGATGCATTCGGTCTTCGCTGAGGGATTCACCCGGCGTCACATCTTCTCGGAGCTGGGCATCGACCCAGGTGACGTCGCTCTCGCAGAACGCATCCTCTTTGTCGAAGGGCCGAGCGACCAGGCCGCCTATCCGTTGCTCCTTGCCCGGCTGGGGTATGACACCGCACGGCAGAACTGCCTGGTCCTATCACTCGCGGGCGCCGACCTGACCCGGCCCTTGTCCGCGGTGCTCACCGAGCTGAGTGCGCAGCTGCATGTGCCCTTCACCGTGCTCCTCGACGGTGACAAGCAGGACCAGTACCGCGACAACCGCAACGTGTGCTTCCTGCCGGTCGCCGACCTTGAAGAACTCTTCCTCCAAGACCCCCAAGCCGTGCATGACGGGCTCCTGTTCGCACTAGCCGAAGAAGACCCCGAAGGCGCGAAAGCTGTCGAGGCCCAATGGTCGCCAGACGCTGTGGCCACCTACCTCGCTCAACACCGGCATCCGCGGACAAAGGCAGCAGAGCTGCTCACCGGGCTCGCCCGGCAAATGGGCACGACATACCGGAAACCCGTACATGCTCCGCTGATCGCCGCCTGTCTCAGCGACCCCATCATCGAGCAACTCCGTCCGATCGTGATGCCAAGGCTCGACCCACAAGAAGCCAGCACAGAACAGGACGCCGCCGACCCCGACGCTTCGGCTCCGGTGAGACACGGCGATGAGACGTGACCGTGCCCTTGCGCCGTGCCACATCCGTGCCACACACCAGGAGTTTCCGCGGTCGGTGGCGGTAACTCACGGGCACAGCACCCGGCCCGACCAGTGGATGGGTCAGCTCTGCTCACACCCGTCCGGGGGTGACCGATCTTCCAAGCTGGGACTCGTCCTCCTCGCTACACGATGATCTCGGCCGAGTCGGCCGGGTCCGTTCCCTGCCGGACTGTGATCGCGGGCAGGGCTGTCTGTGGAGCTGCCTAGATTGGATGCATGACGCTGCGGATCGACGTCTCCCGCGCGCTCACCACTCACGAGGAGCGTGCCGCGCTCGTGCGCGCCGTCATGGCCGCGCGGCCTGAGGATGAGCTGGACTGGATCGAGTGGAAGATCGCCGGGGACCTGAGCAAGGGGCCGACTCAGGGCACCATCGCCCGGCACATCCTCGGGTTGGCCAACCGTCTGCCGGACAGGGCGGCGCTGCACGCGGGCGGCTGTGGGTACCTGATCATGCGCGCGGAGCCGGGAAGCGTGTCGGGCATCACCAGGGTGGACCCGGCCAGCCTCGGCCAGGGCGTGCAGTTCTGGCTCGGCACGGAGGGTCCGGCCTGGTTGCCGCACTACGACGAGGAGCAGGGCGTCCCGGTCCTGGTGGTGACCGTTGCGCCGCCGCAGCCCGGCCCGAGGATGCCCGGCGAGAAAACGATGCCGGGGGACCGGCCGGACGGTGGTATCCCGGCAGCATGACCGTGAACGCCGCACAAGACGCTCCGGGCACGGCTGAGCCGGGGGAACGGTTCCGCCCCTGGCGCCGCCTGGCATCCCTGGCGTGGATGATCGCGCGCACCCTGCTGCCCTGCCCGGACCTGATCCGCCGCTACCGCGTGCGATCCGCGGCGCGCAAGCTCGTCACGTGCTCCCCGTGGCCCGGCTTGGACGCCAAAGGTACCGACGCGGCGCAGCTCGCCATCCACCGGGTGCTGTGGCTGCAGCGCCAGACCCGGCGGGCGGTCCGCGGCCGCCACCGCGAGGCCTCGGTGATGCTCGCCCGGTCCTCCGTCGAGACGTGCATTCTGGGCCTGTACTGCCTTCATGAGGACGGCGCCGTGGCCCACCTGCAGGCCGCAAACATCAAGGCCATGCGCGACGTCGTGCGCTACCTGATTGACACGGGCCTCGTGCCCGCCGAGGTGATCCAGCAGTGCGTCGCCGCGCTCGGGGAGCCACGTCCCGGCCCGAAGGTGTGGGACATGGCCAAGCGTGTCGAGCAGGCAACCGGTCATCGCGGCGCCATCAGCCTCTACCAAAGGTTCTACGTGCCGACGTCGAACTTCTTCGTGCACGCCAACGCCGGATCCCTGCTGCGCCACGTCGGCCCGGGCGACAAGCTCACCCGTCGGCCCAGCCGGGCGTGGACCAGGCGCTCACCCGCACGCGTCGCAGACGCCTGCACAGGCATCCTCGCCTTTGCGGTCGCCGAGCGCACCAGTCGGCCCGCGACGGGCTTCGCGAGCTACGCCGACAAGCACCTCGACCGCGCACTGACACCCCTCGCGGTCCTGGCCGGCGCCGGCCTCGGCCGGTCCGTGAAGCTGAGGCAGCTAGGGCAGATACGCGGCCAGATCAGGATCTTCATGAGCATGGGAACCTACATATGGTCCGGGCAGGCCGCCGCCGATCCCATCGACGTCCGCACGGCGCGCATACGCGAAGCGCTCACAGAACTGCTGCCGCCCGCCGCCGTGCTCGACATCCCGCCCGCGGCATTCAATCCCTACCTTGACTACCTGGCGGCCACGCTCGCCGAGAGCGCCGGACCCGGCAGCGCTTGAGGATCACCCACACGAGGGACCCAGGCCCTCTGCGGGTACCAGCCCCATGCCGGTTTGCGGCTGGTCACAGGTATCCTTACCAACCCCGTCGGCCGCCGTCACCAAGGAGAACGGCCTGACGATCGTGGCGGTCAGGTAGCCGCTAGGGCCGGCATGGCGGGGTCGGGCACCAACCGTGCGTCTAGATCTGGTGACCCGCTTCTTGCCGGGGCGCCCCGGTCAAATCTCGACTGTTTGGCGGCTGGGTGGCGCAATTCGTACCAACACCGCGGATGCAGCCAGGAGTGAAACCGATCCCCGTAGTGACTGCAAAAGGACCAGCCAGCGCTGGACATACGACGCCGACCTTAAGTGCTGACCGCGGCCCGCAGGTCAGGGTCATTCAAGAACGCGCCGATCGTGTTGTGGAAGTCGGCTATCTCGGCGACACCGGGCTGCAGGATAGTTGCGGCAGCCACCGTGAGGTAGGAGTAGGAGGCGGCCAGCCACATCAACCACGATGCCCGGTGAGCTGGCAGCGCCCACACCAGTTCGGTGGTGCCGTCGCTGCGATCGGTGAGGGCGAACTCGACGCCGTACATGTGGGTCGCAGCGGAGGTGGAACGCCAGACGCCGTCAACCCAATCCATGCCCGGTTGGGTGCCTAGCCTGGCGAGAGTTGCGGCGGCCTGGCCCTGTGTCCGTTCCGCCCCGCGGCACCCGAATTGGCGCCAGAGATTATCGAGTTCCCTGCTATGTGCCGCGTGCTGGGCCTGCCAGGCGGTCTGGTCGAAGCCTGGTGGCGCGACACGTACATTGTTCGCCCACTCCCTGCTCATGCCACGTTCGAATCGCAGAGCACGGCAGCGGGCATCGCCACCTGCGGTGTTGTCCTGGATGAAATCGAGGTGCGCCCACGCCTCCAGCAGGCCCCGTAGCAGGGTGAACCCGGCGGGCTACCGGCGGGAGTTGAGGCGACCCCTCATTCCCCACTCTGAGATTACCGTGCCCACCTGCGATGCAAGGGCCGACGGAGGGCGTATCGACGAGACAGCGGGCGCAGGGATCAAGCAGGCGAGTGACTAGGAGGCTCGCCATGCCCACCGGAAGCAACACGGGGAGTACCTGAGTGATCCTGAGTCATACACACGCACGGCCTGTCACAGCGGTTGGGCCGACTGTGAGGCCGAAGGGAGCGCGAGACAAGGAAGACGTCAGCGCTCGGCGAGCACCAGCGCAAAGCAGCGAACAAGATCATGGGTCGGTGGACCGATCCCCAGAAGACCCGCGGCCTGGTCCGGCGCACGCAGGGCGGGTTCGCCGCCAAGCGAGACGGCGTGGCCAGGTTCACTCCGATTCGGCGTAGGCCGACAACTCCCACTGCAGGTCGTCCCAGGTCTCGGATCGGACGGCCCGCGAGGCGGACTCGAGCAACTCCGCCGACACCTGAAGCCCCAGAAACTGCGTGATGCCTAGGACCGTCAGGTAGATCTGGCTCCACTCCCGGGCGCGTTCCTTGACGTCGACGAACCGTGGGCGACCCGGCATGTCGGCAACGTGCGACAAAGTGTTCCGCGTCTCCGCGAAATGCTCGAAGTGCTGACTGAGGCGCCGGCCTAGGTGATCCGGCACGGCGTAGCGGCATTCAAAGATCAGCTGCTTGATCGCGTCCTTGCCGTCTCTCGCCTCAGGCTTCAGCCCTTCCGCCAGACCGGTCCCCCGCCAATACGTGGAGGTCCCGAGGATCTCCGGCCACGGCGTCGTAGTCTTGCCAAGGTGCAGGACATGCTCGACGAGACCTTCGTACGCCGCCCTGACGTTGGGGTCGGCGGGCAGCACCGCAGGCGCGACCGGTAGGTGTCGGTCGACGGTGCCGACGACCATTCCGAGCGTCCAACCCACTACTTCAGGACACCACTGCGGCGGCAGGTCGGCCGGCGCAGCGGGGATCTCCTTTAGCGCTCGCGCTGTGACGTCGGTACGCAGCTTCTCGCCGAGATCGTAGCTCGCGCCCGTTGTACGCAGCGCCGCCATTATCCAACTGGCAAGCAGCGCGTTCGCGTCGCTCAGTCCGGTGAGGTCATGGGGGGTGGTTGCCTGCTTGAGCTGGCCCTGCCACGTCTTCTCGTAGCGTTCGGCGGCCTCGGCGAGCCACCCCAGTTCCCAGCCGACTTCAGCCAGGCGCTCGGTAAGGAGGTCCTGGTGGGCCTTGTCTTTGTCGTCGGCGAGCGTCCGGTACAGCGCAGCGAAGACGAGCGGCGACAGCTCGCACTTCAATTCCAAAGTGCATGCTCCAGCTGAAGGTCCAACGGGAGGAGTGGCTCGCCCGGCCCAAGGTCGTCGAGAGCTTCCGGCGGGACTGGCAGGGCCGACAGGTTGTCCTTGCGCAGCCCGGGGATGAACTCGCCGGTCAGGAGGAGCTGCCGCACGCCGTATCCGGTCTGCCCGTCAAGGTAACGAACCAGTCCGGGTCCATGGTCGGCGTCATGAAGACGGAGCAGCCACAGGTTCCGGTCGATCGCCGTGTTCTCCGTGACGAGGAAGGCGTGCGGACGGTTGCCGACGGCCGCGACCAGAACGTCGCCCGGATGAGCGACGATCGGCGGCTTCGGTTCGAGCGAGACCCAGCGACACACTGGCTTGCCGCCAATGACCGAGATATCCGTGAGGGGCAGGTGGTCCGGCGCTGGCCGGTCGCTGATGGCTTCTTTCGGCACCAGGCGCCCGCGCACAATTTCGGCACACAGATCACCCAGCGGAACCCCGTCGTCAAGAACGCTCGGGTTCGGTGTGACAAGTTGCATCTTCCAGTCGCTGCCGCGCAGGTCCACCGTGCGCCACCAAGTCTCGGTCGCTTCCTCCTCGGGACGATGCGTGTGCAACTCGACGAGGGCCAGATGTTCCTCGAGCGGAAGTTCGCGCTCCTGCCGTGCCGACGGTAGCGGGACCTGAAGCTCGAGCAGGGCAGCACGCGAGTTGGTGCGGCCGAGCGCATTGGTGGCCAGGTACGACCGCACGGTGCGGCCGGAGCGGCTGCTGAGGACGCCCCAAAGCCACACCCCGAGACCTTCACGAGGCCGGAGCGCCAGGAACGACGATGAGGCCATCGAGCCGACCAGGTCCGGTCGCACCAGCAGCGCCGGGATCTCTGGGGTCAGCGGCACCAGCAGATCGCCTGGACCGAGCCCGCGTTCGCTCGACCGCACCTGGTAGACCGGACCGCGATACTTCCGGCTCCGGCGACGGATTCCGCCACCAACCGGATCGAGTCCGCCAGGCGTAATGACCGGAACATCCTGGTCCACCCAGCCGTCGGGTACCAGGGGCGTTGCCAGATCGCCGAGAGCAGCCGTGCGACTGTTCTCGCCGGGCCAGCGGAAGGTCGATGCCGTCAGATAGGCCGGATCCCAGCTGCGCTCGCCGCTAAGCGAGACGACCACCGAGGTAATCACTGCCGCACCCCGTCGATGTGTTCCAGCGCCGCCTCGAGGGCCGCGCCGCCCAGAGCCAGCTGCGTCTCCCAGTCCTCGCCGAGCTGGCCAACGAAAGTCCCCCCTGGCTCGGCGTTGTCGATAACCAGGACTACCGAGCGGATGCCGACCCCTGGGACCGCTCCGGGCGGACAGCCAATCACCGCGGCGACGCGGAAGTGATCCGCAACGTAGCGGCGGAAGCGTTCACCGTTCGTCCTGAAGGTGAAACCCACACCCAGGTGCAGGACAGCCCGGCCCCCATCGGCGAGGACTCGCAGGATGCGATCCACGGCGACGTATTCGCCATCACGCGTCATCGTGCCGTCGAGCAGCTCGTACTGCTGTTGGGTTCGCAAACCGAGCGGCGGCGCGCTCACCACGCACGTCGAAAGTGGCAGGTCGGCCGTGAAGGCATCGGCGTGCGTGATCTCGACCGGGACCGGTGACGCGCTCCCGATCGACCGGGCCAGCTCGACGATCCGGTCGCTGGCGTCGAAGCCGAGGGCGGTGCTCAACCGCTGGCCGTGTTCACGGGCATGATCAATGGCTTCCCAGAGGAAGGAGCCAGTCCCGCAGAAGGGATCGAAGACGTCCCGCTCCAGCTTTGCGACCGCGAGTGCTGCGACGGCGTTGGCGATAACCGGATGGCTGGTGAAGACCCCGGCTTCGCGGCCCCGGCGGGCGAAGTCGACGGCGGCGCGACGGCGAGCCTCCCACAACACTTCCTGACTTGCGGGAAGCCAGTCCGCCAAACCGACCGATGCCTCAAGCTCGGTCTCATGCTGGAAGGGGCCGAAGTCCAGAGGAACGGACGAGTAGAGGTATTCGGCTTCGGGCCGCCCCTGGCGCCGCTGCTGATCCGCCCAGCGCCAGAGCCGATCGGTGACAATCGCCGTCGCCAGGTCGACATCATCGAGCTCGCCATAGCCACCGTAGGGCGGAGGCTCCGGCCCATCCACGGGCGTGAAGGTGCGCAGGCCGACATCGGCGCGATACCAGCTGCCGTTCACGACGGCGTAGTGGTCGACGGTGCCGAGCAGGTCGCGGCTCTTCGCCAGCACGGGCAGCGCGAACTCAGGAGGCTGCACCATCCGGCCCTGCTTGACCTCGACGACGGCCCACGGCACGAGCTTCCCCTCGGCGTTGGCCGCCCAGGCGAGGACGTCAGGACGGAACGACGCGCTGATCTTCGGCAGCCTGGCATCGAGCTGGATGAACTCATAGCCGACCTGCCGCAGTGCCTTGCGAATCGCAGGTTCGTTCATGTCCGTCGGTTGGATTCCTCGTACGTCACGCCGGTCGCGAAGACCTCTGCCTGCTCGCAGCCGCCCGCGGCATCCTAGACGCCCCGCCGCCTCCATCGTCGCAGGAATACCTGCGGATCGGGCACCTAGTCGATGATGTTCGTGATGCCCTAGCCGCGTACGAGCAAGCGGCCCAGCCTGCTGACCACCAGCAGGGAGTTGCAGTCGCGCTATGTGCCCGCCGACGCAGAGGCGGTGCCCTCATACCTGTGTCGTGGGCGAGGCCAACATCTACCCCTGAGATTTCTGGCCGAGACTGGAGCCACTGTCTTTGCTCCAGACCCGGATCACTGTCCGGCGGCCAGGCCACTTGGCCCCCGGAATGGCTCCCAGAGTCTGTTCGATCGTTCGAATTTTCCTTCTGAGCAGAGCCCCCTTACGGAATCGAACCGTAGACCTTCTCCTTACCATGGAGACGCTCTGCCGACTGAGCTAAGGGGGCACACGGCTGGCCTGCGCTTCGTTCGGCCGACCGATCGGGTGTGATCAAACGGCCCGGGCGGGTTCTCCACCGGACTGGCACATCCGCGCGACGTGAGCATACACGCCCACCCGCCCGCTGCCGAATCGCCGGCGCGGGCCGCGCCCAGCGCCCGGGCACGCCCCCTGCCTGGTCAGCCCGCCGCGGTCAAGGCGCGGTATCAGACCGCCCCCAAGGCGCCGAACGCAGCCACCACATGCGGCCACGCGGGTGACAGCGGGTCGATGAGGTCGACATGGCTGGCGCCCGGCAGTTCCACCAAGGTCGTGTCGTCCCCAGCAGCACGCCCGCGAGCCGCGTAGCCGCGGCTCATCTCCATCGGGACCACGTCGTCCAGGGAGCCGTGCACGAGCCGGACCGGGCAGCCAATCGGCAGCAGCCCGGCCGGGTCGGCGTCGCGGTACCGCTGCGGATACTGGCTGGGACCGCCACCCATGAGCGCGGCTGCAGCACCATCACCCATCCCCTGCTCATAACACTCAGCCAGGCCGGTCACACCCGCGAGCACCACCACTCCCCGGGCGCAGGGCCGGGGGGTGTGCCAGGGCGAGCCGGCGTCCAGCAGATGCCGGGCCGCCGCCCACAGCGCCAGATGCCCTCCGGCGGAATGACCGGCCAGCAGCACCGGCCCGTCGGCGATCACGCCCGTGCCTGCCGCCTCCCGGACCAGCGCGGGCACGCGGTCGACCGCGGCGGCGACGTCGTCGAAGGTGCCGGGCCAGCCGCCGCTGGGCAGCCCGGTCCGCCGGAACTCCGGCACGCAGACCGCATAACCGGCTGCCGCCAGCGCCGTGCCCATCGGCCCGGTGTGCGCTCTGTCATGCGTCGACCGCCAGAACCCGCCGTGCAGGAACACCACGAGCGGAGCCGGCGCCCCCTCCCCACGCAGCCCCGCCGGCAGCCGCACATCGGCGACGTCCCCAGGGCCGCTGCCATACGACACGACCAGGTCCGGCGGCGGCGCGGGCCGGGTGATCACATCATCCGGCGGCGTCCACGCAGCCTCCATTTTTCCTCCATGCTCTCTGGCCCCACGTGTCGCCGAGTGTTTCCGTTGTCTCTAAGCTCCGCCGGCCCTGGGGTAACTCGGCCAGGTGTCGAATGAGGGTAGCTGGGAATGGTTCCACTCGTTGAAAGACCATGAGAGCAGGCGCAGCTCGGACGGGATGACCACGGTGGCGAGGGCTTATTCATGAGCACACGGCGCGCCACCTACCCGGCGTTTGGCGTTTTCGCGGGGTTTTCTCTTGTTTCGTCCGGAATGGTCAGCATGTTCCTCGCGGGCAGCGTGGGTGTCGCGGGTGGCGCGCATCCCACCCCGCCGCCGCCGGTGAATCCGTGCGTGATCCACGTGACGGCCGCCGCCGGTGGCCGGGGCCAGCCTCCCGCTGGCCAGCGGCCCGGCGGCGGGCTGATCATCGACGCCAGTTCGGCCTCGTCGCTCGCAGCCGCTAAGACGGCCAAGGCCCGCGCCCACTCCAGCCCCACGCCCAGTCGCAGCCCCAGCCGCAGTCCGAGCCCGGTCGGCACGCCGATGATCAGGACGTCCCCGGGGCAGAGTTCAGCGTCCGCGTCGCCCAGCACGAGCAGCAGTGCTACCGCCAGCGCCAGCCCGAGCAGCGACCCGAGCCCGAGCAGCCCGAGCCCGAGCCCGAGCACGTCCACGACGACTCCCGCTCCGTCCGGCCATCTGTGCATGAGCGTGCAGGCGCTGGCGGGCGGTGTGCGTGCTGGCGGGCACGCCCGTTATGCGATCTGGGTCTGGTTTGCGGGCAAGGTGAGCGGCACAGCCACGGTCACGGCCACAGTCACGCCGGGCAAGCTCACTCCCGCCTTCACGGTCT
>Ga0307373_10014151_pt1 | contig 11043 bp, 10 predicted proteins | sample OX2MG_FD_202534 | JGI IMG/M metagenome (GOLD analysis project Ga0307373, IMG submission 202534) | Soil microbial communities from Risofladan, Vaasa, Finland - OX-2 | ecosystem: Environmental > Terrestrial > Soil > Coastal area > Acid sulfate soil | place: Finland: Risofladan, Vaasa | collected... | reverse complement strand
ACCGTTGGCCTCGTTCTCGACGATATTTCCAATCCGTTCTTCATGGAGCTCGCGAAGGGGGTGGAATCGGTCTTGAGTGACCGGGGCTACACGATGTTTTTTACGAGCTCCGGGTGGGTCCCGGAGCGCGAGGTGGAAATCGTACGCCTTCTGATCCGCCAGCGAGTCGATGGAGTTCTTATGGCGCCTCTCTACCCGGAATCGCTTGCGGTCAGAATGCTCATCAATGCAGGCATACCCCTTGTGGTGATGAACTGTCGCGAGGGGGGTAAAGAGGTGAGTTGGGTCACGACCGACAATGTCGAGGGGGGCTACATCGCAACCCGCTACGCCGTCGAGCTCGGCTTTGAGCGAATCCTCTGCCTTCACGGCTTCGAGCACCAGACAACCAACGAGCGCACCGAAGGCTACAGGAAGGCTATCGCCGAAGAGGGTGGGCGGATCGACCCGGTGGTCATTCCGGCGGTCCGGTCGGACCGCGAGGGCTACGAGATTGTGGGTGAGCTGGTCGAACGCTTCCACATCGACCGGCTTCCGACTGCGATCTTCGCGCTCAACGACTTCGTCGCGATGGCGGTCATCGAGGGACTCTTGAGTCGGGGAATCCGCGTTCCGGAGCAGGTATCGGTGATCGGCTTCGACGACATCCACTTTGCCGCCAAGTTCCGCATACCACTGACGACCATTGCGCAGGCCAAGTTCAAAATGGGAGAGATCGCCGCGACAGAGATCCTGCGGGAGATTTCCGAGCACGGCGGCCACCGGACCTTTCTGCTTAAGCCGCAGCTCATCGTGCGCGCCTCGACGCTCCCGCTCAAGACCGCGGGCGGCACTTCTGGCGGCTCTGACGGCAGGGATGGCGCTTGATGCGGCGTTTTCTCGGTGTGGACATCGGCGGTACGAAATGCGCCATCGTTCTCGGGACAGATGAGCCGCGAGTGATCGAGCGGACGAGCTTTCCGACCGAGGTCGAGCGCGGACCTGGACACGCGATTTCCCGAATCGCCGAAGTGGTGGCGCGCTTTGCACGGCGCGCCGATCGGGCGCAAGGCATCGCCGCGGTGGGGGTAAGCTGCGGCGGACCGCTCGACAGCGGGCGAGGGGTGATCCTCTCGCCGCCGAATCTTCCGGGCTGGGATCGCATCGAGATAGTCTCGATCCTCGAGCGTGAGACAGGACTTCCGGTCTTTCTGCAGAACGACGCCGACGCCTGCGCTCTCGCCGAGTGGCGCTGGGGCGCGGGTCGCGGGTGTCGGGACATGATCTTCTTGACCTTCGGGACCGGGATGGGGGCGGGGCTCATCCTCGGGGGGAGGCTTTACTCGGGTGCGAGCGGGATGGCCGGGGAGGTCGGGCATGTCCGGCTTGCCACCGATGGTCCGATCGGCTACGGTAAGCGAGGCTCTTTCGAGGGGTTCGCGAGCGGTGGCGGCATTGCGCAGCTGGCGCGGGAAGAGGTCGCGCACAGGCATGAGCGGGGGGAGCCCGTCCTCTTTGCCCCGACGCCCGAAGAGGCGAATCGACTGACCGCCCGCGAGGTGATCGCCGCCGCGGAGGGCGGCGATCCGGTGGCCCTTTCGATCGTGGAATCGAGCGCTTCCTACCTGGGCAGGGGACTCGCGATGCTCATCGACATCCTCAATCCCGAGCGGATAGTCATCGGAAGCATCTTTGCGCGCGCCGAGCGCCTCTTCCGTGGCCGGGTGGAGGAGGTGATCCGGCAGGAGGCCCTCGAGCCTTCCCGCTTGCGTTGCTCCGTGGTCCCCGCCGCGCTTGGCGAGCAGATAGGGGACTTCGCGAGCCTGTGCGTAGCCCTCGAGGGTTCGCGAGTCCGCGAAGAGCCGACATCCGGCGAGCGACAGGCAGAAAGAGACGAGGAGTGATGATGGAAACCACGGAGAGTCTTCTTGAAGCGCTCATCCAGCGGCGACCGATGGTTGCACCGCTGCGGCAAGAGATAGCGTCGGCCTTCGATCTGCTGCGGCGGTGCTACCGCGGCGGCGGAAAGGTGCTTATCTGCGGGAATGGGGGAAGCGCCGCCGACTCCGATCACATCGCAGGCGAGCTGCTGAAGGGCTTCCGGTTAAAGCGTCCCCTTCGTGCCGATCTCCGGGCAAAGCTGATCGCGCGCGAGCCTGAGCTCGGCGCAATTCAGGCCGAGCGGTTGCAAGGGGGGTTGCCTGCGATCGCGCTCTCCGCACATGCCGCCCTTCTGACGGCCTTCGCGAACGATGTCGATCCTGACCTCGTCTTTGCCCAGCAGGTGAACGCCTTCGGTCGAGCCGACGACGTCCTCATCGCCATCAGCACTTCCGGCAACTCGCGGAGCGTCGTCCACGCGGCAGTCACCGCGGGAGCGCTGCAGGTGAAGGTGATCGGGCTTACCGGGAAGGAGGGAGGACGCCTGGCCCCGCTCTGCGACGTCGCAATTCGGGCTCCCGAGAGCGAGACCTCGCTTGTCCAGGAGCTGCACCTTCCGATCTACCATACCCTCTGTGCGATGATCGAGCTCGAGTTCTTCGGGCCGCAGTAGCGCAGCGCGCTCCGTCGGCCGGCAGGATGGCCGTCACGACGGCAAAACCCATTTCGAGCGTGCTATACTTAGTATTTGAAGAGGAGGCTGCGCCCCCTTCGTCATTCTTTCGGGCGATCGGAGGAAGCATGCTGGCGGAATTCACCAAGGTCCGGCAGGTTCCAGGCGACGGATTCAGGCGGTGGTTCACCGATTCCACTTTCGACCTTATTATCTGGTACAAGGACGACTCTCTCGAGGAGGTCCTTGGCTTTCAGCTCTGCTACGACAAAGAGGGCGGCCAGCGAGCGGTGACCTGGTACCGCGAGAAGGGTTTCTACCACAATCGTATCGATGACGGTGAGGCCTCCCCGTTTAAGAACCGCACGCCCATTCTTGTTGCCGACGGTAGCTTTCCCAAAGAACGGGTTCTCCGCTCTTTTCGTGATGCGGCGCGTCGGCTCGACCATTCTCTTGTGACCTTTGTAGTGGACACGATCGAGCGCTACCCGACATAGAGCTCAGCTTTCGCGCCTATCCAGAAACTTCCCGCGATCGATGTCGGCGGAGGGCCGACAGGTACGACGTAGCGGCGCCGGCCGAAAGGCCGGCGCCGTGTGATGTGTCTCAGGCGTTGTAGGTGCCGGCGGAAACGTCCATCCCTTCGCCGGTCCAGTTCGTGTGGAAGAACTGGCCGCGCGGCTTGTCCAAGCGCTCGTAGGTGTGCGCCCCGAAGTAGTCCCGCTGGGCCTGCAGGAGGTTAGCCGGCAGGCGCTCGCTCCGGTAACCGTCATAGAAGCTCAGGGCCGTGGAGAGCGCCGGCACGGGGATGCCGAGCTCGACCGCCTTGGCGACGGCTCGCCGCCAGGAGTCCTGGCAGCTCTCGATGACCTTTTGGAAATAGGGGGCGAGGAGCAGGTTGGTGAGGCCGGGGTTCCGGTCGAAGGCCTCCTTGATGTGACCGAGGAAGACGCTGCGGATGATGCACCCTCCGCGCCACATGAGGGCGATCCCCCCGTAGTTGAGGTTCCACTTATATTCTTTCGCCGCTTCGCGCATGAGCATGTAGCCCTGCGCGTAGGAGACGATCTTCGAGGCGAGGAGCGCCTTGCGGATGTCTTCGACGAACTGCCGCTTATCCCCGCTGAACTTTGCCGAGGGACCCTTGAGGACCTTCGCTGCGGCGACGCGCTCGTCCTTGATCGCCGAGAGGCAGCGGGCAAAGACCGCCTCGCCGATGAGGGTGACCGGAACCCCCATGTCGAGGGCGTTTATACCCGTCCACTTGCCCGTTCCCTTCTGGCCCGCGGTATCGAGTATCTTGTCGACGAGCGGCTTTCCGTCGCCGTCCTTGTAGGCGAGAATGTGGCTCGTGATGTCGATGAGGTAGCTGTCAAGCTCGCCCTTGTTCCACTCCGCGAAGACCTCGCTCATCTCGGCGGGGCTCATGCCGAGGCCGTCGTTCATCAGCTGGTAGGCCTCGCAGATGAGCTGCATGTCGCCGTACTCGATCCCGTTGTGCACCATCTTCACGTAGTGGCCGGCTCCATCCTCTCCCACCCAGTCGCAGCAGGGCTGGCCGTCGGCCTTCGCTGCGACGGCCTGAAAGATCTCCTTCACGAGCGGCCACGCCTTCGGATTGCCCCCCGGCATGAGCGAAGGGCCATGGCGAGCACCCTCTTCGCCGCCGGAAACACCGGTGCCGATGTAGAGGAGTCCCTTGTCGGCAAGCTCCTTGGTCCTGCGGATGGTGTCGGGAAAGTGAGAGTTGCCGCCGTCGATGACGAGATCGCCCTTTTCGAGATAGGGAAGCAGCGAAGCGAGCATGTCGTCGACCGCTTCGCCGGCCTTGACGAGGAGCATGATCTTCCGCGGCTTCGCGAGCCGCCCGACGAGCTCCTCGATGGTGTGGGAGCCGTAGATGGTCGCGCGCCCGCTCGCCGCCTGGGCGAGGAACTCGTCGACCTTCGAAACGGTCCTATTGAAGACTGCGACCGAATAGCCCTTGTCGTTCATGTTGAGGACGAGGTTTTGTCCCATCACCGCAAGGCCGATGAGACCGATGTCTGCTTTCTCTGCCATTATCGAATACTCCTTGGTTTTGTGATTGCCACGTCTCTACTCTGCGAAGCGGTCCCGCGAGGCCCACAGACCGATGGCGGGATTGGAAACATAGAAGAAACGCTCGCCGTCTGCAAGCTCGTTCCACCCGTCGCGCAGCGTCTGCGGGCGGTAACGCTCCATCATACCCGCAAGCTCGCCATAATGGAAGTTGGCCCCCTCGACCTCCTCCCGCGAAAGGCCGCCTGGGCAGTAGGTGATGGTGAAGCGTTCCTCCGAAGAGCCGTGGATGAGATGGGCGGCGGCGCTCAGGTTCTCCTTCAGATCGTCGTTCTGCTCGACCGCGTCGAGAATCTCCGGCGTGGTGAGATAGCCGTACCTGCGGATCAGACGGTCGATCTCGCCGTCCTCGCCGAAGGTGCGGACGCCGGGGGCGAGAACTACGAGCTCTCCTCGGTCGCCAATCGCCATGCGCGTCCGATAGATCGCCTTGTTGCCGAGCCAGGTGCTCCTGAACTCGTGCGGATCGAGGAAGACCACCACCTTCGCGAGGGGATGCTCCATCATCGTGAAGTTGACCTTGAGCGAAAGCTCGGCCGCTTTGGTGAAGCACTCATCGTCGTCGCCGACGAAAAGCCCGCGGAGGGCGAGACGGCCTTGCGCATCCCTTCCGACGACCGTGTGGATGTAGACGATCGGAAGCCCGCCCGCGAATTGTTTGGCTGCGTAGTTCAACACCTTGCGGACCGGGGTATCGGCACGTCCCATCATCCGCTCCATCCCATAGACGGCCCCGAGGTAGTGGCTCTTGTTGATGGCCTCCCGGCCGCCGACACCAATGAGAATGTTCTTGGTGTAGCTCGCCATTCCAACGACCTCGTGAGGGACCACCTGGCCGATCGAGAGGATCAGATCATGCCCGCCTGCAACGAGGAGGCGATTCACCTGAGCCGGCCAGTCGTACGAAAGCTTTCCCTCCGACACCTCGCGGATGAAATCGGCTGGAATGCGCCCCAGCGTCTCGAGATCCTCGCGCCAGGCATGAACTCGGAAAAGCCCTTTCGGCACCCTGCCGTACATCGTATCGATCTCGGTCTCGGTCATCGGGGTATGCGTGCCGATCGCCGGAAGGATGTCGACGAGCGCTTCGCCGAAGTAGTCGAAGAGGTGCTCGGTGATCCGGCCGGCTTGGGAGTGCAGGCGGGTGATGTCCGGAGGAATGGCGAGAACACGTTTGCGCCTGCCGAGGCCGGCAAGCGCCTCATAGAGCGCCTCTTGCAAGCGATCGTCGGAAAGGGATTCGCTCTCGGAGCTCCAGGCGTAGGAGAGCATCAGGTGCGCTCCCAGGGCGCCTTCTCGGGGAGGTAGGCGTTGAACTCACGAATCAGACGCTCCTGGTAATCGCCCTTGTAGCGTCCCGAAAGAAATCGGTCGAGCCCCTCTCGGAAGAAGAGCTCCCAGGAGCTCTCTTCGTGACCCGGATTGACAGGGAAGAAGAGCACCCCATTGTCGCGGGCAGCTTTCAGGTCGCCGGGGGCGTCCCCTATCATCAGGATCCGATCGTTCGGATACTTGCCCGCAGCGGCGTATTTCAAGTGCTCGCTCTTGGTGCCCAGCTCCTGCCCGGCAATGATCCGCACCCAGCGGTCGATCCCGTGCTCCTTCCATTCCCGTACGAGCGCCTCGGTTGGTGTCTGCGAGACGACCATGACGTCGGTCTCCCGCGAGAGGCGCTCGAGGCTCTCACGCACCAGGGGGAAGGGCGGAACCCCGCGGACAATCCGCTCGACCGCGGCGTTCGCATCGATCGAGTACGCGTAAACGATCGAGAGCTCCGGAGAGGGATTACGCGCAAGCTCCTCCTTGAGGGCGGGGTTGCCGAGCTTGGTCTCACGCTTCATCCAATCCCGAAGGGGTGCGAGCTCGGGGATTGCGACGCCGCGTGCCTTCACCTCCGGCCGCTCGCGCAGAAGATCGAGCGCCTTGATCACGGCGATGAAACGGTTGCACCCGCGGTCTTTCGAGTACAGATTGACGAACTCCCACGCCTCCCGGGCGTACTTGGAGACAGCCTGTAGTCCGAAGTGGTAGACGAAGTTGGGGCAGAAGCACTCCTTCTGCTTGATCTCCATGGTGTCGAAAACGCATCCGTCGGAGTCGATGCCTACAAAAAACTCCTTTTGGGGGCGAAGATCCGTAAGGATTGCCGAGGGGTCGCTCATCTCTCTTTCCTTTGGTTTCGGTTGTCAATGCCAATCGAAAAGATACCTGCGCTCGCGAAGCGAGTCAAGCCGAGCGCGCAAAACGGCTGCTCTTCGTCGGAAGGCCCCGGATGGGTGATCTCGCCGATTGGCTCTGCGCTGTTGACAGCCTGATTCTTTTCGCAATATTCTTCCGACCGAAAGGAAACGGAAGTCTTGTCTCACATACCTCGACATGACGCGATCTTGAAGATCATCTCTCGCCTCCGGACGGTTACGGTCCAGGAGCTGACTGAGCGGCTTGACGTGTCGGAGGTGACCATCCGCAAGGACCTGACCCTTCTCGAGGAGATGGGAAGCATCATCCGCACCCGCGGCGGTGCGCGGCTCGCCGAGGACCGCGCACAACTGCGCAACATCCTCATGCGCCGGGAGGAGCACCGCGAGGAAAAGCGCGCGATCGCGGCGAAGGCGCGAGAGTTTGTCCACGAAGACGACACTATCTACGTGGATTCCGGAAGCACCTGCATGCTCATCGCGCAGACCCTTAGCGACATGAGCCTGCGTGTCGTCACCAACTCGCTCGATGCGATGACGGTTCTCGCCGATGCCCCGGGTATCTCGCTGTTCTCGGTTGGGGGGAGCTATCGCAAAGAGGCGGGCTCCTTCATCGGTCCGATGGCGTTGAAAATACTGGCGAACTTTCAGATCGAGATCTGCTTCGTTGGAGCCACCGGGTTCTCGATGGGCGGAGTCTTCTCCTCGCAGAACATCATCGAGTCGGAGCTCAAAGCCAAGGCCCTCCAGGCTTCAAAGCGGCGCATCATTGTCGCCGATGCGAGTAAGTTCGGACGGGACGCCTTCTCGGTCTTCGCGCGGGCGAGCGAAGTCGACATCCTTATCACCGACCGTTGGGTGGCGGGGATGGAAGGGCTCCAGGAGGCAGGGATCGAGGTGATTGCCTGCGGAGTTCAGTAGTTGAACGCAGAGCGGCCGACGGCAACAGATACGCATTTTGCCCTATGGTAGGCTCGCAATTTGACACTGACGCACACCCTTGTGGTGCAAAATGCGATCTGCCGTGCAAGGAGTGACTGAAGATGAGCTACTTGGAAGAGCTGTACGGATTGGTCGGGAAGACCGCGGCACTCACCGGCGGCGGGGGCGCCATAGCGGGAGCCCTCGCCGAGGCGTTGCTCGCGGCCGGGGCCAACGTGAGCTTGTGGGACCACAAGCAGTCGAACAGCGACCGCGCGGCTGAAAGGCTCACGGCCTCCGTCGAGGGATCGCGCGACCGCGTACTGCCGCTCGAGGCGGATGCCACTTCGGAGAGCGACATCGCTAAGGCGCTCGAGGCTGCCGAGGGGCGGTTCGGCGCGGTCGACATCCTGGTCAACTGTGCCGGAGGCAATCGGGGGCGAGGTTCCTTTCTCGATCTCGACCTCGCTCAGTTCGAGAGCGTGATTCGTCTGAACCTCCTGGGTGGGATCGTTGTGCCGACCAAGGTGGTGGCCGGACGATGGGTCGAGCGGAAGATGAAGGGGAGCATCGTCAACCTCTGCTCGATGGCATCCTACATTCCTCTCTCGGGGATTTGGGCCTACGATGCGGCAAAAGCGGCGACGCTCAATCTCACGATGGCGACTGCAAAGGAGCTCGCGCCTCACGGGATCCGGGTCAACGCCCTCGCTCCCGGCTTCTTCATCGGAAAGCAGAATCGAGACTTGCTTCTCGACAAGGAGGGCAACCTCACGGAACGGGGACGTTCGATCGTGAGCCGCACCCCTCTCCAGCGCTTCGGAGAGGTGGCGGAGCTTGCGGGAGCGGTTCTTTTTCTCGCGAGCGAGCGGGCATCCGGGTTCGTCACCGGGATGAGCCTTCCGGTCGACGGCGGCTTTCTTGTCGATAACATCTAGCGCGGAGGAATCGAAATGCCAATGGAGAGTGTTGCACAGCTTATCAAGGACGAGGGACTCCTCGGAATGGACCAGGGGGCTTTGGAAGAGGTGAAGGTTGATCGGCGCCCCTACCTCGAGGGGGCGGGGGTGCGGATCTACCGGCGGTCGCTCTACCTCCGCGACAAGCTCCTCTACTTCATCGCCTCGGTCGACGGGAAGAAGAGTCTCTACTTCGCCTGCGAGAAGTCTTTCAAGAGCGAGTTCCAAGGAGTGGCGAGCCGGGCCGGAGGAATCCATCTGTTTGGGGGCGAGCTCTCGAAGGAGAACGCAGAGACTCTCCACCGGTTTTTCCCCTTCACCGCGCCGGTCTCGCTTCGCGACCGGACCACCACCATCGGATGCGGCGACCGCCTCGGGCTCGCGACCCCCGGCCATATCCGGGCGGTGCTACCCTATGATGTCTCGCCGGTCCTCGCGCAACAGTCGATTCGCGAGCTTACCCTGACGAAGAGGGACTTTCGGGGGGTGGTCGCCGATGTGACCTTCCTCGTCTTCCAGGAAGGGTTCGAGCGCGGCTATGGAGCGGACGGGGACCACCTTAAGACCCTGAAAGACATCGACGTCGCGCTCGAGGCGAAGATGCCGATGATCACGCTCGACCTCACGGAGGTCATGCACCCGCAGCCCGCGAGTTGGAGCGCCGCGAAGATCGACACGGAGTTCGAGCGCCTCGACGAGGGCTCCAGCACTGCGCTTCTCGACCGCTACGCCGATCGGACCTTCAGACTCGCGAACTCGACCATCGTCTTCGACCGAACGGAGGTGAAGCGCTGTGCCCTCATGTACTCGCGTGCCCTCGACTTCTCCCGCGACGTTGACCGCCACCTGAAGGAGCGAAGGCCGAACGGATACGATCTGGAGATCAGCATCGACGAGACCACTGCGCCGACCCTCCCGTCCCATCACCTTTTCATTGCAAGCGAGCTCGAGCGGCGAGGAGTCGCGGTCAACTCGCTCGCGCCGCGCTTCATCGGAGAGTTTCAAAAGGGAATCGACTACATCGGAGAGGTAGCTGAGTTCGAGCGCCAGTTCATCGTCCACTGCGACATCGCGCGGGCCTACGGTGGTTACAAGATCTCGATTCACTCGGGGAGCGACAAGTTCTCGGTCTATCCCGCCATCGGCACGCACACCGGGATGCGTCTCCACCTGAAAACAGCGGGCACAAGCTGGCTCGTAGCCGTGGAAGTCATCGCGCGCACGAACCCGGTGCTCTTTCGCAAGATGTTATCGAAGGCCTTTGGATATTTCCCCGAGGCTACGAAGCTCTACCACGTGACGACGGACCTGAAGGCGATCCGGTCGGCCGCCGAGGTGCCCGACGGTCGCCTGGAGGAGTTCGTGAGAGAGCCTAACTCACGGCAGCTCCTCCACATCACCTACGGAGGACTTCTTAACGATTCCGAGATTCGCGAGGAGTTCTTTGCCACCCTACGGCGATTCGAGGAGCTGCACTATGACGCGGTGCAGCAGCACATGGAAAAGCACATCGCGCTCCTCGGAGCGCCGAAGCTCAAAGGGGCGCCGCGCCGATAGGGGGTGCGCCCTTCTTTGCTTCGATCTCTTCGCTCTCTGCGCCGGGCCCGTAGACCTTCCGTGGATCGAAGAGCGGCTTGCCGACGATCGTGACCTCGTCTCCCTCGACGCGGCGGTGGTAGCAGCTGCGATATCCGGTATGACAGGCGGCGTCCCCCTCCTGGCGCACCTTCAGCAATACGGAGTCATCGTCGCAGTCGATCCAGATCTCTTCGACATGCTGGATGTTGCCGGAGCGCTCGCCCTTTTTCCAGATGCGCCCCCTCGATCGGCTGTAGTAGTGCGCGAGATGCTCGCGCACCGTGAGATCCCACGCCTCCTGATTCAGGAAGGCCTGCATGAGAACCTCGCCGCTCGCGGCGTCCTGAACCACCACGGGAATGATCCCCCCGAGCTTGGCGAAATCGAGCTTCGGTATCTTCACCACGGCATCTCCTTGACAAGACGTGCGACCGGCTTCGGCTCCCAGCGCCCCTTCACTCGTTCCATCCCATAAACCGTCTGGAGCCTTCCCACCAGCCCTTCGTTGAGCTGGTCCGCGATGTGCCTGGGGCTTCGCGCGGCGACGGGATCCGTCGGATAGTCGGGTCTGTCGAGGCCGACGCCGCTCGTCATCAAGAGCTCGAGAAGAAGCTTCGCCGCAAGGAAGCGCTCGGTCTTCTTGACCCCAAAAATGAAGAAGTCGTCGAGCATCCCGATGATCTCCCAGGTGACCTGCTCCGCCTGAGAGTAGTGCCCGGCATCCTTGTCCTGGTCGCTCCAACGCATCGGAAGG
>Ga0307373_10014150_pt1 | contig 11043 bp, 7 predicted proteins | sample OX2MG_FD_202534 | JGI IMG/M metagenome (GOLD analysis project Ga0307373, IMG submission 202534) | Soil microbial communities from Risofladan, Vaasa, Finland - OX-2 | ecosystem: Environmental > Terrestrial > Soil > Coastal area > Acid sulfate soil | place: Finland: Risofladan, Vaasa | collected... | reverse complement strand
CAAGTTCGAAACGTTCGACCACCGCCGGCGGATCGTACCGACCGAGATCCGTAATGCCGCGGCGTGTGGTCAAAACGGTGGTGTTCGCATCGACGATTTGCAGCAGATCGAGGTCGCCGGTCACCACGAGCGTTTCCTCTCCACGCTGCTCGGCCATCTTGGCAAGCGTACCGATGATATCGTCGGCTTCTTGGCCTTCGATCTCAACGACCGGGATCTTGTGCACGGCGAGCACTTGGCGCACGAGTCCGAATTGGCTTCGCAACTCGTCGGGCATGGCGTCGCGATGCGCCTTGTATTGCGGGTATTTCGCGACGCGCTCCGCAGGTTTGCCCTTATCGAATGCGGCGATCACGTGCGTCGGCCGTTCGTCGGCGACGAGCTTGTTCAGCATCATCGTAAAGCCGTAGGCGGCGTTGATCGGCACGCCGCGCGTGGTCGTCAGCGGAGGCAACGCAAAAAACGCGCGGTACACCAGTCCGTACGTATCGAGCAGCATGAGGCGCGCGCGCCCTTTTTGGTCGGCCATTACCGCACCACGACGGTCGACGACGCGGCGATCACACGCCCATCGTCGGCAATTTTTAGTACCGAAATCGTATACCGTCCTCTCGTTGTCGGAAGCTGCACCGCAATCGGTCGACCGTCATCGCGCGTCACGCTCCATCGCACCGATTGCGTGTCGGCCTCGGAGATCGTCAAGTCTCGCGGTGGCGTCGTGCGGCGTACGAACTCGAGAATCTGTGCGTGCTGGCCGGTCGAATCGACCCACGGGTGCCACGTGGTGCCTTGCGGCGCCGTCACTTCCGTGGCCGCCGTGCCGACCGCCATTAGCAGCGGTGCCGAATCGAATCGCGCGCTTCCCGACGGAGCGCCGCGGCTGATGCGCACGACCACCGTTCCCGGTGACGGCAGCGCGTCGCGCAAGCTGATCGTGGCGGTCGCTCCCGCCGACAACGACGTACTGCCGAAATCGAGCGCCGAGGTCTGCGGGCGCCCCGGCGCATCCATAACCAGCGGCACGCTGCTCCATTCGATCGCACCGTCGCGCACGAACGCGGCGCCGACGCGCAAATCACCGGGAACGTCGACCGCCTTCAATGCGACGCGAGCGCGACCACCGTTCGCGGATGCGACGACGGTTTGCGCGCCCTCCGCGCTCTCCAGCGTCACGAGCGCATCGCCGCGCGCACCCTCGAGCGAGGCATCGACGTGCACTTCTTCGCCGCTACGATACGTCGCGCGATCGAGCGCAATTCGCACGTTGGAGCTGCCGTTTGCACTGGTGTCCTGGGTCGCTTGCGGAACGATGTTCAACTGCGCGGCATCCATCGCTTGCAGGCCGCCCATCGCAAGCGATGCTAACAAAAGATTCGTCCCAAGCTGGGGCGGAGAAAACGTCCCACGCGCATGACCGTTAGCATCGAGGTTCAACGTTTGCGTCTGAACCGATGCGCCGTGAGAAAGGCGAACGGTGACTTGCGCGCCGGAAACCGGCCGCCCGTTCGCAACCTCGTTCGCATACAGGTCGAAATTCACCGGCGTGCCGAGCGTCTGCTCGTCGCGATCCAATTGTAAACGCACGGTCGCGCGTGCGGTTGGCACCACGATGCGGGTTACGGCGGTCGCACCTCCCGAGTCGACGCGTACGCCGTAGGTGGAACTCAATCCGTCGGTCGGGTGCGGTATCTCGATCGTCGCGCGCCCGTCGCCGCCAACGCGCACGGTGGTATCGAGCCATTGCGACGTGCCCCACGGCACCTGATCGGAGGTATAATCGACGTACACGTGCGGCGAGCGAACGACCGATACGTGCACCACCGTTCCGCCGCGAGATGCGGCAACCGTTACCGGAACGTCGGCATTCGGATTGCACGCTCCGTCGCAGGCGCTCGCGACGTTGAGCGACAGACCGTTTGCATCGGCATCGACGTGCACCGTCGCGCCGCCGACGCCGCTGCCTTGCTGGGCGAGCACCGCATAGTCGCCGGCTGCGGCGTTCGCCGGAACTGGGAGCGCGGTCGTGAAAGCGCCGGCCTCGTCGACCGGCACGTCCTCTTGCGCGAGCAGCGTCGCCCCCAATCGCATCGATACCGCAACCGAGCCTCGCGCGGGTTTCATCAGCAAGCCGTCGCGCGTTCGAGCAAACCCGATGATGCGTACGGAATCGCCCGCGTGCACGACGGCCGACTCGGTACGTACGCCGACGATCGTTGCGGGAAGCGGCGCCTGCGGCAACAACGTCGTGAACGCGTAACTCGCGCCCCACTGCGCGAGCGCAAAAATCGGCCGCTGCCCCTTGTTCCAGTAAATCAGGCCGTGCGCGTCGGTATCGCGTGTCACGAAATGCCCGTTCACGACGAATTGCACGCGCATGCGAGGCAGCGCTCGTCCCGAACCGAGATCGGTTCCATAGAGCACGAGTTCGCCCGGCGTTTCTTTCGTTACAAGACCCACGCGCGTGCGATTGATCCACACTTGCTCTCCGACGTTGCCGCGCCGCGCTTCGACGACAAAGAACCCCTCTCGCTTGCCCAACGGAACGTCGACCTGGTTTGACTGGAATTGATAGCCGCCCGGCGGCGTGTACGAAAATGTCGTAACCGGCCGCCGGCCGCGCGTGTCGATCGCTCGGTTGGCGCCGTTCGATCCCGCAGTAATCACGTCGGCCGGGTCGACTTGGTACACGGCAAAAGCAACCGGCGCGCTCGAATACGTGTCGAGTCGCACCCGCGTCGGCCGCCACGGCACGTTCGAGTCGGCGGCGAAAAGGGCAAAATAGGCGTCGAGTTTGTGGAGATCGACGATCTGGCGCGCGGCGGAGGCGGGAGCCGAAAGCGCTAACAGCGCGAGCGCGAGGGCGAGGAGCGGGCGAACGATTGACACGACCAAGGCCCTTTCCCTAAGCGCTTTTCAAGGCCCCGCAGGTGCCTCCCCGGGGGATGTACGCGGCTCGAAGGGAACTGAATGCACGGTCCCCCGCGTTTGTTGAAAGCCATGATCATGAAACACCTTTACGCGCTTGCGCTCTCGCTGTCCGTAGCGCTTGCCGCGATGGCAATGCCGCAGGCCTTTGCCGCGACGCCCGCGCCGCATCCGAAGCCGACGCGGATCGTCGTGCATCTTCCCAATATCCCGCTACATACCGAATTCGTCGTCGAAGTCAACGCAAAAGGGCAAGTCGTCCGCGTCGAGAGCGGCAAGAGCTGTAAAGTGCTCAGCTTCAACGCGCAGACCTACGGCAACGTGTTGCAGATGTGGATTCGTCATCCCGACGGAACCGCACAAGTCGGACGGTATCGCGTAACGTACGATTACAATCCGAAAACGAAAGCCGTCCGTCGCGGCATCGCACTCTTAACCAGGGGTGGAACGTGGGCGAATAAGACGGGCGCAGCCGACGACATGATGACGAAGGCGCAACAAGAAACGCGCAAATACTACGAGTCGCAAGGCAAGAATCTCCCGCCGCTCGAGAATATCGTTGGCCCGACCGCACCACCGACGCCGCACCTCTAACCCGCTCCCGCGCGCGCTCTTTTTCGATGAGGCCGCGGATCGGAAACGCAGTTGCAGCACCAAAGATGCGTATCCGACCCAGGAGCACGCGCGCGCCGTCATGCTGATGAACGGTACGGCGGCGAGCCTTTCCGTCTACGAATGTCGTTATTGCACCATGTGGCATCTCACCAGCCGGCGGGAGTAATATGCGCTTTGTAACCTTTCGAATCTCCGGCGGCGCCGCGCGCCCAGGTTTCATCGAAGGCGAACGCGTGCGCAGCATCGACGCGTCGTCGCTGCTCGCGTACGTCGCACTCGCACCGGGCGAGCGGGCCGGCCGGCACGGCGACGAAAGCCACGCTCTTGCATCGGTGACGCTCGATGCGCCGCTGCGACCGCCGCGCAACATTTTTTGCGTCGGTCGCAACTACCTCGAGCACGCGAAAGAGGGCGCCCGCGCGGCGGGCCGCGAGTTAAAGCTTCCCGACGTGCCGACATTCTTCACCAAAGCGCCGAGCGCGATCGCCGCGCCGGATGCGACGTTGCATTTGCAGCACGACGTTTCTAACGAATACGACTTCGAAGCGGAGCTTGCGGTCGTAATCGGGACGCGCTGCAAAAACGTCCCCGAAGCCGATGCGATGTCGGTGGTCTTCGGTTACACCGCGTTCAACGACGTGACAGCGCGCGATCTGCAGCGCTCGCACGTCCAATGGTTCAAGGGCAAGAGTCTCGACGACGCCGCGCCGATGGGCCCGTGGGTCGTCGATGCGAGCGAGATCGGCAACCCGCACGCGCTCGAGATCGCCTTTCGTTTAAACGGCGTCGAGAAGCAACGCAGCACGACCGCGAATATGATTTTCAAAATCCCGCGTTTGATCGCCGAGCTCTCGAAGGGCATGACGCTCGAGGCGGGCGACGTCATCGCGACCGGAACGCCCGAAGGCGTCGGCTTCGCGCGCGTGCCGCCGGAGTTCTTATCCGATGGCGACGTCATGGAAGTCGATATCGAGCGGATCGGCGTCTTGCGCAATACCATCGCGATACGATAACAGCCGCAGGGTTGGCCAATCGAGCGCGGGAACGCCACCCGCATGATCGTTGCCGTTCCTCGTGAAGCCGCTTCCAACGAGCGCCGGGTAGCGCTCGTTCCCGAAACGGTACAAAGACTCGTCAAATCGGGCGCGGAGGTCCGCGTGCAACGCGGCGCCGGTGTCGCAGCCGCTTTCCCCGATGCACTCTTTTCGCAGGCCGGAGCGTCCATCGTCGACGATCCGGCCTCGCTTATTTCCGGAGCCGATCTCGTGGTAACCGTCGGCAAGCCGAGCGACACCGTGCTTCATGCGATGCGCAAAGGCGCGACGCTGGTTGGCTTTTTAAACCCGCTCGGCGACCCGGCGTACGTACGAACCATCGCCGATGCCGGGCTTACGGCACTCGCGATGGAAATGATTCCGCGTATCACGCGCGCGCAATCGATGGACGCGCTCTCCTCGCAAAGCAATCTTGCGGGGTACAAGGCCGTCTTACTTGCAGCGGCCACGCTTCCGAAGTTCTTCCCGATGCTCACGACCGCTGCGGGAACGATTCCGCCGACGAAAGCGCTGATTCTCGGCGCGGGCGTGGCCGGATTGCAAGCCATCGCGACGGCGCGACGGCTCGGTGCCGTGGTCAGCGGTTACGACGTGCGAGCGGTCGTAAAAGAGCAAGTGCAATCGCTTGGCGCGGCGTTCCTTGAGTTCGATCTCGGCGAAAGCGCCGAGGGCAGCGGAGGTTACGCCAAAGAACTTACTCCCGAACAGCAAGAGCGCCAGCGCGCGTGGATGGTCGAGCAAATCGGCAAGAACGACGTCGTGATCACGACGGCGCTCATCCCAGGTCGCCGCGCGCCGATTCTTATTACCGAGGCGGCCGTCGCGGCGATGAAACCGGGTTCGGTGATCGTCGATCTCGCGGCCGAAGCCGGCGGCAACTGCGCGCTGACCAAAGCCGACGAAACCGTCGTCACGGACAACGGGGTGTCCATCGTCGGTACGACCAACCTCGCGTCTACGATGCCGTTCAACGCGAGCCAACTCTACTCGCGCAACGTCTACGCCCTGCTCTCTCCTTTCATCAAAGACGCAGCTTTGCAGCTCGATCCGGATGACGACGTCATCAAAGGAGCATGCATCGTCCGCGACGGCAACGCACTCGTTGGAGGATCCGCTTCGTGACCGACGTCAGTCACTTTATCAGTTTGCTCACCGTTCTCGTGCTCGCGGTTTTCGTCGGCTTCGAGGTCATTTCGAAGGTGCCGACGACGCTACATACGCCGCTGATGTCGGCCACGAATGCCATCCACGGCATCGTGATCGCGGGTGCGATCGTCGTTACCGCGCAACTCTTCGGGGGCGCCGGTAATCACGCCGCGGTCACCGCGCTTGCGATCGTGGCAGTTACGCTCGGCGCGATCAACGTCTTCGGCGGATTCGCCGTAACCGAACGCATGCTGCAAATGTTCCGTCGCAAGGAGGCCGGCAAGTGAGCGCCTTTAACACCATCGGCGCCCCGCTGCTCGATCTGATCGCGATCGCCTGCTTCATCTACGGCTTGCACTTACTCAATTCGCCGCCGACCGCGCGTCAAGGCAACCGCCTCGCGGCCGTCGGTATGTTCATCGCGCTCGTAATCGTGCTCGTGCAGACGCTCGGCATCGGCTGGTGGGCGATCGCCATCGGCACGGTGATCGGCGGGTCGATCGGCGTGATCGCCGCGGTGCGCGTCAAGATGACTGCGATGCCGCAAATGGTCGCGCTCTATAACGGTGCGGGCGGCGGAGCCGCGGCGCTCATCGGCGCGGTGGAGTTCGCGAATTTCCTCAACACCGGACAGACGGCGTTCTTCCCGGTCATCTCGGTCTCGCTCGTGCTCTCGATGATCATCGGCGCGATCAGTTTTGCGGGCTCCATCATCGCATTTCTGAAACTGCAAGAGTTGATGACCGGGCGCCCGATCACGTATCCCGGCCAGCAAATCGTCAACGGCCTGATCCTGCTCTCGATCGTGGGCCTGGGCGGATGGTTCATCGCAACCGGCGGCGAGGTACCGCTGCTCGCCTTTCTCGGACTCTTTGCCGCGGCGCTGATACTCGGCGTGCTGTTCGTGCTGCCGATCGGCGGCGCCGACATGCCGGTCGTCATCTCGCTGCTCAACTCGTTTACCGGCCTCGCGGTCGCCATCACCGGATTCGAAATCGATTCGGTATTGCTCATCATCTGCGGGGCGCTCGTCGGCGCGAGCGGTACCATTCTCACCGTCGACATGAGCAAGGCGATGAATCGATCGCTGACCAACGTCCTCTTCGGCGCGTTCGGTTCGGGCGGCGGCAGCGAGCCCGCGGGCGGCGCGAGCGGCGGCCCCCAAAACGTGCGTAGCGTCAACGCCGACGACGTCGCCGTGATGCTTGCGTACGCGAGCAAAGTGACGGTTGTTCCCGGCTACGGCATGGCCGTCGCGCAAGCGCAGCACAGCGTGAAGGCGCTCGCCGATCAACTCGAAAAGCGCGGCGTGAAGGTCGTCTATGCGATTCACCCGGTGGCGGGGCGCATGCCCGGACACATGAACGTGCTGCTTGCCGAAGCGAACGTTCCGTACGAAGCGCTCCTCGATCTCGACGACGCGAACGTCGAATTCCCCACGACCGACGTCGCACTCGTGATCGGCGCGAACGACGTAACCAACCCCGCGGCGCGCAGCGTGAAGAGTTCGCCGATCTACGGCATGCCGATTCTCGACGTCGATAAATCCGGGAACGTCATCGTCCTCAAACGCTCGATGCGCTCGGGTTTCGCCGGTATCGAGAATCCGCTGTACGAGTTGCCGAATACGGCGATGCTCTTCGGCGATGCGAAGGCTTCGGTCGACGCGCTCACCGCGGCGGTCAAAGAGTTGTAGCGTGGCCTCGCGGCGGCGGCATATCGAGAGCGGCAGCATCTGGGAAAAGCAGGTTGGCTACTCTCGCGCGGTGCGCGTCGGCAACTTCGTGTTCGTGTCGGGAACGACGTGCGATGGTCCCGACGCGTACGTTCAAACCAAAGGCGCGCTCGCGCGAATCGAACGAGCGCTCGAAGAAGCCGGCTGTTCGCTCGACGACGTCGTGCGCACGCGCATGTACGTTACGAACATCGACGACTGGGAATCGATCGGCAAAGCCCACTTCGAGACCTTTAGCGATATACGGCCAGCCGCGACGATGGTGGAAGTGGCGCGCCTGATTTCGCCGGACTTGCTCGTCGAAATCGAGGTAGACGCCTACAGGGAATAGTACTCTGCTCGCATGATGTTTGCGGCATTGGTCCTTGCGGCGGCCCTCAATCCGGCGAGCCTCGTCAACACGTTCGTGGGGACGTCGGGCACGCAAATCGGCGGACCCATCGACGACTTTCCGGGCGCGGACGCACCCTTCGGCATGGTGCAATGGAGCCCGGATACTCCCTCGCAGAACGCCGGCGGCGGATACGAGTATGGCGATACCGCGATTACCGGCTTTAGCCTCACGCATCTGAGCGGTCCGGGATGCTCCGTATTTGGCGACTTCGCGATGTTGCCGACGACCGGCGACATCACGTCCCCCGCGACCGCCAAGCAAACGTTCTCGCACGCGACCGAGGCGAGCGCGCCGGGCGACTACGCCGTTACGCTCGGCAATCCGGGCATTCGGGCCGAACTCGTCGCGCGCGCACACAGCGGCATCGGTCGCTTCACGTTCCCTGCCACCACGCGTGCCAACGTTCTCGTCAACGTCGCCTCCAACCAGGCGGGCGTCACCGATGCCTCTGCGCGCATCGTCGGTAACGACGAAATCGAAGGCTTTGCCGCGAGCGGTTATTTCTGCGGCATGCCCGATCGCTATTCGGTCTATTTTGTCGCGCGTTTCAACCGCCCGTTCGTGGCGTCGGGCGTTTGGGGTGGAGGACGCGGCGCCGGCAGCGGGGCCTGGGTGCGCTTCGATACCACGCGCAATCCGAACGTCGAAGTCAACGTGGCCATTTCGTTCACCGACGCCGCGGGTGCGCGCGCCAACCTCGATCGCGAAGGCCGCAGCTGGGACCTCGTCGCCGCGCGCAATACCGTGCTCGCATCGTGGAACGCCATGCTCTCGCGCATCGCGATCGAAGGCGGAACGTCTACGCAGCAACGACAATTTTATACGGCGCTCTACCACACGATGCTGCACCCCAATCTGATCAGCGATGTCGACGGGCGGTATCGCGGATTCGACGGCGCCATCCATCACGCGCGCGTCGGGCGCGAATATGCGAATTTCTCCGACTGGGATATTTACCGCACCGAGATCCCGCTGATCGCGTTACTCGCTCCCGCTCGCGCGAGCGACATGATGCAATCTCTCGTCGACGCGTACGCGCAGAGTGGTTGGCTGCCTCGTTGGGCATTGGTCAACGCGCCGACGAGCGTGATGGGCGGCGATTCCGTCGATCCGGTGCTCGCCGGCGGCTACGCCTTTGGCGCGCGCGATTTCGATACAAAAACGGCGCTAGCCGGTATGGTCAAAGGTTCGAGCGACACCACGTCGCCTCCGTGGGACGGCTGGTATTTCGAGCGTCCCGAATCGCGCGAATACCAGCGACAAGGCTACATCACGAACACGCACACCACATCGGTATCGCCGGTTCCCAACGGCGCTTCGGAAACGCTCGAGTACGCGCTCGACGACTTTTCGATTGCGGAGTTCGCGCGCGACACCGGAAACCTCGGCGTGTATCGAACGTACCTCGCGCGATCGACCAATTGGTCGAATCTCTTCAACACGGCAACCGGCCTCATCGCGCCGCGCGACGGAACGGGCGCCTTCACGTCGTCGCCGCTCAACGAAAACGGACAAGATGGCTTCCAAGAAGGCAATGCCGCTCAATACACCTGGATGGTGCCGCAGGATCTCGCGGATCTCGCTCGCGGTATGGGCGGCGCAAAAAACACGGCGGCGGCGCTCGATCGCTTCTTCACGCAGCTGAACGCGGGACAGGATAAACCGTACGCATGGCTCGGCAACGAACCGAGCATCGGTTCGCCCTGGGTGTATCTCTCGGTCGGGGAACCGTGGCGCACGCAAGGCGTCGTGCGCGATGCGATGACGACGCTCTGGACGCTCGCTCCCGACGGTATTCCCGGTAACGACGACCTCGGTACGATGAGCGCGTGGTACGTTTGGTCCGCGATCGGATTGTACCCGCAGAATCCCTCCGTGCGCATCCTGGATATCGGTAGTCCGCTCTTCCCGCACATCGTGCTGCAAAGTCCTCACGGTCCGACGCTCGTGATCCACGCGCCTGCCGCGGCGGCGAACGCGCCGTACGTCGACGCTTTGCGCGTGAACGGTCGAGCGACGCAGCGAGCTTGGTTCGCATTACCGATGACCGGCATGACGCATCTGCATTTCGACCTCTCGACGCAGCCAAATCACGCCTGGGGTGCGAAGCCGAACGATGCACCGCCCTCGTTTGCTCCGCGCGGCGGCGTACACTTCCCGCCCGCAACCGCATCGACGCTCAGCCTCGAGACCATCCCGCCACTCGCTCCCGGAGCGGGCGCCATTTTGGGCGGAACGTTGACGAATCACGATTCGATCGCGCAATCGTATATCGTTAGCGCAAGCGTTTCGCAGCCCGCTACGATCGCTCCAAACCGCCCGGTAGAAGGCCTCACGCTCCCACCGGGCAAGGGCACCGTCGTAGCATTTCAACTCGCGATCCCGCGCGGCGCGCCGGTCGGTCTTTACGACGCGTCGATACACGTACGAACGACCTCCGGCGCATTGCTACCGCCGGCACACGTCACCATGCGCGTCGCAAACAACGCCGAGATGCCCCGCCTCGCGTGGATCGAGAACCGATTCAACGATACGGTCATGCCGTTCGATCTACGCACCAATGCGATCGGGGCGACCGTCACCGTCGGCAGCGGACCGCGCGACGCGGTGCTCTCGCTCGATAATCGGCGGCTGTTCGTCGCCGATCGCGATTCGCAATCGGTGAGCGTCGTCGATACGATCGCCTCCAAGGTCATCGCCACGCTCAAGGTCGGTAGCTCTCCCAACGGAATCGCGCTCGCGCCCGACGGCACCGTGTGGGTCGCAAATTTTGACGATGGGACCGTACAGTCGATCGACCCGGTGACGTTTGCTACGGGCAAACCAATCCGCGTCGGTGCGGGACCGCGCTACATTACGGTGGGTCCGGATAACGCGCACCTGTACGTAACGGACCAAACGAGTAACGATCTCACCGTCGTCGATCTCAAATCGTTCTCGACGGCGACGCTGCCTACGGGCGCCCGCCCGACGGGCATAACCTTGAGCGCCGACGGCGCGATCGCCTATGTAGCAAACAACGGCGATCGCACGGTAAGCGTCATCGACCTGCGAGCCGCGCGCATCGTCGCGACCATTCCCGCCGGGGCCGAAGCGCAAGCCGTAGCCATATCGCCCGATGGAAGCACGGCGTTCACGAGCAATTTCATGTCGAATACCGTTACCGAAATGGA
>Ga0307373_10014149_pt1 | contig 11045 bp, 8 predicted proteins | sample OX2MG_FD_202534 | JGI IMG/M metagenome (GOLD analysis project Ga0307373, IMG submission 202534) | Soil microbial communities from Risofladan, Vaasa, Finland - OX-2 | ecosystem: Environmental > Terrestrial > Soil > Coastal area > Acid sulfate soil | place: Finland: Risofladan, Vaasa | collected... | reverse complement strand
GCAAGGCGGCGCTCGATTCGGTGGCCGCCACCGTCATCCTCGAGGGATGGCTCGAGGCTCATCCGCAGGCAGTTATAGAAGAAGGCTGACGCGCCTGAACGGGTAAAATTTTCCCGCAGCGTGACGGGCCGGCCCGCGCCATGATAAAGGCATCGCGCCAGATGCCACGCCTTGGAAAATTGCTCGGACTGATCATTCTCGCCGCGGCTATCGGCGCGGGGATCCTCGCGGTCAACTTCTACTGGCTCGCCCCGACGGAGGTATTCGCTCCGCCGCGGACGCTTACGATCGAGCCGGGCCAATCGTTTCGCGAAGTCGCCCGCGCCCTGTCCGCCGCCGGCGTCGTGCGCAGTGGCACTGCGATGCTGCTGTATGGCGAGGCTACAGGAGACGCGCGCCGTATCAAGCCGGGCGACTATGCGTTTCGCGGCGGCGAGCGCATTCCCGACGTGATGCGTCATCTGGTCGCAGGCGATTTTATTGTGGTGACAATCGTGATTCCCGAAGGGCTGACCGTCCATCAGATAGCGGAGCGGCTGTCGGCTGCCGGACTGGTGTGCCAGACGGAATTCGAGGACGCCGCGCTGCACGGCGCGGTCGTTCGCGCACTCGGGCTGATGCCGCTGGGCGCCGAAGGATACCTGTTTCCCGCGACCTATAAATTCTCGCCGCGCGCCACGATTGACGGGATTCTGGTCGCGATGCTTACCCGCTTCTATCGGGTGCTGACGCCCGCGGTCGAGGAGCGGATGTTCGATCTTGGGTTGACCGCGCGCTCGACCGTGACGATGGCTTCGATTATCGAAAAGGAAGCCAAAGCGCCCGGCGAGCGCGGGCTTATCGCGGGGGTATTTTACAATCGCTTGCGGATCGGGATGCCGCTTCAATCTGATCCGACTGCTGAGTATAGTCTCGATGGAGCCGGGACGGCCGCGGCCGCGGTGCGAACTCCGAGCGCGTTCAACACCTACGAGCGCGCGGGTCTTCCGCCGGGACCGATCGCCAATCCTGGACTTAGCTCAATCGAGGCCGCGCTGTATCCTGCGCCTTCCGGTTATTTATATTTCGTGGCCCGCGACGACGGAACGCACGTGTTTTCCAAAACCTTCGACGAACACAAGCGCGCGATTGCGGCGCTCAAGCGCACCGCCGAGCGTGCGCCCGCGCAGCGCCAGCCGGGCGCCGAACATCGCGCGAATTAGGTCAGATAGGCTATAGTAGGGGATCGTGCCAAATCCGGTAGAGATTCTCGGTCGCGCGCGCAACCGTATCGCCCAAGTCGCGGCGATTCGCGCGGGCGCGTATGCGATCGCGCCGGCGCTGGTTGCGCTTGGGCTCGCGCTCGCGCTTTCGCCTATCGGCCGGGCAACCTGGATGCGATGGGGCTATATGCTTGCCCCGGAGCGCGCCGCGATCTTGCGCGATGCCCTTTACGCGATCGCGGCGGGCGCGGTAGCCGCGGGCGCGATTCTGGCTCTGCGCGCATACCGCAACGCGCTCGATTTCGTCGCCGCCGCCGAGCAGGTCGATATTGCGATGCGCGCGCGTCAGGAGATTCTGACCTTCGCCGCGCTGGCCGACCCCGAACTTGATGAAGACGCGAAGACGGCGCGCAGCCCGCTCTTTGCGCTGCTCTGGCGCCGCGCGATCGGACTGCTCGAGCATTTCGACTCGGCCAAGGCATTTCCACTCTCGCTGGGGCGGCCGCTGGCGCGCTCCTCGATGCTGGCGGGGGTGGTGGCCGTTGCGATGATACTCGCGGCGATGGGCCTGGTCCGACCGCCGACGCGCGAGCAGGCGATAGCGGCGCGGCTGCGCGAGATCGCCCGCGAGATCGAAGCCACCTCGACCGATCCCACCGACCGCGCAATCGCCGCCGAAGCGAGCGCCGCCGCCGACGCGCTGGAAAATCCGAAAATACCGCCGCAGCAGAAGATCAAGAAGCTCGACGACGCGATGCACGATCTGCAGCAGGAAAAGAAAGGCGCGGGCGGCGCAAATAAAGGCGTCGGCGCCGGCGGCGGTAATCAAGCCGCCAAGGGTCAGGGCAAAGGCTCGGGCCAGGGCGGCGGAAACCAGGGAAAAGGCAACGGCTCGGGCGGCTCGGACAAATCCAATCAGGCGGGATCGGGCGCGGGGAAAAATCAGCAGGGCAACAACGGCTCGGGCGGAAAAAACGGCAAGCAGAGCAAAGATCCGGCGACCGATCTCCAAAACCAGCTCGCCGACGCGAAGGCGCAAATCGAAAGCGACGCCAAAAATAGCCCCAAGCCCGACACCAACAAGATTAGTGACGACAACCAGCCCGGCAACGCCCCCAGGACCGGCGGAAATCCCGACAAAAAGGGCGCGGCAACCAAACCCGATTCGACCCGGCCCGGAAATGTTCCTAAAGGCGACGCCGCCGGCAAACAAAATGTCCCTCCGACCGGAAGCTCGCAGGCTTCAGCCAAGGACATGGGATCGAATCTGGGCGATACCCATCTTGGCGAGACTCCACCGGCGGCAAATTATCAGCGCTACCTGAAGCCGGGCGAGAAAGGCGCCGCGCTAGATATTCATGACGCGCGCTACGTGATGTTCCGGCTGCCCAATGGCGCGATCGTCGGTGCGGGCGGCAAGAACGTGATCGACTCGAGTCATCCGACCGCCACCACCGCCTATGTCAACGCCCCGCTAAAGGAATCCACCGATCAGGCCGCGCCCGACGAACGCCAACTCGTTCCGCCGCGCTACCGGGATCTGATCCATTGAGAATTGTCGCGCGCAAGCGACGCCAGCATATGAAAATTTCGTACCTTAAGGAGAACTGATGGGAGCGGCACCGCAAGCATCACCCGACCAGCGCGTCGCGGAATTTCGCAAGACTTTTTCGCGCGCCGAGCAGGAAGTCGGCCGCGTTATCGTCGGTCATCAGGATGTGATCCGCAAACTCCTGACCGCGCTGTTCTCGGGCGGGCATATCCTGATCGAAGGCGTCCCGGGCCTCGGCAAAACCCTGATGTGCAAGGCCGCGGCGGACACTCTTGGCTTAAGCTTCAAGCGAATCCAGTTCACCCCCGACCTGATGCCGTCGGATATTATCGGCACCCAGGTGCTGACCGAGTCTGACGGACGCCGCGAGTTCCAGTTCAAGCCCGGTCCGATCTTCGCTCACGTGGTATTGGGCGACGAGATCAATCGCGCAACTCCCAAGACGCAGTCCGCCGTGCTCGAGGCGATGGAAGAGCATCAGGTGACGGTCTTCGGACTCACCTACCGGCTCGAGCCGCCGTACATGGTGCTCGCGACCCAGAATCCGATCGAGCTCGAAGGAACCTATCCGCTGCCCGAGGCGCAGATGGACCGATTCCTGTTCAAAGTCGTGATGGGTTCGCCCAAGCCCGATGAGCTGCGCGAGATCTTAAGCCGTACCACCGGCACGCGCGCGCATCAGATCGAAGCCATCTTCAAGCCCGCCACGGCGGCGCAGGAGATCGAGACGCTCAAGAGCCTGGTGCGCGAAGTGATGGTCGCCGAACCGCTCGAGCGCTACATCATCGCAATGATCGGCGCATGCACTCCGGGCGGTCCGGGCGCGATTCCCGAGGTCTCGCAATATCTGCGCTTCGGACCGAGCCCGCGCGGCGCGCAGGCGATCATCCTGAGCGCAAAGGTCAACGCTCTTCTGGCCGGACGGGTCAGCGTCAGCTACGAGGATATCGACGACGCGGTGGTTCCGTGCCTGCGCCATCGGTTGTTGCGCAACTTCCAGGCCGAAGCCGAGAACGTCACCACCGAATCGATTCTCGAACAGGTCCAGAAGCGCCTCAAGCGTCCGCGCGCATAGCGCGCGCTTAATCAAAGAACTTCGATGTTCGATCTGCCCGACGAGTTCACGCCGCAATTTCTGGCGCGGCTTGAGGAATTGCGCGTCCGCACGCGGCGCCAGTACGCCGGCCTGGGCAAGGGCTCGCATCTTTCGCCCAAACGCGGATCGTCGCTCGAATTCAACGACTACCGGCACTACTCGCCCGGCGACGATTTCCGGTACATCGATTGGGGCCTGTACGCCCGCACCGACAAGCTCTACATCAAGCTGTTCAAGGAAGAAGAAGATCTGCTGACCTATGTCTTCCTGGACGCAAGCGCCTCGATGGCGTATCCCGCCGCCGACCGCAAGTTCGATCGCGCGGTCGCAACCGCGCTGGCGGTGGCTTACGTCGCGCTGTCGTCGGGCGACCGGGTGATGGTCCGGGTGCTGGCGGGCGCGGGGGCGAAGATCGAGCCGGTGTTTCTTTACGGACGGCATCGGATAATGGAGCTTGCGCGCAAGCTGCGCGCGATCAAGCCGGGCGGCGAGTACGATTTCGCGCCGTCGCTGGCGCGCGAGATGCACTCGATCCGGCGCGCCGGAAAAGTTTTTGTCGTCTCCGACTTCCTGATGCTGCTGAATTCCGTCACCCGCGGCCTTGGGCTATTCACCGCCGCGACGATGGACGTGACCGCAGTGCAAATTCTCGGCGGACGCGAGATTCACGGACAGGGACTCGAAGGCGATGTCGAAGTAGTCGATTCCGAAACCGGAGAGCATCTGCGCGTCGCGATTGGCGCGCGCGAGCGCGAACAATACCAGCAAACCATGGAGCGGCTGACGCGCGAGATTAAGCAGTTCTGCCTCAAACGCGGGATGCATTACGCGCTGCATACCACCGACCAGGAATTCCAGAGCTTTTTCGTGCGCGCGGTCGCCGACCTGGGACTGGCGCATTGAGCTGAAAATCGATGGGCCTGCTTTATCCCGGCGCTCTGGTCTTCTTCGCGATCGTACCCGCGCTGGTGCTCGCCTACCTCGCCCGCGAGCGCCCCGCGCGCGTGATCGTCTCGAGCGTGCTGGCGTTTCGCGCGCTGCGCGGCTTTCGCAACGAACGCTATGGCGGCAAGCCGCGCTTCGACTGGATGTTCCTGGTCGAACTGCTGCTGCTGTGCCTTGCGGTGCTGGCGATGGCGGGGCCATTCGTGATTCGCAAGAGCAATCCGATCGCGGTGATGATCGACAACTCGGCCGCGATGCAGGTGAAGCTTCCGTCGGGCGCAACGCGCTTCGATGACGCGCTGAAAAAGGCCGACGCGATGCTCTCGGACGAAGATGGCGGCGGCAAGGTTTCGGTGTTCGTCACCGCGCCGGCTCCGTACCGGATCGCGCCCGCGTTTGATTCGATAGTCGAGGCGCGCCACGCGCTGGCGCAAATCCGTCCGACCGACGCGCCGGACGACTCGGCCGCGATAACCGCGTCGCTTACCGACCTCGCCTCGCGCGGAAACTTCAAGAAAGTGATCTTCGCGAGCTTCCGCGCAATCGCGACGCCCGTTCCGGCTGCGATTCACGCGATCGTCACTGGCGATCCCGCGCCGAATCTCGCGCTCAGCTCGTTCACGCTCCGGCGCGAGGTGTTCGGCGTCGATACGCTGCACGCGCGAATTAGCGTCTCGAACTTCGGCCCGAATCCGTCCGATATCGCCGTCACCCTGACCGGCGACGGTCGCCGTCTCGCCCGCGCCCACGAATCTCTGGCCGCGGGCGAGACCGGGGCGCTGGAATTTCCCTCGCTCGCACCGGCGCGGGTTTACCGCGCCGAGCTGACGCCGGCCGACGCATTCGCGCTCGACAACGTCGCCTACGCGACCAGCGGAGCAATACGCGCGGTGTGGATCTTGTTCATCACGCCGGCCCCCGCCGACGCCGCGGGACTGGGCGCGATTCCGGGCGCGCAGGTCACAGTAGTCGCGCCGGACAAGTTCGCACCTGACGATCTGGCTAAGGCCGACGTTGCGATTTTCGAGTACTCGACGCCCAAGCAAATCCCGCCGGTGAATACCCTGATGGTGATGCCGCCGCCGGATCCGGCGTTCGGCTTCACGGTCGCGCCCGCGGCGAATATCGAGATCGATCAGTGGCACAATACCGACGCGCTGACCGACTCGGTGAACTTCCGGATGCTCAATCTGCGCAGCGGCGAATTCTTCGGGCAGCATCCGTGGATGACCGCCGTCGCCAGCGGACAGGGCGGAGGGCTGATCCTGCGCGGCGAACGCGACGGGCATCGGTTCGTCGCGACCGGGTTCAATCCATTTCCGTATCTCGGACACAAAAATCTGCCGATGTCGGTGCTGACGCTGAATCTTCTGAGCTATCTTGCGGGACTCGGCGCGAACGCGGGCAGCTACCACACCGGGCAGCCGTGGCTGGTGCCGGCCGGCGTCACCAGCGTTACGCTGCCTTCGGGCTCCCCGATGAAGGCGACGCCGGGAACGCTGTTCACGGCGGTCGATGCGCAGGGAATCTACCAACTTTCCGGCGCCGGCGTCGCGCCGATTCCGCGCGCGGTCAACCTTGACGACCTTGCGGTGTCGGACCTCGAAAACGTGGTGCCGATCCGGGTCGAGATCGCGGCCGCGGCTCCCCCTGCGAGCGAGTCGTTCCTCGAAAAATCCTCGCTCAGTCCGTGGCTGCTGCTCGCGATTATCGCGTTCGGCGCGCTCGAGGCGATCATCGTATACCGCAAGCGGCGCAACGCGATGGCGCAGGCGTAGGCGATGAGCTCGCTTACGCCGATCGCCGGGATTTCGCTCTCGAGGCCCGACGCGCTCTACCTGCTCGCAATCGCGGGGCTGGTGCTGGCGTGGGCGCTGGTCAATGCGCGCGAGTGGAAAAGAATCTGGGCGCCGATTATGCGCGCGAGCGCGCTGGCGCTGTTCATTTTCGCGCTGGCGAATCCGCAAACCGTGATGCACTTCGAGGGCGCGGCGCGCCCCGCGATCGTCGATGCCTCGGCAAGTATTACGCCCGCGATGCGCGCGTGGACGGCGCGGCTGCTCGAGGAGCAGTTGCAGCTGCGCCCGAGCGATCCCGCGCTGATCTTCGCGGGCGCGACCGACTTAAGCACGATCGGCGCAATCGATCGCACCCTGGCGGCCGGCGAACCTTGCTCCTCGTGCGCGCCCGGCTCGACCGACCTCGAAACCGCATTGATGCGAATCGCGGCGGACCCGGCGGCGCAGGGCGGACCCGCGGTGCTGGTGACGGACGGATGGGAGAATCGCGGCGACTCGATGCGCGCGATCGGCTCGATCGTGGCGGCGCGAATCCGGCTCGACATCTTCACTCCGCCCGGCGCCACTTCGATTCCCAACGTCACGATGACCGAGCTGTCGCTGCCGCCCGCGCTCGAGAAGGCGGAACCATTCGAGCTCGGCGTTACGATGGAAAATCTGAACGACGCTCCGGCCACCGGAACTATCTCCGTCTATCGCGACACCACGCTGCTCGATACGCGGCGGGTAAGCCTGCCGCATGGCTCCGAACGTTTCGATTTCCCGGTTCGCAACGAAGCGGCGGGACTCGCTTCCTACTCGGCGTCGTTCAGGGCCGACAATCCGAAGATCGATCAGTATCTCGAGGACGATTCGCTCAAGGGATGGGTCGGCGTGGGCGCGCGGCGCAAGGTTTTGATCCTGACCGATCGCGCGCAGGACGCGACCTATCTCCAGACCGTCGCCGAGCGCCGCGGCTTCGAGCCGACCGTGATTCCGGTAACCCTGGGTGAGTGGAACGGAAATCCCGGCGGCTTCGATGCGGTGTTTTTGGACAATGTTCCGGCGAGCAGGATTGCGCAGTCCGAGCAGGACGCGCTGCTCGCCTACGTCCAGCGGGGCGGCTCGCTCGCGATGGTGGGCGGCGATTCGAGTTTCGGGCTTGGAGGATGGCAATCGAGTCCGCTTGCCAAAGCGATGCCGGTGATCATGAAGCCGCCGGAGCATAAGGAGCGCACGCGAGCGCTGGTTTTGATCATCGACAAGTCCGGCTCGATGGGCCGCAACGACAAACTCAAGTACGCAAAGGCCGCCGCCGAGACGGTCACCAAGACTCTCAAGGACTCCGACCTGGTTAGCGTGATTGGCTTCGATTCGCAGCCGTTCGTGGTGGTGCCGCTGCAGCCGCTGGCGAAAAGCCGTCCGTATATGAACCAGATGATTGATCGGCTGGTCGCGCACGGCACCACCTATCTGCTGCCGGCGCTGCAGGAGGCGGAGCGGATGCTGGCCGGAAGCGGCGCGCAAATTCAGCACGTCGTAATCCTGACCGACGGCGAGACCGGCGGCACACCGTCGATGTACTACGACCTGGTCTCGCGGATGCATCGCGAAGGCGGCGCGACCATCTCGACCATCGCAATCGGCAACGAAGCCAATCTCAGCCTGCTCGACTCGATCAGCAAATTCGGTGGCGGCGCCTCTTATCAGACCGACAGCGCCAAGAACCTGCCCGAGCTGTTCGTTCAGGACGTCCGCACCCATGGCGGCGAAACCACGATGCAGGAGTCCAGCTTCAAACCTCACACCGTGGACCCCGACCCGGTCCTCAAGGACCTTGCAGGACGGCAATTGCCCGCAATCAAGGGCTACGTCTCGACCGAGATCAAACCGCGCGCCGACTTGAGCGCCTATATCGATCGCGGCGGAAACAAGGAACCGCTAATCGCGAGCTGGAAATACGGCGCCGGGAAAACCCTTGCCGTCACCACCGACGCCAGCGGAAGGTGGTCCGGGCCGTGGATCACCTCCAACGTCTTTTCGCCGGTGTGGGACCGCCTGCTCGGCTGGATGACGCCCGAGAGCACGACCGGCGAGCAGAAATTCGACGTCGAGCTCGGCTACCAGGGCGGCAGGATTATTATCCGGCTCAACGATTATTCAGACGAGACCGGCAAGGGTCCGAGCCTGCTTACCACTATCGTCACGCGGCCCGACGGCACTCACGTCGAGACCGCGCTTTCGGAGCAGGTGCCGGGAGAATTTTCCGGCTCGATCGACGCGCCCGCGCCCGGGACCTACAACATCAGCGTGCACGCGCCCGGCGACAAGACCCAGACCTTCCCTCCGCTTGCCTACACGGTTAGCGCCGCGGTGCTGGCCGAAGTTCCGCGTCCTGCGCCTAACTACGGACTGCTGGAGCGGCTGGCGTCGGCGACTGGAGGCCGTTTGAACCCTGACGTCTCCGCGGTGGGACTGGGACGCCCCAATCTCGAGCGGCGCAAATCGCTCAGTCCGTTTGTAATAATCGCGGCGATGATCATCCTGATTGGCGAAGCGCTGGTGCGCCGGCTGACCGCGTAATAACCGAGGCTCGCGATGAAACATGACGACGACGCTAAGGCGATTCACGCTAACCATCATGTGCAGCATCGGTTTCCCGCCGAAGTGAAATTCTGCGCGTTGTGCGGCGCGGAGATGGAACTGCGGACGATCTTGCCCGATCGCAAACGGCTGCGCGCGTGTCCGCGATGCGGCTTCATCTTCTTTCCGTCGCCGAAACTGGTCGCCGGATGCCTGGTCATTGAAGACGGCCGCGTCCTGCTACTGAAGCGCGGAAACGAACCCGCGCTCGGCAAGTGGACCTTCCCCGGAGGCTTCGTCGATTTCGCGGAGCCCGCCGCCGACGCCGCCGCGCGCGAGACGCTCGAGGAGGTGGGAATCCGCGTTAAGCTCGGGCCGCTCTTCGGCGTGTACACCGATCCTGCCAACGCGAAGGCGCAGGTGATCGTCTATCTGGCGACACCCGTTAAAGATAAGCCGACGGTATCGGAAGAGGCGGTCGAGATTCGCTACTTCACGCCTGAAGCTATCGTGTGGAACTCCTTGGCGTTTCAGAGCACGCACGACGCGCTGACCGATTGGGTTCGATCGGTCAAATCCAATTGAAATTCTTGAAATCCAGTAATCACGAGGCGTTAGCTAAAATTTTCATTAGCAACACTACTCGTTTGGTGCTAAAACATTCATGTCACGGCCCGTCGATGACCATGGCAACTCTGCTCGGGAGGTTACCGCTATGGAACGGGTGGAAGTGGTTGGGGCGAATACTTTCGTGCTGCTCACGAAGCAGCTAGGTCCGAACTGCTGGTGCTGCGACATGTACGAGCGCCACGACAACACGCAGGCCGATTCTTTCGTACTTGAGGATTTCGGCGAGAGCGAGATCGAAGCCATCGCGATGGCGATGACCGACGCGCACGAACCCAAGCATCTCCGCGGGCACTAGCCGCGGCTATTCAAAGACGTTCCTGCGCGCTTTGCGCACTCGGCACGAGCACTAAATCTTCGCGGCGCGCGGCGGGATAGCCTGCCGCTCGAATTCGTGGCCGATCGCTCCGATCGTGTCGGCCTGTGCGGCTGGCTTGTCGTCACGAATCCGGACGATTCGCGCAAAGCGCAGCGTCATCCCGGCTTCGTACTGCGGACTGCGCTGGATGTCGTTGTAAGCGACCTCGACCACCACCTCGGGCCGGACAGTCACGACGCCGTGCGCTTCTTCGGTCTTGAGCGCGAGCAGCCGCTCGGTCATCGCCTCGAACTCCGCGTCGGTTAGCCCTTTGAACGTCTTCCCGACCTCGCTCATGCGGCCGGTGGCTTCGTTTCGCGCCGCAAGATGATAGTTCGACAGCCATCCGTGACGCCGCCCGTAGCCCCATTCGGCGGCGACGATCACCAGGTCGAGCGTCTTCGCGTGCTTGATCTTGACCCATCCGCGTCCGCGCGCGCCCGGGGTATACGCGCTAGCGAGCGACTTCGCGACCACGCCTTCGAAACCGCCAGCAATCGCGTCGGCGAAAAATTTCTCGGCTTCGGGCAGATTCGGGCGCTCGATCCGTGTGACCAGTTCGAGCCCGGCGACTGCCGCGGCTTCACCGAGTGTCGCTATCCGTTCGAAATACGGGCGATCGATCTGCAACTCGCCGTCGAGTCCGAGAATATCGAACAGATAGAGCCGCACCGGCTGCTCGGCGCGCAACTTTTCAATCTCGCGCACCCGGCCGAACCGGCGCATCAGCTCCTGAAACGCTCGCGGGCGTCCGTCGCTATCGACCGCGATTACTTCGCCGTCAAAGATCGCCGCGCGCGAGCCGAGCCGGGAAATAATTTCGGTGATCTCGGGCAGGCTCGGCGTAATCTCGTTCATCCGGCGCGAAAAAATTCTTGTCTCGCCATCGTCGTGATGAATCTGC
>Ga0307373_10014146_pt1 | contig 11047 bp, 10 predicted proteins | sample OX2MG_FD_202534 | JGI IMG/M metagenome (GOLD analysis project Ga0307373, IMG submission 202534) | Soil microbial communities from Risofladan, Vaasa, Finland - OX-2 | ecosystem: Environmental > Terrestrial > Soil > Coastal area > Acid sulfate soil | place: Finland: Risofladan, Vaasa | collected... | reverse complement strand
GCACGGCTTTATGCCATTTCGCAGGCGTAGATAGACTCGGACGCCCATGGGACTCTTCACCTCGATGACCGGATTCGGCGGCCGCGACATGGCGGTCGACCTCGGCACGGCGAACACGCTCGTCTACGTGCGCGGGCGCGGGATCGTCCTTTCCGAGCCGTCCGTGGTGGCGATCGACTCCCGCACCGGTGAGGTGCACGCGGTCGGCGTCGAGGCGAAGCGGATGCTCGGCCGTACGCCGGGCACGATCCAGGCCATCCGGCCGCTGAAGGACGGCGTCATCGCCGACTTCGACGTCACCGAGCAGATGCTGCGGCACTTCATCCAGAAGGTGCATCAGCATCGGTTCGCGCATCCGCGCGTCGTCGTGTGCGTCCCGTCCGGTGTGACCGGCGTCGAGAAGCGCGCCGTCGAGGAGGCGACGCTTTCCGCGGGCGCGCGTCAGGCGTATCTGATCGAAGAGCCGATGGCGGCTGCGATCGGTGCCGGCCTTCCCGTCGCCGAGCCGACCGGGAACATGATCGTCGACATCGGCGGAGGCACCACCGAGGTCGCAGTCATCTCGCTCGGCGGCATCGTCGTGTCGCAGTCGCTGCGCGTCGGCGGCGACGAGATGGACGATGCGATCATCAATCACATCAAGCGCGACTACAAGCTTCTCATCGGCCAGCAGACGGCGGAGGAGATCAAGCTCGAGATCGGCTCTGCGTGGGACCAGAAGGAAGAGCTGCAGGCGGAGGTGCGCGGACGCGACATGCTCACCGGGCTGCCGAAGACGGTGATCCTCACCTCGGAGGAGATCCGGCGCGCGCTCGACGAGCCGGTCACGCAGATCATCGAGGCGATCAAGTCGACGCTGGACAAAACGCCGCCGGAGCTGGCCGCGGACATCATGGATCGCGGCATCGTCCTCGCCGGCGGCGGTGCGCTCCTCACCGGGCTCGACGAGCGGCTGCGCCACGAGACCCAGATGCCGGTGCACCTGGCTGAGAGCCCGCTCACCTGCGTGGCGGTCGGCTCGGGGCGCAGCCTCGAGGAGTTCGAGGCTATCCACCGCTCGAACCGTGCCCGCGCCCGCGGCCGCAACGGCCGCCGCTACTAGGACCTCGGCGTCGCCCACATGGGCCTCGTCGCGCCGGGCACGGCTGTAACCTAGGGCGCGGTGGCGCCTCCGAACCGCTCCGCACGCGTGGCGGTGCTGGGCTCCTCGCTCCAGCGCTCCAATCCCGGCCCGCGTCCATCCCGGGTGCGTAGTGCACTGGTCCGGCGCATCGTGCTCGCGGTGCTCGTGATCGTCGCGCTCGCGCTGCTGACCATCTCCTTCCGCTCCCCGACGTCCGGATACCTCCACGACGCCCAGAGCTACGGCTCCGACGCGTTGCGGCCGTTCCAGGTCGCCGCGGTGCGCGTCGCACGGCCGTTCCGCGACGCCTACAACTACGTCGACAGCCTGGCGCGCGCGAAGTCGCGCAACGCGAAGCTCGAGCAGATGGTGCGCGACTACCGTGGGCAGGCGCTGTTGAACGCCTCGGCCGTCCAGCAGAACAACGACCTCAAGAAGCTGCTCCAGTTCGAGGAAGGCCCGACCTATCCACAGGACTTCCGCGCCGTGAACACGTCCGTCATCTCGTTCCCGTCCGGATCGTTCACGCAGCAGATCGTCATCGACGCCGGGTCGAACCAGGGCATCCGTCTGAACACACCCGTCGTCAGCGCCGACGGGCTCGTCGGCAAGGTGACGCAGCTCGGCCACACGACCTCCGTCGTGACGCTCCTCACCGATCCCGACAGTGCCGTGCCGGCGCGTGACCTGAAGACGCACGTGAGCGGTCTCATCCGGCACGGGCAGGGCGGCACGCTCATCCTCGACCGCGTGTCGAAGGATCAGGTCGTGAACAAGGGCGACTGGATCATCACGCGCGGCACCGTCGACCGCAGGTATCCGGACGAGTACCCGTACGGCATCCCGATCGGACGCGTCGTCGCGGTCGGGACGAGCGACATCGCGAGCTTCCTCACCGTGCAGGTGCAGCCGCTCGCCAACCTCGACTCGATCGACGCCGTCGCCGCGCTCGTCCCCAAGCACCCGCGCGCGAAACCGTGACCATCGCCGATGGCTTCAAGGCCGCGGCGCTGCTCTTCGTCGCGGCGATCGCCCAGGTGTCGATCTTCTCGCAGCTACGCGTGTACGGCGGCGTCCCGCAGGTCGTGCTCGTCACCCTCGTCAGCGTCGCGCTGCTGCGCGGAGCCGTCGCGGGCGCAATCGCGGGATTCTTCGCCGGCCTCGTCGTCGACACGGCGACGCTCGGCCAGCTCGGCCTGACCTCGCTCGTGCTCACCGTGTCCGGCTATTGGATCGGCCGGTACGGCGAGACGACCGGACGCGACCGCGGGCATGCGCCGTTCCTGTCGATCGCGGTGGTGACCTTCCTCTATGCGTTCGGCATTCTGTTCGTCACGTTCATGCTCGGCGAGCGTGCGCCCGCAGGACCGGAGATGCGGAGCCTGTTGCCGACGATCGTCATGAACCTCGTTCTGACGGCTCCCGTTTACGCGCTCGTTCGCATCCTGCTCCGACCGCGCGAGCGCGCGGACTACGCCACCGAGGTGCAGCTGCTTGGCTAGCACCGCCGCAGGCGAACGCCCCCGCTCGAAGCGGTTCATGCCGCCGAGCAAGGGCGTCGCCGAGCCGTACCGGCCGAGCGCACGAGTGCTCCGCCGAGTGAGCGTGCTCGGCGTCGCGATGCTCGTGATCTTCGCCGTCCTCGTCTTGCGGCTCTGGGCGCTGCAGGTCCTCGCAGGGACGAAGTACGTGAATCAGGCGGCGGCGAACTCGTTCCGCACCGTGCGCGTGCAGGCGCCGCGCGGCCAGATCCTCGACCGCAACGGCGTCCCGCTCGTCACGAATGCTCCGGCGACCTCGATTCTTCTCTGGCCGGCCGACCTGCCGAAGGTCTACACGGCGCGCTACGCGGAACTGCGCGCGCTTGCCCGGCTGACGAGCGTCCCGCTGTACGAGATCGCGGCGGGGATCAAGGCGCGGCGCGCAGCTAATGACCTCGTCACGCCGGTGACGGTGCGCGAGGCCGCCGGCGAGCCGATGATCGCCTACCTGTACGAGAACGCAGCGCAGTTCCCCGGCGTGACGACGTGGCGGACGTTCATCCGCCACTATCCGTACCACTCGCTCGCGGCGCAGGTGCTCGGCTACGTCGGGGAGATCTCGCCCGCCGAGCTGGCGGGCCTTGCAAAACAGGGATACCAGCCGGGCGACGAGATCGGACAGAGCGGGGTTGAGTCGTCCTACGACAGCTACCTCCGCGGTGTCGCCGGCGCCGCTCGGATGCACATCGATGCGTTCGGGCGGCCGCGCAGCGGCCTGACCACGACGACGCTGGCGAAGCCCGGCAACGACGTCCGGCTGACGATCGACCTGAAGCTGCAGCAGGCGGCCGAGAAGGCGCTGCAGTACGGAATCCATCTCGCCCAGGCAAACGGGGAGTGGGCGGCGCGCGGCGGCGCAATCGTCGCCCTCGACCCGAACGACGGCTCGATCCTCGCGATGGCGTCCGCGCCGACGTACGACCCGTCCGTGTTCGCCGGCCACGTGACCCTGGGAGAGCTCGCCCGTGCGGGCCTGACCCCAAACACGGCGGCTGCGAAGAACATCCCCTCGCTGAACCGCGCCGTTTCGGGCCTGTATCCGCCGGGGTCGACGTTCAAGCCAGTGACGGCGCTCGCCGCGATGCAGGAGCACTTGCTCTCGCCGTACGCGTACCTCCCGTGCACGGGCACGTACAGCTCGCCGCAGGACCGGTCGCATCGCACGTTCCACAACTGGGACCCGAACGTGAACCAGGCGATGGATCTGCCGACCGCGCTTGCCTACTCGTGCGACACGTACTTCTACCGAGTCGGCAACGAGTTCTACACCCTCCCCTCCGACCGCGGACAGCCGATCCAGAAGTTGGCCGACGCGTTCGGCTTTGGACAGTCGACCGGCGTCGACATCGGGCCCGAAGCGACCGGCCTCGTGCCGACGATCGGCTGGCGGCAGCAGCACTTCACGGACGCGGTCGACAAGCTCTGGAAGCCGGGCGACTCGATCGAGCTCGCCGTGGGACAGGGCGATCTCCTCGTGACGCCGTTGCAGATGGCGCGGCTGTACGCGGCGCTTGCGAACGGCGGCAAGCTCGTGACCCCGCACGTGCTCGACGACGTGGAGAGCCCGAACGGGGCGCGCGTCCCGGTGGCAGCGATCCCTGCGCCGCGCCGGGTGGGAATCGACCCGGCCGCGCTCCAGGCCGTCCAGAAGGGGTTGTGGGAGGCAACGCACCTGCCGTTCGGCACCTCGTACTCGGTGTTCGGCAAGTTCCCGGTCTCGATCGTGGGCAAGACCGGCACGGCCCAGAAGATCGTTTCGGTGCCCGGGTACGTCGGCCTTCAGAACCAGGCGTGGTGGTGCGGATACGGTCCGTACAACTCCCCGAAGCTCGTCGTGTGTGCGCTCATCGAGAACGGCGGGTACGGCGGCGACGTGGCAGCGCCGGCGGCCGCCAAGGTGTTCGCCGCCTACTTCCACGTGGCGTTCCACATCCTCGGCCCCATCCACAGCGACTGATGCAAACCGTGGGCAAACTCCGCTGATGCTCGAGTACGCCGGATCGCAGCACGCCGGGCGCCGGACCGACCGCGACGAAGGGCTCGCGATCGTCGGCGTGCTCCGCTCGCTCGACTGGGTGCTGCTCGCAGGCGTCGCCGGGCTCTGCGTCGTCGGCCTGTGGGCCGTCTCGGGCGTCACTCGGTTCGCGGTGGTCGGCAATCCCGCCTACTACTTCGACCGGCAGATGATCTATGTCGGCGTTGGAGCGGTCGCGCTCCTGCTCGCCTTGTTCATCGATCCGGACGTCTACCGCCGCTACTGGAAGCCGATCTTCATCGGCACCGTGTTGCTGATCGCCTTCGTCCTCGTCGTCGGGCACGCGGCGCGCGGTTCGACGCGGTGGATCTCGCTCGGCTTCTTCACCTTCCAGCCCTCCGAGTTCGGGAAGCTCGCGTTCGTGCTCGCACTGGCAGGCTTCGTCTCCGACCGGGGGCGTGCGACGGGCACGTTCGACACGACGCTTCGTGTCCTCGGCCTCGGCGTCATTCCGATCGTGCTCGTGTTTGCGCAGCCCGACCTCGGCACCGCGCTCGTGTATCTCGCCGCGCTCGCGGCGATTCTCTTCGTGGGCGGCACGTCGTGGCGGCAGCTCACGCTCCTCGGCTCGATCGGAGCGCTCATCGTCGTCGCCGTCCTGTGGGCGGGACCGGCCGTCGGTGTGAACTTCCTGAAGGGTTATCAGCAGTCTCGGCTCACGTGCTTCGTGCGTCCGTCGAAGTGCTCGTCGGCGGACACGCGGTACAACCTCGAGCAATCGATCGTGGCGGTCGGCGCCGGGCAGGTCTACGGGCGTGGCGTCAACAACGCGACGCAGACGCGGCTGCAGTTCCTGCCCGAGCACGGCACCGACTTCGTGTTCGCCTCGTACAGCGAGCAGCGTGGGTTCGTCGGCGCCGCGCTCCTGCTCGCCCTCTACCTGCTCGTGCTGTGGCGTGCGCTGCGCATCGTCTCGATCGCGCGGGACTATTACTCGGCGATCGTCGCGGGCGGCATCGTCGTCGCGCTGTTGTTCCAGATCTTCGTCAACGTCGGGATGACGATGGGGATCGCTCCCATCACCGGCATCCCGCTTCCGTTCGTCAGCGTGGGCGGCTCGTCGATGATCGCGAACCTCGCCGCCATGGGCGTGCTGCTCGCGATCTATGCGCGCGGCCGCGCAGCTCGTCGCAGGAGATGAAGGCGCCGGTTTCCGTCGGCGCGCTCCGGAAGCTGATGAAGGAGCTGCGGGCGGCGGGCAAGGACCGCAAGCCGGTCGCGCTCGGCGGCGCCGGCGAGATCGCGCGCACGCTCGAGCGTGAGCTCACGCGCGGCGGGGATCCGTCCGCGGTGCGCCTGGGCGCGCCCCGGGGAGCGGCCGTCTACGTCCACATCGCGACCGGCGACGACGCGGGGGCGCTGCGAGCCGCGCGACGCGGCCGCGTGCCAATCGTGGCTGTCGCCTTCGACGACCGGCCGCTGCCGTACGTGCTCGCGACCGACATCGTCCGGGTCGGGTCGGGCGAGCGACTTCCACTCGACCGGATCGCGGCCGCGATCGCTGCGCGACTGGGGGAGGCCGGGGCGCCGCTCGCCGGAGCGCTGCCGGTGCTACGCGGCGCGGTCTGCGACCGGATCGTCGCGTCGTTCGCGCGCAAGAACGGGATCCTGGGGGCGGCGGTCTTCGTTCCCGGTGCCGACCTGCCCGTGCTCGCGCTCAACCAGGTGCGGATGCTGCTGCTCCTCGATCAGGCGTACGGCCTGGAGCTCGATCCACGGGAGCGGCTCCCAGAAGTCCTCGCCGTTGTCGGCGCGGGGCTCGGCCTGCGCGCGGTGGCGCGGGAACTGCTCGATTTCGTCCCTGTAGCGGGGTGGGCCGTAAAGGGCGGCATTGCGTATGCAGGCACGCGAGCCCTCGGCGAAGCCGCGATCCGGCGCCTCCAGCTGGTCCACTAGGCGGCTGCGGGGCGCAGCTTTGCGCGCCGCGCCTTGATGGCACGGAGGCGCTGCTGCAAGCGGGCCCAGGCCCAGGGCTCGATCTCGAGGTAGCGAGCCTCGGTCTGGCCCCGTATGGCCTCGCCATACTCGAACCAGGCGTCAGCCTCCTCGATGAGGAGGAGCTCCTCGGCCTCGGTGCTCTGCATCCTGGTCACGGTCGAACCTCCAGGGTCGTGATTGGCGGGATCGTAGGTCCGGGGTCGGACGACGCCCCTGCTACCCTGGGGACACATGGTTTTCATGCCTGACCTACAGCGCGCGCGCCGCCCCGAGACCTCGGGCGTCGCTGTCGCGCGCTTCAACGAAGGAGTTTTTTCTTGCCCTGGTTTCGACGACGGAAGAACGAATCCGACACAGCGGCCGCTCAGCCGGCCGCACCCGAGGCTCCTCGCGAGCCTGAAGTAATCGAATCGGCCGCCGAGCCGGCGGCCGGTACAACCGATCCCACCAAGCCCAAGCGCCGCCGCGGTAGCCGCGGAGGACGCGGGCGCAAGAAGCCTGGGACTGCGAGCGCGGGCGACAAGCCGAGCGAAGCGAAGCCTGAAGCGAAGCCGCGGAGCGGGGACCGGAAACCGGCGGAGCGCAAGCAGCCGCAACAGCAGATGTCGCAGCGCCAGGAGCGGCGCCGCCAGGAGAGCGGCAGCCGTCGCCGCCAGGCGCCCCGCCGTGCGCCGCTGCCCGCCGCAAAGCGCGAGCTGATCGTGTCCGTCGACGTCGGTGAGCAGCGCGTCGCCGTCCTCGAGGACGACCGCGTCGCCGAGGTCTACCTCGAGCGCCCCGAACGGCGCTCGATCGCAGGGAACATCTATCTCGGCACGGTCGACAACGTCCTCCCCGGAATGGAGGCGGCGTTCGTCGAGATCGGCCTGGAGAAGAACGGCTTCCTGTACGTCGACGAGATCGTCGGCCCGGAGCTCGAGCGCGGCCACGGCCGCCGCATCCAGGACCTGATCAGCCGCGGCCAGACGATTCTCGTGCAGGCGGTGAAGGACCCGATGAAGACGAAGGGCGCCCGCCTGACGACGCAGATCTCGCTTCCCGGCCGGTTCGTCGTCTTCGTCCCGCAGGGCGAAGGACTCGGCGTGTCGCGCCGGCTCGACGACGACGAGCGCGGACGCCTGAAGGACATCCTCAAGAAGCTGAACGTCAAGGAGGGCGGCGTCATCGTCCGCACGGCCGCCGAGGGCGCGTCCGAGGAGGACATCGAGCGCGACCTCGTCTTCTTGCAGCGGTTGTGGAAGTCGATCCAGGCGCAGGCGAAGACCGCCAAGGCGCCGGAGCTCATCTACCAGGAAGCGGAGCTGCCGCTGCGTGTCACGCGTGACCTGTTCACCGGCGACTTCGAGCGTGCGCTCGTCGACAACGACCAGGCGTACAAGCGCATCACCGGCTACCTGAAGAAGACGTCGCCGCACATGGTCGAGCGCGTCATCCGGTACAAGGACAAGACGCCGCTGATGGAAGCGTTCGGCGTCGACGCCGAGATCAGGTCGACCCTGAACCGCCGTGTCGACCTTCCCTCCGGCGGGTACCTCATCTTCGATTACGCGGAGGCGTTCACCGTCATCGACGTGAACACCGGCCGCTTCGTCGGCTCGCGCGGCAAGACCGCCGGCGGCCGGCTCGAGGACACGATCACGAAGAACAACCTCGAAGCGGTGAAGGAAGTCGTGCGCCAGCTCCGGCTGCGCGACGTCGGCGGGATCATCGTCATCGACTTCATCGACATGGCGAACCCGAAGAACCGGAAGACCGTCGAGGACGCCCTGCGCGAGGAGCTCGAGCGCGACCGGACGAAGACGTACGTCGTCGAGATCTCTCCGCTCGGCCTCGTCGAGATGACGCGGCAGAACGTGACGGAAGGACCACGCGAAGTCATGACGCGCAAGTGCCCGACGTGCGGAGGCGACGGCATCGTCCTCTCCGAGGCGTCGGCGGCGATCGACATGGAGCGGAGGCTGCGCGCACTCGTCGCCGGCTCGCGCTCGCAGGCGTTCAAGGTCGAGCTCGCCGCGCCGATCGCGAGTGCGCTCGTCGGGCCGGGCGCGCGGCGGCTGATCGAGCTCGAGGCGCTGACGAAGCGGCGCTTCTTCCTCGAGGGCAAGCCCGACATGCACCTCGACCACTTCGTTGTCCTTGCCGAGGGCAAGCTCGCCGACCTGACGCCGCCCTCTCCGGTGGCGGAGGGCGCGGAGCTCCAGATCGAGCTGGTCGAAGTCGACCGGCACGACGCGACGGCGGCCGTCGGGAAGCTGGACGGAATCGACGTCTGCGTCGGCGATGCGGCGCAGCTCGTCGGCAAGCGCGTGAAGGTGCGCGTCGAGCGTGTGCTCGACGGAGGCGCGTACGCATCGCTGACGCGACGCGCGAAGGTGGTCGAGCCGCTCACCGCCGAGGCGGAGGCGGAGAAGCCGACGCGCAAGCCGCCGGTTCGCAAGGACGCAGAGACGGGCGCGCCGGTGTCCGACACGGAGACCGAGGAGCTCGAGATCGAGGAGACCGACGAGCCCGACGAGCCCGACGAGGCCGAAGACGCGGAGGAGGCGGACAAGGAGGAAGACGCCGAGGAAGCAGACGAGGACGAAGCGAGCGCCTCGGACACGCCCGCCGTCGCCGCGAAGAAGAAGACGCGGCGCGGCTCTCGCGGCGGCCGCAACCGCAAGAAGCCGACGACGATCCACCTTCCGCCCGACGAGCTCGGCGCGCCGAAGCCGGCCGAGGAGCCGCTGCCGGCCGCCGCCGAAGCGGAGCCGGTGTCCGACACCGAGCCAGAAACACCTGAAGCGCCCGAAACGCCCGAGGTTCCCTCGGAGAACGGCGCCGAGCCGAGGAAGAAGAAGACGCGGCGCGGCTCGCGCGGGGGCAAGAACCGGCGCAAGAAGCCGGCCGGCGCAACCGTCACGGCCTCCGGGAACGGCTCCGAGCCGGAGCCGGCGGCGGAGCCCGACGCAGAGCCGGAGGGGCTCGAGCCGGAGCCCGCGGCGGAGGTCACCGCCACGCAGGAGGAGGAGTGGGGCTATGTCCCCATGTCCGAATGGGGCGATCAGATCGATGGCTGATTTCGCTACACTGCTGGCCTCGCGGGCCTCCGGCCCGCGTTTCAGCGCCTAAAGCAATGAGCTACGCGATCATCACACTCGGCGGCAAGCAGTACCGCGTTCGTCCGGGCGAGCGGCTGCTCGTCGATCGCCTGAAGGAGGACGAGGGGAAGACATTCAAGCCCCGCGTCCTGCTCGTGGGCGGCGACGGCAAGACCGACCTCTCGCCGGCGACGACGGTCACCGCGCGCGTCGTCGGCCATGTGCTCGGCGAGAAGATCCGGATCGGCAAGTACAAGAAGCGGACCGGGTACCGCCGGCACAACGGCTACCGCAGCCGGTTGACGCGGATCGAGATCGAGGCCATCGGCGCGACGAAGGCGCCTGGAACGACGGCGCGGAGCGCAGGCGAGCCCAGGGCGGCGGCAACCGAGCCGAAGCCGGCGCCTGCCCCGAAGGCGGCCGCACCGAAAGCCGCGGCTCCGGCAGCTGCGCCGGTGCGCACCGTCCACCCGCCGAAGGGCTACGAGGACATGTCGATCGCGGAGATCAAGGAGCACGTCTCGACCTGGCGGCGCCCGAACATCGAGGCTGCGCTCGAGTACGAGAAGGCGAACGCGAACCGCAAGGGCGCGATCGCGACGCTCGAGTCTGCGCTCGCCGCGAAGGAGGAGCACTAGATGGCACATAAGAAGGGTCTGGGCTCGTCGCGGAACGGCCGTGACTCGAACCCGCAGATGCTCGGCGTCAAGCTCTTCGCCGGCCAGGACGTGACCGCGGGGATGATCCTCGTCCGCCAGCGCGGGACGCGCTTCCGCCCCGGCCCCGGCACGGGCATCGGCAAAGACGACACGATCTTTGCGACGCGCGAAGGCAAGGTCGCCTTCCGCACGAGCGGCGAACGCCGCTTCGTCAGCGTCGTCGACTAGGGCTTCCGTGTTCCACGATCGCGCCCGGCTATGGGTGCAGGGCGGCCGCGGCGGCGACGGGTCGATTCACTTCCGGCGCGAGAAGTACGTGCCGAAGGGCGGACCGGACGGCGGTGACGGCGGCGCCGGCGGCGACGTCGTGCTGATCGCGGATCCGCGGCGGCGCGACCTATCCGGTGTGCGCCCGAATCAGAAGCTGCGCGCCGGTCGCGGCGGCGGCGGCGGCGGGCGTCTGTCGCACGGCGCCGACGGTGACGACGCGGTGCTGAACGTGCCAGTGGGAACGCAGGTGTTCGACGCCGAGGGCCGGCTCGTCGCCGATCTCGCGCACGCCGACGCGCGCGTCGTCGTCGCGAAGGGTGGAACCGGCGGCCGAGGCAACAAGCACTTCGCCACCCCGACGCGGCAGACGCCGCGCTTCGCCGAGGTCGGGCTTCCGGGCG
>Ga0307373_10014144_pt1 | contig 11048 bp, 6 predicted proteins | sample OX2MG_FD_202534 | JGI IMG/M metagenome (GOLD analysis project Ga0307373, IMG submission 202534) | Soil microbial communities from Risofladan, Vaasa, Finland - OX-2 | ecosystem: Environmental > Terrestrial > Soil > Coastal area > Acid sulfate soil | place: Finland: Risofladan, Vaasa | collected... | reverse complement strand
TACGCGTTCGTGGAACGGTCCACGATCGCGCGCTCACAGCCCTCCTCGTCGGCCAAGCCCGTCGGGCGGCTGCAGACCGTCACGTTCTGGGGAACCTCCATGGTCGTGCTGGCGCTCGCCGACACCACCGGACCGTCCCACACGAGCTGGACCGAGATCCGCCTCGCCCAGCCGCCCAACAACCTCACCGGCTGGGTGCCGTCGAGCACGCTCAGCGCGCTGCACGCCGTCCACACCTGGCTGAAGGTCGACCGCGAGCATCTCACCGCCACGCTCATCCGCGACGGCCGCGTCATCTTCCATGCACCTGTCGGCGTCGGCCAGCCGCAGTGGCCCACCCCCGCCGGGCAGTTCTTCGTCGAAGAGAGTCTCACCCCACCCGAAGTGAACGGCGTCTACGGACCGTTCGCCTTCGGCACGAGCGCCCACTCCTCCGCGCTCACCGAATGGCCCAACAAAGGCCAGATCGGCGTCCACGGCACCAACGAACCCTGGCTGATCCCCGGACGCATCTCACACGGATGCGTCCGCCTGCACAACGAAGACATCCTGCGCCTGGAGCACCTGATGCCGGTCGGCACGCCGATCACGATCAGCTGACGGTCACGACCGACCGCCGCCGGCAACGGGTCTGTCAGGTTATCGCGGCCCAGGAACTCTTCAACAGTCGCGAGGACTGAACGCTTCTCCCGGAACAGTGACAGCCCGAGGGGCGTCCCGGTGCCACGATTTATCCGGTTGTCGCGATCTCACCCGCCCCCAGGTGCTCGCGAAACCAGTCGACCGTGGTGCGCAGGCCATCCTCGAACGATGTGGAGGCCCGGAACCCGAACTCCCGCTCGGCCCTCGTGGTATCCAACGCACGCCGTGGCTGCCCGTCGGGCTTGGTGGCATCCCAGCAGATCTCGCCTGAAAAGCCGGTGACCTGGGCGATCAGCTCGACGAGATCGCGGATCGTGATCTCCTCGCCCGCGCCGATGTTGACCGGCTCGGGGCTGTCATAGCGTTCGACGGCATCGATGATCGCTTGAGCGCAATCCTCGACATATAGGAACTCGCGCGAGGCGCTGCCCGTGCCCCAGCAGGTGATGGTCTGCTCTCCGGCAACACGCGCCTCCTCGCACTTGCGGATCAGAGCGGGTATGACGTGACTGGAATGCGGGTCGAAGTTGTCGCGCGGGCCGTACAGGTTTGTGGGCATCAGGAAGATGCCCGGGAATCCGTACTGCTCGCGGTAGGCCGCGAGCATCACCAGCAGCGCCTTCTTGGCGATCCCATAGGGCGCGTTGGTCTCCTCGGGATAGCCGTCCCACAGGCTCGCCTCCGAGAATGGCACCGGAGTGAACTTTGGATAGGAGCACACGGTCCCCACCTGTACGAACTTCTCCACACCCCTGCGGCGCGCCTCCTCGACCATGTGCAAGCCCATCGCCATGTTGGCGTAGAAGAAGCGGCCGGGGTTGTCGCGGTTGGCGCCGATGCCGCCCACCTCAGCAGCGAGGTGCAGCACCACATCGGGTCGAGCGTCCTCGAACAGCCTCGCCACCGCAAGCGCGTCGGTCAGGTCGTGCTCGGCCCTGCGCGGGACGACCACGTCCTCGGCGCCGCGCTCGCGCAGCAGTCGGCATACCGGTCTTCCGAGAAAGCCCGCCCCGCCGGTCACGAGAACCCGCTTGCCGGCAAGACCGAGGCCCGGCGCATCGACTCCCGGGGCGTCGTGCGAGAGATGCATCGCGTGGATGATACCCAACCCCAACATGACCGAGCCGACGGTTTCCTGCTCGAACATCAAGCTCAGGAGTCCCCCGAGCAACTACAGTCTGGCGCATGGAGAGCGATGAACAGGAACACATCGTCGAGGTGTTGCGCGAGTACCGAGAGCGCTTGGAGTGCGCCCGCCGGGATCTCGTTCGCGACGATCTGAGCATTGAACCGGACAAAGACGGCGTCCCCACCCATCCGATCGTGGCGGAGATACTCGTCGTCGAGGCGCGCATACTCGACGTGGAGAGCGCGTTGCTGAAGGACCTGGAGACGGGCGAGCGACAGCGACTGCGCACCCTGCGAGGGCGGCTTAGCAGAATCCAAGCGCGGCTGAGCAACCTCATCGAGCGCCTGCGAGAGCCGACGCGCCCGCATGTCGGCTGGCTGCGCCATCACCCCCCAAGGCCCCTGCTCGTCCCAACCCGCTACTTCACCACCGATCCGCCGCAGCCGGCTCCCACGATCTCGATCGTTACGCCGTCGTTCGGCCAAGGGCACTTCCTGGAACGTACGCTCTACAGCGTCGTCAACCAGAACTACCCGGCGCTCGAGTACGCAGTCCAGGATGGTGGATCGACCGACGAGACGATCGAAGTGCTGCGCCGCTACGAGGGCTGGCTGTCGCGCTGGGTCTCCGAGCCCGACGACGGTCAGGGCGATGCGATCAACCGGGGCTTCGCATGCACCTCCGGGGAGATCATGGCCTACCTGAACTCCGACGATCTGCTGCTGCCCGGCTCACTTGCCTACGTGGCGAGATATTTCGCGGCCCACCCGGACGTGGATGTCGTCTACGGCCATCGCTTGATGATCGACGAGCACGATCAACAGATCGGGAGCTGGGTGTTGCCCCGCCACGACGACCGGGAGCTGACACTGGTGGATTTCGTGCCGCAGGAGACTCTCTTCTGGCGTCGCGCCGCCTGGGAGGCTGCCGGCGCACGAATCGACCCGAGCCTGCGCTTCGCGATCGACTGGGATCTGCTGCTGCGCCTGCGCGACAGCGGCGCCAAGATGGTGCGAGTGCCGCGCTTCCTCGGCGCATTCCGCGTGCACGACGACCAGAAGACCTCGACATGGCTCGACCAATGCGAAATCGAGTGCGATGTGCTGAGGCGACGCACCCACGGCCGCACGATGTCACACGACGAGGCGGTGGCCCGCGCCGCCCCGTATCTGCGGCGCCAAGTGGCCCATCACCTCTGGCATCGCTTCAAGGCGCGCCTTCCGCTTCCCCGCCAGCCCGTTCGCACGCGTCCGATGGAGCCGTGGTTCCGGGCGTCCACGGCAGCCGAGCCACAGGATGAGCGCGCCGAGGACCGGCAGCGCCTACTGTCCTGACTCGGCGATCTGCTCACGATGGGCACCGCGGTCGGGTGCCGAAGCCGCGCTTCCATCGAGGCGCTCCAGCGCATCCAGGGCCGTGTGGGCATCGCGCACGCCGCTGCCCAGCTCACGCGCCATCGCGAGCGTCTGGGCGAAGTGCGCCTCCTGACGACGCCCCAGCTCCTGCGTGAGGAGGTGCAGGCGCTCCTCCAAACGTGTGAGGTCATCGTATAGGCGGGTGTCGATCGACCGCTGGCGTGCCACCAACGGCCGCATAGGCCGCCGCACCAGTCGCTGAATCGCGCGCTTGGCCCACGGGCGTACGCCCGATCCCTGCGCGAGCGGAGGATCCCCGGCGATCAGGTCTCCCAGCTCCGGATGGGCGGGAGCCGGCCGGTGCGACAGGTTCACCGAGCGCAGGCCTTCGCGCACGAGCCGCTCGTAGACCATGCGCAATCGCGCCTCCATCTGCTCTCCGGCGACCTGCGGGGCGTGCCGCGCGATCACGTCCTGCCTGGCCCGCTCGCCGCGCTCGCCCGCGGCATCGGGATCTTCGAAGACCTCCCTCATCAGCGCCGCGGCCTGGTCGAGGTCCGGGTCGGCCCAGATCCCGTCGGGCGGATAGGGATGAGCGTCCTCGCCCACCTCGACCGGCTCCCAGTCGACCAAGTAGGAGTTCTCATCGGTCATGAACTCGAGGTTGCCCCCGTAGCGGGTGGCGATCACCGGCTTGCCGAGCAGCATCGCCTCGGCAGCCGTCAGGCCGAAGCCCTCGGAGCGGTGCAGAGAGACGTAGCAATCGCACGCGGCGATCATCGCGTTCTTCTCGCCCGCCGGAACGTAGGCGTCGATCAGTGTGATGTCGGGATGATCGCCGGCGGCGAGCACAACGCGGTCGTGCTCGTGGATCACTTTCTCGGCGTTGATCGACTTCAGCGCCAGCTTCACTCCGCTGCCGGGCTGGAAGGCGCGCTTGAAGGCCTCGACCACGCCAAGCGGGTTCTTGCGCGCGGCCGTGGAGTGGTAGTCGTGCACGTACAGGAACAGAAACCCATCCTCGGGCAGGCCCAGCTCAGCGCGCGAGCGCTGGGGCACGCGCGGCAGCGCCACCGGCATCCTCATCTTCACGACCGGCACCGGCGAGGCGGGCGCGACCGTGTCGCAGACGTGCTGGGAGCCCACCCACACCTCGTCGATGTGCTCGAACGCCTGCGCCCAGCCGTCCGGGAACTCGTCCATCTCCCACCACCACAGCGCGATCGTGTGGCGCCCCGCGAAGAACGAGTCGCCGACTTCGCGCGCGAACGGCGCGACCAGGTCCCCGTTGATGCACACGATGTTGATCGGGTACGGCGCGTCCCGGGGGTCGCTATACGCGAACTCCGCGCCAGGACCGCTGGGCGGGATCAACCGCGCCTGGACTGGCAGCACGGGCACGCCACGAGCATCCAGGCCCGCGATCAGCAGGCGCGCGGCTTCTCCAAGGCCGCGCTCGGAGGTGAAGAACCCCGCCACGTTCACGCCCCACAACAGCTCGCGCACGTCCAAGTGGTGCTCGTATGACGCGGAACGCGGTTGCGCCTCCCGGGGTAGCAGCGCCTCGGGGACACAGTGATCCTCGTGCGCGTGCTCGCGCAGCCACGCAGCGAAGCTAGGGCCGTCGGGGCCGTCGAGATGGGGGAAGGCGACCTGGACGTCCGGCCGTATCTTCCATATTTCGTAGTGCAGCCGTGACAGGCCCGCGGCAACGCCTCGTTCGGCGGGCTCGCTCAGATAGGCGTAGAACGTCTCCCGGCCCCCCCGCGTGAAGGGCGAGTCGATCAACCGTCCCTCCTCCACGCCCTCCAGCAGCAGCTTTCGCATCACGGCGGTCATGGGCGCGCCGTCGCCCAGCGTCTCGAAGCGCCAAGGGCGCCTCGAGTCTTCGGCGTAGCCGGCCGCCAGCAGCTCGTCGGCATGACGCTGGCGCAGCTCGACGAGCGCCGGGATCGAGTGCAGTCGTGCATCCCTCCTGGCGTAGCTTTCCCTGTGCGGCGCCAGGGGATCGAGCGAGCTGAAGTCGAAGATCCGGGCTGGACGCCCTGCTACGCGCAGGGCATCCGCACCGTTGTCCACTCGCGCGGCGGACAGAGTCCACGGATCGAGGCCATAGCCCGAGTCCCGCAGCACAGCCACGTCCTCGCCGATCGCGGGGATACCGTCGAACCAGTCGTAGACGGCCTTGGCGCCGTCGACGAAGTAGCTCGGCCATGCAGCCAGCACGTGATCGGCTTGCGCCCCGCCCGTGCTCGCCAGCATGCGATGGCTGATCGCCCCGCCGCCCTCCCGCTCGCCAAACGCCTGCGCGGGGTCCTCAGACTCGCCGATCGCCCGCGAGACGAGCACCAGCCCGTGTCGATCGAGCAGGCGCTCGAGCTCCTCCAGTGGGCCGAGCACTCGCAGACCGCTCGCCAGGTAGACCAGCGGACGGGGGCCCTCGCTCAACAGCGAGCGCAAGAGGTGCGGAAGCACCGCCGCGGCTAGCGCATCCGGAGGATTGCCGGCAGCGAGCATCCCACTCGTGGACCCTGCGATCTGCTCGAGCGTGACCACACGGGCGCCCTCGACGATGTCAGCGCCCTCGACCCCGTCGAGCACCAGCACGGTGACGGCCGACTGCGGGTGATGGGCGCGCAGGGAGGCGACCAGCACGCGCGCCCGGGCCAGCTCCCGCCGAGCCACAATCGTGCAAGCATCCACGCGCGCAATGTTATCGGCGGGTCTCTGGGTTGCTAGCGTTGGGGCGCTTTGCCGCCCACGACAATGACCCCAGCCACAGAAACGACCCGGACGCTCGGGCAAGCCAGGCCCTCGGCGGTCTCGGTGGCAAACGTGAGCAAGGCGTTCAAGCTGCCCCACCAGCAGTACCACACGCTCAAGGAGCGAGCTCTGCACCCGTTCCGCTCAAGCACCTTCGACGTGCTGCAGGCGGTCGACGACGTCAGTGTCGAGGTCGCCCAGGGCGAGTTCTTCGGGATCGTCGGGCGCAACGGCAGCGGCAAGAGCACGCTGTTGAAGTGCCTGGCGGGGATCTACCACGCAGACGAGGGCGAGCTTCGCGTGCGCGGGCGCCTCTCTCCGTTCATCGAGCTGGGGGTCGGCTTCAACCCAGACCTCACAGCGCGCGACAATGTGACGATCAACGCGATCATGCTCGGCCTCACTCGACAGCAGGCGCGCGAGCGCTTCGACGACATCATCGCGTTCGCCGAACTGGAGGACTTCCTGGACCTGCGCCTGAAGAACTACTCATCCGGGATGACGATCAGGTTGGCCTTCTCGATCGCCATCCAGGTGGACGCCGAGATACTGCTGATCGACGAGGTCCTGGCGGTGGGCGACGCGACCTTCCAGCAGAAGTGCTTCGACGAGTTCCACCGCCTCAAGAAGGCGGGACGCACGATCCTGTTCGTGACCCACAACATGGGCGACGTGCAGCGCTTCTGCGACCGCGCCATGCTGATGGACAAGGGACGCGTGATCGACGTCGGCGAGCCCGCGGCGGTCGCCAAGCGGTACAACGAGATCAACTTCGGCCGCATGCAGGAGACCGCCGACGATGACATGGGCGCTCGCGATGGGCGGCGTGACGCTGACATCGTGGACACCTGGTTCGAGGATCGCGACGGACAGCGGATTGCGGCGATCGCACAGGGCGAACCTTGCTGCGCATGTGTGACGGTTCGTTTCAACGAGATGCTCGACGACCCGATCTTTGGCGTGGCGCTGCGCAACGATGCAGGCCACACCGTGTTCGCCACCAACACTGTGCTCGAGCACGGTCCGACCGGGCGCTTTGCGGCCGGCGAGTCCACAGTGGTGAGGATGCGCTTCGAGAATTGGCTGACCGCCGGGCGCTACACGATCACGCCGTCCGTAGCTCACAACGGTCGCGGCGACGACACGATCGATCTGCGCGAGAACGTCGCCTCGCTGATCGTCCACGGCGACCATTCGCCGGCCGGCATGGCGCGCTTTCCCCACGGGTTCGAGTTGGAGCGCACATGAGCAGCGTGGGCTTGCCGACCGTCCACGAGGGCATCGTGGAGCCGGCGCACCACCACGGACCCTCCGCCTTCGGAGACGATCTGAGACGCTTCGTCAACCTCACTGTCCTGCTGGCCACGACCGACTTCAAGCTGCGCTACTTCGGCTCCGTCCTGGGCTACCTGTGGTCGCTTGTGCGACCGCTGCTGTTCTTCGGGGTCCTGTATGTGGTGTTCACCCAGTTCTTCAAAGCGGGGGCGGGCGTGCCCCATTACGCGGTGTATCTGCTCACCGCGATCATGCTGTGGACGTTCTTCGCCGAAACCACCGCCAGCTCGGTGCAGTGCCTGCTTGCCCGCGAGGGGCTGCTGCGCAAGATTCGCTTCCCGCGCCTTGTGATTCCACTGGCGGTCAGCCTGACGGCGCTGTTCAACCTGTGCACCAACTTCATCGCTGTGTTCGTCTTCGCGCTCGCGGAAGGGCTCTCGCCCCAGCTGAGCTGGCTCGAGCTGCCGCTGCTCGTGCTGCTACTCGCCGTCCTCGCCGTCGGCACGGGCATGCTGCTGTCAGCGCTGTTCGTGCGCTTCCGCGACATCCAGCCGATTTGGGAAGTGGTGGCGCAGCTGCTCTTCTACGGCTCTGCCGTCATTTACACCGCCGCCAAATACCCGCTCGAATACGTGCGGATCATGCTGTGCAATCCGCTGACGGCGATCTTCACCCAGATGGGGCACGCCTTCGTGTCGCCCTCAATTCACAGCGCCGCCGTCTACATAGGCGGGACGGTCAGGCTGCTCATCCCGCTCGGCATCACCGCGCTCGTCTTCGTGGTCGGTCTGTGGTTCTTCAACCGCGAGGCCCCGCGTATCGCCGAGCGGCTCTAGACGGGTCGCTCCGACTCGGCGGGACAGCTCGTCGATCCGCATATGAGCGCCCGCGAGCCCATCTCCGACCGCGGCGATGGCGCGCACCAGCTCCCCGTCGACGATCCGCTCGTGCACGGTGAACGGCTTGATCAGGCGCAGCACCAGCCGGCGCATGAACTGCTGGAGCTTGCCGAAGCGGGTGCGGCTCGGGGGGACCGGTCCGGTGAGGATCCGTCGACTCGTGCGCACGAGCTCGCCGTGCACGAGCGCGGGCGTGCCGGCGCCTGTGCGGGCGCTCGAGCGGTCAACTCGCGCCAGCCGGCGTGCGACTGCCCTGCCCACGGCCTGCTTGGAGTGGGAAGCCTTGATCTGATCCTGGCCGCGCTTTGCGCGCTCGCGCGCGGACACCGGGGCCTCGAATACCTCCCGCATGAGCGTGGCCGCATGCTCCACATCCGGCTCGGCCCACACGCCATCGGGCGGATAGGGATCCACTCCCGGGCCGATCGGCACGAGCCGATAGTCGACCAGATAGCTGTTGTCGGCCCTCATGTAGTCGAGATTGCCCGAGTAGCCCGTCGCGATCACGGGCTTTCCGAGCCACATCGCTTCGGCCAGGGTGAAGCCGAAGCCCTCCGAGCGGTGCAGCGAGACGAAGCAGTCGCAGGCGGCCACCATCGCGTCCTTCTCGGCGCGCGGCACGGTGCGGTCGATCACGTAGACGTCCGAACGACCGGCGGCGGCGAGCAGGCGGGCGTGAGCGTCCGGGTAGGCGTCCTGGTTGATGCACTTGAGCACCAGCACGGCCCCGTCGCCCTCGGGGAACGCGCGCTTGAACGCCTCCACGACCGCCAGGGGGTTCTTCCGCTCGAACACGCTCGCGTAGTCGAATACGAATAGGAACATAAAGCCCTCGGGGAGGCCCAGTTCGGTGCGGCTGCGCTGCTCGGGCTCGGCCATCTCGACGGGCGGGGGGATGCGCACGACCGGCACCGGCGAGACCTCCGCCAGCGCGTCGGCTACATGGCGCGATCCGGCCCAGACCTCGTCAAGGTACTTGAAGGAGCCGAGCCAACGCTCTGGGAAGCGGCTCACCTCCCACCACCAGTAGCCGATGGAGTAGCGCCCGTCGAAGAAGCTGGAGCCGGCCTGCTGCGCGAACGCGGGCACCATGTCGGCGTTGACGCATATGAGGTTCGTCGCGAAGCGCGGCGTCATATTTTCCTCAGCGAACATCTCTTCGCGGGGCGAGGCGGATGCCGTCATGCCGATCGTCGCGACCTCGATGCGCTCGGCCTCCAGAGCGCCGATCATTTGACGGGCCGCCTCACCGACGCCGAGCACCGCATCGAAGTAGCCGACCACGTTCACGCCGTGCGTTCCTCCGACCCGGGAGTTCCCGAAGCCGGGAAGCAGCGCATCCGGGATGGGGATCTCAGAGCGCCCGTAAACGCGAGCCCAGGCGACCAGCTCGGAGCCGCCACGGCCCTCGAGGTCGGGGAAGGCATCGGCCAGTCCCGGGTGGACCTCGTGCAGCGCCGCCAGGTAGCGGTTGACGCCCTGAGCGCCGCCCAGATCCGCTGGGGAGGTGAGCCAGTCGAGCAGTTCTCCGGCTCCGCGCGGCTCGAAGATGCTGTGGCGCACCGCATCCCGGCTCGCCGCATCGGCATGGGCCGCCCGGATGACGCGATCAAGCGGCAGGCCGTCGGGCAGCGCGGCATATGTGTAAGGCCAGCGCCTTGCCTGCTCGTGGCCTTCGGCAAGCACGCGCTCGGCGTACTGTGCGCAGAGCTGCGCCAACAACTCTCCCCTGATGAGCTGAACGCGGTTCTGATGCTTACTGAGACGACTCGGATCGAGCGGGTCGAAGCCGCTGAAGTGCATGAACCGCAGCGGCCTGCCGCCGACCCGCAGACCGCCGTCGGTGCGCTCCAGCCGCCGGGAGTGCAGATTCCAGTAGGCGACGTCGTAGCCCGGGTCGCGCACGATCGCCAGCCGCTCCAGAAAGCCCGGCGCGAAGTCCATCCAGCGCTGGTCCACGAACACTCCGCGCTCCGGCGCGACGACGCATTCGGTGAGCAGGCGCTCCGACCACCAGTCGAGCAGCTCATCCACCTGCGGACGGCGCGCGAGACCGATGAAGCCGAGGTTGTAGGAGCCGGCGATCAGGATGTCGGCCTCCGCGGGCTTCAATCCATCGCGCGGGATCGGCTCGGTCAGGTGGGGGATCAGCGCTATATCGTGGCCGTCGAGCAGGCCGTCGATCTCATCGAGGCTCGCGTACACCTGAATGTCGGGGTCCAGGTAGGCGACCTTCTCCAGGCCCCGATCGTGCAGCAGGTAACGCAACAGCCAAGGCTTGACCGCCGTCGAGAGCTCGAGCACGTCATAGCGCGCGGCCATGCCCTCGAAGTCCTCGAGACCAATCTGGTCGGGGGTGACGAGCTCGAACGGCTCGTGCGTGGCGTCCAGATAGCCCGCAACGTCATCGATCACCAGCGTGAAGCAGCGCGCGTCGGGATGGTGCTCGCGAAACGATCTCGCAAGCACGCGGGCGTACCCCACATAGTTCTTGGCGATGATCGTGCAGATGTCCACGGGCAGGTGTCAGCCTAATACGGCGCGCGCTCAGCGCACGATCTCGATCCAGTCGAGGGAGCGCCCGCACAGCGAGCGGGCGCGTGCCGGGTCGACCACCCCAACCGGCTCCGCTTCTGAGGACGGAACGAGCATCAGTGGCCCGATCGTCTGGTTGACGAGCGCCACACCCGGCGCCAGACCACCGCCAGGAGCGGCGATGGAGATCGAGTGAACGCCGGCACGCAGGTACACGGCGCCAATCGGTAGGACCTGCCCCGGCGAGCCCAGCTGATAGGAGGGCGAGGCGATTTCGCGGCCGTCGATCTGAATGTGAAGGCGCTCACTGAAGGACCCCTGAAGCCAGACGTTGTAGCGCCCGGACGCCTTGACCTGAGCCGCGCCCACGATGACGCCCGGTTCCTGGCGCGGGATGAGCGAGTAGGGATCGCCGTCGACCTCACCCCAGTTGTTGGGACGTGCTGCCTG
>Ga0307373_10014143_pt1 | contig 11048 bp, 13 predicted proteins | sample OX2MG_FD_202534 | JGI IMG/M metagenome (GOLD analysis project Ga0307373, IMG submission 202534) | Soil microbial communities from Risofladan, Vaasa, Finland - OX-2 | ecosystem: Environmental > Terrestrial > Soil > Coastal area > Acid sulfate soil | place: Finland: Risofladan, Vaasa | collected... | reverse complement strand
CATCTCTTACAGTAATCATGTTCTTCTTCATATGTATTACATGTAATACATATCTTATAAATTCAACTATGCTTGGTACTATCAACTACCAGCGGTCATAAAACAAGAGCAAACCAAACCGAGTATATCATTTGGCACAACACCTAATTTCATCAATATCTAACACAAAATAATTGAAGTCAGATATCACAATAATTGGCGCAGGGATACTTGGAACATCTCTTGCATATTTTCTGTCACAGACAACAAAAAGTAAGGTACTGGTACTAGATCAGGCACCGCAGGTAGGGTTTCACACAAGCTCACGAAACACGGGAAAAGTTCACGCACCGTTTCTTTATGATCCTGAAAAAAAGAGGATATTTGCAAAGGCAGCAAAACTAGGCTTTGATATGTGGGAACAATATTCCAAACAAAAAAACCTTCCATTTAAAAAAGATGGCGTGCTCGAGGTTGCACTTGACGAGCCAGGAATCAAGAGGCTTGAAAAATACATGTCATGGGGTGAGCAAAACGGACTGGAAAAAGACGATATCATTTTACTTGACAGGACAGATGTAAAGAAACTAGAGCCCGAAGTGGTGTGCCAAAAGGCAATCTTTTGTAAACAGGATGCATCAGTGGACTATGGCATACTTACCAAACATGTAATGGAAGACGCAAAACAAAACGGTACAACATTTCTGCTAAACACTAGGGCAGAGTCAATCCGAGACAAGAAAGATTTCGTTGAAATAAAAACAAACCACGATACCATCCAGACTGATTTTCTAATCAACGCAGCAGGAGGCATGTCAATTGATATTGCACACCAGATGGGTGTAAGAACTGATCTTACCGACATTCATTTTCGGGGCGAGTACTGGCAGGCAGGACTGGAATATCAAAATCTTACAAAGACAAGCGTATATTCCGTACCAAAGCATCCCGAGTACCCGTTTTTAGATCCACACTGGATTGTCCGCTCTGATGGAAGGTGCGAGGTTGGGCCAAATGCAGTGCCTGTCTTTAGTCCCTATGGATACACTTTATCAGAAAATATGAAAAAAATGCCATCCAAAGTACTTGAAATGCTCTCCTCTGGTGCTGCCAAGATGCTGTTTGACTCGCAGTTCCTCTCGCTGGCCTCTGGAGAATTATTGTCCTCAATATCTAAAACAGTGATGATAAACCGAGTAAGGGAATTTCTTCCAAAGGTAGACCCAAAAAAATTCAAAAAACGGGGAACTGCAGGAATACGGGCATCAGTGATAGACAAGGACGGCAAGTTTGTACCAGATGCCGTAATTACACAGGGCGAAAAATCATTTCATATATTAAATTACAATTCTCCTGGCGCAACAGGTGCTCTGCCGTTTGCAGTACATGTCATATCTCAAATGAAAGACAAGGGACTGGTAAAGATAGAGCAAGACCGGTGCGGGCAGTGGAGCTTTGGAACGATATCCAAGATGCTGGCATCGTAGAGGTACTGGATCAGATTTCAAAGTAAGAAAATTCTTACAAATATGATGGTAGTTCCTGATGAGACAATATTCAAGACAGTCAACAGAAAAATTATGGAATAATAAGGAAGATGAGATCTGGAATAAACTTTGAGCAGGAAGAGTCCGTTTTTGTACTGTTTCCATTTACAAACTTGGCTTCTTCAAAGAAACGACCAGTTCTTGTTTTGTCCAAAACAAATTACAACAAACAGTCTTTAGATTTTGTTTGTTGCGGTATAACATCCAATGTTGATAACTTGTCACATTCCGTACTAATTCAAAATAAGGACCTCTTGTCTGGAGTTCTTCCAAGACCCATCAGAATAAAGGTAAACACAATATTTACCTTGGAAAAGTCTCTTGTAATTCACAGTTTTGGTAAAATCAGAGAAAACGTGATGGAAAAAGTAAAGAAGGAATTCTATGATATGTTTTAAAGTTTATTTTTATACATTGAATTCTAGACTGTGAAAATACCAAATCTTGTATATCTTATAAAAGTCACTGATAAAACATCAGACCAGTCTTAGAAATTCATCTTTTGCAAGTCCTGCCTGTCTGATAATTTCCAACAAAGTTCCTCTGTCGATCTCTTTGTGATTTGGTACCACGACTGCTCTCTTTTTACTCTCATAAAATTTGACTAGAATTATGTGACTTTCTCTTTGTCTTGCAAACTGAAATCCTGTCTTTGAGAGGATCTTTACCAAATCACTGCCTGACAGTACTGGCAACCTTGTCATGATTATCTACTTCAAGACTTGTAACTATCATCTGTTCTGTACCAATTCCCTCTGGCAGTCCAATCTCTTCTATGTAAAGCTCTACGGCCTCTTTCAAATTTTTTAATGCCTCCTCCACAGTATATCCCTGACTTGTCACATCGACCTCAGGGGAGAGGGCCACATACTGTTTTTCTCCTTTCTTAATTATTGCAGTTAATTTCATCTTTGATCTATTGATTGGCAATGCTGTATTTATTGATTCTAAAAGATCACTCTAGTACAAAAAAATCATCTCATCTGCAATCTTTGGAATGTCTCAAGAGGCAAAGAAAGGAGGATTGCAATATTGATGTCCTGATAACTTGACAGTGCCCTCAAATGAAAGACAAGGGACTGGTAAAGATAGAGCAAGACCGGTGCGGGCAGTGGAGCTTTGGAACAATATCCGAGATGTTGGGAGAATAACACACCAATTTTCTAGATGTCCATTTTTGTTTAAATGCTGACTCGATACTTTTTATATTATACTATAGTATACCATGGTATAACCATGGAACAAAGTACGATCAAGCTTTCTAAAAAGATCAAAAATGATCTCAGAAAGCAGATGAACCACCCTGGAGAAACCTATGAAACAGTGATTGCCAGACTGTTGAAAATCACCCAAGAAGATGATGTGTTAAGCAAGGCAGTGATAAAGAACATTGAGGAAGGCATTGCTGACATCAAGGCAGGGCGTGTGTATACGTCAGATCAAGTCAAAAAGAAACTAGGGCTAAAATGACATGGCAAGTAATCTGGTCTGAGAAATCTGTAAAGCAATTGGAAAAAATTGATACAAAAAATGCACAAAAGATCTATGATTCAGTATTGAATTGTATGGAAGATCCATTCAGAGTTGTGATGAGACTGACAAATTCCCCATTCTATAGACTTCGAATATCCCATTACAGGGTAATTTTAGATTTACAGCAAAGCAAAATGATGATCTTTGTAGTGGAATCTGATCTTAGAAAACGTGTTTACAAAAAACATTAGCTTAACAAATGATTCTCCTCATGAACAAATGTGATACATTGCAATCCTATGTTTATTGCGATACAGTACATTTGATGAATATGCCATACTGTCATCGCCTCAAGGGTAATCAGAAGATCGATGAGATCAACCGGAGTTGACAGAATCTCTAGTTGCAATACTTATTAGAACGGAAAGACTTACCATAAAGTAAGGAAATGTCAGAGCTGAGTATAGGTTCAATCACCACCAAGGGCCAAATAACAATTCCAAAGGAGATCAGGGATTCGTTGGATCTAAAGGAAGGTGATAGAGTAATTTTTGTAATTGAGAACGGGCAGGCAACAATAAGAAAGGCTTCAAGGCAAAAACTCTCCGAGATTTTACGCAAACAGAAACCGTGGAAAGAACACAGCGTCAAGTTCCAAAAGAGAATGCGTAAAGAATGGCAATAACTGCTGTACTGGATACAAATATCTTATTGAATGCCAAGAATGTCAACGAATCCCATTCTACACATTCTTTGCAGGTGCTGGATGCAGTTGAGGACGGTTCCATACAAGGAATCATATCAGTAATCTCAATTGCAGAATTATGCGCCGGATACTATTCCCAAGGAGACAAGAGGGGTAAGGAGGAATTGCTTGCCCATCTGATTTCTGTCAGGGGCTTTGTGATTGTAGATCTTGACCTTGAGATAGCTGATACAGCTGCGAGGATCCGTGCAGATGTAGGTATTAGATTGCCTGATGCTGTGATAATTGCTACCGGACTTGCAAAAGGTGCACAATATATTGTGACACACGACAAAGAATTAAAGAAAGCCAGTCGCTATTTGGAGGCAGTCTCATCAAAAGAACTGCTCAGTAGGTCAAGATACGCCAAAAAGAAATAGCAGAAAAATTACCTTGTCAAGAAATACTCAAAAATATCCAAGAAATTTACATCAGAGTTTGACTTTAAAAAATGCCGAAGCAACAACAAAAAAATTATGGAATAATAAAGAAGATGAGATCTGGGATAAACTTTGAGCAGAAGAGTCCGTTTTTGTTCCATTCATATCTACAAACTTGGCCTCATCAAAGAAACGACTGTGCGGACAATGGAGTTTTGGAAAGATATCTAATCATAAGGATTGTCAGGCAATATTATAAAATATTATGTAATATCACATAATATTATGCAAATATATCAAATAACCCGTAAGATAATCTTACCTTATGTCAAATGAGACCATGTTTACCACCATGAGCAGCAAGGGCCAGATAGTAATACCTGACAAAGTAAGAAAAAAACTTGACATAAAGGATGGAAATGTATTTGCTATAACAGAAAAAAAAGGCTTGATTGTTTTAAAAAAGATAAACCAAAAATTAAGCCAGGATGATGTCAAAACACTCAAGTCTATCCATGAGGCGTGGCAGGAGATAGAAAGCGGCAAGGGGGGAAAAGCCAAGACCTCTAAATTCTTTGCGGAATTTGCCAAATGGTAATCACACAGATAATATGGTCAGACAAGTTCAAAAATGAAGTCACAAAAATCAAAGATAACAAACTAAAGATAACAAACTAAAAGAAAAACTGCAAAAGCAGATACAAAATTTAGTAGAGTGTCCAGAATTGGGAAAACCACTCAGATATGATTTAAAGGGCGAAAGAACCATCTATGTGAAACCCTACCGACTCGTATACGCCTATCAGGGAGAAATCTTACATCTGCTCAGATTTGAGCACGGAAAAGTTTGCAAATAATCCCCTGGTCGGAGAAGTTTTACCAAGTATCCGAGATACTAGAATCCTAAATACACCCAAAAATCACAAAACAAACACTTGAAAACAATTCCAATCTTTCTTGCAATTATACTGGTATCAATCCCAGGCGTTGCACTTGCCCAAAGTGCAGCCCAGATTACTATACTGACAGACAAACAGTCCTATGTCACAGGTGATACAATATCCATATCTGGTACAATATCTTTGCTTGGCGCATCAAACAGCGCAGTATTGCAGGTATACAACCCGTTTAACGTATTGATGCAAATTGGAACAATCCCTGTTGCACCTGATGGGACATTCCATGATGCCATAAAAACAGAAGGCCAGTCCTGGTCAAATGACGGCCAGTACCAGATCAAGATACTCTACGTATCAACACCAATACTTGCAACGGCTACGGCAAATATTGTTCTCAACGCAGCCCCGTCTCCTGTTGTATCACCTCCACCTCCGGCATCTACACAACCTGTAGCTCCACAACAATCTTCTCAACCTGCACAATCATCCAATGGCACAATTGTCACGCCTTCTGACACCCAGACTCCAATTGAGCAGCAGATCCAGCAGAGGATAGCTCTTGCCAACAAGCTAAAGCAGCAACTGGATCAAAATACCACTACACAAATTCCTTTCTGGGTAAAAGACACTGCACGAAAGTGGCATGATGGAACAATTGACAATGCAGGGTTTAGCAAGGATATACAATATTTCATCTCAAGCGGATTGGTAAAGACAGATGTACAAATGACACCTACTTTTACATTTGATAGCATCCCGTCATGGGTCAAGCAGGTGACAAGCTGGTGGACCCAGGGTATCATCTCAGATTACAGTTATGTAAATACAATCCAGTTTCTGCTTGATGAAAAGATAATAAAGTGATTTTTTCTAGATGCCCAATTGACCAATGGATTACTATTTTACTATCAGGACAGGACATGCTGAATATTGACACAGGGCGCTTGCAACACTTCCCAAAAGCAATTTTTTGAATCCTCCCAGTCCACGTGAGCCTGCTACTATCATGCTGATACCATTTGATTCTGCATACGACAGTATGGCATCTGTTACGGAATCTGTTTTCAATACAACTCCACGGTACCTGACTTGGGCCTCTCCTGATTCCATCTCTAGTACGGAAAGCAATTTTGCTGCAGCACTTTTCTGTTTTTGCAGCTGCAACTCTTCCTCCTCTGGAACCGTAATTTCTGGTAGAGGGTCCTGGACCAAAATGCAGATTATCACCACCAGCTCCGAGTTGTATTTTTTTGCAAGATCAAGTGCATAGTTAAATGCCCGCTTGGAATGCTCCGAGCCGTCATATGGAACCATGATGGTATTTACCTGCATGTCATGCTCTACGCTTGAATCTAATTTAAAGAACAGGTGTCAACCTCGTTTCTGGTACTGGAAAATCATGTCACATGGTAAGAAATGATTTACGCCAAATGGGCAATTGACTTTAATGGTAGTAAAAGGTCAAAAATGAAATAATGAACTATGTCATAACAGGCGGTGCAGGATTCATCGGAAGCCACTTGGCAAGGTCTCTTGTGGAACGGGGAGACTTGGTTGATGTAATAGACAATCTCTCTACTGGAAACATATCGAACCTGGGTGACATTAAACACAAGATCTCATTTCACAAAACAGACATACTTGACTATGACTCCCTGAAAGGTATCATAAAAAACAAGGATGGAATATTTCATCTTGCAGCCCTTGTATCCGTTCCAGAGTCATTTGTAAAACAAATAGAGTACAATAATGTCAACGTACTGGGAACAGAGAACATGTTTCGTCTAGCAAAAAAATTCCACATCAAGACGGTATTTGCAAGCAGCTCAAGCGTGTATGGCAATACAAAAAATATTCCCACTCTAGAATCTGAGCAGCTAGATCCTGTAAACCCGTATGGAATTACAAAGCTAATGGCTGAAAACCTGGCAAAAGAATACTGCAAACATTGCGATATTGTAGGCCTGCGCTACTATAACGTCTATGGAAATGCCATGATACATTCAGGTGCAGGGGTGATATCGCAATTTTACCAGAGCATACAGAACAACAAGCCTCTTGCAATTGACGGAAGCGGGGAACAGTTGCGAGACTTTGTCCATGTGCAAGATGTCGTGCAGGCAACCATGTCAGCAATGGAAAAAAACACTGGATCTGGTTTTATCAACATTGGCTCTGGTATTGCAATATCGATTTCAAGCCTGGCAAATTTATTCATAAAATATTCTGGCTCGCACTTGACAACCATATTCAAAGAACAAAAGGAGGGCAACGTACTGGCAAGTCAGGCAGACATCGCATTTGCCAAAAAATTGCTTGGCTGGCAACCGCAAACTACATTAGAAGACTGGATAAAGAATTTGTACAAATCATGAAACTTGTAGGAATTCCTGCATACAACGAAGAGAGCACCATAGGGGATATAGTAAAAAGATCATTGTGCCATTCCGACAAGGTTATAGTTGTCGATGACGGATCAAGTGACAATACTGCTCAAGTTGCAAAACAAAGCGGTGCCACTGTAATATCGCACCAAAAAAACCAAGGGTATGGAGCTGCAGTGATGACATTGTTTGACAGGGCAAGACAGGAAAACGCCGACATACTTACCATAATTGACGGAGACGGGCAGCACGACCCAGGACAAATTCCGCTTCTAGTAAATACATTGCAAGAAAATAATGTTGATGTTGTAATTGGTTCCAGGTTTTTAGATTCCAAGTCCGGTACACCTGGATACAGAAAAAGGGGAATCAAGATAATAACATCTGCTGCAAATTTTGGTGCAGACTTTAAGGTAAGCGATGCCCAGTCTGGTTTTCGTTCTTATTCAAAAAGAGCAATAGAATCAATCCATCCTACCGAGACTGGCATGTCAGTGTCTACAGAAATTTTACTCAAAATATCCAACAAGGGTCTATCTGTTGCCGAAGTCCCAATTACAGTATCATACAACGGTGACACCTCAACTGAGCATCCGGTACCGCATGGAATTGTAGTACTGATGAATACGTTAAAGTTTGTCTCAGTCAAACATCCAATTCCATTTTATGGATTTCCAGGAGTTGCACTTGTGATAATTGGTTCCATGCTTGGCTACCAATTTCTTGATGCATACCTGCACAAGCAAGTCATTTTTCTGGGCTCGCTCATGGCAGCAATTATTTTTTTCCTGGTGGGGACAATCCTTTGTGTTACAGCGGTCATACTGTTTTCAATGGCTACGCTAATTCGGGAAAAAAATTGAAAGATCTTGGTGGGATCAGCAAAAAAGGGACCAATTTGTAAGTTCTTTATGGTCCCATGGTATAATTTTCATAAATTTGTCTCATGATATGCAAATTACTCAATTCAACACAAAAAAATGAACAATTCGTCCATTATGCTTATATATCAATTTCCAGTCAAAAAATGCAATAACTATGTACAACGAAACAATACGAAAAATAACTAGTCTAACACTATTAACAATACTTGTTGCAAGTAGTGCAGTCGTTGGAATGCCAAACGCATTACCACACGTACAAGCACAAACTTCAACAAACGCAAACTTGTTTGTCTCTGCTGAGAATTCTCAATTCAACAACTACTTTGCCGGTCCTCAAGTAATCCAAGTAGTCGTGGCTGATCCTGATATAAACAGATTAGACCAGGCTTATGGTGAACCTGTAGTAACCGTCAACGGTAAGAGACTGAGAATGGCTCAAGGCACAGACGGAAATTGGTATGCGTACTTTGCGGATAGAAATCAGGCAATAAATGCTGGTAACACAGCAGAAAAGTCTGGAATGGGCCTCAACTTTGGTGGCTTTTGTAGTCCAACAAGTTCATTCGCTCCAAAAGCGGGTGTAACTTTCACAGACACAAAGGGTTTCACCGTAGCAAGAGGTGGCTTTGGTTCAATTAACCATACAAACATTGCTGGTGGTATCACTGTAGGTAATTTGCCTACATGTACTAGTACACCAGGTGCACTAACAACAGGCCAAATGGAACATGTTGTAAGAGAAAACAAAACTCTTAACAGCAATTCAGCCGGCTTTGCTGCACCTTATACTACATACTCACAAGCATGGCCAATCATCCAGCTCTATGATTTCTCAGCAATTCCATCAGCAGTAACAGTTGATTACCAAAAGAACGGTGGCGATCAAATCGTCAACTTGACTTTTGACAGGATTCCACAGAATCTAATCACTACTACTATTGATAGAAACGCTTATCCACAAAACAGCCAAGTCTTCGTTCAAGTAAACGATCCACAGTTAAACATTGACCCAACAGAAGATGATTCATGGACATGGGGTACAAGTACTACCAATAATACATTGTATTATCAAGCCTTTAACAGAAACGGCGGAGTTGATGCAGACGGCACTCCCGGTATGCAAAATCTCATCGGTAACTTGACTACCATGATGTTCAACCACAATGGAAAGCTCACATTCACTCCAGCCGCACAAAGCGTCAGAGTGACTGACTTCCAGGCAAACGGTAAGATCCTCTACACCGGAACTCAAAGAAATGACCCAGCTCTAGTCAGCACTAATTCAATTACTGCTGGCTCACAGCCGCTCACACTCATTGAACAAGGTGGTGTAAACACTGGAGTCTTTGGTAACTGGGATGGTGGAAAGAAATCAGAAATTGTCACAAGAGATTCACCAACAATAAGAGGCCAGTCTTCAATTGTAAGATACAATGATATCTCTACAAGTATAGTAGGCGGTTTCACATTTGCTTCCTTGACACAGACTGCACAGAATAATACATGGGCATCTGGTCAGAGAATTCCGGTAACTCTAACTGACAATGATGAGAACAAGAACGGCAAGATTAGCGAAAGAATGTTCCTCTGGGATCCAACCTACAAGAGAGCTGCAGCAATGGTAATTGGAACTCCATTTACCTTGTCTACTGGAACCAGCGGTGCTGGTACAGAAGTAGCAGCCATTCAACAGGTAGCCGTTTCTACAACAAATGGCAACGGCACACTTGTATTTGGACCGGGTGTAAATGCAACAGCAAAAAACCTGCAAGAGGACGAATCTTTTAGCGCAAGACCAATATTCAACTTCACTAATGCTACATCTCCATATGTCGTTAGCACCACTACTAATCCCGCTCTAGCACTTGGACAAGCAGGTAGTTATGCCATACTCTCAGGCAATAACGCCGGAGTCATAACCAACGGCGTATCAGGCCAACTTGTCTCTAGCGGTAACGTAGGACATACTTCAACAGAATCAGCTCCATTTACATTTGGAGTTGGCTATGGTGACGTATCTAGTCCAGCAATACTTGGAACTACAACAAATGTTGGAACTCCAATTGGTGATGCACATAGGGTGTATACTAACATAGGAACATGGGATGGAACGACAAATACCGGTTTAGCATGTACTTATACATTCCCGAACGGAGCAATTGATCTCGCTACTGATACAACACACGGCCATGTCAATCAATATGTACCTGGAGTCTATTGTATCGATGGCGCAGCTAGCATAGGCGCTGCAGGAATCAACCTCAACGCCAGTGGAACTTATGTATTCAAGATTAACGGTGCCTTCACTACAGTATCTGGCTCAACTGTCACATTTAATGGGGCAGCTGGAGGAGCAAGTGCTAATGCTGGCAACGTATTCTTTGCATCCGTAGGTTCAGCACCAGCTGCATCATTAGGTGCAAACACACAGCTCTCAGGAACTGTATTGACAGGATCAGGAGCAATCACAACAGGTGCAACTGATAATATGACAAACGCCAGATTCATATCAGAATCTGCGATTACCATAGGCGGAGGATCTAACCTCTTTTCATCACCTACTGTAACAATTGCTCCAGTAACCACGAGCACAACTGTATTCCCAAGAGTCGAAATTGGCTCAGGCAGTACAAATGCACTATTTGTGGACTTGAAAACAACCATGAGTACTCTATTAAAGACGATTCACAATACGAATCGTACAAATAACATAGAGGGATTCAAGGGTTTCAATTTCCTCAATTATGACTTGAGATC
>Ga0307373_10014142_pt1 | contig 11049 bp, 9 predicted proteins | sample OX2MG_FD_202534 | JGI IMG/M metagenome (GOLD analysis project Ga0307373, IMG submission 202534) | Soil microbial communities from Risofladan, Vaasa, Finland - OX-2 | ecosystem: Environmental > Terrestrial > Soil > Coastal area > Acid sulfate soil | place: Finland: Risofladan, Vaasa | collected... | reverse complement strand
GTGGACTGACCCGCTCGGGGGCGAGTGACCTGCTCGATGACGAACTGCTTCCCGACCCGCAGGTGGTAGGAGAGGGTGGTCCCGTCTCCGCTGAGCGAGGGGGCTTCGGCGAAGCCCGAGATGGCCGCCACCCGCTGGACGTGGCCGAAGGGGCGAAAGCTCGAGGGGCGTGCGGCCCGGTCGATCTGCACCACCCCGCCGGTCGGATCGGCCACGGTGAAGAAGAGCTCCAATCCATCGGTGCTCACCGAGGCGGCGTAGACGAGAGGGCCGGCCCGGTTGACGGCAGCGAGGAGCGTTGCGCTCCTGGGATCGGCGACGAAGCCCCTCCTCCTCCGGTGGAAGAGGACCAGGCCGGCCCGGCTGGGCGCCGAGCCGTCTCCGAACCGGCCCAGGCTCACGTAGAGCGACCCCCCGTCGGGGCTCACGGAGACATCGAAGTCGACCAGGCCGGGTGCCGGAGCTGCCACCCCGGGCACCGCGTGGACCCTCCTGACCGCCCCCGAGTCGAATCGGCCGGCGTAGACGGTGGCCAGGCCGGCGGCGTAGTTCCTGGTGGACACGAAGTAGAGGATCCCGTCCCGGTCCATGGACGGGGTGCCCGAGAGGAAGCCCGGCTGGTTGGCCCCCCGGATCGACCCTCCGTAGATGAAGGTCCGGGGACCCGAGCGGACGGCGAACTGCAGCGAGGGGACGGCGGGGGCCACGTTGGAGGTGTTGAACAACAGGTAGCGCCCGTCGGCGCTCACGAACGGCTCCATGGCCGCGGCGGTGTAGCCCACGACGGCCAACCGGACGGGATCGGAGAAGGCCCGGTAGCTCCCCCTGGCGACCATCGGTCGGGGGGCAGCCGGGGCCGGGGCCGGTCCGGCGGCCACCGCCTCGGAGAGCGCAACCGCAGACGCCAGGGCCGCAGACGCCAGGGCCAGTGAGGTCATGGCCAGTGCCGCCAGAGCGACGCGCCCCGACCGGCGCATCAGTGAACCGCCACTGTCCACCCCATGGCCCCACCGTACGCCGAGGGGCGGCCGGCCGCCGCCCGGCACCCTTCGGGCCGGCCCGATCGTGGACGGATGCCGGTTCTTTGACAGACTGGCCCCGACCCGGGCAGGCCTGGCGCGCCGACGGGCAGGGACGGACCGGCACGGGGGAGGATGGGCCGGTTGCCCCGGCATACGCCGACCCGAACCCGAAGGAGGTACACCCGTGGACATCACCGGAAGCGCACTGGTGACCGGCGCCAGCCGTGGGATCGGGCGCGCCGTTGCCATCGAACTGGCCGACCGCGGCTTCGACACCGTGGCCACCATGCGCCGTCCCGGTCCCGGGGACGACCTTCCGGCCGCCACCACCGGTCGACTCACCGTGGCCCGCATGGACGTCAACGATCCGGACACCTACGTGCTCCCCGAGGACCTTCGTGTGCTGGTCAACAACGCCGGGGTGGACTCGGCCTACCTGCCCGTCGAGCACAGCCGGCTCGACGACTGGCGGTTCCTGTTCGAGACCAACGTGGTCGGCCTGGTCGGGGCCACCATGGCCGCCATCCCGGTCCTGCGGGACAACCGTCCCGCCGTGATCTGCAACATCTCGTCGTCGTCGATCTTCGCCAGCGTGCCGTTCTACTCTGCCTACCGGGCCACCAAGGCCGCGGTCTCGGCCTTCGGGGACACGCTGCGGGTGGAGGTGGCCCCCTCGGGCATCCGGGTGGTTGAAGTGCTGCCGGGACCGGTCGACACCGACATGTTCCGGCTGAGCACGGGGGAGCAGGCGGCGGCTGGCTTCGACCGCTACCGGCCCATGGCCGAGCGGGCCACCCGGCTCCGACAGGAGGCCGCCGATCCCATGGTGGCCACCCCCGCGGCCGCGGCGGCGCTCATCGTGGACGCCATCCTGGACGACGACGGGCCCATGCGCTACGGATGCGACCCGCTGTCCATCGGGCTGCTGGACCTGTGGCGTCAGTCTGACGACGAGACGATGTTCGCGCTGACCGGCCGGTCCGTACTGGACGTCGTCGATCCGACCGACCACTGACCGCGTGCTCGTCCTTTTGACCTCGGTGGCCCACGACAGCTTCGGGGCCCACCTGGACCGGCCCGGCGTGGAGTGGTTGACGCTGGAGCCCGATGGCGCGCTGCGGGACGGGGCCGGCGGGGACGTCGTGTGGGACGGGGCCCGACCGGAGGTGGCGTGGGGCACATCGGACCTGTTCCGTCCGGGCGCCCCCATCGGGGCGTTCTTCTCTGCCCTGACCCGCCTGGACTCCCTCCGCTGGTTCCAGTCGCCGGCCGCCGGCTACGACGACGCCGTCTTCTCCCGGCTGGCGTCCAGCGGGGTCCGGATCACCAACGCCCACGTGAACAGCCTCCCCATCGCCGAGTTCGTCATGCGGGCCGTGCTCGACGAGTTCCAGGGGGCCGGTGAGTGGCGCCGCCTGGCCGGGGAGCGGTCCTGGCGGACCCACGACTGGCGGGAGGTGGCGGGCACCACGTGGCTGGTGGTGGGAGTGGGCGGGATCGGGTCGGAGGTGGCCGTGCGGGCCCGGGCCTTCGGGGCCCGGGTGATCGGGTGTCGCCGGCACCCCTCGCCGGATGACCCCACAGACGTCACGGTGCCGCCCGACCGCCTGGCCGAGGTCGTCGGGGAGGCCGACGTGACGGTGTTGGCCGCACCGGCCACCCCGGCCACCACCGACCTGGTGGACGCCAGTCTGTTGGCCGGCATGAAGGAGGGCTCCGTGCTGGTCAACGTGGGCCGGGGCACCCTGGTGGACGAGGACGCACTTCTGGAGGCCCTCGACCGGGGCACCCCGGCGCTGGCCGTCCTGGACGTGTTCCGGACCGAGCCGCTCCCCGACGACCACCCCTTCTGGACCCATCCCTCGGTGCGGGTCACTCCCCACAACGCCGCCGGGGGCGCGGGCCGGCTGCAGCGCCAGGCCGACCTGTTCTCCGCCAACCTGGACCGCTACCGGGCCGGCGAGGCGCTTCTCAACGACGTCACCGACGAGGTGCTCGGGACCTCCTGACGACGGTGCTCGCGCATCCCCGCCTCGTCGCGTACGGTCCCGGCCCCCCGGCTAGACCCGCTTGAGCTGCTCCATGGTCACCGGCAGTCGGGCCACGGCCAGCTCCGGCCGATCGCGCAGTGCCGCCGAGAGGACCAGGTCCATCTGATTGTGGAAGGCCTGTTGCCACCACCTGGCCGGGTGGATCACCGGGATGAGCACGATGATGTGGTCGTACTCGCCCTCGCGGTGCTCGAAGGCGTTGATGAACCGGATGATGGGCCGGGCCACCGAGTGGTACTGGGAGCGGAGGGTCACCAGCCGGACGCCACAGGCCCACTCGTTCCACTCCCGCTCCAGCTCGGCCCGGCGCTCCTCCTCGTCGGAGAACACGACGGCGACGGCGACCACGTCGTCCCCGATGGAGAGGGCCTCCGACATGACGTAGGACGTCAGCCGGGTCACCCCGTTCACCGGCACGATGACCAGGACCCGTCCGGTGCGGGGGACCGGGGGGACGGAGCCGATGCCGAGGACGCCGCTCAGCGTGGCGTAGTAGGCCCGGATGCGGTGGAAGAGGAGGATGAGCAGCGGCACCACGACGACCACCACCCAGGCCCCCTCCTTGAACTTGGAGACCAGGAAGACCAGGGTGGCCAGTGCGGTGACGACGGCCCCGATGCCATTGAGCGCGGCCTTCCCGCGCCAGCGGGCGGGGCGGTCCGTCCTCCAGTGCACCACCATGCCCGTCTGGGCCAGGGTGAAGCCGACGAACACGCCGATGGCGAAGAGGGGGATCAACGCGTTGGTGTTCCCCCGGACCACCACCAGCAGCAGGCCGGCGGCGATGCTGAGGGCCCAGATGCCTTTGGAGAAGACCAGGCGGTCGCCCCGAAGGGCGAAGGCATGGGGCAGGTAGTGGTCGCGGGAGAGCAGGCTGGCCAGCACCGGCAGGCCCCCGAACGAGGTGTTGGCGGCCAGGCCCAGCACCACCGTGATGGACAGCGAGACGATGTAGTACGCCCAGCCACGCCCCACCGAGTACGCCATCACCTGGCTCAGCACCGTCTGGCCCGAGCGCGGGCCGACGTGGAACTTCTCCACCAGGACGGCGAGGCCCAGCAGCATCACCCCGAGCAGGACGCCCAACAGGAGCTCGGTCTGCTTGGCACGGGCCTGGCGCGGCGGGCGGAACAGCGGCACCCCGTTGGCGATCGCCTCCACCCCGGTGAGCGCGCTGCATCCGGCCGAGAACGCCTTCAGCACCAACAGGACCCCCACCGGAGCCAGGTTTACGGTGGGGAGCAGCGAGTGGCCGGGCTGTGCCAGGTTCGGGTCGAGCGGGTGGACCATCCCGATGGCGATGACGGCCAGGAGGCCGACGATGAAGACCACGGTGGGGAGGAGGAACGCCCGAGCCGTCTCTCCGAGTCCGCGCAGATTGAGCACGGTCAGCACGGCCAGCTCGGCCAGGCACAGCGGAACCGTCAGGTGGCCCAGCGCCGGGAACGCCGACGTCAGCGAGGCGATGCCGGCGGCGATGGAGACGGCGACGGTGAGGGTGTAGTCCACCACCAGCGAGGCCGCCGCCACCTGGGACGCGCCCTTCCCGAGGTTGGCTCGGGACACGGCGTAGGCCCCGCCCCCGTGGGGGTAGCCGTCGATGACCTGGCGGTAGGAGATGACCAGCAGGGCCAGCAGGGCCACGATGGTGATGGTGATCGGCAGCACCAGGTGCAGCGCGGCCACGCCGGCGGTACCGAGGACCAGCACGATGGCCTCGGGACCGTAGGCCACCGAGGTGAGCGCGTCGAGGGAGAGGGCGGGGAGACCCTCGAGGGGTGTGATCTCCCCGTGCCCGGACTCGCTCGACTTGAGGGGCCGACCGATCAGGATCCGCCACGTCGTCGCCAGCGGCCCCGGTCGGCGGGCCGTGGACTGGTCGGCCGCCGGGGTGGATGCCGGCGTCACCGCCGACGCCGAGGGCGGCCTGGCCCGGCCGGGTCGGGGCGTGACGAGACGAGAGGCATTCCGGAGGTCGAGTTAAGCACCGCCGGTTTCCGGCCGGACGGATGCCGGCGCCACGCGGACGCTCCACCGTCGTGGCCGGCACTACCATCGGCCGATCAGCCAGTCTGAATCTGACGTGGGCAATCGCCCCGGGGAGGTCGTCGTGAACTATCCACTGGAGGTCGGTGGGATCGGGGACTACCCGGTGAGGGTGGGCAGCATGCTGCTCACCCTGGTCGAGCCCAACCCGGGCTTCGAGCGGGCCTACAACCGCTGGTACGAGCGTGACCACTACTACGCCGGGTGCCTGGTCGGTCCCTGGCTGTTCGCCGGGAGCCGCTGGGTGGCCCCCCGCGTGCTGAAGGACCGGCGCTGGCCGGCGGACGGCGTCATCGCCGATCCGGTCGACGCCGGCAGCTATGTGGCCATCTACTGGGTGGAGCAGGGCCATCACGACGACCACTTCGAGGCGTGGGCGGTCCCCCAGGTCAGGGAGCTCTACGCCGCGGGCCGGGGGTTTCCCGAGCGGACCCACGTGCACACCGGGCTCTTCAACCACCTCGCCTCGGTCTACCGCGACGACGACCCGGTCCCGGTGGAGCTGGCCCTCGACCACCACTACGACGGCCTGGTCATCCTGTGGTGGGACGCCCGATCGGGTACGGCGGACCAGCTCCACCGCCAGCTGGCGGCCGATCATCTCGGCCCCCTCCTCGACGGCTCGGACATCGAGATCGCCTCGGCCTGGGTCCCATCCGTTCCCGACGAGGGTCCCCGGGACGTACCCATGGACCTGGGGTCGCCTGCCGGCGGCACCGACCGGCTGGTCCAGCTCCTGTTCGTCGGAGGCGACACCGAGGCGACGCTCGACCGGGTCAGGGCCTACACCGACGGGGTGGCGGAGGCCGGCCTGGCCGACCTGCTCCTCGCCGCCCCGTTCTTCCGCACGGTCGTCGGCACCGACACCTACGTCGACGAGCTCTGAGCCCGGTCGATGGCAACCCGGGCCGTCCCCCCCGCGGGTCGCCCTGCGTGACCGGCGCCGGCACGGCCGGGGCCCCGTTCACCGGGCTCTCCCACGTCCAGTTGACGGTCTCCGACGTCGCGGCCAGTGCCGAGTGGTACCGGGCCGCCCTGGGCCTCGACCGGTTCGCCGAGGACCTCTCGGTGGGCTACGTCGCCCTTCGTCACGGCCCGTCCAAGGTGGTCGTCGTGCTCACCGTCCGGGAACAGGACGGGCGGCCGGACCCCGGAGCGGACAACGGGCCCCTGGACCACCTGGCCTTCGCCGTTCCCGACGGCGACACGCTCGGGGCGTGGGCCGACCACCTCACGGCGATCGGGATGGCCCACGACGGTGTGGTGCTGGAGGACGGGCGTCCCTCGCTGCAGCTGGTCGACCCCGACGGGATCGCCATCGAACTGGTGGCGCCGGCACCCCGACCGCGGTCGGGTTGAGCCGGCGACGGAGGGAACGCCCCCCGCCCGGGGCGGTCCCCGCGGCCCTAGATGCCGAGGGAGGCCTGGCGGAGGCGGTCGGCCAGCCGGGCATCGCCGGTGACCTCCACCCGGCTGGCCGCTTGGCGGCCCGCGGCGAACAGCGTCAGCTCGCCCGGATCACCGTCGACCACCAGCACCGGACCGCGGCCCGCCACTTTCGGTTCCCGACCGTACGAGGTGATCTCGATGGAGGCGCCCACCTGTTTGGCCATCCCGCCGGCGCCCACCCGGCCCCACAGGGCGTCGGCCAACGACGGAGGGAGCGGGCGCGGCTCCCACTCCGGCCGGGCCCGGCGGACGTCCTCGAGGTGGATGAAGAACTCGACGGTGTTCATGGCGTGGTCGAACGGCCGCAGGAGCGCCGGTGGGCCGCGGCGCACCGTGGCCAGCAGCTCCGGCCACGACATCCGGTCGCGGACCTTCTGGCGCACCCGATCTGTGTAGTCGGCCAGGGGCGCCCACACCAGACCGGGGCCGCTGTCCGGCCGCCGCTCTCGCACCACGAGATGGGCCGCGAGGTCGAGGGTGGTCCAACCCTCGCAGAGCGTCGGCGCCTCCGGCCCCAGCGCCTCGAACAGGTCGCAGAGGGTGTGGCGCTCGCGTTGGGCGTCGGACTCCGGTGGCACGGGAAGAGACTACGACCCGCGCCGACGACGCGCCGGAACCGGGTGGTCCGCAGCCCGGCCGGCGCCGCCCACACCCCCGGCGGGGAAGGCGACCCCCGACCACCGAACTCCCGTCGGTGGCCTCCTCGACGCCGGGGGACGCAGACGGGAGCGTGGGCGGATCCGGTGGGCACGAGCCGGGCGTAGATCCACCGTCCACCTCCGGCGCCCCGTCGCCTAGTGTTCGGCCGACCACCACCGGACCGGCCTGACTTCGTGCGGGTCGGTCGACGACGCGCACCGAACGACCGGAGGAGACGGCCGACCATGACGTTTGCCCCCTATGACCGCCCCGTGCGGGCCGCCTTCGTGGGCCTCGGACGCATCTACGACCTCAACATGCGGGCCTACGTCGACAACCCAGACGTCGAGGTGGTGGCCCTCGTGGATCCCAGCGAGGAGCGCCTTGGCCAGCGCCAGGCCGACTGGCCGTCGGCGCGGACGTTCGCCTCGGTGGCGGAGCTGGCCGCCAGCGGCCTCGGAGTCGACGCCGTCGAGGCGCTGCTGCCCATCCCGCTGCACGTCGACGGCGTGATCGAGCTCCTCGGCCACGGCTGGCATGTCAACCTGCAGAAGCCGATGTGCAACGACCTGGTCGGCGCGGCCCGGATGCTGGAGGCGGCCCGGGCCCACGACCGCCTCCTGAGGGTGATGGAGAACTACATCTTCTACGAGCCGTTGACTCGGCTCAAAGAGGTGGTCGAATCCGGTGCCATCGGCGACGTGAGCGGCTACCACATGAAGATGGTGGCCAGCGGACGGGGCGGATGGGACGTCCCGGCAAGCAGCTACGAGTGGCAGTTCAAGCAGATGCGAGAGGGCCGGGGCATCCTCGTCTTCGACGACGGCTGGCACAAGCTGGCCACCGCATTGTGGCTCTTCGGCCCGGTACGGGAGGTACGGGCCTGGGTGGGCGGGACCGAGGTGGTCGAGGGCATCGAGATCGACGCTCCGACCACCCTGACGTGGGAGCACGACAGCGGGGTGCGGGGTGTGTGGGACATCACCCTGGCACCCGACATGTACCTCCGCTCCGACTACTACACCAACGACGAGCGGTGGGAGGTCACCGGCCGACGCGGCTTCGCCCGCGTCAACAGGTGCACCGGGCGAGGCATCCAGCAGCCGAGCCTCGAGGTGTACGCCGACGGGGAGATGCGGTCGTTCCACGCCCTCGACGACGACTGGGCCAGCAGTTTCCGCGACTCGGGCCGCCACTGGCTGCGTTGGCTCCGCACCGGGGAGGGCCCGCTGCTGTGGAGCGGTGAGGAGGCGGTGTCGGTCCTGCGTTTCGCCCTGGCCGCCTACGCCAGCAGTGCAGCGGGTGGAGCCGGAGTGGACCCCGCCGCGCTGGAGTGACCTTCCGCTGACGGCCCGCGCCGCGCTCGGCACGTCACGGGGCGATCGGCACCGACCGATCCGGGTGGCGAGGTTCGAGCCTCCCACCAGGGAGTTTGCCAAATCGCGCCCGGAGTTGATTCAATACAATACATGTCGGATCGTAATCGACCGCCGAGCCGGGCGGGGTGCGCCGTCCCGACTCGCCGCCCCTGACAGTTCCGCCCCCGACAGAAAGGGCTCCGCATGCCGGTCCTCGATCGCAAGTGGTGGACGCTCATCGCCGTCTGCACCGCCACCTTCATGCTCCTCCTCGACATCACCGTGGTGAACGTGGCACTGCCCGACATCCAGCAGTCCCTGCACTCGACCTTCAGCGACATCCAGTGGGTGGTCGACGCCTACTCCCTGACCCTGGCGGCGTTCCTGCTGACCGCCGGCGTGGTCGGGGACATGTTCGGTCGGCGGGTGGTGTTCGCCATCGGGTTGGGTGTGTTCTCCGTGGCCTCCCTGACCTGTGGCCTGTCCACCTCCTCGCTGATGCTCAACCTGTCACGGGCCGCACAGGGCGTCGGTGGCGCCATCATGTTCGCCACATCCCTGGCCCTGATCGCCGCGGCATTCACCGGTCGGGAACGGGGAACGGCCTTCGGGATCTACGGGGCGGTGCTCGGCGGAGCGGTGGCCGTTGGTCCCCTGGTCGGCGGAGCCATCACCAGCGGGATCGGGTGGAGGTGGATCTTCTTCGTCAACGTGCCCATCGGGGTGCTGGCCATCGCCGTGACCCTGATCAAGATCCAGGACTCGCGGGATCCCAACCACCGGCGCGTCGACTGGATCGGGTTCGTCTCGTTCTCGAGCGCCCTGTTCCTGTTGGTGTTCGCCCTCATCCGGGGGAACGACGACGGTTGGTCGAGCACGTTGATCGTCGGCCTGCTGGTCGGGGCGGCGGCCCTGCTGACCGTGTTCCTCCTGGCCGAGTGGCGCCAGGCCGACCCCATGCTGGACCTGAACCTGTTCAGGCGGCCGGCCATGGTGGGCGTGTCGCTGAGCGCCTTCACCCTGTCGGCCTCGATCTTCGCCCTGTTCTTGTACCTGACCCTCTACATCCAGGACGACCTGGGCTTCGGCCCGCTGGCCGCCGGGGTGCGCTTCCTGCCCTTGACGGTGCTGGCCTTCATCGTCGCCCCCATCGCCGGCAAGCTCACCGTGCGGGTCCAGACCCGGTACCTGCTGGGGACGGGCCTCTTCCTGATCGCGGTGGGCTGCGTCCTGATGGCCACCACCCGCGCCGACTCCACCTGGACCGTGCTGCTCCCGGGCTTCATCGTCGCCGGCATCGGCATCGGAACGGTCAACCCTGTGCTGGCCTCGTCGGCCATCTCGGTGGTACCGCCCCAGCGCAGCGGGATGGCCTCGGGGGCCAACAGCACCTTCCGCCAGGTCGGGATCGCCACCGGCATCGCCGGCCTGGGCTCGGTCTTCCAGTCCCAGATCCAGCAACACACCCTGCACGCCCTCCGCGGCACTCCGGCCGGGCAAGAAGTGCTCACCCACGGGGGTCCGGCCGTGGAGAGTGCGATCCTCGGCGGCGCGGTGCACCGTGCGGCGGCGGCGATACCGTCGGAAGCTGCGCGGACCGCACTCCTCGATGCCTACCGGACCGGCTTTTCGGCCACGCTCGACACACTCATGGTCATCGGTGCGGTCATCGCACTGTTGGGCTCCATCGGGGCCTTCGCCCTGGTGCGTCAGCGCGACTTCGTCCCCAGCGTGGCGCCCACCGCCCCCCCGGCGCCCGGCGCCGTGGCCGAGGCGGTGCCGGCGACATGACGACCGCCATCGACCACGACGTCGATGAGCTGGACAGGTCGGGACCGGCGCGGGGACCGGGACGGCCCCGGGACGAACGGGCCAGCTCGGCGATCACCCGCGCCGCCCTCCGACAGCTCCACGAGCTCGGGTACGGCAAGGTCAGCATGGAGAGCGTGGCCTGCGAGGCGGGTGTGGCCCGGGCCACCGTCTACCGGCGCTACCGGGACAAGGCCGACCTGATCACCGCGGCCATCGCCGGCAACAGCACCTCCCACCGGGTCGATCGAGCCTCCGACGTGCCCCGAGGCGACCTGGTCTCCTACCTCGAGGAGTTCGACCAACGGTTCGCCGAGGGGTGCCTCGAGGTGGTGGGGACACTGATCGGCATGCGCCAGGACCCCTGGGCACTGGACCTCCACCGCCAGCGGGTGGTGGGCCCCCGGATGGGGTACGTCCGGTCGCTCCTGGTCCGGGCGCAGGCACTGGGCCAGCTCCGTGAGGATGCCGATCTCGACCTCGCCCTGCAGATGCTGGTGGGGTCGGTGTTCGCCCGGCGGGTGGCCGGGGAGACCACCGTGTCCGGCTGGGCCGAGCGGGCCGTCGACGCCATCTGGACCGGCATGGGACCCGGCTGAGGGTACCGGTCTGAGCGAACCGGCCGGCCGGGCCGGCCCGGAGGCGGGGCGGATCGGGCCGGGTCAGCCGCCTACC